>WNFD01006342.1_pt1 | contig 11840 bp, 12 predicted proteins | sample 5400491 | NCBI WGS metagenome assembly WNFD01 (sample SAMN13153343, study PRJNA577476) | soil metagenome | isolation source: 120 cm saprolite under Douglas fir tree site 2 hole 2 replicate 2 | place: USA:California | collected 2015-04-18 | reverse complement strand
CAGATCCACACCCACATGTGCTACAGCGAGTTCAACGACGTGATCCGCGTGATCGAGAAAATGGACGCGGACGTCGTCTCGATCGAGAGCGCGCGCTCGGGGTCGGAGCTGCTCGAGGGGTTCAAGGAGTACAGTTATCCCAACGAAATCGGGCCGGGCGTCTATGACATCCACTCGCCGCGCGTGCCGAGCACCGCGGAAATCGTGCAGGCGCTCAAGCGCATGCAGGAGGTGCTCGGCGACCGGCAGATCTGGGTGAACCCCGACTGCGGGTTGAAGACACGCGGCTGGGAGGAGACGCTGCCGTCGCTCCGCAACATGGTACAGGCGGCGCGGCAGCTGCGGCCAGTGCCCGCGCCGACGGGGGCGGCAAGCTAGGTTTCGACCATGAGCGCCGAAGTCCGCATTACTGCCGAGCCGATCGACAACGGCCGCTGCAAGTTTTTGGTCAGCGAGCCGGTGCACGCAGGCGGCGTGCGCCGGTTCGCCTCGCCCGACGAGGCGCGCGGCTCCCCGCTCGCGGAGGCGATCTTCGCCATCCCGGGGGCGGACGTGAGCGAGGTCATCGTGTCGGGCAACCTCGTGACGGTGGTGAAGCGCAGCCCCGCGCCCTGGCCGGCGGTGGGGAAGGCGGTGGGCCAGGCGATCCGCGCCGCGTTGGCGGCAGGACGGCCGGCGGTGGCGTCGAAGCCGACCGCGCCTGTCACGCCGGGGAGTGCGACGGCGGACGATGCGCTGTACGAGCGCGTGGCCGACCTGTTCGACAGCCAGGTGAATCCCATGGTCGCCCGGCACGGTGGCCGGGTGGAGCTGATCGACGTGCAGGAGGCCGTGGTCATGGTCCGCATGGCCGGCGGCTGCCAGGGGTGCGGGATGGCGGACGTCACCCTGCGTCAGGGCATCGAAGCCATGCTGCAGCAGCACGTCCCCGAGGTGAAGGGCATCGTCGACATCACCGACCACACCGCCGGCTCGAACCCCTACTTCGCCGCCGCGAAAAAGTAAGGGCGCAGCATGCTGCGCCCCTACTCGCCCCGGCTGCTGCTGCTGTTGCCGACCGTCACGTATCGCACGGTCGCGTTCGTCGAAGCGGCCCGCCGGCTCGGCGTCGACGTGACGGTCGCGTCCGAGCGGCCGAGCACCTTCGAGCGAGCCAACCCCACCGGCCTCGTCACCTTCGATTTCGCCGACCCGGCGCATGCGGCCGCGCAGGCGCGGGCGTTCGCCTACGCGCATCCCCTGCACGGCATCGTGGCGGTGGACGACGACACCGCCGTGGTCGCCGCTGCCATCGCACAGGAGCTCGGGCTGCGCGGGAACCCCGTCGCGGCCGCCGCGGCCGCGCGCGACAAGCATCAGCAGCGGCAGTTGCTTGCCGCGGCGGGTGTGGCCGTGCCCCGGTTCGAGCTGCGCACCATCGCGGCGGACCCGGAGCGGCTGGCGCACGGCGCCTCCTACCCATGCGTGTTGAAACCGCTGCGGCTGTCCGCATCGCGCGGTGTCGTCCGCGCGGACGACCCCCCCGGCTTCGTGGCGGCGTTTCGGCGCGTCAAGGCGATCCTCGCGCAGCCGGAGTTGGCGGAGTGCGGCGAATGGGCTCGGCACGTCCTCGTCGAAGAGTTCGTGCCCGGGCGCGAGGTAGCGGTAGAAGGGCTCGTGACGCGAGGGTCGCTGCAGGTGCTCGCGATGTTCGACAAGCCCGACCCGCTGGACGGTCCGTTTTTCGAGGAGACGATCTACGTCACGCCCTCGCGCCTCGCGCGGACGGCACAGCAGGAAATCGCCGCATGCGCGCAGGCGGCCGTCCGCGCGCTCGGGCTCCGGGAAGGACCGATCCACGCCGAGATCCGCCACAACGACCGCGGAGCGTGGCTGATCGAGCTCGCCGCGCGGCCCATCGGTGGGCGGTGCAGCGGAGCGTTGCGGTTCGAGTCGGGGGAAACGGGCAATGGGAGGCGAGACACTTCTCTCGAGGAGCTCATCATTCGGCACGCGCTGGGCATGGAGCTACCGACCTTGGAGCGCGAGCACCAGGCGTCCGGCGTGATGATGATCCCCGTACCCGGGGCCGGCGTGTTGCGGGAGGTGCGCGGAGTCGACGCGGCTCAGGCCGTACCGCTCGTCGAGGAGGTCGTGATCACGATGCATCACGGACAGATGCTCGTGCCCTGGCCCGAAGGCTCACGCTACCCGGGGTTCATCTTTGCGCGGGGGGAGACATCGGAGGCCGTGGAAGCGGCGCTGCGCGCCGCCCATGCCCGACTCGAATTTCTGACTGAACCGGCAGACTGACCTACGGTGCCCTGGCGACGCACTCCAGCCAGTTGCGCGGCACGGAGCATACGCCCGTCTCGTCCATCGCCCGCTCCAGCCCCTTTTCCAGTGCAGCGGAGCCCTCCTCGAGCGGTACGCCGGGCAGCGCTCCTTCAATGAAGAGGGAAAACCGGCCGATGTCGCGCATACTCTCGTGCGGCATCTCGATCCTGACCAGGTCTACGGATGGGCGGGCGAACCCCGCCTGTACGCACAGGTCGGAGTACTCTTCGGGCGTGAGGAACTGGCGCGCGACGGCGCGGTCCGAGTGCTTGACCTCGATACCGCGCTCCCGCAGCACCTGCACCGCCCGGACCACCCAGCGGCGCCAGAAGGCACCCGTGCCATCGACGTACGCGCCGTTGAAGAAGGTCGTATTGAACGCGAAGACGCCGTCCTTGTTCAAGGTCTTGCGAATCTCGCCGATGACTTGTGCCTTGTCCGGCACCAGATGGATTGCATTGAGGAACACGACCGCGTCTGCGGAGGAGACGATACGGGACACCCACTCGGCGCTGCCCTCGATGAACTGCACCACTTTGGATTGGATCGCCGCGCGTGCCTTGGAGAGTGCCGAGGGGGAAGGATCGATGCCGATCACCTCGACGTTGCACGGGTCTCCGCCCAGTCGCTCGAGAATGAGCTTGGTGACCGCGCCCGGTCCGCACCCGAGGTCGACGATCTTTCGTCGTCCGGGCCCGATGACGCGCTCCACGATCCACCGGTTGACTTCGGTGAAGAAGGGATGCCGGGTGAATGCTTCGAAGGAAAAGCGCTCGTCGTCAGCCTGGCAGTGAACCGACATCCCACCTCCGCGGTCGAACGCTCAAATATATACACGACCGGGGCTGGCTTCGCCCGGGTTCGCTGCTAGTATGGGCATCTAAGTGACCTCTCCGAAACGTCTTAGTCAAGAGCACCAGCGCTCACTCGAGCGCCGCCTCAAAGCGGGGGACGAGCGCGCGCTGGGAGAACTGTTCGACCTCGTGGCGCCGTGGATCCTGGGCCTGGTACTGCACATTGTGCACGACGAGGACGAAGCGGAGGAAGTGGTGAGCGACGTCTTCGTGCAGCTGTGGCGTCACATCGACCAGCACGACGCCGGACGCGGGCCGCTGGTGCCCTGGATACTGTCGATTGCGCGCAACAGGGCGCTCGATGCCCTGCGCCGGCGGCGGCGGTGGTGGAGCAAATCGGCGCGTCTCGAGCAGGCCCACGCGGTAGACGTCGGTGCCGTCCCACCGGCCGCGCCCCACGAAGCCGCGGTGCCCGGGTGGCCAGTGCACCGTGAAGTGCATGCCGCGCTCGCAACCCTTTCCGAGGAGCAGCGGCGCGTGGTGCAGCTGTCGTACTTCGAGGGGCTGTCGCACCGGGAGATCGCTCAGCGGCTGCACCAGCCGCTCGGGACCGTGAAGACACGACTGCGCACTGCTCATCAAAGGTTGACCGAGAGCCTGGGACATTTAAAGGATTGGGTGGAATGACGGACTGGCTGGGCATGCTGGCGGCGCCGCGGAACCCGCGCCCCGATCTCAAGGGGCGGGTGCTCGCACGCGCGCTGGCGCCGCGGCGGATGTGGGGAGGGCCCCTCGCGGCCGCGGCCCTGATCACCCTGGCGGTGGCGGGCGGCGCGTGGTGGGCCTACCGCACCATCGACGCGCTCACCGCCGAGCGCGCGGTGCTCGCCGCCCGGGTCCAGGCGCTCGAGGACACCGTCGCGACCTTCATTCACGGACCCGCGACGCGGCTCATCCAGATTCCGGTCTCGACCGGCGGCCGGGTCGGGTCGGTGACGATCTTCGCCGACAGTGCGCGGCACCGCTGGCTGGTGCGCTGCGACGGGCTCGCCCCGAACGCACAGGATCAGGCGTACCAGCTGTGGTTCATCACCGAGCGGGGCATGTCCACGGCGGCGGTGATGCCCATGGGCGAGGACCGGCCGATGGTGATGGCGCTGGAGATGCCACCGGGCCGGGTCCTGGGTGCGGCGATGAGCATCGAGCCGCGGGCCGGATCGGCGAGCCCGAGCGGCCCGATGGTGTTCCACCGGCTGCTTTAGTAGAGGCGCAGCATGCTGCGCCCTACTTTCCTGCGAGGTCGTGTACTGTCTCGAGCTCCAGGACCTTGAGCCGCCGCTTCCCTACCGGGAGCGCGATCGTCACCGCCTGGCCCACCTTCGTACCGAGCAGCGATTTGCCCAGGGGCGATGCCATCGAGACCGGGAGCTCGTCCGGGTCGTCGTCGCCCTCGATGAACTCACCGAGCGTCAACGCGTACGTCTCCTTCTTTTTCGTGTCCAGGTCCTGGACCGTGACCCGGGACCCGAATCCGACGCGGTCGCGCGGGATGTCGGATTCCCGCACGCTCGAGAGTTTGGAGAGCCGCAGCCGGAGTTGGGAGAGCCGTGACGTCACGAATTGCTGCCGCTCGAGCGCCGCCTTGTACTCCGAGTTCTCCCGCAGGTCGCCATGCGCGCGCGCCCGCTCGATCTCCTTCGGTAGCACGAAGTTGATCTCGTGGTTCAGGCGCTCGACCTCGGCCTGGAGCTTCTGCTTGAGCTCGTCGATCATGGAAGAACGGGAAACTAGACGGTCCTCGGTCGCGGCGCCATCTTTGCGAGCGATGTCCTTCAATATTCGAACCTATCGCGACCTGACGGAAGCCGACCGTTCGGGGCTCGTCGACCAGATCGTGGCTCAGCGGCGCCGCGTCGCCGACCGGCTGGCTACCGTACGGCGGGTGGTGGCGGTCCTGAGCGGCAAGGGCGGCGTTGGGAAGAGCTTCGTAACCGCCGGCCTGGCCCGCGCGCTGGCGCGCTCCGGACGGGCCGCGGGCGTTCTCGATGCGGATTTCAACGGGCCGACCATCCCCGCCCTTCTCAGCCTCCCCGTTGCACGTTGCACGTTGCATGACGACCGCATCGAACCGGCCGTGACCTCGGAAGGCGTACGCTGCTTCTCCATGGCGCTGCTCCTCGAGGACGGCCGCCCGCTGGCGTTCCGGGGGCCCGACACGGAGGCCTTCGTGTGGCGCGGCGCCCTCGAGGCAGCGGCGCTGCGTGAGTTCCTGGCCGACGTGGCCTGGGGTGCCCTCGACGAGCTGTTGGTGGATCTCCCGCCCGGCGTGCAGCGCTTCCAGGAGCTCACTGAGCTGTTGCCGGCACCACCCGCCGTACTGGCTGTGACGATCCCTACACCGGAATCGCGGGACGCGGTGCGCCGGGCGCTGCGCGGCGCCATCGACCGGAACGCGACGCCGCTCGGCGTGGTCGAGAACATGGTGGGCGGTCCGTTCGCCGGGAGCGCGGCCGACGACCTGGCCGCCGAATTCGGGCTCCCAGTGCTCGCCCGCATCCCCTGGCACCCAGCACCTGACACCTGGGCGGCGTTGGCGGGGCGGCTGGGATGAAATTTCTCTGCGTCGAATGCGACCGGCAGATGCAGTTCGAGGAGCGGCAGCTCCCGGGCGATGGGACACTCGCCGCGGCGTTCCGATGCCCGACCTGCGGTCGGGTCGTGGCGCTACTCACGAACCCCATGGAGACCCAGCTGGTCGCGTCCCTGGGCGTGAAGATCGGAGGCACCACACTCCCGCCGCAGCCAATGGAGATGGTGCGCGGCATGGTCGCGACGGGTAGAGACGACGCGTTCGACGACGCCCGAGAGCGGGGCCCCGGGAGCGGTCCCAGCTGGTCAACGGAAGCGCAGGAACGTTTAGCGCGGGTCCCCAACTTCGTGCGCGGGATGGTCAAGCGGATTTATCTCGATTACGCCAAGGAGCGGGGCATCGCCGAGATCACGCCGGCGGTCATGGACACGGCGCGGACCGAGCTCGGCCTCGAGGGGATGTGAGTCTCAGCGAACGGATGGTGCACGGGCTGCGCGTCGTGATCGACCGCGACCAGTGCGTCGGGTTCGGGGACTGCGTGAAGGAAGCGCCCGAAGGTTTCAAACTGGACGAGGACACCGTGGCGGTGTTCGTCGCGCCCGAGGCCGTGGAGCGCGAGCGATTGCTGCGCGCGTGCGACGCCTGCCCCGTGGATGCGATCACCGTGTACGACGAAACGGGGGCGCAGATCGTTCCCGGGCCAACTTGACAGGTCCTAGACCGAGCGGCATACTCGCCGCACAGCAGGACGCGACATCGCTTACTCTGGCGGGCTCCGGTCCGCCATGACGGCCGGACATACACTCACGTCGTTCATCGCATCCAGGCACCGACCCGACGGGCTCAGCGCGGGTCCGGCGAGACGAGTGCATGCCCGGCCCGCCCCGCACGAGAGAGGGGGAGGTACCGGTGTATCGTGAGATCTTCGTCCCGGTCGACAACTCCACGCATTCAGATTGGGCGGTCGACCGGGCCATCGAGCTGTCCCGCCAGTCCAACGGCCGCATCACCGGTAACCATGTCTACGCCGCCCGACTCCATGACGTCCGCTTCCGCCAGCTAGAGACGGGTCTCCCCGCCCGGTTCCAGACGCCCGAGGAGATCAAGAAGCAGCGTAAGATCCACGACAAGCTGATCGAAAAAGGCCTGCAGCTCATCGCCGACAGCTTCCTCGACCAGCTCGGCAAGCGATGCGAGGCCGCGGACGTGCGGCTCACGCGCCAGCTGCTCGAAGGCATCAACTACGAAGAGATCGTGAACGAAGTGAACCGCGGGGCGGGTCGGCTGCCGGGGCTGATCGGCTTTGACCCCGACCGCGCGGCGGGGTACGACGGCGGCGACAAGGTCCGCTCGGATGTGAAGGTCGGCGAGAACGGCCGGCTGGTCGCCGAGGAGGAGGACACGGCAGCGCGGCTCGCCGGCTCGTCGGGCCGGCAGTACGACCTGCTGGCGATCGGCGCGCACGGGCTGGGCCGCCAGCCGTACTCGCAGCTCGGCGGCGTGGTGTCGCGCGTGCTGCGGGGGATCGAGAAGGACATCCTGCTGATACGGGACGATCGGCCGTTCGCCGGCGGGCGGTTCCTGGTGTGCGTGGACGGGTCGTCCTACAGCTATCGGGCGATGCGCCTGGCGCTCGAGCTGGCGCAGGCGTTCGGGGGCTCGCTGTACGTGTGCAGCGCGTTCGACGTGGAGTATCACCACGTCGTATTCCACAACATCAAGGATGTGCTCTCCTACCAAGCGTCCAAAGTCTTCAAGTTCGAGGAGCAGGAGGAGCTGCACAACAACATCATCGACAAGGGCCTGCTCAAGCTGTGCCAGGCGAATCTGAAGCGCGCCGAAGTCATGGCCCAGGAGTTCCCGGACGTACCGCTCAAGACACAGATCCTGGTCGGCAAGCCGTTCCAGGTGGTCATGCAGTGGGCCGAGGAGATCAAGCCCTCGCTGCTGGTGCTGGCGCGGCACGGCGCCCATCGCATCGAACGCACCGAGCTCGGCAGCCAAGCCGACAATCTCGTGCGGCTCGCGCCGTGCAACGTACTACTGGCGGGGACGACGGGGGTGCGGCCCGAGGACATTCCCTGGATCGAGGAAGACGGCGTCGCGGGGCTCCCGTGGGCGCCGGATGCCGAAGTGCGGATTCTCCGCGTGCCGCCGTTCGCGCAAGGCATCGCGCGGCGCGCGGTCGAGGAGTACGTGCTCGAGCACACGCACGGGGAGCCGGCCACGGTCACCAACAAGTGGCTGGACGAGGCCATCCGGAAGCTCCTGCCGACGCATATGCAGCTCATCATGGGCATCGGCACGGCAGAGGAGATCGCGCTCGCGGAAGTGAAGGCGCAAGAACAAATGAAGGCCACTAAGGTGCAGGGGCGCGACGCCGACCCCGAGCCCCGGACCCCTGAGGTTGAAGTGAAGTGCCCCGTCACGGGCTCCGTGACCCGCCGTCCGCGCACCGCGGCCGACCCGATCGTGTGGACCGAGGAGGCGTGGCAGCGGCTGCAGCTGGTGCCGCTCATCGCCCGGCCCCTGGCCCGCAACACCGTCGAGCGCTTTGCTCGCAGTAACCAGATCTGGCGCGTGACGACGCCCGTGATGGACGACAACAAGCAGGCAATGATCGCAGCCGACGAGTTCGACGTCGACACCATGATGGTCATGTTTCAGGAGCTGCGGGCCAAGCAGATCCGCGCCGAAGCGGAAGGACGCGACGGGCTGTCGCCGGAAATGCGGGCGTTCATCGAGGACGCGAAAGCCCAGGGAATCACGCGCTGCCCCATTCGGGACATCGAAGCGCAGATGGGGAAGTGCCCGGTGGACTTGAAGACCATGAAGCCCGAGGAGGCGAAGGCGGCCATGGAGCGGCTGCTGGCGGAGCGGGCCGGGGCCGGGGACTGACGTGGACTACGTCCCGCACGTCGTCGCCTGGAATCTTACCAGGCGCTGCAACCTCGAGTGCGCGCACTGTTACATCGCGGCGGGTCCGCACCAGAGCGCCGCCACCGAGCTCGACACGGTCGCGTGTCTCGAGATCGTCGATCAGCTGCTGGCGGTAAACCCCGCGCCGCTGATCATTCTCTCCGGGGGCGAGCCCTTACTGCGACACGACCTGGTCGAGATCGCCCACTACGCCACGGTCAACGGGGCCACCGTCGTGGTGGGGACGAACGGGACGCTCCTCACCGAGGGGCGCATCGCGGGGCTCAAACAGGCCGGCGTGCGTGGAGTGGCGGTGAGTGTCGATTCGCTGCGCCCGTCCTATCACGACAACTTCCGCCACGGTCGCGGAGCGCTCGCCGACGTGCAAGCCGCCCTGGGACGCCTCGCCGCCGCGCGGCTCGACTTCATCGTGCAAACGACGGTGACCAAGGGGAACCGCGCGGAGCTGGAGCGTCTGGTCGCCTGGTCAGCCGAGCAGGGGGCCGTGTCTTTCAACTGCTACTTCCTCGTCGCGACCGGGCGGGGGGCGTCGCTCACTGATCTGGCACCGGTGGACTACGAGGCCGTGCTCGCCGATCTGGCCCGGTGGGAGCGTGCGTACCGCGGCCGCATGCTGGTGCGCGCCAAGTGCGCCCCGCATTTCATGCGGCACGTGCATCAGAGCGATCCCGATTCCCCCGTCCTGAACTACCAGACGCGCTGCCCCTGCGGCACGCAGTACTGCCGCATCACACCGGACGGCAAGCTGACTCCGTGCCCGTACCTGCCGGAGGTGGCGGGGGACCTGCGCGCGCACAGCTTCGCCGAGATCTGGCGGTCGGCGCCCCTGTTCCGGCAGCTGCGCGAGGGGGCGCTGGGCGGCAAGTGCGGTGAGTGCGAGTACCGCGCGCTGTGCGGCGGCTGCCGGGCGCGCGCCTTCGCCCTCACGGGCGACGTACTTGCGGCCGATCCGTCGTGCGCGTACGAACCGACGGCCGGCGTGGCCGTGATCGAGCCCGCGCGGGCCATCGCGTACGGCGACGACTTCACGCCGGCGCTGGTGTGGGCCGCTGCCGCGCGCGAGCGGATGGAGCGGATTCCATCGTTCGTGCGGGGAGTGGTGATGCAGCGGGTGGAAGAGTGGGCGCGCCGCCAGGGACGGAGGGAAGTCACGCCCGAGCTGCTCGCGGAAGTGCGTAGCGCCATGCCGATCGACTTTTCGAAGAAGCGACCGTTCTTCGTGGCCGACAGCTGATGACCGATAGCGCCCTGCTGCTGCTGCAAGCCGCGGCCGACTCGACCCGCGCCTACGGCGAGTTCCCCGTGATCGGCGCGCGAGCGTTCATCTGGATCACGGCCGAGGTGCACCTGATGTTCGCGGCGTTCGTGCTGGGCGTGCCGATGTTCGCCGTGGTCACCGAGGCGATCGGCATTTTCGGCGGCGACGAGCGCTACGACCGGTTGAGCAAGGAGTTCACCCGGCTGCTGCTCGTGGCGTACAGCGCGACGGCGATCTGGGGTGCGATGCTCGTGTTCGGGCTGTCGACCCTGTATCCCCGCTTCTGGGCCTATCTCACCGCGATTTTCGCGCCCTCGATGTGGCTGTATGCGGCCCTGTTCTTCATCGAGTCGTTCACGCTGTACCTCTATTACTACGGCTGGGACCGGTGGAAGAAGGGTCGGGCCAAGCTCGGCCACTGGACGCTGGGCATCCTGCTCAACGTGTGGGGCACGGTCGTGATGTTCATCGCGAACTCGTGGCTCACCTACATGATGTCGCCGCCGCGCGACATCACACCCACCACCGACCCGACCACCATCAAGCTGTGGCATGCCATCGCCAACGCGACCTGGATGCCGATCAACGTGCACCGCGTGATCGCGAACGTGGTGTTCGGCGGCGCGATCGTGGGCGCATACGCGAGCTACCGCTTCCTAGCCGCACGCACCGACGAGGAGCGGGCGCACTACGACTGGATGGGTTACGTCGGGAACTTCATCGCGATGTCGGCGCTCATCGTGCTGCCGTTTGCCGGCTACTGGCTGGGACGCGAGATCTACCAGTACGACCAGTCCATGGGGATCACCATGATGGGCGGCTTCATGAGCTGGTTGTGGGTGATCCAGGCGTTCCTGATCGCCGTGCTGTTCCTGACGGGGAACTACTATCTGTGGATCGGCATGGGCCGCATTCCGGGCGCGGAGCGGTTCCAGCCCTACACCAAGTACCTGCTGATCGTGCTGGTGCTCGGCGCCATGGTGTGGGGCACACCCCACACCATGATCGCGGATTCGAAGGAGCTCGCCGCCATGGGCGGATCCCACCACCCGTTCCTGGGCGCCCTGGGCGTGATGAGCGCCAAGAACACCGCGGTCAATTTGATGATCCTCACCACGTTCCTGTCGTTCCTGCTGTATCGGCGGGCCAATACGCGTCCGGTGGTGCCATGGGCGCGCACGGGGACCATCATCCAGGGAGCGATGTTCGCCGTCGCGGCCGCGGTGGTGCTGTTCTACGGCATCCGCGGCTACTTCGTCGAAGCGATCGTGCGCATCGGGTTCAGCGTGTATCAGGTCCTGGCGGTCCTCTCCTGCATCGTCTTCGTCACGCTGATCGACATCCTCATGGCGCGCGGCGCTCAATCGCTGGGCGCGATCCGCTGGGGGAAAATGCCGCCCCGGTCGCAGTACGCGTTGTTCATCCTGGCCGTCACGTTCACCTGGCTGATGGGTCTGATGGGGTTCGCGCGCTCAGGGATCCGGCAGTACTGGCACGTGTGGCAGGTGATGCAGGACACGAGCAAGTATGCGGCCACGCCCGCGCTCGGCTACGCCTCGAAGATGATCAGCCTGTGCGTGCTGATCTTCCTGTCGCTGGTGTCCTTCGTGTTCTGGCTGGGCGGGCTCGCGGAAAAGTCCACGTTCGTCGCGTCGGGCGAAACCGAGAAGGGGGCCCGCCATGTGGGCCACTAACGCGAAGATTGTCGGGATCGTCCTGGGGACGCTGGCGCTGTATACGCTCATCGCGAACAAGATCCCGCAGGTGCAGTCCGAGGTGCCGCAGGCGCTCACCCTCGGCGCCAACGTCACGCCCGAGCAGCTCGTGGCGGCGGGGGAGAAAGTGTTCAACGGGATCGGCGGCTGCCCCACGTGCCACGGCCTGGGCACGCGCGCGCCCAATCTGCTCACCGACGAGAAGGGCCAGGGACCGATCGGCGCCC
>WNFD01023134.1_pt1 | contig 11842 bp, 10 predicted proteins | sample 5400491 | NCBI WGS metagenome assembly WNFD01 (sample SAMN13153343, study PRJNA577476) | soil metagenome | isolation source: 120 cm saprolite under Douglas fir tree site 2 hole 2 replicate 2 | place: USA:California | collected 2015-04-18 | reverse complement strand
TGGCCGCGGCGACGCGGTGGCGCTTCGCGACGCGCAGCCCCCTGCGCAGGAGGTTCTCCGGATACGCGGAGACCGGGGCGGCCTCGAGGAAGCGCTCCACGTCCTTCGCCAGGTCCGCCGCGGCGGGGTATCGATCTTCCGGCCGCGGCGACATCGCTTTCCGGGCGATCGCCCGCAGCGGCGCGGGCGCTCCGGGAGGCAGCAGCGACTGCAGCAACGCGCCCAGCGAGAACACGTCCGCGCGCGCATCCACGCTGCCGCTGCCGCCGCTCTGCTGCTCCGGCGCCATGAACCCCGGCGTCCCCAGGACGGACCCTTCCCCGGTGTCACCGGGCGCGCGCCTGTTCCCGGTTGCGCCGTCCGCCCGGCCGCGCGGATCGGAGACCACCTTGGCCAGCCCCCAATCGAGCACCAGCACTTCGCCGAACGGCCCGATCATCACGTTCTGGGGCTTCATCACGTTCTGGGGCTTCAAGTCGCGGTGCAGCACGCCGCGCGCGTGCGCGAACGCCACCGCCTCGGCGACGCGCAGGAAGACCCGCAACCGCTCCGCCAAGGAAAGGCGCGCGGTCGACTGGTCGAGCCGTTCGCCTTCGACCAGCTTCATGGTGTAGAAGGCGCGCCCGTCGCCGAGCCGTCCCACGTCGTGCACGGGGACGATGCCCGGGTGCTCGAGCCGCGCCAGCACCTCCGCCTCGCGCCGCAAGCGCGCCTCTGTCTCGGGGTCCTCGAGGTCGAGCACTTTGAGGGCCACGCGCCGGCCCAGCTCGGTGTCCAGGGCGACGTACACGGTCCCCATCCCGCCGCTGCCGGCGACGCCGGCGAGCCGGTACCGGGTGCCCGAGAGGTCCGGCTCGCGCACCGACTGCCGCAGCCGCGCCAGCGCGGCGTCGTCGAGGCGGCTCACGATCCGTCCAGCCCGAGCAAGGTTCGCGCTTCCTCGCGGAGCTCGCTCTCCGTGGCCGTGCACTCCCGGAGCAGATCGAGCAGGACCTCGCGCAGCTTCCGGCGCGCCCAGGCAAGCCGATTCGTGACGTCGGTGGTGGGGATGCCGAAGCGGCGCGCCAGGTCGGCGTAGGACGGGCGCTCCGCTCCCTCACCCAGGTCGTAGGCCTCCAGCAGCGCGAACTGCTGCGACTTGCCCTCGCGCGCGCAACGGTCGCGCAGCCGTTCCAGCGCCGCCGCGAACAGGCCGCGCGCCCACTCCCGCTCGAAGAGCACGTCGGGCGGCTCCGCCGCGCCCGCCGCCTTCTCGATCTCCGCGCGCGCCCCCTCGAAGTCGAAGGGGACCGCCGCCACTCCCCCGCCGCGCTTGAGGCGGCGCGCCGCCCTGCTCCCGCCCCCGGCGACCCGATCGATGCAGGCGCGCAGGAAGGTGCGCAGGCGGGAACGGGCAGGGTCGAACCTCGCCAAGAGGTCCTTCTCGAGCAGGTGCGCGAAGAACTCCTGGGTGAGATCGGCGGCGTCGTCGTGCGGCCTGCGCCAGTGCAGCCGCAGGTAGCCGTACACCGGGCGCCAGTACGCCTCGGCCAGCGCGGACAGGCCGCGCCGCCGCTGCTCCTCGTCGCCGCCGCGGATCGCGGCGAGCGCCGAATGCCGGGTCGCCGGGAAGCCGCGCGCGAGGCGCTCGTCGGCGGTGCGCGCCATCGGGCCGATTCTGGGGCCGGAAGCGTGCCCCCGCCAAGTCGACCTCCACCGGCCAGGGGGCGGGCGCCACTACTCGAGTCGACGGTCCATTGTCAATCGGTCAGCCGCGCCTTGCGCGCGCTCGGACCTATGGCTAGCTGGCCGGCGGGCGGGCGCCTCCACCTTCCGTCATCCGCTCATATCGCTCTCTTCCGGCGGTCCGCTCCGCGGGCGCCAGAAAGGATTCCCGGAATGCGCGTCGGCATTCTCGCCGCGATCCTCGTCGCGACATCCATCCTCGGTTGCGGTCCCGAGGGCAGCCCCGGCGGGTCCGAGCCGGCTTTCAAACACGTTCCCTCCGGGACCGTGCTGCGCGCCGAGCGCCCGGTGCCCGGACAGTACCTGGTGGTCTTCAACGAAGGGCGGGTCGCCAAGGACGCCGTCGACGCGCAGGCCGACGAGCTCGCGCGCCGCCACGGCGGCCGCGTGTTCGCCAGCTGGCGCCACGCGGTACGCGGCTTCGCCGCCCGGATGTCGGCGGCGCAGGCGCAGGCCGTGGCGCAGGATCCGCGGGTCGCCTGGGTGGAGGAGGACGCCGAGATCCACCTCGACACCACGCAGACCGGCGCCACGTGGGGCCTCGATCGCATCGACCAGCGCAACCTGCCTCTCGACGGGAACTACACCTTCAACGTCGACGGCACCGGCGTGAGCGCATACATCATCGACACCGGCATCCGCACCACGCACACGCAGTTCGGGGGACGGGCGAGCGGCGCGTTCACCGCGGTGAACGACGGGAACGGCACGAACGATTGCAACGGGCACGGTACGCACGTGTCGGGCACGGTCGGCGGATCGACCTTCGGCGTCGCCAAGAACGTGCGGCTCTTCGCGGTGCGGGTGCTCGACTGCACCGGCTCGGGGACGACGGCAGGGGTGATCTCGGGGGTCGACTGGGTGACGAACAACCACCTGTCGCCGGCGGTGGCGAACATGAGCCTGGGCGGCGGGGCGTCCACCACGCTGGACCAGGCCGTGAACAACTCGATCGCGTCGGGCGTGACCTACGCGATCGCGGCCGGCAACTCGAACGTCAGCGCCTGCACGCAGTCGCCGGCCCGCGTCGCGAACGCGATCACAGTTGGCGCCAGCGACATCAACGACGTGCGGGCCAGCTTCTCCAACTTCGGCACCTGCGTGGACCTGTTCGGGCCGGGCGTGAACATCACCTCGTCCTGGGCGACCAGCGACACCGCAACCAACACCATCAGCGGCACCTCGATGGCGACTCCGCACGTGGCGGGGACGGCCGCGCTCTTCCTGCAGGCGAACCCCACCGCCACTCCCGCGCAGGTGGCCTCCGCGCTGGTGGCGAACGCCACCGCCGGCGTGCTCGCGAGCGTGGGCACCGGATCGCCCAACCTCCTCCTCTACGAGGCGTTCATCGGCGCGCCGGCCGACGCGACGCCGCCCACGGTGTCGCTCACGGCGCCGGCGGCCGGCGCGACGGTGAGCGGGACCGCGGTGACGCTCTCCGCGACGGCGGCGGACGACGTGGCCGTCGCCAAGGTGGACTTCTTCGTCGACGGGGCGCTGGTCGGGACCGACACTTCGTCGCCGTACTCCATCTCCTGGAACAGCACCACGGTCGCCAACAGCTCCCATTCCTTCACCGCGCGCGCGACCGACACGGCCGGGAACGCAACCACCTCGGCCGCCGTGACGGCGACGGTGTCGAATGCCACCACGTGCGCCACGACCAGCCAGCTCCTCGGCAACCCGGGATTCGAGACGGGGGCGGCGGGCCCCTGGACGGCGACGGCCGGCGTGATCGACGGCAGCGCCAGTCCGGCCCCGCGGTCTGGCCGGTTCAAGGCGTGGCTCGACGGCTACGGAGTCTCGCACGTCGACGACCTGTTCCAGACGGTGACCATCCCGGCGGGAGCGTGCAGCGCGACGTTCAGCTTCTGGCTGTGGATCACCACTGCCGAGACGACCACCATCACGGCGTTCGACACCCTGAGCGTCACCGTCCGGAACTCGGCCGGCACGGTGCTCTCGACCCTGGCGACCTTCTCGAACCTGAACAAGTCCGCCGGCTACGTGCAGCGGAGCTTCGACCTCTCCGCGTTCAAGGGGCAGACGGTGAGACTGCAGTTCCACGGGGTCGAGGACGTCTCCCTGCAGACGAGCTTCATCATCGACGACACGGCGCTCACGGTCACGCAGTAGAGAAGCAGCGCGACGGCCCGGCGGCGATGGCGGGCCGGGCCGTCGCGCGCGCACCGGCTTGCGCAGTGGGCCAGGTCAAGCGGCTGGGTATGGGCGCAGCGATCGGGCGATCAGGCCCAGCCCCGCGGCCAGCAGGACGAACATCAGGAGCGTGTTGAACAGGCTGGTCGGCTCCCACCGGATGGAGAGGCTCATCAGGATCGCGGCCAGGATGGTCAGCACTCCGCCCGCGGTCAGGATCCAGCCCAGCTTGCTCTTGCCGTCGAAGAACAGGACCCCCACGCCGATCAGCAGCGGGAGCATGGTGAGCCCGAACCCGGCGGGCCGGCTCCAGCCCCACAGCCCGAAGAAGGTGAACGACGAGGTCACCTGCACCTGGTTGAGCACCAGGTAGCCGCCGACCACGGTCAGGAGGAGGCCGAGGAAGAAGGTGCCCACGCCGCCCGGGGTGCCGCCCGCGCCGCGCGCCTGCGGCGGGTTGGTCAGCGCCTGGTCCTCCACCAGTCTGGACAGCTCCTGGGTCTGCTTCCGCGGGTCGAGGTCGGCCATGCCTGGATTGTACGGCTCGCCGCCGATCGGGCCAGGAATCGTCCGGCCAGAGCGCATCCCACACCGTTCCGCGCTCGGAAAGCGTAGCGCCGCCCCATCGGCGGCGACTAACGCCGGGGCTCGAAGGCCGGAGCGGGCACCGGGATCGCTTCTCCGTCGTGCCGCGGGTCGCTGGCGCCGAACTTCACGCCGGTGCGGGCGTCGTAGAGCACGGCCTGGCCGTATCCGAAGTTCGGCGTGCGGGGAGGCCGCACCTCCAGCTTGTGCCCGAGCCCGGCGAGCTGCGCGCGGACCTGCTCCGGGACGCTGGACTCGATCTCCACGTCGCACCCTTCGAAGCTGCCCTTGGTGAAGCGCCCCGCCTCCAGCGCCTGCTGGATGCTCATGCCGTAGTCGACCACGTCGACCACGAACTGGGCGTGCGCCTGCGCCTGGTTCCAGCCGCCCATGATGCCGAATCCGATCTTCACCTCTCCCTTCCTCAAGAAACCCGGGATGATGGTGTGCAGCGGGCGCTTGCGCGGCGCGAGCGTGTTGGGCAAGCCGGGCTCGAGCGTGAACAGCGCGCCCCGGTTGTGCAGCATGAAGCCCTTGTCCTTGGGCGTAAGGCCCGAGCCGAATCCGGAGTAGTTGCTCTGGATGAGCGAGACGATGTTGCCGTCCCGGTCCACCACGGTCAGGTAGATCGTGTCGCTTCCCTTCGCATCGGTGACCGAGGCGAGCTTGGTGGGCTCGACCTTGCACGCGGCGGCCTGCGGGTCGATGCGCGCCGCCCGGAGCGCGGCGCTCTCCTTGCCGAGCAATTCCGCGACCGGGACCTGGCCGAAGCGGGGATCGCCCACGTACCGGAGCAGGTCGGCGTAGGCGAGCTTCTTCGCCTCGATCATCGCGTGCAGCGCGCGCGTCGAGTGGAACCCCCACTCGCCGAGCGGGAACCGCTCCAGGATGTTCAGCATCTCCAGCGCGGCGATGCCCTGCGAGTTGGGCGGGATCTCCGACACCGTCCAGCCGCGGTAGCTCGTCTGGATCGGCTGGACCCACTCGGGCTGGAACTCGGCCAGGTCGGAAAGCGCCATCGCGCCGCCCTGCTCGCGCACGATGTCCACGATGGCTTGCGCGGTGGGGCCCTCGTAGTAGCCGGCGCGGCCCTGCTCGGCGATGCGGCGCAGGGAGCGCGCGAGATCGGGGTTGCGGAAGATCTGCCCGGCGGCCGGAGCGCGGCCGTCGATGAGGAAGGTGGACCGCGAGTTGGGGTGCTCGGCGAGCATCTTCTCGGAGCGCGCCCACAACCCGGCGGTGATCTCCATCAGCGGGAAGCCCTGCTCGGCGTGGAAGATGGCCGGGGCGAGCGACACGGAAAGCGGGACCGCGCCGAAGCGCTTCTGCAGGGCGTCCCACCCCGCAACCACGCCGGGCACCGTGACCGTGAGCGCGCCGCGCTGGGGCAGCTTGTCCAAGCCGCCCTTGCTCCGCACGAACTCCGGGGTCATCCCCTTCGCCGACCACCCGCTGGCATTCAGGCCGTACAGCTTGTCCTCCTTCGCCAGGTAGATCAGCGCGAACAGATCGCCCCCGATCCCGCTCCCGGTCGGCTCCATCACGCCGGTGGTCGCGTTCGCGGCGATCGCCGCATCCACGGCGTTGCCGCCGCGCTCCAGGATCTGCACTCCCGCCGCTGCGGCGAGCGGCTGGCTGGAGGCCACCACGCCGTACCGCGAGGCGACCACGGAACGGCCGGGGACGGGCTCGCGCGCCGGGGCTGTGTTCGAAGGCGAAGCGGCGGCGAGGAGGAGGAGCGCGATCAGCATGTGGCGCCTTCCTACCACCGCGTTTGACCCCTGGGTACCATGCGCCTATCGTCGGACCCCGATCGGTCGAGGAGCGAACCATGGCGCAGGAAGCGAAGGCCAGGCTGCACCGCTGGGAGTCGATGCCGAAGGAGCGCCTCTCCGAGAAGCTGGACCGGCGCATCATCACCGCCGACCGGATGATGATCACCCACGTCTATCTCAAGAAGGGCTGCGTGGTGCCGCGCCACCAGCACGAGAACGAGCAGATCACCTACATCCTCGAAGGGACGCTGCGCTTCCGGCTCGGCGAGGACGGCGCGCAACAGGTGGACGTGCACGCCGGAGAGGTGCTGACCATCCCCTCGAACCTGCCGCACTCGGCCGAGGCGCTGGAGGACACCGTCGACGTGGATATCTTCGATCCGCCGCGGAAGGACTGGCTGGACGGCAGCGACCAGTACCTGCGGCAGACCTAGGGCCATGGACCTCGGCGTCCGGGGCAAGGTGGCGCTCGTCACCGGGGCGAGCTCGGGCATCGGCGAGGCAGTCGCGCTGGCGCTCGCGCGCGAGGGAGTGAAGCTGGCCGTCACCGCGCGGCGCCGCGAGCGGCTGGAGGACGTCGCCGCCCGCGCCCGGCAGGCGGGAGCGCCCGACGCCCGGGCGGTCGTCGCCGACCAGACCGACGCCGCTTCGCTGGCCCAGGCGGTGCGCGAGGTGGAGGCGCAGCTGGGCCCGGTCGAGATCCTGGTGATCAACGGCGGAGGTCCGCGGCCCGGCACGTACACGCAGATGACTGCGCGCGACTGGGACGCCGCCTACGCGCTGACGATGCAGAGCGCGCTGCGGCTGGTCGAGGCGGTGCTCCCGGGGATGCGCGCGCGGCACTGGGGGCGAATCGTCGCGCTGGAATCGATCTCGGTGAAGCAGCCCATCCCCACGCTGGTCTTGTCGAACGCGTTCCGGACCGCGGTGGTCTCCGCGCTCAAGACGCTCTCGGTCGAGGTGGCCGCCGAAGGCGTCACCATCAACTCGATCGCGACCGGGCTGGTGGAGACCGATCGTTTCCGCGCCCTCTACGGCACGCCCGAGAAGAAGCAGGAGGCGCTCGCGCGCATCCCGATGAAGCGCGCCGCCTCGCCCGAGGAGTACGCGCCCCTGGTTGCGTTCCTCTGCGGCGAGCCGGCCCGGTACGTCACCGGCCAGACCATCTCCATCGACGGTGGACTCACCGCCGGCCTGTTCGGCTGATCCCCGAAAGGAGGGCCCATGACGGCGGCACGCAGGACCGTGTGGCGGATGCTCTTCGCGGCGAGCGCTGTGGCGGTCTCGGCCGGGTGGCCCGCGGCGGCGGCCGAGCAGCGGCTCTCCTTCGCCGTGCCCGGAGTGCCGCCGGTGTTCGGCAGCGTGGTCGTGTACGTCGCCAAGGAGGAGGGGTTCTTCAAGAAGCACGGGGTCGACGTGGACGTGCGGCCCTTCGACTCGGGCGCCGCCGCGGCGCAAGCGGTGGTGGCGGGCAATCCCGACGTGGCGCTGTCTCCGACGCCGGTGATCGTCCGGATGATCTCGAACGCCGGAGTGAACCTGGTCGGGATCTACGGCCTGGAGAATCCGGACTGGCTCTTGGCGTCGACCGATCCGGCGCTGGGCAAGTGCCCCGACGTGAAGGGGCAGGCGGTGGGCGTCGACTCGGTGGGCGGGGCGCGCTCCGTCGCGCTCGAGCAGCTCATCCGGCCCTGCGGGCTGAAGATCGACCAGGTGAAGCTGGTCGCGCTCAGCACCAACGTGGGCGCCGCCATGGTGGCCGGCCAGCTCAAGGTCGGGGTCCTGCATCTCGACGACGTCCCCGTCCTGGAGGAGCAGACGGGGCGCCCGCTGACGGTGATCTCGTCCTTCAAGGAAGTGAACCCGCTCAGCCACTACCTGATCCTGGTCGCGACGAAGGAAAATCTGGAGAAGAAGCGCGACGCCTACGTCCGCATGGTGGCGGGACTGATCGACGCGACGAAGTACATGCTGGACCCGCGCCACGCCGACCGCGTGGCGCAGATCGCGATGGTGACCGGGCGCACTCCGAAGCTGGCCAAGGACACGCTCCCCCGTTTCGCCGGCATCTCCTTCTGGCCGGTCGGCAACGACGGGCTGACGAAGACCAACCTCGAAGCCGTGGTGACGGTCGAGAAGGACCTCGGCGGCATCAAGCCCGGGAAGACGCCCGTCAGCTACGAGCGGCTGGTCGACCGGACCGTCTGGAAGGACGCCAGCGCGCTCGTGAAGTAGAGCACGTCCCGGGCAGGCGGCCTGGCGCCCGTCCGCGCGATCGGTCTGCGGCTCTCCCGCGCCCCTGTCCGGCTGCCCAGCTTGATCGTCGGGCGGTGAACGCGTTTTGCGAGCGCGCGCCGGCGGCTCGGCTGAGGGGAGGGCACAGCTGCCCGCGCTGGTGGGGTGCACCTCGGTCCGGATGCTGCAGCGCGAAGGCTGCTGGGTGAAGCAGACGGAGAAGTGGCCGGGCCGCGTCTCGGAGGAGCTGGGCTTCTGCAGCAAGCCGGCCTGGCCGGGCCGCGTCTCGGAGGAGCTGGGCTTCTGCAGCAAGCCAGCCCCGGTGTGGGCGCAGGACCGGGTGGCCCGGCTGGTCCAGGAGTGCATGGCGCAGGCGGACTTCCGCTGGCAGAACCGCGCCTTGGCGGCGTGGACCCGCGGCGAGCCGATCCCGCCGAAGCCAGGACCGCGAAGCGCTCCGGAACGTGAGCGATGGCGATCGCGAGTTCTAGAAGCAGAGAAGCGACAAGATGGTGTCGGCGCTCGGCGAGGCGGCCAAGAAGCCGGCGCCCGCGGCGGTGGCGACGCCCCGGTGGTGGTGACGCCGAGGACGCTGGTCAAGCCGGCCGACGGCTGCCTCGCGGCGCGCAAGCCCGCGGTCCGCAGGGGGCACGGCCTCCAAGCTGCCCGCGGACGAGCCTGCCTGCCCGAAGACGGCGCCGCCGCCCAGCCCCGTTTCGCTCGGCCCGGCCGGTGCCCAGCGCGGCCGCGCCGGCGGCCGCGCACTGGCCGTCGTTCTCCGCCAGGTCGCCGGACACTCCGAGCGCGCCGACGAGCTTGCCGTCGACCAGGAGCGGTACGCCGCCGTCGACCGGCACCGCGCCCTCCAGGGCGAGGATGCGCAGGTTGGCGCCGCCCTTCTCCAGCCCGTCCTGGAACGCTTTCGTCGGCCTCTTGTAGAGCGCCGCGGAGCGCGCCTTGCCGATGGCCACCTGCGCGCTGCCGAGCTGCGTCGTGTCGGCCTTCTCGAAGTAGACCAGCGTGCCGGCCGGATCGACCACCGCGATCGCCATGAACCAGCCGTTCTTCTTCGCCTCGGCCGAAGCCCCGGCTGCGGCCTTCTTCGCGGCGCCGAGCGAGATCGCCGTGCCGATCGGGATGGCGTAGGAGCTGGGCGCCGCCGGTTTGGCCTGCGGCGTGGTCTGGCCAGCCGCGGCTGCGGCGACGAGCACGATGAAGGATGCTGCCTCGAGCGTCGAGTGGAGCGACATGTGACCCCCTTCTCCATCGCCGCGCGGGACGTCCGCCGTGGCGATGATGGGCGCATGATTGCACTTCTGGCGGGTGTGCGCTTCTGCCAGAGGTCAGATCGGCGACGGGCGCGGCATGTCGAGGAAGGCGCGGGCGCAGTGCCAGAAGAGGCGCCGGTTGATCCCCAGCGCCAGCGAGTGCGCGAGGCCGGGCAGCATGCTGAACTGGCGGTCCGGGCTCGGCAGCTTCCGGTAGAAATCGAGCAGGTCCTGCTCGGTGGCGATGCCGTCGTACTCGCCCCGGACCACCAGCGTGGGCGCCAGCACCTTGGCGGGATCGACCACCGGCAGGTTCGCCGTCATGTCGAGATAGGTGCCGGTCGGGATGGTCTCCCCGAACGGCAGCTCGGCATCCGCCATCGCTTCGGCGACGGCCAGGTCCGCGCTCCCGGGCTTGTCGCGGGTGAAGATGCTCCGGATCATCTCCCGGTCGCGCTTCCTGCGGTTGTGGGTGCGGAAGTACTCGACCTGCTCGGCGCGCTTCTGCAGCGTGGGCGAGCCGGCGCCCGTATAGGTGAACGCCATCAGGACCAGGCGGTCGATGCGCTCCGGACGCGCCACCGCGAAGGCCGCCGCGCGCAGCGCGCCGGAGGACTCGCCCATGAAGTGCATCTTCTGCTGCCCCGTCTCGCGCGCGACCAGCGCGCTGCCGGCCTCGAGGTCCTCCGCCCCGCTGCGGATGTCGGAATTGCCCTCGGTGCGCGTCGAGCGGCCGTAGCTCTCGTGGTCCATCGTCCAGACGTCGAGCCCGTAGCCGGCGAACACGTTCATCAGCGAGTATTCGCCCTTGCCCGGAACCGCCAGGTCGAACGTCGGACGGGACGAAATCGACGAGCCGTGGACGAGGAAGAGGACCGGCCGGGGCGGCTCGCCTTTCACCGGCGCGCCGGCGCGCTTGCGGAACAAGTAGAGCGAGACGTCGCCCTTCTTCGCCCAGTACTCGGCGGTCCAGGGTTTTTCCAGGGCGGGCGGCGCGGCAGCCGCGCGGCGCGGAGCAAAGGGGCTGGCGGCGAGGCCTGCCCCGGCGAGCTTCAGCAGCGTGCGGCGCAACGGGCGGGACACGGGACCGGTCACGGCGTCCTCCAAGGCGATCGGCGCGGACATTGTACCGGGTCCTCCGGCGAAGGGGCGGCGTCCGGACGGCACCCGCAGGACGACCGCCGGGCATCGGGTGTAGCATCCCGCGGCTCGCCAATCCTGCAAGGGGGAACGATCATGACTCGGGGAAGACTCACGATGGTGGTGGCCGGCGGCGCCGTGGTGCTGGCCGGCGTTTGCGCAACCGGATCGCTGAAGGCGCAGCAGCCCGGATTCAAGCGCGTCGAGCTGCAGAAGCACGACCTCGGAATTCCGGGGCGCGAGGTGGTGCAGGCCCGCGCTGAGTTCGACCCGGGTGCCTCGATCGGCAAGCACACCCATCCCGGCGAGGAGTTCGGATACATCCTCGAAGGCACGCTCGAATTCGAGGTCGCGGGGAAGCCGAACCAGAAGCTGAAGGCAGGCGATGCCTTCTTCATCCCGCCCGAGACCATCCACGCCGCCAAGAACGTCGGCAGCGGTCCGGCCAAGGTGCTCGCCACGTACGTGGTCGAGAAGGGCAAGCCGCTTGCCACCATGGTGAAAGAGACCGCGGCGTCCACCCCCACGCCGAAGTAGCCATCCGTCAGCCGCCCCGCTTCTTGAGCGCCTGCTCGCGGATGGCGGAGAGCGTGGTGGTCGGCGTGATCACTTCCTCGGAGAGGCGCAGCTCGAGCAGCGCCGGACGGCCGGCGGAGAGCGCGCGCTCGAAGGCGGGCGGGAACTGCTCGGTGGTCTCGACCACCTCGCCGACAGCCCCGAAGGAGCGGGCATAGGCGGCGAAGTCGGGATTGGTCAGGCGCGTGCCGTGGACGCGGCCCGGATACTGCCGCTCCTGGTGCATGCGGATGGTGCCGTAGGCGCCGTTGTTCACCACGATGACGATCACCGGCAGGTCGTGCTGCACCGCGGTCGCGAGCTCGTGGCCGGTCATGAGGAAATCGCCGTCCCCCGCGAACGCCACCACGATCCGGTCGGGATGGACTGCCTTCGCTGCGA
>WNFD01008192.1_pt1 | contig 11843 bp, 13 predicted proteins | sample 5400491 | NCBI WGS metagenome assembly WNFD01 (sample SAMN13153343, study PRJNA577476) | soil metagenome | isolation source: 120 cm saprolite under Douglas fir tree site 2 hole 2 replicate 2 | place: USA:California | collected 2015-04-18 | reverse complement strand
GCGGCGACGGCCGTACCAGCCATGGTACGCATGCGCTCGATCCAGCCGCGGTGATCATCGAGCATGGCGCCCGGCACTTGATCGGCAAGTATCCGCCTCAATTGCGCGAGATCGGGTGCGGCATCTGACGCAATCTTGACCACAATCAGGCGCGGCACCGGCAATTCGCTGAGCGAGAGCCCACTCCCAAGCCACGGCTCGAGCAGCTTGGCGGATTCCTCTTTCGTATACGGTCGTACTTCAACAATGCCGGAGAATGCGCGCGAGATTGAGACGGCCTTATCGACAACAGCATCGAGGTCGCGGCCGGGTGCGGGCACGACCTGAATCGTGATTTCCCGCGAAATATCCGATTGCCATTCGCCCGCGGCCTTGCTCACCAGCATCGCCGCACCGGTGGTGAGCGACGCGAGAAAGGTCATGATGGCGACGACCGCAACAAGCGCGCGCCCCGAAATCGAGTTGCGCGGCACCAGTGCCGTTTCGAAGCGCGGCAATGCCTCCGACGGTTCGCGCAACGGGGTTGCCAATTCGGCTAAGCGGATATCCGTCATCGAAAATCCTCAGTCGTAGATATGCAGCCGACCATCGTGCAAGACCAGCCGCCGCGCATCGTACTGATCCATCAGCGCGATATCGTGAGTGGCGATGACGACCGACGTGCCCGACTTGTTCAGTTCGATGAACAGCCGCAACAATCGCTGAGCCAAACTCGGATCGACGTTTCCGGTCGGTTCGTCGGCTAACAACAATTGCGGCCTCGCGATCACCGCACGCGCGATAGCTGCGCGTTGCTTCTCGCCACCCGAGAGCACTGGCGGCAATGCCCACATGCGCTCACCCAGGCCTACCCAACGCAGCAGTTCAACCACTTCATCGCGATAGGTATCTTCCGGGCGTCCCATGACGCGGAGTGGCAACGCGACATTTTCGTACGTGGTCATATGGTCGAGCAGGCGGAAATCCTGAAATACGATTCCAATGCGGCGGCGCAATGTCGCCACCGCATCTCGCGAGAGCGTCGCGACATCGTGGCCGAATTGGGTGATCAAGCCGCGGGTCGGCTTTAGCGAAAGGAATAACAGGCGCAGCAGCGAGGTCTTTCCGGCGCCCGATGGCCCTGTCAGAAACTGGAAAGAATGCGGGTCGATGCGAAACGTAAGGTCGCGGAGCACTTCGGGCCCCAACCCATAGCGCAAACCCACATTCTCGAATCGGACCACCCACCCTCTCCGAAAAATTCGCCTTAAGGCCGCCGAATCACTACCCGGCCGTGGTCCTGGGGCGCGTTTCGAGAGCCATTTGCCGTCCCCATACGCATCCGTCCGAACCGCGCTTTTACAAGATTATCACGATGCCGCCATAGCCGTGGGGGTGTAAGTCACCGAATTCGCGCCTTTTTCCGGGGCTTATCATGGTTTCCGATCCATTAACGGTCGGCTGGTACGTTTGGCCACCCGAAATACCGCCAATACCATGCTGATTGTCTGTCCGAACTGCTCGACGTCGTATGCGATCGAACCGGCCTCGCTAGGCGCGGCCTCAACACCCGCGCCCGAAATGACAGCCGCGGCGGATAGCGCAGTCACCGAAGAGTTCACCGGCGTCCTTCGGCCCGATCAGCCAGTCAACGGCTCGGCGAGCGATCCCGAGATATCTCGAGAACCTGCCGACGCGGTACAGGCAGAGGCCGCACTCAGCGACCCTGCGCCGGCGGAGTTTCCTGCGCCCGAGCCGATTGCAATCGCCGATGCGCCCTCGCTGGTGCCGCCGATTGCCCCGCCGGCGCCGCCCGACATCGCAGCACCGGATTCGGACGAGATCGATAATTTCGTCGTTCGACGCAAGCGCTTGCAGGCACGGCGCAAGGAGGCGCGCCGTTCGTCCCGCTGGACCGCGATCATCCTTGTGTTGTTTGCCTTCAACGTCGCGCTGATCGGCGCGCGCAGCGAGGTCGTGAAGTTTTTTCCGCAGACCGCTTCGCTGTTCTCGGCGGTTGGGCTGCCAGTCAACTTGCGCAATCTTAAATTCGAAAACATGAAAATTTCGAAGGAGTCGCAAGAGGGCCTCTCCGCGCTCGTCATAGAAGGCACGATCGTCAGCATCACCAGCAAACCGACCGAGGTGCCGCGCCTCCGATTTGCCGCGCGCGACGCCGTCGGACAGGAAGTCTATACTTGGACTGCTCTTCCAAGCCGCAGCATTCTCGGCCCCGGCGAAAAGCTGGATTTTCGCAGCCGCTTTGTCTCACCACCCGAAAATGCCATCGACGTGATGGTTCGCTTCGCCAGCGCACAAGATGCGGCACCGGGAGCCAAGTAAGACAATGGCGAGAATCCTCATTGCCGAAGATGACGACACGCTTCGCGAACTCCTCGTACGCGCACTCGGCGGCGATGGCCATATCCTCACCGAAACCGCAGACGGCGCCACCGCTCTCGATGCGCTCAACGAATCCAACGGCGAATTCGATTTACTACTGAGCGACGTGAAAATGCCGAAAGTCGACGGTATCGAACTCGCACTCGCGACCGGCCGAAACCATCCCGACATCGCAATCATGCTGATGACTGGGTATGCAGACCAACGCGAGCGCGCTCACGGATTGGACGCCCTCGTGCACGATGTGATTTCCAAGCCATTTTCGATTGATCAGATCAAAGGCGCGGTGCGCGAAGCCTTGGTGCTACGCCACTAGCCCGCCGCGTCGAAATCAGAAATCCTTCAGCAGCCGCTCGATGTACTCCAGCTCAAGCTGCGGGCGAAAACTCTCGCCAAAGCGCTTGCGAAGCTCCTCCAGGATGCGGCGCGCCCTCTGGGCGTCGATTTCTCCCGGCACTTTCACGGTGACATCATCGCCATAGTCGCGGCCGCGCAATGGCCGGCCAAGCGGGTCTGTATCCTGCTGAGCCCGCGCCTGGCCGCGGCCGGGGCGCCCGTTCGGGCCCGGACCCATGCCCTGTTGTTGCATCGACTGCGCCAGTCCTTGCGCGCCTTTGCGCATGGCGTCCAGTGCGCGCCCCTGGCTGTCGACCGCACTGTCAGCATCTCCTTCGCCGAGCTGGCCCTCGGCCTGGCCCATCGCTTCTCCGGCATCGCCGAGTTGCCCCATTTCACCGCCCTCGCCTTGCTGGCCTGGCTGACCTTGCTGACCCGGCTGCTTTTGCTGGCCAAGGCCGTGCTGACGGAGTTGATCGAGGAGCTTGTTGAGGCGATCCCGCAAACCTTGCTGGTCCTGCCGCAGATCGCCCATTTGGCGATCGCCCTGCCCGGGTTGACCGCGCTGACGGTCGCGGCGCATGTCCTGACCCTGTTTGAAGGTCTTGTCGCGCAATTGTTGTTGTTTGCGGATCACGTCTCCCAATTCATCGAGCGCTGACATCATGTCGTCGTCGGCATCGTCTCCGCCTGAAGCGCCGGGCCGCGCCATTTGCAGGTTTTCGAGCATCGACTGCAATTGATCGAGCAACTGGCGCGCGGCGTCCTTGTTGCCGGATCGCGCCATCTGCTCGAGCCGGTCAAGCATGCTCTTGAGGTCTTGCTGGCTGAGGGTGCGCGTATTCCTGTCGAGCGGACGCGAAAGCTGCTGCGGATTCTTGCGCATTTCTTCAGCGAGCGCTTGCAGGAATTTGTCCATTGCCGCGCGCAACTGCTCCATCAGCTTTTTGATTTCTTCCTCGCTGGCGCCGCGCTCGAGCGCTTGACGCAACGCCTCTTGGGCTTGGCGCAACGCCTGCTCCGCCTGCGAGACATTGCCGTCCTCGAGCTGCACGGCCATCTCCCACAATCGCGCTACGACCTCGCGTAGCGCGTCGTCACTCTTTGCGTTCTCGAGGCCGTGGTAGATCGAGCGCAGGCCGAGATAGACCCCCGATTCCGGCGTAAAGCGCTCGGGTGCGATCGTGAGAGCGTCGAGAGCGGTGAGTACCGTCGGTTTCGTCTCGGCATCAAGCGCGAGGATACGCCGCTGCTCGATCAATGCCCGCGCCAATGGCTTCACAAAAATTCGCTGTGGTAGCGTTAGCTGGCGTGGCTCGCTCCGTCCCATGTTGCCGGCTTCATCGCGTGCGGTGAGCGTTAGGGCCACATCGGCGCCGGCCCACGGGTGCTCCGTGAGATCATGCGTGGTTTGTGCAGCGCCGGAACGGGTCCGCGCCTGCGGCAAAGTGAGGACATAGTCCGGCGCTTCGAAAAGTGGATGGCGCTTTTCAGCGGACTGCTCGTCCTTAAGCGCAAATGTAGCCTTCGCTTCAATGACCCCGTAGTCGTCGTCCATCTTGTAGTCGAGCCGCAGCGCGCCGCGCGCCTGTCGCTCTGGCTCTTTCGTTAGTTCGATATTCGGCGCACGATCGGGGGTCGCCGTGAAATTCCAGACGAGGTCGCTACCGAGCACGCCGTGCACGGCGACGGACCCATCGCCCTTGATCAATAGGCGCTGCTCCTCTGTCCCGGCCGGCAACGGCGCGCGCGCTTCGGCCGGCGCATCCTCAATGCCGCCTTTGCGTACAATGTCGAAGCGCACATTGCCGGTTGAGCGGATCACCAATTGGCTGCCAGCCGGCACCGCCACTGGCGCCGCATTCTGAGCATTTTCTCCCGGGCGTAGCCCCGGCAGCATAACCGGCGCGCGGGCGGTATAGATGGGCGGCGTAACCCACGCATCGATACGGAAATTCGCCGGCGCGACGACCCCGCGCCAATCGAAAGCAGCAGCGACGCGCTTTACGCGCTCGCCACCTGCCGCAAAGAAGCTCGCCGCCACAAGAATGAGTACTAGAGCGCGAAACGCCATAGGGTCGCGCAACGACAACCGCGGCGCCGGCCAGCCGGCCCTGAATTTGCGCGCCGACAGCAGCGCGCGTTCGACGTGGGCGCGCCACAGCGCCTGTGCCACCGGATCATGACCGTTAGCTGCAATGTGGTCGGCAACGGTGGTGGCGGGGCGATGTGTGTCACCGGTGCTACGATCGAGCCGGCGCAAGCCATCATAAACGCTGGGTAGCCGGAGAATGAATAAAGGCAACGCGGCTGCCGCCGTCGCAATCAGGAAAACAAACAAGCCCACCGCTCGCGCCAGCGGTGGCAAAACCAACCACAGACCCGCCCAAGAGAAAGCGAGAAATAGACCGAAGACGGTCGCCAGCGCGGCGAGAGCCGGCCACAGCCGTTCCCACAGCAAACTGCCGCGCGCACGCCTCAGCGCTCGCACCAACAGAAGCCGCGTTGGCTGATCCCGATCGTCAGGCCGGTCGTTCAAGTCGTCCAAAAGGCACTCCGTCGCTCGGGCTCAGGAGAATCTCATAGTCGCCAAACTAACACGCACCGAATTGACCGGCCACGCGTGTATTTATGCGCCTACAGCCAATCCGGCATGCGATCGAGCGCAATTAATTGGTCAACTTCAAGGCGTGGACGTACCAGGGCCCATTCCGCGCCATTGACCAGTACTTCTGGCACCAAAGCACGCGTATTGTAGGTACCGGCCTGAACCGCGCCATACGCGCCCGCTGACATGACAGCGAGAAGGGCGCCGCTCGCCGGTTCCACCATATCGCGGTTAATGGCGAGGAAATCCCCACTTTCACATACCGGCCCAACCACATCGGCACGCATGCGAGGGGCCGACGCAGCCTGCTCTGCAACCGGCCAAATTTCATGATGCGCATCATATAACGTCGGACGGATAAGATCGTTCATGGCGGCGTCGACGACGACGAAATTCTTGGCCTCGCCGTGTTTCACGAACAAGACGCGTGTCAACAAGATGCCAGCATTTCCCACGAGCAATCGGCCGGGTTCGAAAATCAAACGGCAATCGAGACCGCGGGTGGCACGCTTGACCACCTCGGCGTAGGCCTTTGGGTCCGGTGGTGGCTCGTCGCTGTCGCGATAAGGAATCCCCAGGCCGCCGCCAAGATCGACATGCGAGATCGTATGGCCGTCGGCGCGCAACACGCGCACGAACTCGGCGAGCAGTGCGAAGGCATTGCCGAACGGATTGAGCTCCGTGATCTGGCTGCCGATGTGCATATCGACGCCGGCAACTTTAAGGCCCTTCAGCTTGGCCGCATGGGTATAGACGTCACGCGCACGGCTGAGGGGGATACCGAATTTGTTCTCGGCTTTACCTGTCGCAATCTTGTGATGAGTCTTGGCGTCAATATCGGGATTGACGCGCACGGAAATATTTGCGGTGCGCCCCTTCGACACCGCAATCGACGACAGAAGTTCAAGCTCGGGCTCGGATTCTACATTGACGCAAAGAATTCCTTCATCGACGGCGAACGCGAGCTCGGTCGTGGACTTCCCGATGCCGGAGAACATAATTTTGTCGGCGGAAATGCCGGCGGCACGCGCTCGCTTGAGCTCTCCGCCAGAGACCACATCGGCGCCGGCACCGAGCTTGGCGAGCGTGCGCACCACGGCCTGATTGGAATTCGCCTTCATCGCGTAGCAAACGAGCGCGCTGACGTCGGCGAACGCGGCGGCAAACACCTGGTAGTGCCGGACAAGCGTCGCCGTGGAATAGCAATAAAACGGGGTGCCGACCGCTGCAGCGAGCGTATCGAGGTTCACCGCCTCGGCGTGCAACACACCGTCGCGATAAGCAAAGTGGTGCATGGCACGCTCAGTTGAGCAGAACGTCGAGAGGAATAGGTTTATTCAGGCCGCCCGGCGCGAGCGGTTTTCCGTCGGGACCGAGGATGGGATGACTTTCCTTGGCTTGCACACCGGTCGGCGTCGCTTGATCTCCCGCGAGCGATGCCCCTGGCGGCAGATCGAGCGGTCCCTTGCGACCGCAAGCCGCAACGCCGAGCGACGCGGCGAGCGCGCCGATCAGGGCGAGGCGGAAAAATGTGCGTTCATAGTGCCTCAAGGCACGCACTCCTAGCTTGGATCCACCATAACAAAGCATGCAAACAAGGCGAAGTCAGGATTTCTCTTTTTCGAGCTTGCGCAACCACTTTTTTGCCTGCGCGCGAACGTTCTTGGGTGCCGTGCCGCCGAAACTTGTCCGGCTCTTCACCGAACGGTCGACTGAAAGAATGCTGAATGCACCCTCGTCGATTTTCGGCTCAATCTCGCGCATAGCCGCGAGTGGCACCCGATGCAGCGCGACACCCGCCTCAGACGCCCTCGCCACGATCCGGCCCGTGATGTGGTGTGCCTCGCGAAATGGAATTTTCAAAGTCCGCACCAGCCAATCGGCGAGATCCGTGGCGGTGGCATAACCCTCGCCTGCTGCCTTCTTCATCCGCGTTGCATCGGGCTCGAGATCGGCGACCATCCCAGCCATTGCGGCAATCGACAATAAGAGTGCAGCGAGAGCGTCCATTGCGCCCTCTTTGTCCTCCTGCATGTCCTTGGCGTAGGCAAGAGGCAAACCCTTCATCACCACCAGCAGCGCATTTAATGCGCCGATCACACGCCCCGTTTTGGCGCGCACCAATTCGGCGGCATCCGGGTTGCGCTTCTGCGGCATGATCGACGAGCCGGTCGTGTACTTGTCCGACAATCGGACCAAGCCGGTAAGCGGCGAGGCCCATATCACGATCTCCTCAGCGAGCCGCGACAGATGCACCGATGTGATTGAGGCGGCGGCAAGAACCTCCATAACGAAGTCGCGATCAGAAACCGCATCCAGAGAATTGGCCATTGGTCGATCGAAGCCGAGCGTCTTCGCGGTCATGTCGCGATCAAGCGCGAAGGATGTGCCGGCGAGTGCCGCCGCACCAAGCGGAGATTCATTTAATCTCTTTCGCGCATCGGCGAACCGGCCGCGGTCGCGCGCCGCCATCTCCACATAAGCGAGCATATGATGACCAAAAGTCACCGGCTGCGCGGTCTGCATATGGGTCAGGCCGGGCATCACCGTGCCTGCATGCGCAATTGCTTTTTCCGCCAGCGCGCGTTGATAACCCGCGAGCGCGGCATCGAGAGCATCAACGGTATCGCGCATCCATAACCGGAAATCGGTTGCCACCTGGTCGTTGCGCGAGCGCGCGGTGTGCAGGCGTCCTGCCGCCTCCCCGATCAACTCTGCCAGACGCGCTTCCACGTTCATGTGGATGTCTTCCAAGGCGCGTTTGAACGAAAACTTTCCGGCCTCGATTTCTGACAAGATCGTGTCTAGACCGTGAGTGATCTTTTTCGCATCGTCTGCCGTAATGATGCCTTGCTTGGCCAGCATGTCGGCATGGGCCTTGGATGCAGTAATGTCCTGACGATAGAGATGCCGGTCGAAATCGATGGAGGCGTTAATCTCCTCCATGATCGCACCGGGGCCAGACGTAAATCGTCCACCCCACATTTTGTTGCTCATGGCATATCCACCAAAGCGCTCATGACCGGGTCCCAATCCAGCTTCGCGAAAAAACGCCTCGCCATGGTTTTGGCGGGCGGAATCGCCGGAATCGTCATTGGGCTGGCGGGGGTATACGGGATTGCGACCCTTACGCGCAATGTGGGTGGCGATGTTGCCTGCCGCCCAGCCGTCGTTTTGGCCAAGAAACTGGCGCCTTTTGCGACCGGCGAGGTCGCCGCCGTTAACGTTGCCAAGACCCCGTTGAAGGTGCCCAACCTCGCTTTCCAAGACACCACCGGCAAACCCGTGACGCTGGACCAATGGCGCGGGCGTACCGTGCTGCTCAACCTCTGGGCTACCTGGTGCGTCCCCTGCCGGAAGGAAATGCCTGCGCTGGATGCGTTGGAGCAGCGGCTGGGTGGACCGGGATTCGAAGTCGTGGCGGTCAATATCGATACCCGCGACGCCGACAAACCGAGGGCCTGGTTGAAAGAAGTCGGTGTGCAAAAGCTGAATTACTACGCTGACCCGACCGCCCGGACATTCCAGGATTTGAAAGCCATTGGCCGCGCCTTCGGCATGCCGACCACATTGTTGATTGACGCACAGGGTTGTGAAATCGGCACGATCGCCGGACCTGCCGAATGGGCGAGCGAAGATGCGATCAAGCTGATAACGGCGGCACTCGGCTCATAAGCCGCGCCTCACTTACTTGGGTAGTGCTACGCGGTCTTGGGTAGTGCTACGCGGTAATATTCAGGTTCTGCCCAACGCCGGCGGCAACATTGGCCAGACTGGCGATGTTCTTCTGGGCAGTGTCAAGAACCTGAACGATAGACCCCGCGGCATCGGCATTCATGCGCGTCATTTTGGCTGCGACGGCCATCTGCACGCCGCCCATCTGGGCGCCTACCAGAGCTGTGGCAATTGATACCGGATCCATCCCGGCACATTTCTACGCCGCCTTTATCAACGAATGATAAATATTGCGCGAGGCGTCTTGACACCGGCACCCACAATCTTATACTTAACCACATGGTTTACTATCAGAAGCCGAACCTCGACCGCACGTTCGCCGCGCTTGCCGATCCGACGCGGCGCGCTTTGCTCGCCCGGTTGAGCGAAAAGGAAGATTTGTCGGTCAGCGAATTAGCCAAACCGTTTTCCATGTCGCTGCCCGCCGTCATGAAGCATCTCGACGTGCTGTCGGATGCCGGACTTGTCGGACGTGAGAAGAACGGCCGCATCGTGAGTTGCCGCTTGCGCGCGGAACCAATGCGCGAAGCCAACGATTGGCTCAATCGCTATCAGAAATTCTGGACCGAGCGGCTAGACCGCCTCGCTGCATTTTTGGAGGAAGACACATGGCCACCATCACAACCAAACCAAGCCTCACCATCAAGCGCCGGTTCAACGCGCCGCCAGCGAAAGTCTTCCAGGCGTGGACGGACTCGAAAAAAGTAGCGCGCTGGATGGGTCCCGGCGAAGTCAAGGTGCTCAGCGCCGAAAGCGATCCGCGCATCGGCGGCCGTTATCGTTGGCTCATGAAAGCACCGGACGGAGAAGAACACGACGTCAGCGGTGTCTATCGCGAGATCGTGCCGAACGAGAAGCTGGTGTTCACCTGGTCCTGGAAGTCGACGCCGGAGCGCGAGTCCCTGGTGACGTTGACGTTCAAGGGCGACGGCGATGGCACATTGTTTACGCTCACGCATGAGCAATTTTTCGACGAGGAAGCGCGCGACCGTCATCAAGGCGGCTGGAATAGCGCGATGGACAAGCTCGACAAATATCTTGCCGCATAGTGATTGGAGTTACCCATGCCCCACGAATGGTCGCACGGACATTTCTACTGGAACGAGCTGATGACTCGCGACGCCGACAAGGCGAAGAAGTTCTACGGCGATACTGTCGGCTGGAGTTTCGACGCAATGCCAATGCCCGACGGCACCTATTGGGTTGCCAAAATGGGGGACCAGTATGTCGGCGGTATTTTCCCGCTGACCAGCCCGCAATTCGACGGCGTACCGGAAAGCTGGATGTCCTATTTGGCGGTCGATGATGTCGACGCGCGCGTGAAGAAGGCACAGTCCGCCGGCGCCAAACTGATGCGGCCAATCTTCGACGTGCCTGGTGTCGGCCGCATTGCAATTCTGACCGAACCAGGCGGCGCCGGCATCGGGTGGATGACACCACCAAAAGCATAGTCGGAGACATACCATGCAACATAAAGTCGTTTCTCAAAGCGAATGGCTGACCGCGCGCAAGGCGTTGCTCGCGAAAGAAAAGGAATTTTCCAAGGCACGCGACCAGTTGAGCGAAGCGCGGCGCGGACTGCCGTGGATCAAGGTCGAAAAGAACTATGCATTCGCAGGGCCGAAGGGGCAGAAAACGCTGTCCGACCTCTTCGGCGGCAAAAGTCAGCTCATCGTCTATCACTTCATGCTTGGTCCCGGCTGGGTGCAAGGCTGCCCGAGCTGCTCGCTCCTTGCTGATCATTTCGATGGCGCGGTGGCTCATCTCGCACAACGCGATGTATCGCTGGTCGTCGTCTCGCGCGCGCCGCTTGCCGAGATCGAGGCCTACAAGAAACGCATGGGCTGGAAATTCAAATGGGTGTCGTCGCACGGCAATGACTTCAACCATGATTTCCACGTGTCATTCACGCCCGAAGAAAAGGCGCGCGGCAAGGTCGAATACAATTATTCGATGACTGAATTTCCGAGCGAAGAGGCGCCCGGCCTGAGCGCCTTTATCAAGAACGAGGCGGGTGACGTGCTGCACACCTATTCATCTTATGCGCGCGGCCTCGACGTGCTCATTGGTGCGTACAATTTCCTCGACATGGCGCCGAAGGGCCGTGACGAAGGCGCCCTTCCTTGGACCATGGCCTGGGTGCGCCGGCACGACGAATACGAGGAAAGTAACGCACAGCCGCCGAAAGCGTCATGCTGTGGCTGATCGCAACATCTGAAAATGGAGAATAAGCATGATCAAGGTGAGCGCATTTCGGTGGGTACCCGACTTCGCGCGAGGATTGGTGCGCGATCTGCGTGTGCGGTGGGCCCTGGAAGAAGCAGGCCTGCCCTATGAAGCTCGGCTGATCGGGGCCGGAGATCAGAAATCCAAAGCCTATCTTGCCATGCAGCCATTCGGGCAGGTGCCGGTCTATGAAGAGGACGGGCTGGTGCTGTTCGAAAGCGGCGCCATTGTTCTGCATATCGCCGAGCGGTCGGATGTCTTGATGCCGTCCGACCCACAGGACCGCGCCCGCATGACCGCCTGGATGTTTGCGGCGTTGAACTCGATCGAGCCGCACATTCAGAATCTGACGGCGATCGACCTGTTCTTTGCCGCCGAGGACTGGGCAAAGGCGCGCCGGCCAGGCGCGCTCAAGATGGCGGAGACGCGGCTGCAGGCGCTGAGCGACTGGCTCAAGGGACGCGACTATCTGGAGGACCGATTCACCGCGGCCGACCTGCTGATGACAACCGTGCTGCGCATTCCCCGCCAGACCGATCTGGTTGCGCAGTTACCG
>WNFD01007154.1_pt1 | contig 11843 bp, 11 predicted proteins | sample 5400491 | NCBI WGS metagenome assembly WNFD01 (sample SAMN13153343, study PRJNA577476) | soil metagenome | isolation source: 120 cm saprolite under Douglas fir tree site 2 hole 2 replicate 2 | place: USA:California | collected 2015-04-18 | reverse complement strand
CGCGGCCAGGCGCTCTTCACCCACGAGCCCGGTGCCGGCCCGCACGTCAAGATGCAGCCGGTTCTTGACGACCTTGCCTTCGGGAACGCGCTGGAAGAACAGTCGCGGGCCTGCACCTGAGGGATCAATGCATGCGAACCATGAACCCTGCTGCTCAGGCGGCAGCGCGCGATCGAAATCGTCCCAAGTGGCGAACCCTGCCGGTGGCGGCGGTACGACGTACCCCAGCACCTCGCACCAGAAACGGGCGACGCGCTCAGGTTCTGCGCAGTCGAAGGTGACTTGGAACTGCTTGACCGACGCCATCGGTCCACCATAGAGGCGGGGTCTTTCGTCGTCTCCACGGGCCCGCCCCTGGCTAGGTTGTGGCGCATGCGGCCGGCTCTTGAAGATGAGCAGGACCTTGAGCCGTGGGATGACGATCCTGACGGTGTCGATGCCCACTCCATTCGGGAGTCCAGTGAGCCCGAGATCGACGACGAGGGTCGAGAGAGCTGGCTTCACGTATACAGCCCACCCAGTTAGTACGATGACCCGGCGGGTAGTGCCCGGCATCGTCTTGACGTCCGCCCATGCAGATCCGGTCGACGTCGGCGCGCAGAGCGACCTGTTCGGCGCAACTGCACCGGCCGTCGCCAGACTCCCGATTACCCAGCATAACGGCGGATATCGCACCTCCAGGGGTGCGCAGCGCAAACTACAGCGTGTGACAGAGGGACAGCGACTCCTGGTGCCGGATCGCCGCCGATTATGCGTGGCTCGTAATCGCGCTAGATCGACCGCGCGTCGAGCGCAGGGCACCCAGTTATGGGCCCTGCATATCCGGGGACAGGAAAGCGGTTCCACTGCAATTCTCGTTCGGCCGAGAAACCCGGTCGGTCAGCCGCTCATGATGCAGCCGCCCGGTCGTCGCCATGTGCTCCACGCGAGTGCCCGCCCGCCGAGGGCATCAGTGTCTCCTGATCCTGCCCGAGCAGCCCGGCCGGGCGAGTTTCCGGGGACGGCGAGGCGGTCGCCGAGCTCAGCGATAGCTATGTCCAAAGTGATGACAGGTTGCCTGTCTTACGGAAGGGGATCGGGCCGATACTGTGGCCATGGCAGCGTGGAAGGACGTGGAGCAGGCGGAGCCCGAGTTCGCGGCGCGGGTGCGGCGGCTCTTCGACGCGGGCAGGCACAAGACGATCGCGACGTTGCGGGCTGACGGCTCGCCGCGGATCTCGGGCGTCGAGTGCGAGTTCGCTGACGGTGAGCTGAGGTTCGGGTCGATGCCGGGGGCGCGCAAGGGTGCGGATCTGAGGCGGGATCCGAGGTTCGCCCTGCATGGTCCGACGTTTCACCCAGAGGAGGGCAAGGAGGCCGAGTGGCCGGGCGAGGCGAAGATCGCCGGGCGGGCGGTTCTCGCCGGATCGATCGGCGACGGGCCTGCTGGCGATCTGTTTCTTGCCGACATTTCCGAGGTCGTCATCACCCGGCTGAACCCGGAGGCGACGTTGCTGGTCATCGAGTCGTGGACGCCCCATCGGGGGCTTCGCGTGGTGGAACGCGAATGACGCGGCACTACGCGGGGAGATTAGGGTAGGGGCATGTCGGCTGCGGTCGTGCTGGTCAGCGTGTCCGGCGTGGACATGTCCTGTGGCGGGTCCGCCGCCTGGCCGCCGCAGACGTCCCCGCGGTCACGCGCATGATCCGGTCGATGCCCAGCAGCTGGGCGGCGGCGGCCCCGAGAGCCGTGAGCACTACACCGCGAGCAGCAACCGTCTGAGGTCGTCCTCTGCGTCTTACCCAAGGGCCGTTCCGCAACGTTACGGAAATCAGTTCTGCCTGGGGGTTGACACGGCCACGGGCGGCGGCACGACTCAGCCGTAACCTCGTGAGCACACACAGTAGGGATAGCCGGCCAGCCGTTCAGTGGAGTATCCGGGCAGTTCGCGGCCTCGCCACCAGACGAGATGAGCGCGTGGGCGCCGGCCGGCCTGGACATCGATCAGGGTCACTCCGCTGACGGACAGCGCTGGTCTCTGGGGTCCGGTCAGTCACCCGGCATGAAACTTTCATGGCGCTAACTCGTGGCACCCTTGCGACCCTCTGTAGTCATGACAGGTGGGGCCATGAGCTGCTGACAACAGGACCGCGCCTGCCGAGCCGAAATCTTCGGCCTGCGCTCGCCCCGAAGCGCCGTCCTTGCTTTGGTCACGCACGCATGTGACTATGTCGGGCATGACGGACATCATCGATCGCGTGGCGGCAATATGCCGCGACGCGATGGGTGTGTCAGATTTGCGCGCAGACGAGGATCTCGTTGCGCGTGGCGCGGATTCACTGGTCGCTGTCGAGGTAGTCAGCCGCCTGGAGCTGGACTACGGCGTCGACATCGTAGACGTGTTCTTCTCGACGCCTACCATCGACGCATTAGCCGATGCAGTGCGGTCACATCTCGCGCACCAGCAGTAATGGTTGCCTATTAAGCTTTTTCGTGATTTCAGTGGTGTCGATTCCTAAAACTCTGGGGACTAATTGTGTCCAACGGCGGGAAGAAGAGAAGGCTTCGCCGGTTGCTTTCGCCGACGACCGGGCGTGGCGTCTTCTTACCAATCGACCAGCCCTTGACGACGGGCCCGATGCCGGGTCTGGCCGACATGCGCCGAGACCTGCCGCGGCTGCTCGCAGGTGCGCCTGACGCGGTCATCTCTCATCGGGGTCCCATCGCACAGGGCCTGCTGGACGACAGCCGGTCCGCGATCGTCTTGCACCTGTCGGCGGCCACGGCTATGTCCGGCCACGCTGACGTGAAGACGTTGCTCACCGGCGTGGAGGACGCGCTGCACCTCGGCGCCGACGCGGTCTCGGTGCATGTCTCGTTCGGGGTCGCCGAGGAGACGTCCATGCTCGCGGCGGCCGGGCTGGTCGCTGCGGGCTGCACCGAGTGGGGAGTCCCGCTGCTGGTCATGGCGTACGTCGTGGGCTCGTCGCCGAGCCTGGAATCGGGCAAGGTCGCGCATGCCGCTCGCGTCTCGGCCGAGTTGGGTGCCGACATCGTCAAGGTCCCCTACACCGGCAGCCCGGAGAGCTTCGCCGCGGTCGTCTCGTCGTGCTTCGTCCCGATCGTGATGGCGGGAGGCAGCTAGACGCCATGGGCGGACGTCCTCACGGACGTCCGCGACGCCATATCGGCCGGAGCGCACGGCGTGTGCATCGGCCGCAACGTCTTCCAGCGGGCCGACCCCGCCGCGGCCCTCGGTGAACTGCGGGCCGCGGTCCACGGCCAGCCAGCAAAGGTGCTAACCCATGCCTAGCGGGCCCATAGCCAATGGGACAGCGCCCGTCTGGTGCGACCTCACCGCCGCGGGCGATTCATTCCCAGAGGTCCTGACCGCCGCGCTGCAATCACCGATCGGCGGCGTGCTCGTCCTGCCTGGCCAGGCCGGAGGCCTCTCGCTGCCACCACGGGTCGAACTGTGCGTGCTCGTTCGCACACTTTCTGACATCGGGGAACTCGACCCGGACACGCCCGCGACAGTCATCACGCCGGACGTGTCCCTCGTCGAGTCGATCGCCTCGCCGCGGTGGCGCCGCGGGGTGATGGTCGAGGTCACCGACGAGCAGACGATGAATCGTGCCGTCGATCTGACGGCCGTCGGCACCGTCGTCGTTTCGTTCAAGGACTCAACCAACATCCCGCTCGAACTCATCATCGCCGAGGCGCAGCAGCGGGAGGCGCGCGTCGTCAAGGCCGTGACCTCGGCCGAGGACGCGATCGTCGCCAGCGGCGTGCTTGAGCACGGTCCGGCCGCCGTCATGGTCGCCACTGCTGATCTCGCGCACGTCAGCGCGCTTTCGGCGGCGCTGCTCGCCAAGGACGCAGCGCAACTCGAACTGCACGAGGCCGAGGTAGTGCGGTCCGAGTCCGTCGGCATGGGCGTGCGCGCGTGCGTCGATTCGGTCAGCATCTTCGAGTCCGACGAGGGCATCCTCGTCGGCTCAACCTCTGGTGGCGGCGTCCTCGTCTGCGCGGAAGTGCACTACCTCCCGTACATGAAGCTGCGCCCGTTCCGGGTCAACGCGGGCGGGATCCACATGTACGCGTGGGCGCCGAACGGCCGCACGCCGTACCTCAGCGAACTCGGCGCCGGTGAAACCGTCCTCGCCGTGAACACGTCCGGCCAGGCACGACCGGTGGTTGTCGGCCGGATCAAGGCCGAGGTCCGCCCGCTGAGGTTGATCGAATGCCGCGTCGTCGAGCAGTCCCTGAACGTGTTCCTCCAGGACGACTGGCACGTGCGGGTCTTTGACGGCAGCGGGGCGGTGCGCAACTCCACCGACATTCACGTCGGCGACTCGCTCCTGTGCACGCTGGATCGCCCGGGCCGCCACGTCGGTATCCCGGTCACGGAGACGATCGCCGAGTTCTGACGCAGGCCGCGCGGCGGGGCTGCCTGCCGCGCCGGTGCTCCCGGGAACCGGACCAGGAAGGGCTGAGGACCAGGTGTTAGATCTCGCGGCGCTGGTCGAGCGATGGGCCGCGCGGCGCCCCCGCCAGCTCGCCGTCGTGACGGCGACGAAGTCGCTGACGTACGAGGAACTAATGGGCCGGGCCCGCGACGAATGCGCAGCCGGCTGCGTGCTCCCCCGGCCGCGCCGCGGGCTGGTGGCATCCGACGCCGCGGAGGTCGCGGTGGCGCTGGTGGCATCCGTGAGCGCATGCGCCGACGGTGCTCCTGTTCGCGGTGTCCGTTCCGGCGGGCGCGTTCACTCCCGCGATCGGCGCGCTGGTCCGGGCCCGGTGGTCGGCGTTGCTGGCGGACACGACTGAACTCGCCCGCGCTTACGCGCTCGAGTCGGTCCTCGACGACTGTGTCTGGACGGTCGGCCCCGTGATCGCGGCGGCGTTGTGCGTCTGGCACAGCGCCGCCGGCCTGGTGGCTGCGGCTGCGATCGAACTGGTCGCGGGCCTGGCGTTCGCGCTGCAGACGGCGACCGCGCCGAAGCCGCATCCGGCGGCGCACCGGCGGATGCTGTCCACGCTCGCCGCGCCAGGGCTCCGACCGCTGCTCGCAGCGGTCTTCTTCGTCGCCGTATTCCTCGGCACGCTCAACGTGTCAATCGTGGCGTTCGCGCAGCGCCACGGCGCGCCCGGCGCGGCCGGGTGGCTGCTGGGGGGGTTCGCGGCGGCGAGCATGATCGTCGGGATCGTGTTCGGGCACCGCCGCTGGCGCCGGTCCCCGGAGAGCCGCCTGCGGATCGTGCTGCTCTACTTCGCGGTCGCGGGGATCGCGCTGCCGCTCGCACGGTCGCTGCCCGCCATGGCCGTGGCGGTTCTCGCCGCGGGCTCGGGCCTGTCGCCGACGCTGATCTGCGCCTACACGACGGCTGACCGGATCGCGCCGGCCGGGGCACTCACGGAGACGCTGACGTGGACCGTCACCGCCCTGGCCGGTGGCTCGGCTGCGGGTGCCGCCCTGTCCGGGTGGGTCGTCAACGCTCACGATGCCCGTCTCGGACTGCTGGTCGGCACGGTGGCCGTGATCCTCGCGGTGGTGACCAATCTCGCCTGGCCGCCGTTCGCCGGGCCGCAACCCGAGCGGCTCGGCCAGGCGCAGGTGCACCTAGACGGCTAGCCCGGCCTCGGCCGGGCGCTGCTGGCCCTGCTCCCAGGCCTGGCGCAGCGCCTGGAGGAAGACCTCGGCGCGCTGGCCGCCGGAGATGGCCAGCGACCGGTCGAGGACGAAGAACGGGACGCCGGTAGCGCCGAGTCCGGCGGCTTCGCGTTCGTCGGCCCGCACCGCGTCGGCGTAGTCCTCCGACGCCAGCGCCTGGCGCGCCGCGGCGGCATCCAGGCCGACCTCGGCGGCGATGGCGGCCAGCCCCTCGGGGTCGAAGACCGAGCGCTTGGCGCTGAAGTTCGCCCGGTACAGACGGCTGAGCATCTGGTCCTGCCGGTCATGGTCCCGGGCGAAGTGGACCAGCCGATGGGCATCGAAGGTGTTGCCGTACGGCCGGGTCACGGTGAACTCCAGTCCCTCCGTGGCGGCCATCTCCGCCATGCCCTCCTCGGCCCGGGCCGCCTGCTCACGGGAAAGCCCGTACTTGCTGGCCAGCATGTCCGTGACCGAGCTGACCTGGCCCGGGGGGAAACCCGGGTCCAGCTCGAATGACCGGTACACCACCTCGACCTGATCCCGGTGCTCGAACCTGGCCAGGGCGGCTCCGAAGCGGGCGTGACCGAGGTAGCACCAGGGACAGACAATGTCGCTCCACACGTCAACGCGCATAGCCCGATCGTATTCAGGGGCGGTTTCCTACCAGGCTGTAACTTTTGGCCGCCAGCCCGGCATTGTGCGATGCCACGGGGCAGCAGCGCGGGCGCCCGGTGACCGCTGCTTTGACAGCCGCCAGACCGGCTCGGACGATCGCACCGACCGGCGCGCAGCCGCCGCGGCACCGAGGAGCTCCCATGCGCCCATCCCTCATCTCGACGTCTGCGCGGGCCTGCCGCCGCGGGCGACCACTTCGGTCGCGGCCTCCTTTTAGTCGAATCACTCTCTGATGAGTAGGGTGTCGAGGCCTGGAGACACCGCAAGATGGTCTTTGCCCGCCTCAAGGTTCCTGCCCCTCATACTGCAGCTGAACTGTACGAACACGAACCTGCCCCGTGCTTGGCGTCCAGGATCAGCATGCTTGCCGCGGTTGCGTCGTCCCCACCGCCGCAACTCCGCCCACTGGGATAGCTCCCCGAGCGTGACAAAGGTGATGCACGGCTGCTTGCCGGCTAACGGTAGTTTGTTAATTCGGGATGTAGAGGTGCAGGCCGCAGCCTGCTCCGACCGAGTTGATCAGGGCTTGCAGCGGCGGGGGCGGGGGCGCCTTGGACCATGCCTGCCACCAGCGCTGCAGCGCGATCGAGGGGGAAAGCCAGGCGCGCACCGCGCGCACTGCCCGCGGCCAGGACGGTGCCGGCGGGACGGCGGCGCGCGTGCCCCCTCTCTCCGCGGACGGGTTCCGGCCGCGGTGCTGCAGGTTCGTGCGGTGCGGGGCGGTCGTGGAACCAGGCGTCCCAGCAGAAGCTGAACGCGCAGGTGACCAGCACCTGATGGCGGCGGATCGCGATATCGGAGCGGACCTGGAAGTCGGCCCAGCCCAGCTCGTCCTTGACCTGCTTGTACCCCTGCTCGGTCCAGTGCCGGATCCCGTAGATCCGCACCACCTCAGCCAGGTCCGCGGCCGGGTGCGGGCTGCCGTCCTCGCGCGGGCCGCCGGGGCGGGGCAGGTTCGTGACCAGATACCAGGTGGCTTTGTCCGGCAGGGTGGCCGGGTCGGCGGTGGCTGCCACTAGGCGCCTGGCGCCGTCCGGCCCCTGCCAGCCCAAGGTCGCATCGGCGGCGAACCAGGTCCCGGCATGGCCGTCGCGGAAGACCCTGGTCACCGGGTGCCAGTCGCCAGGTTCATCCGGCCCGCCCCAGGCCAGGGCGCGGCCGCATCGACGGGGGTGTGCGCATCCGGACCATAAGCCCAGGTGCCGCGGCGGGGCTTGAGGGCCATCACGAACGGCAGCCCAGCCTCGGCGAGTTCGCTGCGGAACCCGTCCTGATCCCCGTAGGCGCTGTCCGCGCACACCGCGCGGAACACGAACCCCGCAGCCTTGGCGCGGATCGCGAGATCCGCGCCGATCGCCAGCTTGGTCCGGAACGCCGGATCGTTCTTCCCCCTCGCGAAGTGCCGGGCCGGGGTATACGGCACCGCATGCACCGGGTAATAGACCCGCTCATCGGCCTGCACCGTGGTGACGGTGACCACCCCGTTGCCGGTCTTGCCGTACCGGCCCAGCCACTGCCGGCCCACGTGCGCGGTCGCCGTCCCGCCCTTGCGGTCCCCGCTGTCATCGATCACCAGCACCCCGCCGCCATGCGGGCGGCCGCCGTATCCGCCCGCAGCAGCTCCAGCCTCCGGTCATTGACCTTTTCCGGATCCCACCGCGATTCGGACAGGAAGAACTGCAGCCGCTGCACCGCCGGATGCTGCGCCCCGGCCACCGGCTCCGCCCCGGCCAGCGCCGTCAGCGTCTTGTTCCGCTCCCGCGGCGCCAGCAACCCCGCCAGGTACTCCCGGAACCCCCGCCGCTGCGCCAAAGAGCCGAACAAGTCATCAAACCGCGCCGCATACCCCTCCAGCGGCCCCGGCGCCACTGGGCAGGGCTGTCGTGGCGTCATCACGCACTCCCGGACACATCGTGCTACTACCCCCCGGCCTACCGCCAACCCGCTCCAGAGTCAACAAACCACCGTTAGCTGCGGGGGACCGCGGGGGGTGCCTGCTGTGGTGATGCACGTTCACTCTCATGCCGCGGGGAGTGCTCAGTCCCGGCCGGGCGGCATTTGCTCGCGGAGTATTCTGCGCACCGCTTCGGCCTGACGGTCCAGGACACGCCGCATCTGGTAACCGGTGTGCGCCGTGTTGGATCCAACCTGAGTGCGGCGAACCGATCCGGAACGATCCCCAGTCGCGAGACTCGTGTCGACGTACTCCTCGCCCATGTACGAGAGCACCAAGCTGATCTCAAGGGTGAGGTCACTGCGCTGTATCGCACTCTCCGCAGCAGCGGGTACACGCCAGTTTCGTCAGGCACGACCTCCGGGCCTGCGAAGCCGTACTCCGTGCGAAGGAAGTCCAGCCGGTTCGCCGCCTCCAGAGCAAAGGTCTTCACCCGGATGTCCACATGCCAAGTTTGCCCAGCTTCTGTGTGCACGACCACTCCGCAGAAGGAGACACCGACCTGCAGCACTCAGATGTCCGCATCTGCCGCGAGCTGCGCTTGCTCGAGATTAGTGCTACTGCTGTGCAGGCCGCTGCGGTGCCTTGCGGCCTGCCGTTGCGACGAACCGCTTGACGGCGCGGGGTGTGGCGAGGACGTGGAGGTCCGCGTGGCCTGCATAAGCGGTGATCGCCTGCCGGATCAGCGGGCGGCTGCGACGGCGGTAGCTCCACAGCCAGCGCCAGAAGCCGGCGCGCTCCCGTGATCGCCGGACCGCCCGCCAGGCGCAGCGCACGCGCGGAAAGTCCAGGAAGATGACGGTGTCCGCCGCCCGCAGCCGGACGTCGGGGACGTCGTATGGCCCGAGGTCCCCGTCCATGATCCACGCCTCCTGCTGCACGAGCTCGCGCTGGATGGCTGCCCACTGATCCGGAGAGGTCGCGGCGAGCCCGGCACGCCAGAACCACTTGTCCAGCTCGATGACCGGCAGCCCGGTGATCTCGCCCAGCCACGCCGCGAGAGCCGACTTGCCCGCCGCGCCGGGGCCCAGGATCACTACCCGCCTCACGCTGGCAATGGTGCCAGCGTCGCGGTGCCAATCCGATCGCGTCCCCTTCCGGCGAGCACTTCGACTCGACCTCATTTGCCGCGATGAGGTACGCCCGTGGCGGCTTGCACGAATCAACGGTGGGTGCCGCCCGTGGCCGCCGCGACTGGCATGACCGTCGGCACGTCCAGCCTTGCGACGGTCCAGCAGCGGCTTCACGCTCAGTAACGACGCTCGGTCCGACCTGACGAACAGTCCCGCCGATATATGCACGTTCGCGTGATGCGGTCAGATCGTGCACGTTTCCGCGCATTTCCCGGTTGTTATGGCGCGCAAGCAAGTTGGGCCGGTGTCCCTGGCGCCGTGTGAGGGTGGTAGGCGCCGGGGGTGGCCCTGCGCGTGCGCACGCCGGTCGGTGCACGGCGCACCCTGGCGTCAGGCAGGTTAGATGCCGTCGACGCGGCCGTCGGAGACGGCGTCCGGGCTTCGGTCAGGCGGGGCGTCCCTCTTGGCTCGAGTGTTCCGGTGAGCACGGTACCGACTTCGGGACCGTCAGGGAGTGTTGGGCCGTCCCCGAAGGGGTGATGAAGGGCGTCACTGCGCCCGGCTGAGGCTGGTGGCGGTGACCAGGTAGGCGTCGCGGTCATTGGCGGGGCCGGTGGCAATGTCGGCGATCGCGGTGCCCACCTGCTCGGGGGTGAGCGCCGGGCCGAGGCGGTCGAGGAAGGCGGGGATATCGACGCCATGTCTGGCGGCGTAGGCGGCGACTCCCGGCCGCGCCCAGGTCAGTTTCCGGACTGAGCTGCGGCAGCACGGAGGTGAACTTGATGCCGAGCGCGTTCCGGCCGGACTCCGCGGCGGCGTAGGAGGCGATGAACCGGATGGTGGCCTTGGCTCCGGCGTAGCCGCCGCTGAGCGGCGAGCCGTTGACCGCGGCTCCGCTGGAGAAGGCGATGACCGCGCTGCCCGGCTCCAGGGGGAGCAGCAGCGCCTCGCGGGTCCAGTTGAACACGTGCTGCACGTCGACGTCCCAGTTGCGGCTGAAGGTCTGCCAGGTTTGCCGGTGGACCGGCCGCGGCAGGGGAGCCGCCCCGGCGTTGAGGACCAGCGTGCGGGGGCGGTGCGTGTCGAGGAGCTGGCCGGCGACCACCGGGTCGGCGGCGTCAGCGGCGACGGGGGTGAAGGTGTCGCCGAGTTGTGCGTGTAGTTCCTCGAGCCGGGCGCGGTCGCGGGCGACCCCGACGACCTGCGCGCCGTGCTTGGACAGGGCGATGGCGATGGCGCGGCCGAAACCCCGGCTTGCGCCGGTGACCAGTGCCGTCGTTCCGGAAAGTTCTTGCGTTGGCATGCGGGACTCCCTTGATGCGTATGAGACGGTGGTTGGGTTAAACGTCGGCAGGTGCTGGTTGAGGCTTCTGGGATGTGCGGGCAACCGCCGTGGCTAGCTCGTTGCGGCGGACCAGGAGGTAAGTCACCGGGACCGCGGCCAGGCCGATGGCGCCGCAAGCCCAGAAGGCCCATTGGAAGCCGCTGGTGAGTGCCGCGGCTGGTGCGGCGCCCTGGTGGAGCAGGGTGCTGGCGTGGGTGGCGGCGATCGTGGACGCTATGGCGATGCCGATCGCCCCGCCAAGCTGCTCGGAGGTGTTGATGAGCCCGGAGGCCAGGCCGGCCTCGTGCTCGGCGACCCCAGCCAGGGCGGCGATCGAGACCGGGATGAAGGCAAATGCGGTGCCGACTCCGACGATGAAGAACGGCCCGGCCAGGCTGGCCCAGAAGTGGCCGTGCACGGGCACCTGGGTTGACCACAAGATGCCGCCGCCGATCATGGCCATTCCGGCCGCCATCACGAGCTTGGCCAAGCCGCGGGTGACCAGCGCCTGGGACAGGCCGGCGAAGGCGACCGAGGTGAGCGCCATCTCCAGCCAGGCGAGCCCGGCCTTCAGCGCGGAGTAACCGAGCACCTGCTGCATGTACAGGGTGCCGATGAAGATGTAGGCGAAGAAGCTGCCGCCGAGCAGCACGCCGACCGCGTTCGCGCCCGCAAGCGTCTTGTTCTGGAAGATCCGCAGCGGCATCAGCGGCGCCTCCACGCGCGTCTCGATGACCACGAAGGCGGCGAGCAGGGCGGCGGACACCGCGAGCAGCGTCACCGTCCTGGCCGTACCCCACCCGACCTGCGGGGCGGTCGAGATCGCGTAGACGAGCAGCGACAGGCCGCCGGTCACCGCGACCGCGCCGAACGGGTCGTAGCGCCGGCGTGCCGTGGCGAGCCGGCTCTCTGGCACGATGCGCGGGGCGAGCAGCAGCGCCGCAGCCCCGATCGGGACGTTGAGGAAGAAGATGTACTGCCAGCCGGCGTAGCGGGTGAGCAGGCCGCCGGCCATCACCCCGACGGCCGCGCCGCTCGCCCCGATGGCGCCCCACACGCCCAGGGCCTTGTTCCGCTCGGCGCCTTCGGGGAACATGTTCATCACGATCGACAGCGCCGCCGGGAGCACGATCGCCGCGCCGAGCCCCTGCAGGAAGCGCATCGGGATCAGGAACGAGTCC
>WNFD01006848.1_pt1 | contig 11843 bp, 22 predicted proteins | sample 5400491 | NCBI WGS metagenome assembly WNFD01 (sample SAMN13153343, study PRJNA577476) | soil metagenome | isolation source: 120 cm saprolite under Douglas fir tree site 2 hole 2 replicate 2 | place: USA:California | collected 2015-04-18 | reverse complement strand
AAGGGACATGACACAAAAGATAAAATATCAGGCCTATCAGGGACCGAAAAGCAACTGAGATAAAAGAAACAAACCTCTGTAAGCACTGAGAGGAGTTCATTCTCGTCAAGGTCGGCCTTGGATATGAGTTTGATCGCACATTCGCGGCCGTACTTTGATGTAGAGTCATCAAGCTCGAGGGGCCCAGGGCGGTCGATATGGTCGTCCTTAAAGAGCGAGGAAGGAAGGACCTCGCGAACAAGGTAGACGACGGAATGACTACCAGTCCCAAGTCTACGAACGACTTGAAATTTACGAGAAATTAGTCCGTCGTTTGAGACGGGTGCATGCTGGGCAGACTGAATGGGGACGAGACGAAGCGATTCACCCCGGAGGGGAATTCCCTTGCCAACAACGTCACCGGGGGAAAGAAGAATCTGGTGTTACTTGTGGACGATGACTTGTTCCAAAAGATGAACGGGAACGAGAATCGCTGCATGAGCGAGGAGGGGGGGGGGGAACGAACACCAAAAGTGGGTCCCGACCGCCGGCGATATCATCAAAATTTAAAAGGGAAACGATGCAAGGCAGTGCGCCCGTTCCGGCGAGAACATGCCGCCAATCTGATTTGAATGACCTGCAGTTTTGCGATTTACTGTTTTGGTGAGTATCATGGGCAAATGGCGTGTCATGATAAAGTGAGTTTGTGGATTTAATTCGAAAATTAGATCATGATGCGTGCGGCGGGCGAGAGAAATGAGAAACAAACCTCTGTCTCTGCACACATACCAGTGGATCATCGCAGTCGCGCACAGCGGCGCATGCAGCCCGGTTGGGCCGGGCCAAATAGGACATACATAGGCTCGGAACACGTGGCCACTCTCGGAATCAGCCGTTCTCCTCCACAAGCTTCACCCTCAGATTACTGTAAGTCTGATCAAGTCCGCAAGAGAAGACCGACCCTCTTAGAACTCCGGCTCTCTCTTCAAACTCTGGTATTAAGGGGCGACTCCGAACACCTAACTGTGAGGCAAAGTCTACTCGTGCGCACATACGCACGCTGACGCTTTACTCAATACATTCTCGATATTTGCGTCCAAGATGGAGATAGTAGCAGAAAAAAGGGGTAAGAAGGAAAAGACCCCTGGCATACAGATCATGGTAGTTGTCCGCATTAAATGGTCTCTATCACGGGGATGAAATATCGTGACGAAAATTATAGAGAAGTACTCACAATCCCTATCAGCATTTCGTACAGAATTATGCCAAAGCTCCACCAATCAACCCCATAGCCACACCGAAAGCCTTGAATAACCTCCGGTGCAAGGTACTCTGCTGTGCCACAAAATGTGCCTGTGGGATCTTCATGGTACGACTCCCACGACGCGGTGAGCTCGTTACTGCGTACTGCCATCCAGCCATTCCGTGGCGCCTTCCCCCACTGGTGGATTACCTGGTGTAGCGCGTTGATGCGCGCGCTACGGAAACTCCTTGGAGTGCCCGAAGCCAGAGAGTACCACGTGGCCATCCCAATCGATAAAATGCCCTCCGGCTTAAGATTCCGATGGATGCTCCCTGCCGCATGCAAGCCCTCAAGACCTTCGACGATTTTCAGCGGCGTAGAAGCGGGAGGATTCAGGACCCAATCTACCCCAACGCGCTAGCTGTGTCGCAAGGTCGCCACCAGGATGGAAGTCCTGGAAAAGGACATGTCAGTATGGAAGCTCTGGAGGACGTAGATTTAAGGGACACGCACCAAAATAAGTTGTCTACATCATGGAAACCCCTCCACAGTCTGATGACAAATGGATTCGTTCCCTCCACCGCCATGCGGCGCAATATGGCCCTGTTCTGTGAGCTTGCGCTGTTGTTCTTCACGGGCAAGTACGCATCGCTTGGAAGCACCCTGACGGAATACAGGTGCGAATTTCTTTTGTGGCGTACAAGGAGCAGCGTGTACGTTGCTCCGAGGCTGAGCACAGACACTACCTCCAAGCTCGATACCCATGCCTTCTTGGTTCCTACGGAGGAGACAGGGAGTTTCTTATGTCTGAGCCATTCATGCTGAGTATTGAAAGATGAGTCGCTTTCGGTAAAGACCGTATCTCCCGGTTCACGCTCTGTTCTGTGACGCATCACATTTGGGATTCTCGAATCCGGCATTGGAACAGTAGATGCGCTCGAATTAACTGCTGGGGTGGAGGATTTAGGGACCAAAGGACTGATGGCTCGCTTTGGAGGTGGGCCCTCAAGCTCAAGATCGCGTGCGCGTACGCGCACGGGATCCCTCCAAAGATGCGAGTGACGGAAGACAGAATCATTCGAGAGAACAGTCAGGTGAAACCAAAGTGCCGCGTTCCTCGTGTCTGCGGATGCTGACGTGTCAACCGGGGATTGGTGTTTGACCTGGAGTCCCAGGGTTTGTCGTGACCGAACGCGAAGTGATTCTGTCCTGGCCTGTCTGCTCTCTCCCGGACAGAACGAGACTTTCGAAAGTGTCTTGGATCATAGGGTTCTGTACTACAAGCTGAGGCAGTGCCACAGAGTCGATCGGGAATCCCCTACGTGAGTCGCTAGGGTGTGCATCACGGAGATTGCGATCCAGCTCAGCGATTTCTCCTGAGCACGGTAAAGGGTAAGGCTCTGTGTAAGCGCTGAGAAAGGGCAAGTGTGGCAAACCCATGGAATTATACGATCGCGTCAAGACAACAGATCAGGTCGGCGACTGTAAGAACGTTTTGGAAGATGATTCGACACTTACTGTTAATGTACAAAATATATGAAGACGGATTATCGGGATCTTCCAGGACTCCCACTGTCCACTGGTCTTCCTGCGCATCGGGACGTTACACTTGTCTGTGGGCTGGCAGGGCATCAGGCTGGTGCTCAGGTGGTAGGGTTGCTGCAGTTCGGTTCTGAACTTTGGTCCGGACCTGAACCTCCCCGAACCGGACCGAAGTTCGGTCCGGGGTTCGGGGTTGGGGCTGAACCGGACCGACGGTCCGGTTCAGGGTTCGGGGTGGGCCCGAACCTGGCGGAACCGTTCAGAACCGGGTCCGAACCCCGAACCGGAAGGTCAGCATACAGTAGTCTGCCTTTTTTTTAAAAAGTGTTATCGAGCTCGAGCGACTGGCATTACAAGGGTTCGACCTCCCCACCTCCGGCACCTCCTCGTGCGACACAGTCGGCGTCAGCAGGCGTTCCAATGCCACCCCCGTGAGCCAATCCAAGAAAAGAAAAATTACCACTAGCCCAACAAACACCCAACCAACCCAACCCACGACGTACCTCAGCATTGAGCTCCTCCCTCATGCTCATGTGACACAAGACAGTGGCGACGTCTCCACCATCTCACCTGTCACCAATCCTATCCCTCGTTCTACCTCTAGCAGTAGGACCGTTTCACAAGTGCGACCCGAAACGATCTCCCCTTCTCCCACGACTCGTTTATCGTCGTTGCCCATACCGGCGCTGGGCCTTAGCAGCAGAACAATTTCCGCAGAGCTCCCTTCGTCCATGGACTCCGTTGTGGCCTTCTCAATCACGCCCATACCCGGGAAGACCCCAACGACCATACTCGTCACCAAGCTCAGCACGAGCACCGCAACGCCCTCATCGCGCGCCACCACGACCTCCAGCACCGTGCTCATCCCCACAATGGTCGTACCCGCTGCAACCAGCAACGCCGCCTCCCCGCGCATCTCGTACGTCGGCCCGCTCACCCACGCATACGCCCCCACCGCCAGTGCAGAGCGCCCCAGGCCGAGTGCGTGCGCAGCGCGGAACGCAGCCAGGCCCAGCGGCCGTGTGTACGTGTCTGACACCGACACGAAGCAGCCGTGTCCCACAGCGCCGAAGTTTTGCAGCTGCAATCTGCACTCGATCCTCACACTGCCATGCAAGACTGAGCTTGCACCGCACGAAGTGGAAGCGGCAAGCTGGTCGGTGCTACGCGCGGAGCTCGCGCGCCAGACGGTGCATACACCTCACCTCGAGGCAGCACATGCGCACAACCGCCGAGCTGAGCACCCTGCGCGAACTCCATGCCGAGGTACTTCGCGAGGAGAACCGCACCCTCGAGCGCCGCGTGGCCTCTGCGGACGAGCTGCGCAAAACTGTCGTGGTACATGTCCTTTTCTTTCATTTTCGTATTTCTGCTGCCAGGAACCTCATGGGTATTTTAGGGCCAGAGTCGTGGTGCTGGAGACACCCGTCACGACCCCTGTCTCGATCACGCAGAGCCGTCCGTTACACCTGGAACACCCATACCTTCTTGAAGAACATGGTGCAGACCATGCGGTGCTGCACCAGTGCGAGCCGCATCAGCAACGGCCGCCACTCCCGCTGCCACGCGGCGCGACTATGCATCGCCGCCACGATCACGAATGCGACTTCGACTGCAATAGGATAACGACACGACGGCGCCGCACGCGCACACGAACGGGCACGTGTCCTTGACGCCGCTGCCTCATGGTCATACGGCGGAACAGGCGCGATCATCTCTCGTATCAATCACAGGTACGTCCACGACAAGCCCTCGTCCTCCTGCCTTCTCCTTTTTTACGATACAATCCCACCTCGACCTCCGGCGTATCAGATGCGCCCCGAACGCACTCTTCTGATGGAACGAGGAGATGTTCGCGGCGGAGGTGCGTGCGCTGCAGCCCATAGCGCGCGGAGAAGTGACGATGTGCTACGTCCCCGAGCTCGAGCGACACGAAGCCCTACAGGCGCGGCTGCTCGACGCCTACGGTTTCACTTGCGCATGCGAGCTCTGCGCCCGTCCCGCGCCCGCGCGTGTGCACAGTGACGCCCTCCGTGCGCGGCTCGAGGGCCTCACAGCACACGGTGACGAGCTCCCCGACGCGCGCATCTGGGCCTGGGCGCGCGACTGGTGCGCTGCTCGGTGCGCTCGAGCGGCAGGCCGCGATGATGGAGCAGGAGATGTACGTCCGTCCTGAGGGCTGGCTGACCGTTGCGCGCCCGTTGGTCAAGATGTACCGTGCGCTCGGCGATGCCGTGGTGGCGCGCAAGTGGGCGGTATGCGCGGCTTCGTATGCGCGCGCCGCGACGGGCACGGATGGGTGGCTGGGAGGCTGTGGCCAGGGCCCCCGAACAGAAGCTATGGTGGGGTGTCAGTGTTTCGGAGCGTAGATGGATCTTTCCAAAGTTCTAAAGGCAGACGAGGCTGAAGACGAGTAAGTGCACTTTTTTTCCATGCATGCATGGTTAATGTATACGTTAAATTGCAGCGCCAAGTTCGAGCCAAATAATGTCCTGAGTGGTACATGTCCCTAGTGACAAACCTGTCACAGCTGCAACTATCTCGGAACGTATCACGCAGAGGTTTAAGGATATCTAGAAAAAGGGAGCTAATCTAGCCGACGGTGTGCCTAATGACGAGAAATGGCTGCCTCTCTTCAGCGATGAGAAGGACATCCCAAAGGTCAACAAAGGGAATGGGAAGGCAGTTGCAGGGCCCTACGATAATATCATCAACGACTCGTGGCCTCCCTTATCGCCACAGGGTTCTCCAGAGACCCTGGTCATCAATACCTCATTGAGGCCTCATCCTCGCTATCACCCCCTGAGCCTCCCGAGCCCATCATCCTGGCAGGCCTCTCGTTTCCACCTGCGGCCATCTCTGACCTCCTTTCACACGCCTCCTCCAAGTTGAAACTCCTGCCCATATGATTCCCAATTGTTGGCGAGTGCCTCTGCTTTACAGGCGAGGAGTTTGTCAGCTGACTCAATTAGAACGTCGAAGGGTTTGATGGGGCATTGATCGCGCTGAGCAAGCCACATATGAACTCAGCAAGCGCGAAGGCCTCTTACGAGGGATTGGGGGCTTCGGAAACGCTTTCAGCCTGTAGACGATGCGTTCTTTCAGTTCCTTCCAAAGCCATTTGAGCTTAGCAAACTTCTGAGTGCTCTCCCTGCCGCATCTGGACTTTGGGTTCAGGTTCGCGGTTCGCGAACCTCTGCGAACCCGAACCAATGTTCTTTCGGTCCGGTTCGGGTTCAGGGAGGCCCTGAACCTGAACCGGACCGAAAGAACCGTTCGGGTAGGTTCAGGTTCGGGTTCGGGGATTTTCCCGAACCGGACCGTCGGTCCAGTTCGGGGTTCGGGGAAATTTACCCCTGAACCGGACCGAACCGAACCGCGGCAACCCTATCAGGTGGAAGGATCATTGGAAAACGTATTCCCTCTGTGCCCTTGAATCAACTCCAAAAATGGCAGGGTGGCTCGAGGGACCCCAAAAGGCACCGGTATGGGAGATTGATGTGTCCACAAACAAGGTTGAATGGGCAGAAGACGAGGGGGGGAACCCGGGGGATCGTGAGGATGGGGTGTCGTGGAAATGTCGCAAAGGTTTGGGTCCTTGGCTCACTGCCGTAACTAGGCGCGGCGATCAATCGAAAGAATTACTTGGTCAAGGCTGTTATTGCCGCAACTCACTTGATATGCGTACACACGGTAATGGAAGCGAGTCCCAAACCTGGGTCACTTTTGTCATCATTTTTAGTCACGCTGCGTCTCGTTGTGGCATTGTCCTGGTCACGTGGTGTCTCATACGCTCTCGTTCCGTTCCGCCACTGTCGCGTACGGGTACGTACGCTCTCTCCCCCTCTTCAATATTCGAAATGCCAAAAGCCTACAAAGAGTCTCAGAGTGGGAAGAAAAGTTGCCCCATCTGTCAAGGCAGCTTCCGTCCTCAAAACTATGGCCCTCATTTCCGGAAGTGCGAGAGGAAGAAAAAGGTCGATGAAGGACGGAGAGCATACGAAAAAGAATTGAGTAAGAGGAGAGTGATGGCTCCATTTTCAGGTGCGCATTTTCCGGTGGTGTCCCTTCCTAATCGATATCTCACTCCGTTCTTTCTAGTATCCGAGCCACTCGAGGTCGAGTCAGCAGGTATCCGCGACCACGTTGATGCCCCTCATACCCCACATTCTCAAGCGCCACGTGAAATGGAACTTGAAGGTGAGGAGCACATTCCCATATCTATCGGATGGACCCTGTCCACTTTTTCTAGCCTCTCGGCCTTCTGCTCCCCCACCAGCTCATATGGCCGATGATGCGACGATCAACGAGATTCGCACGGTGCATCACCCTAAGTCCCACAAAGTCCCTAAGATCCGCCGCTCCAAAGGGCATGGCTCCTCCAATCACACCTCAACGCATCCCTCCGGTTCTTCCGTTCAAATGCCTTTGCCACACTGGTGGCCGTATTTTCGCACTCACGAGGACTTTCTCATCGCGGAGATCATCATGGAGAGTGGCCTAAGCGAGGAGCAGTCGGACAGGCTGATAAAATTTATCCACAGCTGTATCGAGGGTAAAGGGTCGCTCACGTTCTCAAGCTTTGAGGACGTCGAGGCTGCTCGGGAGCGTGCCTCCATGAAGATGACACTGGTGAGTTTGAGGGTCATCCTCGCTCTGCTTGAAAAAGTACATAACCTTGACACTGCGTCGACCAGTCTAGTGCTAAACAGAGGACCGAGTAGCAGTGCTTCCAAACGTCGTCCTTCTAGATGATACCCAGTTATTTGAAAATCGTATACCCTTGCGGCATTGGAGCCTTTGGAGGATTACAGTAGATGGCATTTTCGCCCCACTTACTCATTAATATACGTCAAATTGTCAGCTTCTCAGCGATCAGTACTAGTAAGCTTTGTCTAAGGATATTCTGCGTTGTTGGAATTCCTACTACGGTGAGCAGCGCTATTCGTGGAAAATGCAGCACCACGATATATGTGAACATCTGACCTTTCAGCTTGTTGCTTTCGTCAACCTCGTCTCTCCCTAAAACACCTCGTCTGCCTTATTCACCTCCCAAGGGCGTCGGCCAGATAGTCCCTCCCCCTTTGGTAGAATCTCAACCCAGGTGGTTTCTTTATTTGCAATCATCGGAGGCCACCAATACAGTACCATGATACACGTACACGTGGATGTCTTGCCAGCATCGCCGCCATAGTATCACGGCCTGTAACACCCTAACTAGTCACCCAGGAAATCTTACTACTTACTAAGCTGACATTGCTCCCAGTCGAACACGATCGTTTTGACATCTGATCATCGTCTAGTCAGTCTCTGGTGTTTGTGTAGCTAACGGTAACAGCAGACTATGACTTACTGTTTTTATTGACTGTGGGCCGTTATAGCTACCACTATCAGCGTCGAAGAAGTCCTCACCATTGTCGCGTTCTTCCTCGTTCCCCACGCTGACATCGTCGTCTATACCTGAGAGGTGGCAATCAGGCTTAGGTACGCGAAAGTTGTCCTGATGTGGCCAGTGGGTACATCGGTAATTTAATCGTCTGCCATGCCATCTGGTCTGAGGGGTCCACCTGTAGTCCCGCACGTCCGAATGAAGAACCTGTCTGCGGGCATGGGCCGCATGGTGGGCGTGATCCTTTTGTGCGGTAGCCACGGGGGAAAACATTTCCATTTCCGACGAGGGAACATAGAAATACGTGCGGGTCACCGGTAGTGACACCGTCATGAGAGTGGGCAAGTCCCGAACCCATACACCAAACTCGCGGGCGCTGATACGCCGAGAGTCGTCAGTGGGGGGATCAAGGATGCAGAACACGTTTTCGACAAGGAAATTTGCAACCGGGAGAGTCATGCAGGGGAATCGCATGAAGAAGGCAATCGGATCGAAAAGATATTGATCAAAAGAGGAGCAAACATTCTTGGCCGTGTCCGTCCAAGGCTGGCAACGATAAATCCTAGGAGAACATGAACGAACAAAGATCAGGAAAACCACGAAAATGTCGGAGCGTGCGGGGTGACCATGAAGTATGGTACTTACATACTGATCAGAACAATACCCAAGGACCATACATCGGCACCACGGGGTTTATATTCGGGGGCCATGTTGTTTCTGCACTCTGTAAAATGGTATGAAGATAAGATGAAAGAAAAGTAAGAGATGGAAAACAACAGCATACCATAGCTCATATACGGAGCACAACCATAATTCATGTCAGGCGAGATGGCATCGCGAGTGGAGAGGCTAAAGTCACAAAGCTTAGTGATGACCCTGCGTTCACAGATACCATCCGGGTTCCAGGCACAGCCATCGGTGACAATGAAATTCTCAGGCTTGATGTCACGATGAAAGACGGAAGCCTCGTGGCAAGTTGCTACGGCCTCGCACATTTGTTCAAACATGGAGGCGATGAGGCAGAGACGAGCGTGTGATAACAAGTGGGACTGGTTAAGTAATGAAAGGAGGCCTGGTATGGGTGGGGTCGATGCCCGCGCCAAAACGGAAGAAGGATCGACACTATCAAGATTGCGCCTGTCTTCCAGAAAATATAATAAATCATGACCGGGAACGAATTCTAGAAGGAGAAGAAGGAAGGCTGATGTTTCCAACACGCGATGCAACGTGAGGATGTTGGGATGCACAGAAATGGACTGGTGGTTGGTCGCCTATGGGGGGAAGGAAATCATGGTGGCACAAGTAAGACAACATTTCAGAGACTAAAAAGGAATAGAAACAGCGGAAACATACCTCCGTAAGCAGCCAAAGGAGTTCTTCTTCGTTAAGTTTGGCCTTGAAGATCAGTTCGACAGTATATTCACGGCCATACTTCATTCGGGGACGCATAGATGCTGAGTTACCAAGCTCAGGGAGACCAAGTGGATCGATATGGTCGTCCTCCGAAAGTGGGGAGCGAGAAAAGACCTCGCGAACGAGGTAGACAGCGGCATAACTACCTTTTCCAAGTTTACGAATGACTTCGAATTGACGAGCAACTCGTTCGTCGTTGTCGACGGGTGGTTGCTTGGTAGACTGGTTGAGCCCGGTAACGTGAAGAAGGAATTCACCCTGGAGGGAAATTCCCTCGCCAACAATGTCGCCCTGGGAAAGGACGGCTTCATCATGAAGGGAGATGGTGGAGTGTAGCTTTGTGGAATAAGGATGTGAGGGACGGGGGAGGTGTTGGGGATGGGAGGCTGGAGGAATGAATGAAGACGGGAATGGAGGAATCGGACATAGAAACGGACGGACAAGTATTGGAGGGCAAATGATCCTGCGACAAGTCAGTGTTCACCCCGCTCCCTTGGAACAGGCGGGCAACGGGAGAATGATTGGACTTTGAGGAACCAGTAGAAGGTAATCCGGCATTACTTGTAGACGAGGACTTCTTCCAGCTACTTGAGAAGGTGAACGGGGACGGCGATCGTAACATGAGCCAAGAAAGCATGGCGACGGTGGACGGGGGAGGAAAGGAAAACTAGGAGACATAGCCGCCGTCGACGTCCTGTAAGGGGAAAGCCAGGTGAGGCGGTGCATCCATTCAGGCGGAGCCACTCTGAAAGTTTGATTGGCATGACAGGCGGCTAGTAATTCCTTTGTAAGACAGAGGTGGTGAAAGAAAGAAGAGGTGTGCAGTAAGAGAACGAAGCGGGATCGGCCTGTGAGCAGGGCCTGAGGCCTGAGGTTTGAGCCGAAGAACGTGGCTGTTCCGAGCTAACCGGCACCCCGGGCCGGACCAACGCCGACCATGCCCGTGCCCGTTCTTCGTACGGCAGAAGATTTACAAGCGCACGAAGTAAACCAGAAGAGGCATCTATAGCACCTCCGAGCTTCCCTTCTCGCTGAGGAGTCGCAGTTCTCTTCCTGTCCGAGTCGTTTTCTCTCCTCGCAAAAGATGACATGTGTTTGATAAGACAGTAAACATTTTCAACCCTTGACGTGACTACGGGGCCACGGGACAGTTTGAGTAGGATATCGTTCCGCGTGGAGGGACTTCCACTTGACCTACGCTGCAGGCCTGCGGCTGGTCCCAAAGGGACGGGCCATCACGCATCAGAACTTTGTTCAGCCCGAAGCGGCCCTTGCGCGCTTCCTGCCTGTCATCACTAAATTAGTGTAGATCTCGCGAGCCATCGTGAGACAATATCGACCGGTGGGAGTCATTATCAGCGGTGTGAATTGTGTGAATGTCTTGCAACACCACATGATGCCACCCCAAATTGACAAGCGATACATAAATTTTGTGAGTTGTTATGGTCTGGCCAAGAACTCATGATCTAGTGCCTCCTGATACTTGTCCTGTGAGATGTTATAATTGTTTTCGAGGAGCACGAGTCCTCTGCAGCAGCATTCTTGATCCCTGAGAAAAGCACAAGTGCATTTTAGAACAATGTGTCAACTGCAATCCCACATCTGACACATGAGACAAAGCCAATCCACAATGGGTTCCATGAGTTTAAAACAAGTTTGAGAACCTGCCATGACTTGATATATGCAGTATTTTTGTTCCATCAGATTATTATTCAGTCAAAACACTCATATTTGTTCACAAAACTATCACAGGTCAAGACAAAAAAAACATATAATTTGGCTATTCATCACCACCATCATCGCTGCCATCATGTTGTTGTTGTTATTGTTGTCGCTGCTGTTATTGTTGTCATGTTGTTGTTGTCCCACTGCTGTTGTGTTGTCATCATTACCACCACCATCGTGTTGTCATTGTTGCCGCCGCCATCATGTCATCATTGTTGCTGCTGCCATTGTGTTGTTATTGTTGCTGCTGCCATTGTGTTGTCATTGTTGCCGCCACCGTTGTGTTGTCATCATTGCCGCTGCCATTGTGTTGTCATCATTGCCGCCACCATTGTGTTGTCATCATTGCCACCACTGTTGTGTTGTCATCATTGCCACCACCGTTGTGTTGTCATCGTTGCCACCACCATTGTGTCATTATTGTCGCCACTATCATTGCCACTGCCGTTGTGTCATCATCATTGCCGCCGCCATTGTGTCATCATCATTGCCACTGCCATTGTGTCATCATTGTCGCTGCTGCTGTTGTGTCATCATCATTGCTGCCACCAT
>WNFD01021623.1_pt1 | contig 11848 bp, 16 predicted proteins | sample 5400491 | NCBI WGS metagenome assembly WNFD01 (sample SAMN13153343, study PRJNA577476) | soil metagenome | isolation source: 120 cm saprolite under Douglas fir tree site 2 hole 2 replicate 2 | place: USA:California | collected 2015-04-18 | reverse complement strand
CTTCCAGCGTAAGCTCGAACTGCCGGGGATCGCGTATGGTCGGCGATGACTTCCTTGGGTTCAAGTAGACCTCCACAGCCGCGTCGACCAAATCATCACTATCAAATTCGATGTGCTCGGGATCGCCGAATTCGGCGTCCTCGTATTCCCAATGCCGCCCACCCGATTTCCGCCTGATCAGGCCGTTCTCGCGCCGATGCTCGAACGTCGCTTCGAGGTCGAGGTCGTCCCAGGATTGGTTGTGCGCGACCTTCTGGGCGTCGTAGGCGTGCTCATCGTAGCCGTCGTCTTCCGCCGTCGCCATGTAGATGAGATCGTATTCCGAGCTTCGGATTTCGATTGCCGAATCCGGCAAATTGCCGAGGTTGACGGGCACGACCCACACATACGAGCACTCGAAGCTCCATCCCTCGTTCACGTATTGCCCGCTGTAAAATTCCAGATGGCGGGCCACGAGCCGTTTGGCATTTGTGGTCGTTGGGTCGATCCCGACCGAGTTCGAGATACCGGCGAATGCCCGCTCTGGCAGCATTTCGAGGAAGCGGCGGAGGATTTCGTCATCCAGGCTTGCCTTCGCGGAGAGCATGTGGAAATGGGGGTCGAGCACGCGTTCGCGAAGTGCCAGAAGTTGTTCCAAAATCTCGTCGCCGTTCGTAATGACGAATTGTTCCAGATCGCGATAGGTGTTGAGTACGAAATCCCGCTTCTCAGCGTCATAGGACTCATATTCGGGGAGGTCGCGTGCTCGCAGTTGGCTCTCAAGCATGTCGAGAACCCGTTCCGTCATGCCCTCTTCTTCGTAATAACCTAACAGACCCTTGAGTTCAGGCTTTTGCGCGATCAATTGCTCGCGCGTCTCCGGATCGAGATCGGACATCGAGAAGTTATTCTCGGGCATGTACCCGCCGCCCTTGATCCCGTTGATGATGTGGTGGCGGATCAGTTCAACGATGTATGGGTGGTATTTCGGCGCCGGCTTGTCGTTGCCGCGCCCTTTCATCTCGCCAAGCTGGCCATCGCGATCGAGGATGAAGGTCGCGACCGGATACCATCGGACCATGTCTCCCCGCTGGACCGTCCGACGCAGGCTCAAAATCCGGTCTCTCGACCGCTCGGATGGGACGTTGCCGCAATGACCCATCGCCTGCGCCTCGACAGGGCAGCCGCCTCGCGGCAACAGCCACCACGCAAATCCGTCCGGGAACTCGATCAGGACTTCGTCGCCGGTCTCAGGCGTGATGAGCGACTTTTCCTCTTCGACCCGCTGCCGCCATGCCGCCTCGAAACGGGCGAACAGGTCGAACAGTTGGCGCGGGCTTTCGGTCTGGAAGACGTGGGATTGGATTTCCGGGATCGGCAGGCCGAGAAAATGGCCAAGCTGTTGCTGCAGAGCCGGCGCCGACATGACATCGCTGGCTCCGTAGGCAGTGCCGAAGCGGCGGTTGAATTGCTGCATCGCTCCGGGACCCCCGATGGGTGTCACCGCGCTGCGCGGACCCGGAGCGCCACCCTGCACTCCGCCGGGCAATGCGGTGCTGGTGGTCCCGGATGCCGCGCCGGCGGAGGACAGCCAGAGCTTCGCCCAGCGGAGAAACCAAACTATTCGATCATTCTTCCTGAGTGTCCGTCGAGCCCAATCGATGTTATCGATGATCTGCCGGCGAAGTTGCGGATTGGCGTCGAGTTTGAGAAGGTCGGTGAACATAGCCTCATAGTTCTGCGCTTCAACAATCACATGGTCGATAATCATACTCGGCGGCTCCGTCGCGACCACGTATTTACCCGGCCGACGGACACTCAGGTCGTTCTCGACCTAATATTGCCTCCATCTCATTGGCTGCGGCGCCGACCACCGGTGAGCGGCTCCGGGCGCTCATCGGTTGGCTGCGGGATCGCAAATAGCTCGGCGATTTCGACCTCCAGCACCCCCACGATGCGCTCCAACACGTCAATCGTAGGGTTCGCGACCCCGCGCTCGACGCGGCTCATGTAGGAGCGATCGACACTGGCGTCCGCAGCGAGGGTCTCCGAAGAAATCCCTCGAAGAACCCGAAGCCGTCTGACGTTCCAGGCCACCAGTTCGCGAGCGTTCATGTGCCGGGGCGATCATATTGAGGTTTATTATCCCCCGGTGTATAATCCTATCTCTCAGCAACATCGAGTGGAGAAAGCATTGTCCGCGACGACCTGGAAAGCCACGATCCGCCTCCCGAATGGCAATCAACAAGAAGTCCGCGTTATGGCGGACAGCCAAATCAACGCTACGGCGATGATCGAGGCCCAATATGGGCGGGGCAGCATAATTTTCGGCGTCCACAAGGTCGACCTCACCCGCTGGTAAGGCCGACGTGTTCGTTGTTACCGCGATCTTTGGCCTACCGCTCCTGATCGCCGGCACGATGACCAATCCGGAAGGACTGCGTCTCGCCGGGCTGATTAACTACGCGCTAATAATGTTGATCTTGATGCCCTTCGGGGGCGGCTGGCTGCTTCTCGCCACCCAGCTTGTCGTGCCGACCGCCGGCCGAACGCGATTGGGCGCGGTTCTCAGCACGTGGATTGGCGGCACCCTGCTCGGTGTTGCCGTCATCTTCTGGATTGCCTCCTTGATGAGCTACGATCCGTCCGGAGCGCGAATCGACTGGTCGGCGCACCTGTTGATCCCCTACATGCCTCGGCTCGGGATCGCGCTCGGCCTCTTCACGCTGTGCCAGTTGGTCGCCTCCGGGGTGGTTGGTGCAATCGCGCCGATCTTGCGACCTGAGACCGCGATTAGTAGCGCGCTGATCGGCGGAACCACGTTGTTCATCGTCCTGTACGTCGCCGGCTGGTACTTGGTCCTGTCGTAATCGTCCGGCGCATCGGACGCGCCAACCGAGATGGCGCAAATGCCGGACATCATGCGATGTGACGCGGGCTACGAGGATCGAAACCAATCTGCCAAAACTGGATCAGTCTCAGGGAGATGGTGCAGCCGGAGTTGGCTCACCATCAGCTTGAACGCAATGGATGCAGTATCCAAGAACGTGTCGACGATCTGGAAATTCTCGTCATCCTTTGGGGTGCCGCCCATTCCATACAGATGGAAATGCTCTGGCACACCACCATACATGTCCATGATCTCAGGGTATTTGCCTTGGACGTAGTTCGAGTACGTAAGATAAATGTTTGAATATAATCGCTCTGCCGCCACCCGATTCCGGTTACCACCTTCACGTTGAGCGATTTCATCCAAGGAGTCTCCGAGCCGTTTGTTGACCGCTCCCTGTTTCACCTGAGCACGCTTGAAGTCATCTCTGCTGTTACGGGCAAAGTCCGCAAAGAAGTCGTCGACGTATTTCGCTATCTCAGAGTGCACTTGACCAGCATCATCCCGACCGGACGACACGAATTCGATATGCGTCGTGAACTCGATTAGGGTCCGGATGAGGACACCGACTTCCTGAGGATAGCCATTTCGGGCGAGCACGAGAGACGCATTCAATGCGCTGACTACCCTCGCGGCCTTGAGCAAGCAGAAATGCTCGATGCAAGGTTTTGCGTAGCGAAACCCGTGATGCTCCTTACCCGAATGATACCGCACCGGTTTCGGCAAACTGGCTGCGAATGCGTGAACCAGCCTTGCCAGAGGATCGACCCTCGATTCCAGGCTTCGCAATCTGTTGACGAAAGATTCATCGACCACCATTTTCAGTCACCGATCTTTCGTTTTAGCGCGGATGCGAGGCGTCGAGCATCTGCTTCGGCTCGATGGCGTGGCGATCCACCGCCGTCCTCGATGGTCGACAACCGCGTCGCGTCTAAGAGGTTTCGCACGTCGCCGATTTTCCGCTCACCGAGTGACATACCGGCGGCGTCGGCCAACATCATGAGCCAATGTCGGTCAAAATCGACCTCATCGCTATACAAGTCTCGATCTCCCACGCGAGAAATCGCTCCACGGCGTCCCTTGGCGACATTCCGTCGCGGTCGAGCATTTCGCGCGTGATGCCGGTCAGCCGCTCGCTCGCGGGGCTCCATGCGTTCGTGTACGTCGTCCATTTCGCGGCCGGGCGGATCAGGCAGGCCCCCGACGTGATCGAGCCGTCGTCCTGGATGATCGGATAGCTTGACGGCAGCCTGATCCCCGTTCGTCGGTTTGATCGGGAGAATGTTCACGACAACGAGCCTACCATGCGCTACCCACCCCCCCCAATTCCTTGATAGCGGCGACGACCGCTTCGGGTGCCTCACGCGGCAGGAACACCGGGCTGAGGCTGCGTCCCGCCGGGGCTAGGCGCGGGGTAGTTCGCCAGCGACGGGAAAAACGGCGGCTTTTCCATCTTTGTGCTCATGTGGCCTCGAATGAACGCCGCCAGAGAGTACGACTGGCTGTTTGCCCAGACGAAGCGCCGCGCTCTGCCAAGGTGATCAGCGTTGATCCGATCGACAATCTGCCGAGGTTTCAGCCGGCGAAACTCGTTCAGGTAGGTCCTGTTGTTGACCGCCACGAATAGCTTGGTCGGCGAGATAGGCACGGTGATAGAGCCGGTCGGCTTGTTGATCAGGTACATTCCCACCGGGCGATCGGAGGTAAGGAACCGGCGCGGCGTCCCGGCGATTTCTATAACCTCCCACTGCATGCCGACGATGTGCTGGCCGACCTCGCGGTTGTCCATTGCGGCGACCATAAGGTCGAGCGCTGCCTTGTGCGGGATCAGGGGATCGCGGAGGGCAATCCATTCGTCGAATGTGGCCGGGTCGCCCGGCTCGCGGCTGTCCTCGTAAATCTGCTGCGACTGCTGGCCGCTCGCCGCCCACAGGCTTTTCGCGGCGTCACGTATCTCCGGGATCGTGTCGAAGTGGCGGGTATGCACCCCGATCAGGAAGCGCGCCCACGCGCTGAGCATCTCGTTCGACCACAGGTGTTTCGGCAACCCGTCGAGCAGCATCTTGAGTGCATCCGACGCGGTACGGTCGGCGTAGTTGAAGAACTCTTTCTCCAGAAATTGCGACAGCGGCGAGGGCAGTTCCGGGAACTCGTACAGGTCGCGTTGGAAGCCCGTGGCCTCGGCGCTAAACCGGCTTCGGGATCAGCTTGCCATGCTTGATCGTGTACTCGACCAGTTTTTCATCGGCGCCGTGCCACTGGCGCAGATAGAAGGCCGGGATGAAATGGTGCCTATGGGGCTCGCTCATGGGCGCTTTCGTCCTTCGTCACGGCGATGCCGCACCGGCCGTAGCCGGCGATCCAAGCAAGCGTGACTGCGTCCGCCCCAGCCGGTTCCCGACGAACCGAAGATGATCTTGTCCCGCCGATTGATGTTGTGTTCGGTCTTTCGATCGTGCGTGGCGATGAACAACTTGGTCGGCATCAACGGAAACAGGATCGCGCACCGAGGGTCCTTCAGTCCGTAGTACCGCAGATGCGGCATGTCGCCGGTCAACAACTCGTGCCGGCTCGCCGACATGTCGAGCGTTGACCATTGCATATTGATGATGATGTTGCCGATGCGATCGTTCTCGGTCGCTCTGACGACCATCTCTTTCGCAGCATCGTCGATCAGGTGCGGGTGATGCTTCTCCAGCCACTCAAACCGGGTCGGCGGATCGCCCTCTTGCCTGTCCGTCTCGTACGACGAGTCGGCGAGAAGATTCTGTCGGAGGGTGCTCTTGAAGGTATCGCCAATTTCGGCCACCGCCGCCGGCCGACGATGCAGGCAGGATCGCGAGCATGAACCGCGTCCAGGCTGCCCGCAGCGGCTCGGTCAGGGCGCTCGTGTTGGTGCCCAGCAGCACCCGGAGCGCCCGCGCCGCCGGATCGTCCACCTTCGCGGCCATATAGTCTTTTTCGATCGTCTGCTTCTGATCGTCGGGCAGCCCCTCCATCGTGTAAAGGAACGGCTCGAAACCGGTCGCCTTCGGCGAGCGAGGTTCGGCGATCACGTCCCGGTAGGGGCGCGAGTATTGGATCAACTGGCCGGTGGCGCTGTCGCACCATCCGCGCAGATAGAAGACGGGCAGGAAGTGGTGCTTTATCGGTTCGGTCACGGTGCGGCGCTGCTACGGCGAGTTTCATCGGGATTGACGAAACCCATTAGCTGGGAGGCAGGACGGGCGGCAGCAAGCCCCGGAAATGGTAAGATCGCCCTATGCCGAGACCGACGCTCGAAAACCCATTGTTCCGGTTCATGACGACCGAAGACGCGAACGCCTTCCGAGAGGAAATTGCCGCCGCCGGGCTCCGCTACGCGCGGCCGATATGTTGGCACGACAACGACAAGGTCTTCCCGAAAGAGATTGTCGGCGCGTCGTGCTTCGTTCTCAGATTTGCGAGCGGGCTTGTCGGCGTGACCGCAGCCCATGTGTTCCGGGAGTAGCAGAAGGCGAAGGGGGCGACGCCAGCGCTCGTCTGCCAGCTTTACTTGATGCCGTTTGATCTCGATGGCGCGTTGATCGACATCGAGGACAACCTGGACATCGCCACCTTCGCGATTTCCGAGCGGCAATTAAAGACGACCTTGACCGATGCGTTCGACGTATCCGCGCGCTGGCCGCTCGACGGTATCGTCAAACCGGACGCCTCGATACAGCTTATCGGCTATCCGGAGAACATCCGGGTCATCAACTCGATTGAGAAGTCCGCCGTGTTCAATGCGTGGGGTGCCCTGGATTTCATACAGGACTACAACGAGCGCGAAATCATCCTGACCTACGAGCCCGAGACAGTGCTGGGCGCACCAACCAAGCCGCCACTCGGCTACAACATGAGCGGATGCAGCGGAGGCCCCGCGATCGTCCACGAACTTCGCCCGTCCAACTTCCACGTATGGCACCCGGTCGGGCTCATTGAGCGGGCGGGAGATATTGGGGACCACTTCACCCGAGTTAAGGTCGAGACGAGCATGTCGCTGCACGATGCAAAGCTGCATCCGCCGACCAAGCGGCCCGATCTGTGGTCATGACCGTTGCCGCTGCGGCGGTGTTGGCCCCCTCGGGGTTGCGGGCGGCGAGCTTTTAATCCCGACCCTGATCTTCGTCTTCGGTGCCGATATCCACACGGCCGGCTCTGCCGTGCTGTTCATCTCGATCCCGACCGTATGCATCGGGCTGCTCCGGTACGGCCGGATGGGAATGCTTCCTGACCGGTCGACGCTCTTGCGGATCGGGACACCTATGGGGATCGAGAGCCTTGTCGGAGCGGCTGTCGGTGGAGCGTTCGCCGGGTCCACGTCGGCCGAGGCGCTGAAGCTCCTGCTTGGTCTGATCCTGGTGGCTGCGGCGTTCAAGGCGTTCTGGCGGCATCAGTAGATGCGACCACGAGCGTATCGTCAGATCGCTATGCGGCAGAACGCCACAGGTTGAAAGGAAGTCAGCAGACGTGCGTTTTCCGACAAACGTGCCGAGGGGAGCGGCAGGTTTGGTCGAGGGGCAACTATCCAAAGCGGACCAATTCCGCGAGACCGCCCGAGCAAGCCGAGCAGCAGATCAACCAGCTACTCGGGAGTGCCCGTTGATCGACCCGCGACGATTTGGGGCGCGGCGGCATCCTCGGCCGTCTCGTATCTTGTTTCCCGAGCCACTTCCCGCACTATCGCTTTAATGTCATCCGGTAATACCCCCCCAGCATCTCGCGTCGCCCGGTTTGATGCGGCCATCTTAGCGACGTGCTCGGGGGATTTTGTCTTGCCCTTCATCGACGCGGAGACCTTTGCGCGATGCTCATCGGAGAGTTGCCCGCCAATCATGTATTCCCGGCTGGCTGCGCCTTTTGCGCGTGCTTCTGGCGACCACAACCCGCGCCCAGCGGCGGCTTGCTCTAACGCCGCTGCCCTCATCTTTTCTAAGGTTTCCGGCGTGGCTTTGCGCCCGGCCATGGCGGCACTCATCTTCGCGCGGGTTTCCGCAGAAACGACCTTGCCTCTATGAGCATCGCCGATCTTGGCCCGAGTCTCGGCGGATTTTTTCTTTCCGGGCTTTCCGACCAGTGCCAAGCGAACCTTGGCACCGATCTTCGCCTTGGTCTCGGCCGAATGGCGATAACCTAATGTCCCCATCGCTTAGGCAGCCTTTTGGGCCAAGCGCGGCCTGCCACGCCGCCGCTTCGGGCCGCTTCGCCTCTCGGCAAGCTCGTGGTTGATCAGCCCTATTATGTCGGGCTCAGTCCGCTCGAACTTCTGCGACAGAAAGCCGACGAGATCGCCAATCAGCCCGACGTAGCTGCCGATATCGACATCGTAGGTTTCTTCGGAAACTCGCGTCCTGAGACCCATCCGGCTATCGAGCGCCATCGACACCAGGACGGTGTTTGCACGGCGCTTCGTCGCTCCGATATGGCGCTGCCAGTTCGCCCAAATCGTCGTCGGATGGTTCCACCTCAATCGCTGCTTCTCAGAGAGGAGAGTGTCGTACCAGTCCCGGATACGCTCGCGGTTTTCGACGGCGAGGATGTGCGTGAGCGCCTTGCGGGGCTCGGGGGGCACCTCGATATAGCCGCTCTCTCTCAGCCATAACGAATATGCCCTCTTAGCGGTCTGGCTCTGGTTGATGCTGTTGAGGTTGAGGCGCGCCATCAAAAGACGCTTGCCGGCATCGAGCCCTTCGCCAACGGCGAGCCAGGAAGCGAAGCCGCGCCGGTTGCTCCGATGCAGACTGGCAAACGCCCGCAATCCCTCGGCGATCAATTCATCGTCGTTGGCAACGGGGGTAGCGCCTTCCATGGTTGTGTCCTCCTATCCGCCCCCGTGGGTGTTGTTGGTGAAACGGGGAGCCGTGTGAGGGCTCCCCGTTCCTGTTGCTGCAGTTTCGGCCGACCATGCTGGGTCGGAAAAGTCAGCCCCTCTCCACGAGGGACATGCGGCTGTTGTGGCGTGCTGTGGCGTATAGTGCCGTGTCGTGCGGTGGCGTCTTTTGGTAGTTGCCGTGGCCCGACACCCCCGAGATTGGCCCGGCTCCCCCGACCGTCAACAACCCAGCGAAGATTACGGTGTTAGCGGATTGACGAGCAAGAGGTTGTGGCCGCCCGACGCGGCGATTTCGAGCGCCCGCTTGGCGCTCTCCTGGCCCTTGACGTCTTTCAAATCGAGCCCGGCGGCGCGCGACGGCGCGAGCTTCGCCTCGGGCGGCGGCAACAGCTGGGTGCCCTTGAAATGGTTGACGATCGCGAGGAGGTTCGGTGCCGCGATGATCTCGACGTCGCCCGCCCAGGCTGCTTCGCCGCCGCAATCCAACGGGCAGATGATACCGCTGTCGCGCGCGGCGGCGGCGAGCGCGGCGAGCAACACGCCGGGGACCCGGGTCAGCGAGCCGTCGAGCGAGACCTCGCCCAAGGCGGTGTAGCCGGCCAGCTCGTCCTGCGGCAGCACCTCCATCTCGGCCAACAGGCCGAGCGCGATCGGCAGATCGAAATGGCTGCCTTCCTTCAACACATCGGCCGGCGCCAGATTGACCGTGATGCGCCGCGGCGGCAGCGCGAGGCCGAGCACCGTCAGGGCCGCGCGCACGCGCTCGCGCGACTCGGCGACCGCCTTGTCCGGCAGGCCGACGACGGTGAACGACGGCAGCCCCGAGGCGATCGTCACCTGGGTCTCGACATCGATGACCTCGACCCCGTGAAACGCCACGGTGCGAACCCGCGCGACCATCTGCCCGACTGGTCCCCCTTTGCCCCGGCCCTCCCCGCTTGCGAGCGGGCTGGCGAGAGCATTCCGCCGCAGTCTAGGCCGCGGCCGGCATCGGCGCTAGGCAGCCGATATCCCGTGAGGCGTCCGCCCTCGGGAGGTGGAGGCCGCGTTGCGCGCCGCAGGATGCTTCGCTATTTCTAGCGTCTGCCGCCGGGAACGGCGGCCGCGGAGGGGTGGCCGAGCGGTTGAAGGCGCACGCTTGGAAAGCGTGTATGGGGGCAACTCCATCGTGGGTTCGAATCCCACTCCCTCCGCCATTCCCGCATTTCTGGCTATCTCAGGCTGGCCCGATCCCGGAGAGAAACGCGGAAATATCCTAACTTTCCGCCTTCCGTTGTATCCCATCGTATCGTACTATCTCAGCGTCGATGGGGGAACGAAGGGGGGAATGGATTGACCTTCCCCTGTTTCGATCCCCGCGATGGAAGCGGAGACGATGGCGCGCACCGGGAAACTCACGGCGGTTGAGGTAGCAAAGGCGAAAGGGCCGGCGGTGCTACACGATGGCGGCGGGCTTTACCTCCGCGTCGCGGCGCCGCGCGAGGTGCGTGGCGTCGAAGTCCCAGGAGCGAAATCCTGGGTTTTCCGGTTCCAGCTCGACGGCAAGCGGCGCGACATGGGACTTGGACCCTTCCCCGATATATCGCTCGCGGAGGCCCGCGCCAAGGCGACGGAACATCGGAAGCAACGACACGAGGGCATAGACCCGCTCGACGCAAAGGCGGCTCAGCGGCAAGCGCAGCGAGTTTCCGACGCCAAGGGCCGGACCTTCCGCGAGTGCGCCATCGAATTTATCGAAAAGAACCGGGCAGGTTGGCGCAATGCGAAGCATGCGGCGCAATGGGGTTCGACGCTCGAAGCCTACGTGTATCCGGTCGTTGGCGATCTCCCAGTCGCCGCGATCGATGCTGGGCTTGTCGTGCGAGTGCTCGATCCGATCTGGGCCGCGAAACCCGAAACCGCGACCCGGGTCCGCGGCCGCATCGAGGCGGTGCTCGACGCCGCAACGGTGCGAGGCTTCCGGCAGGGACCGAATCCGGCACAATGGAAAGGCAACCTCGCCCATATCCTGCCGGCACGCGCCAAGGTGCGGAAGGTCGAGCACCACGCCGCTCTGCCGATCGACGATACGCCCGAATTCCTCGATGCCCTGCGACGGCGTGAAGGCATGGCGGCACGGGCGCTCGAATTCGCGATCTTGACGGCGGCGCGCACCGGCGAGGTTTTGGGCACGCGGTGGGGAGAGATTGATCTCGACGCCAAGGTTTGGACCGTCTCGGCCGGGCGCATGAAGGCGGGTCGTGAGCATCGCGTGCCGCTGTCTGAGGCCGCGCTTGCGGTGCTCGGGACCGTGCGGCCATTGGCGGTGATGCGCGACGGGAAACCTGAACTGGCCGCGCCGGTGTTTCCCGGTCCGCGACGGGCTTTGCCGATGTCAAACATGGTGATGCTGATGCTGTTGCGGCGGATGAAACGCGGCGATCTCACGGCACACGGCTTCCGCTCGACCTTCTCAGACTGGGCGGCAGAGCGTACTGGCTATCCGCGCGAAGTCGTCGAGATGGCGCTGGCGCACGCGGTCGAAAACAAGGTCGAGGCGGCCTACCGGCGCGGTGATCTTTTTGACAAACGCCGCAAACTCATGGACGCCTGGGCAGGCTTCTGCACCGCGCCCACGATCGGCACTCGCGTCGTCCCGATAAGGCCGGCAAGAAGAAGCTGACCACACGCGCCGACCTCGCCGCGACCCCGGACGCCGCGACTCCACGGTTCGTCGTCCATCGCGGGTGCCCGGAACCAGTCATATCGCCATCGGAGCGTAATCGCGTCTCCCGCATGCCGATGCGAACGCTCGCGTTGCCGCCGACGCTGCGGCGACAGAGGAAGCGGTGGTCTGAGTGGCATCAACCGGAATAGCGATGCGGGTTGGGGATCGCGCTTCGATCCCGCCTTTCCACGCTCTCCTGAATAATGGCATAATCTTCTTGCCTTCGTCGGCTAATCGCCAGCGATGGTCGCGCTACGCGTGAACACGGGTCGCCGCTCAGCCCATTAAACATGGCCCCAACGCGCGCGTGCGCGCGCGGAAGGGCCGTTATTCGTTGAATTCCCGGGGTTTTCGCCGCGCCCGGAACCCTCAGGGGATGTTAAAGAATGTTCGCATACTGTGTATCGGCTGCATACCA
>WNFD01006333.1_pt1 | contig 11848 bp, 11 predicted proteins | sample 5400491 | NCBI WGS metagenome assembly WNFD01 (sample SAMN13153343, study PRJNA577476) | soil metagenome | isolation source: 120 cm saprolite under Douglas fir tree site 2 hole 2 replicate 2 | place: USA:California | collected 2015-04-18 | reverse complement strand
CATGCCATTGCCGCTGAAGAGGGAACGGGGCACGAGAGCGCTTCGGCTTCGGAATTTCGCTGGCACGTCGATCCGCTCGACGGCACTACGAACTTCGCGCACGGTTACCCCTGCTTCAGCGTTTCCATCGCGCTCGCACAGCGAGACGCGCTTCTCGCCGCCGTCGTCTTGAATCCTTTCTACCGCGAGCTTTTCACGGCCGCGCGCGGAGAAGGCGCCACTTTCAACGGCAAAAAAATCCACGTCTCCAAAGTCGCAACACTTTCCAGCAGTTTGCTCTGCACCGGTTTTCCTGTGCGCAACCGCAAAGCCGGCGCGAACCTTCAACACTACGGCGACTTCACGCAGCGTTCTCACGGCGTGCGCCGCGATGGCTCCGCCGCGCTCGATCTGGCCAGCGTCGCGGCCGGCCGCTTCGACGGCTTCTGGGAATTCGGCCTCCAGAAGTGGGACACCGCGGCCGGAGTCCTGCTCATCGAGGAAGCTGGCGGAAAAGTCACCGATTTCGCGGGAAGGCCCTACCAACTCGGCGGCCCTGTCATCCTCGCAACGAACGGCCTCATCCACGAAGAGATGCGCGCCGTCGCCCTCGAAATCTCGCAACGCGTTCCCGCCGCTTCTCAGCGCGCCAAGGAACCTCTTCAACCATGAAATCTCTCAACTTGCTCCTTCGTCGTTCGAGGTTGGAAAATCTGGCCGCGCCCGCATGTTCCTTCAGAGTTTCTGCTTTACGCGCTAATCCCATCCTTACGCCGGGCTAATGATTTCCTTACGTTCCGAACGCTAGCATTCCGAGGCAACGAAGCAGCGCTTTGCGCCTGCCAAAGACGCACTTTGATCCACCAACAATCCGTTGCCAAGCATCAATATTCTCAGGGAGAGATATGCGCGCGTTCAATCACGATGGAAGATCATTCCTGTTGCTTCTTGCTGCATTGCTATGTACCAGCATGGTTCCAAATCGTTCGGTCGCCGACGACAAAGATTCGGCCAGTCCGGCCGCAAAATCCGCGCCGGCCAAGAGCGATGCCCCCAAGATGGAAGCGCCCGCTCCCTTGACGGAGCGCGAGCGCTTGCTCCTCGATCACGACGAACAGTCCGACGCCGCTCCCCAAGAACCGCAGCCGCAAGCCACGAGCCCGCAAGTGAAACCGCAATGGAGTTATGGAGGCTTCGTTGATGTGGGATATTTGTTGGATTTCAATCATCCTTCCAATCATTTGTTCCGCGACCGCAGCACGGCGTTCAGGGTCGATGAGCTGGACCTGAATATGGCAGGCGCGGACGTTAGGAAAGGGGCTTCTCAAGATTCCCGCTGGGGCATGGAACTAGCTGTGCACGGAGGCAAGGATTCGGAGGGTTTTGGATTCTCGCCCACTGCTCCCAACGTCAGTGGCTCCGATTGGCTCCGGCACTTTGGCCTGGCAGATGTTTCCTATCTTGCGCCGGTAGGCAACGGACTCGCGGTCCAAGCGGGGCTCTTCAACAGCTTCATCGGCTATGATTCGTTGTACGCCAAAGATAACTTCGAGTATACGCGCCCCTGGGGAGCAGACTACACGCCGTATTTGATGTTCGGGGTGAACGCCAGTTATCCGTTCACGAGAAAACTCACGGCAACGGCGTTCGTCCTTAATGGCTATTGGCATCTTGCTCACGCCAACAATGTTCCGAGTTCCGGCGGGCAGCTTGCCTACGCCGCCACGGAGCACGTGAACGTCAAGGAGACAATCCTCTATGGCCCGCACCAGTCCAATACCGCACTGGAATTCTGGCGATTCTTTTCGGATAGCATAGCCGAGTGGAAGAGACATCGTCTTACGACTGCATTTGAATATCAGATTGGAACTGAGAGAGTTGACGTTACGGGGAACCCTCGCGCACTTTGGATGTCAGCGCAATTGCCGGTGCACAAATCTTTGGGCGGTCCGTGGAGTGTCACGCTGCGGCCTGAGGTTGCCTGGGATCGCGATGGCCGGTGGACCGGGTTCCCACAGACCATCAAAACCGTAACGACCACGGTTGAATATCGCATCCCTTACCAGTGGACAAATACGATTGCTCGGCTCGAATACCGATTCGATGATTCGCGGGGAAAAGGTGGTGGTTTCTTCAAGGGCGGTGAAGTGTCGCCCGGCGCAGTTGGTCTGACGCCTTCGCAGCACCTGCTGATTTTCGGATTGATATTCACTTTTGATTCGCGCTGACCGGCAGGACGGTGACAAGGGACCTCCAAGTGGGTTTACCATGAGAATTGCCATGAAAACTCCCAAAGCCAAAGCTAGTTCCAGATCATTTCGCAGCCCGAAAACTACGCCTTCGGCAATACCGAAAACTGCGAACTTCTCGAAGATTGCTATTGACCTAGCAGAGATTGGGAAAGGTTTCTACGCGCGCGGCTGGGTTTTGGGTACGAGCGGAAATTTCAGCGCGGTCGTCTCGCGCGAACCGCTGCGGCTGGCAATCACTTCGACCGGCGCGGACAAAGGGATTCTGACGCCAGCGCACTTTCTCGAGATGGACAATGCGGCCAACGTCGTTCGCGGCGATGGACGGCCGTCGGCGGAAGCCCTGCTGCATCTCGCCATCGTGCGCAGTGTGGGCACCGGCGCGGTCTTGCACACTCATTCCGTTTGGAGCACGGTCCTATCGGGTTCGCATGCGTCACAAGGCGGAATCGCCCTGGAAGGATTCGAAATGCTCAAAGGGCTGGAAGGCGTTCGAACGCACAAGCACCGCGAGTGGCTGCCGATACTGGAGAATTCGCAGGACATGATTGAACTGGGAGAGCGCGTTTCGAAAACCCTGCGGGAAAGTTCCGGCATCCACGGTTTTCTTCTGAAGGAGCATGGGCTTTATACTTGGGGTGCGGACTTGCAGGAAGCCAAGCGCCATGTTGAAATTCTGGAGTTCCTGATGGAGGTCCTGGTTCGCTCCGGTGCCGCACAGAGTGCGTGATTACGGCGCTGGCCGAACCTGGGAGTTGATTGCCGTGGCTGTGCTTCGAATCCCCGATGAAAACCGTTCGCTCCGCGAACACGACGAGGTGCGAGACTACCTCGCCGGGATTGGCATTGACTACGAGCACTGGGAGTGTCCCGCCGATTTGACTTCGGATGCTTCCGCGGATCAAGTCCTGAGCGCCTACAGCGAGCAAGTCGAAAAACTCAAGCGCCAGGGTGGCTACGTCACAGCGGACGTGATCGACGTCAATGCGGATACTCCGGGACTGGATGCGATGCTTGCCAAATTCAACATAGAACATACGCACGATGAAGACGAAGTCCGCTACATTGTTGCCGGGCGCGGCCTCTTCCATATCCACCCGCAGCACGGCCCAGTTGTGGCGATTGAAGTGGAAGCCGGTGACTTAATTCGCGTTCCGCGCGGGACGCTGCACTGGTTCGATCTCTGCGGAGACCGCCGCATTCGGGCCATTCGTTTGTTCCAGGACAAGTCCGGCTGGACGCCCCACTATACGAGCAGCGGCGTGGACCGGAATTACGAACCTGTTTGCCTGGGTCCCAGATACATTCCGCCACAAACGGCGGCGAAGTAGCTGGCGTGACTCTGGTCGACGAGTCTCAGATTCACGTCATTCTTCTCGACATCGAAGGCACGACAACGCCCATTGAATTCGTTTATCAAACGCTTTTCCCTTATGCGAGCCGCAAGCTGGAGTCGTTTCTTCGAGAGCACGCTCAAGATCCAGAAATCCGCTCTTGGATTCAGGATCTGCACGCCCAACAAAATCTCGATGAGCATAACGGCCTTGAACCGCCTGGCTGGGCGGACCATCGGGAAGAGGAGCGGCTGCGTTCGAGCGTGGCCTACGGCCAATGGCTGATCGCGCGGGACAGCAAGTGCACGCCGCTGAAATCGCTTCAAGGGAAAGTCTGGCAGGAGGGATTCACGAGCGGGGAATTGCGCGGTGATGTTTTTCCTGATGTGCCCATTGCTTTCGAACGATGGCGGCGGCAGAAGAAAATTATCTGCATCTACTCGTCGGGGAGCGTTCTCGCGCAACAGCTCCTGTTTCGCAGCACGGTCTCAGGCGACCTGACTTCTTACATCACCGCTTTCTTCGACACGCGTGTGGGAACGAAAAACGAAGGAGAAAGCTACAAGAAAATCGCCGCTTCGATGTCGCATGCACCGAACCACTTTTTGTTTATTTCCGATGCGGCGAAAGAAATCGAAGCGGCGCGGTCCGTGGGAATGCAGGCGACCCTTTGCGAGCGCGATAGCCGCGCCTCTTCGTCGCCGGCCGAGGGCGGTGTCATTCGCAACTTTGACAGCGTTCTTCCTGATTAGTTTATCAGGGCATTGCGCTCGCGCCGAGAAGAGGGCTGATCCACAGAGAGATGCACAGGTTTGCCTCCGAAATGTCCTTCCGTCAACCTCGCGTCCTGAATCCTCGAAGATCTCTCCAGGCACACTTTACGAGGCTCGGACGAGAAGGAAAATCACTGGCACGCTTGCGAATTCTGAGAATAGCCTGCTGCAGCGAATATTGGCGCTTTGGAAAACTCGGTATTATTGATCTATAGCTTGTCCGTAGTTTGGGCGAGAGCATGGCCTGAAGGGAGATAGCGCTCCCGGACAAGACGGTATGTTGATACGGAGGCTGTCGTGTTGCGAAAAATGAGTTTCCTGGCTGCGCTCACCTGGGTGCTGATTCCTTCTGCGCCCGGCTACGCCCAAGATCAACCATCGCTGGGTGATGTGGCGCGCCAAGCCCGCAAGGACAAGGAAAAGAACACTGCGCAACGGAAGGCGGTGATCACCGACGATAGTCTTCCGTCGAGCAAGGCTCTTGGCGGACTGGGCGATCTCGGCAGTTCGAAAAGCGCGGGTGACGGAAGCGCCATGGCCAAGGGTGTGGAGGCCCTAGACCGGGCCGAGACAGCATTGAACAAACTGGATCCCATGGATCGCGCGACGCTTGCGAAAGCCGCCCTGCTTGATAACGACGTGGATTTTCCGAACCGCCCCCGATGGGAAGATAAATTATATTCGGCAAAGCAACAGTACGTCTCTCATGGGCGGGAACTCTTCCGGGAGATGAGACAGGTCTTGGGGGATGTGCAGTCTCTGCAATCTTCACAGGGTGGCCAGAAAAAATTGAGCCCTGATGATCCTCGCGCGCAAGAATTGCTGCGGAGACTTCAGGATATCGTGCAGGACGCGGTTCGCACCGAAAATGCATATCAATCGGTTGTCGTGGAAGGGTGGGACCTCGCCAAACAGACAAAGCATTAGTTCTGCGGATTATCTCGAATAATGGAAGTGAGGATTTGCCGGCTCGCATGAAGAAAGAGGGCCCCGAAGTTATCGGGCCGCACTTTGAATTGCGATAATCGAGGCTTGGGGTCTACTTTCCCTGCCACTCCGCGTAGAGCTTGGTGATTGCCGGGCCGATCGTGAAACCCCATGCATAAATAGGGAAGTTTTTGAACTTATCCGGTACTAAGTAGCGGTGCTGCGCCTCTTCGGCCGGGACTCCGGCCTTGTACATTTTCTCGGCTTGACCCGCGATGTCGTCAAACACTTCGCGCAGCGCAGCGATACCTTCTTGGCCGCAAATCTGGCCGTGACCCGGGACAAAGAGCGTGTCCTTATCGAACACGGCAAACTTTTTCAAGGTGTCGCGCCAGCCCGAAATCGTGGCTTTCTCGTCGAAGCAGACAGGATACCAGCCGCTGAAGAGCAGGTCGCCCGTGTAGACAATATTCTGGTCGGGGACTCGCGCGACGATATCCGTTCCGGAATGGCCGGGGTAGGACTCGATCACCGCCGTCAGGCCTCCGAGGTCAATCGACATTGGCAGCTTTGCGGGATCAATCGGATGATTCGGCAGGCCAAGCACGGTAGCATTTGCAATTTGGAAGAGTCCGGTCACCGCGTTCAAATCACCTTGAGCGTGCTGCCGCTCTATATCCGACTTGGCATCTCTGACGCGCTTCTCGAGCGGCCCCAGCACCGCCTCTTTGTCGGCACCTTGCATCGGCGAATAGTTGTCCACCATGCGTTTGGCTGTTGTCGCATGGGCCCACAGTGGCACGCCATTGGCACCGTAAAAAGAGTTCCCCATCGAGTGGTCGAAATGGTAGTGGGTATCGAGGGCGCCCTTGACAGGAACCTGGCTAACCATTCGCAACGCGTCCATCTGGAATGCCGCTCCTGCCGGCGTTGCGAACCCTTCGATCATCAGCGCGCCGTCTTTTCCAGCCAGGAATCCGCCGTTGCAGATCGTCGTAATGCCTTTCGAAGGATCGGAGATCGTGGCGTAGAGGCCGCTCCCAATCTTCCGCACCGAAGCGAACCCTTTGTCCACAATCGGAGTTTGCGATACGCGCGAATCGCTTGCCAGCTCTGCCGCCAGCGCGGGCACAGGAATCAGCTTCGCTAGTGCATAAAAAGTTCCGAAACACGATGTCTTAGCGAGAAAGCTTCGCCGTGAAAACGACAGCGAGTTAATCGACTGGAGGTTTCTTCCCGTGTAAGCCACTTTGCGAACTTTGCTGGTAACGTCGACCATGGTCCCCCCTGAGATGCAAATTTCAATTAGATGAGGGCTTCCGAGCGTTGGTTATTCTAGCAGACCCGGGATAAGCAGCGCTTTGGCCTCGCCCCCTTCTCAAATATACTTCAGTGGAACTCAGCGGCTCGGTGAAGGAGACCACTCAACATGACTAAGATTGCGTGGATCGCTGGATTGGCGACCGCATTGGTGCTTTCTCCCTCCTGGCAGTCACCCGAGGAAGTCCGGCGAAGCGCTTGCATACAGCGCTGCGTCGTGCAAAGAGGAGGAGGAGAGGCAGATCCCGAATTGCAAAGACAGGAAATCATCAGCCTGGAAAGGGAAGCCGCGCGCGCCATCCAATTAAACAGCGGCACTTTTTTTCATCGTGTGTACAGCGACGATTTCGCGGCCACGCTTTCGCACGGCCAACAGGTAAACAAAGACCAATGGATTAAGACCATCGAATCTCCCCTAGTCAAGCGTGAAATGTTCATCGCCTCCGACATTAAAGTCCACATTTATCAAGACACGGCGGTCACGACCTGCCTATGGTCGTCGCGGTTCATTGTGAATGGCCAACGCATCAGCAGCCAGCTTCGCGCCGTGCATGTTTACGTCTACACCGCCAATGGCTGGCATGTCGTCTCCGGCCAGGCGACTAACTTGCCCCCGGACGTGCAGCAGCCACTCTAGCGATTCGCCGATTGCAGCGTGGGCATTGCGTTGACGCCCCGTAAAGCGAATGTTACGCTCGCCGTTCGATTTCCAAACGCATGCGCGCCGTCGACCTGATCCGCAAGAAACGTGATTCCGGTGAACTCACCCGCGAAGAAATCGACTTTCTGGTTTCCGGTTATACGCGCGGCGAGATTCCCGACTACCAGATGGCCGCGTGGCTGATGGCCGTATGGATCCGCGGGATGAACCGCTCTGAGCTCGCCGCGCTCACCGAAGTGATGCTGTACTCCGGCGAAGTCCTTGACCATTCCGAAATCCCCGGCAAAAAAGTGGACAAGCACTCCACGGGAGGGATTGGCGACAAGACTTCTCTCATTCTTGCCCCGATTGTGGCGGCGGGCGGGCTTACGGTTCCAATGATCAGCGGCCGCGGCCTGGGCCACACCGGCGGCACGCTCGACAAATTAGAAGCGATTCCGGGCTTCACCGTGAATCTATCGCTCGGCGAATTTCGCCGCGTCCTCCGTGAATGCGGCATGGGCTTAATTGGCCAGACAGCGGAAATTGCGCCGGCCGACAAGAAAATTTACGCGCTGCGCGACGCTACTTCGACGGTCGAGAATATCGGCCTAATCTGTGCTTCCATCATGAGTAAAAAACTTGCCGAAGGCATTGACGCGCTGGTCCTCGACGTCAAGACAGGCTCCGGCGCATTCATGAAAAAAGAGGAAGACTCGGTGCGCCTCGCGGAAGTCATGGTGGAAACCGGCAAGCGCATGGGCAAAAAAGTGGTGGCCCTCATCACGGACATGGATCAGCCGCTCGGCCGCATGGCCGGCCATTCGAACGAAGTCGCCGAGTCCATCGAGGTCCTCAAAGGCCGCGGACCCGCCGATCTCCGCGACTTGAGCCTCGATCTGGCCGCTTGGATGTTCTATCTCGGCGAGAGAACGAAGAGCGTGGAAGAAGGCCGGCGCCTCGCCGAAACCATGATTGCCACCGGCCAGGCACTCGAAAAATTGCGGCAAGGGATTCGCTTGCAAGGCGGAGACGAGCGCGTCATTGACGAGCCAGAACGCCTGCCCACAGCGCGGCTGAATTTTCACGTAACGAGTAGCACCAGCGGCTTCGTCACAGGGACCAACTGCGAGCAGTTTGGCATCGCACTCGCCATGCTGGGTGGAGGCCGCGAGAAGAAGGAAGACAAGATCGATCACGGCGTCGGACTAGAGTTTCACAAGCGCATCGGTGATCGCGTGGAAAAGGGAGAACCGCTGGCCACGATTCATTACAATAGCGAGGCCAAACTTGCTGAAGCGAAAGCGCTCATTGTCGCCAGCTATTTCTTTGGCGAAAAAGCACCACGGGAAAAACGGCCACTAGTGCGGCGGATCATCGGCGCTTGAATCGATTGCGGGAGGAAGGTTCATGGGAAGATGGACGGGCGTGCTCGGCATGGCCGTGATTATCGGGTCGGCGTGGCTGTTCTCCACGAATCGCAGCGCGATCAAGCTCAAGACCATCGCCTGGGGACTCGGGCTACAGTTGGCGCTCGGCTTTTTCGTTCTGCGTTCCAGCGTGGGCAGTTCGGTGTTTGGATTTCTCGGCGCGGGTGCGAACAAGTTGTTGAGCTTTTCCTATGCGGGGTCCACGTTCGTCTTCGGCGACTTGGGTCTGCCGAAGGAACTCTCCCGGCTTGGCTTTTCGTTCGCCTTCCAGGTGCTACCGACGATCATCTTTATTGCCGCGTTCTTCGCGGTTCTTTATCACCTCGGTGTGATGCAGATCATCATCCGTGCCGCTGCGTGGATTATGACTCGCGTAATGGGCGCTAGCGGCGCGGAGTCACTCAACGTCGCCGCCAGCATCTTCATGGGCCAGACGGAAGCTCCGCTCACGATCCGCCCTTTTCTTCCCAAGCTCACTAAGTCGGAACTCATGGTTGTCATGACCAGCGGGATGGCGCACATCTCTGGCGGCATGATGGCCGGGTACATCCAGGTGGGGGGCGCCGATCCAAAGAACCTCTTGACCGCGGTCATCATGACGGCGCCGGGTACGCTGCTGATGGCCAAGATGCTGGTGCCGGAAACGGAGCAGCCGCTCACCGCTGGCCGCGTGGAAATGCCGCCGATGGAAAAAGAAACGAATCTTCTGGGCGCCATCGCGCGTGGCACCAGTGACGGCTTGCATCTCGCGCTCAATGTCGGCGCCATGCTGATTACCTTCATCGCCTTGCTGGCGCTGCTCAACGCCATCATGGGCGGCGTTCACAACTGGCCGCACATGGCCTGGTTCCCGGAGAGTCTGCAGACTGTTTTCGGCTGGATCTTCGCGCCCGTTGCCTGGCTGATCGGTGTGCCCTGGCATGACGCGGCGAAGATTGGCAACCTGCTCGGGACACGCATGGTGATCAATGAATTTGTGGCTTTTGGCCAGCTTGGTCCCATGAAGGGCACCCTCGATCCGCGCACTTTTGCAATCGCCACCTTCGCTCTCTGCGGCTTCGCCAACTTCAGTTCCATCGGCATCCAGATCGGCGGCATCGGCGCGCTGGCACCGGAGCAGCGAAACCAGCTTGCAAGATTCGGCATCCGCGCCATGCTCGCCGGCACCATGGCAAACTTAATGTCCGCTTCCATCGTGGGAATCCTTTCGTGAGCGCGAAAAAAAACTCCAAGACCAAGAGCACGAAACCGGCTTCCCCCGGGAAAATCGCGGTGACGACTTCAACCGGCAGTGCGCCGGACGGCGAATTCGAACGCGCGGGCCAAGCGGCTGACTTCATTTTTTCTCAAACCGCTCTGAGGCCCAAGATCGCCTTGGTCCTTGGTTCGGGACTTGGCGCGTTTGCTGACGAATTCGCTGGAGCTACGAAAATTCCGTACGCGAAGATTCCGCACTTTCCTCAATCGACTGCCATCGGCCACGCGGGAAAGCTGGTCGTCGGAAGAGTGGGTGCAATTCCCGTCGCCGGGATGCAGGGCCGCGTGCATCTATATGAAGGTTATTCCGCCAAAGATGTTGCGTTTCCCATTCGTGTCTTCGCGAGAATGGGCGTAAAGGCCGTGATCCTCACCAACGCCGCAGGCGGCATCAAACGCGAGTTCGTGCAGGGCCGGCTGGTGGCGATCAGCGATCACATCAATTTGCAGGGCGTGAATCCGCTCACGGGACCAAACGATGAACGCTTCGGTCTGCGCTTCCATGATATGACTGCGGCTTACGACAAGCGCTTCCGCGAAATGGCTGTCGGCGAAGGAAACCGCATCGGCATTGGGATGTATGAAGGAGTGTACGCGGCACTTCTCGGGCCGAGCTACGAAACGCCGGCGGAGATCCGCTACTTGCGCGCGATCGGCGCTGATCTCGTTGGCATGTCCACGGTTCCCGAAGTGACTGCCGCGCGGCATAGCGGCATTCGCGTGCTGGGCATCTCCTGCGTGACGAATGCGGCAGCGGGAATCCTGGATCAGCCGCTCAACCACCTGGAAGTGCTGGAAACCGCGGAGCGCGTCAAAGGGCAATTCATCGGCTTGCTGAAAGCAGTCATTCCGCGAATTGCTGAGGCGATTGCGTAGAATATTCTGAGGTGTACCGGGAGGCGTTGGCGTGAGCGAGAATGAAACCCTGATTGCGGCCGCAAGACAGGCAAGGGAAAACGCGCATGCGCCGTATTCGAATTTTCGCGTGGGCGCTGCGCTGTGCGCCACATCCGGCCGAATCTTCGGCGGGTGCAACGTTGAAAACGCCACCTATGGCCTCACCGTTTGCGCCGAACGCGTCGCCATTTTCAAAGCCATCAGCGAAGGCGAGCGCGGCTTCGACGCCATCTCGGTGGTCACGGATACAGACACGTTGACACCGCCTTGCGGCGCCTGCCGCCAACTCATCTGGGAATTCTGCGGGGACGTTCCCGTGATCATGGCGAACCTCAAGGGCAAAATAGAAATCATTCGGATGAAAGATCTGTTCCCCAAACCCTTCGATTCCTCCAACCTTTAGGAGGAGGAAAGCCGACAATGGAAACTCGAAACTCGTTCCGGCAAAGCAAAGTTGTTCTTGCGTTCCTTACTCTGGCTCTCTTTTCCTTTCAAACCTTCGTTTTGGCACAGGCACCGGCGCCAGCGAAGCGGAAACAGGCGCGGAAATCCACGGGACAGAAGTCAGCGGCAGATACCGTTTGGGATTTGGTAGTGTCGGGCGGCACGGTCGTGACGATGGATACTTCGCAGCGAATCCTTGAGAACGGAATTGTAGTGATGCAAGGCGACACAATCTTCGCCGTCGAGCCGTCCACTCCCGCAGCCATCGACAAATACATGTACACCGCGAAGAAGATAATCGACGCGAAAGGGAAGATGGTGCTTCCGGGATTCATCAACGCCCACACCCACGCGCCTATGACGCTGCTCCGCGGTCTGCGCGACGACGTGACGCTCGACGAATGGCTGCGCAAATACATTTTTCCAGCGGAAGCGAAAAACGTCCCGGAGGAATTTGTTCGCTGGGGCACGCGGCTGGCCGCCGCCGAACAAATCCGCGGCGGCGTCACCACCTTCGCGGACATGTATTACTTTGAAGACGCCGTCGCCGAAGAAACAAAGGCCGCCGGCATGCGCGGCGTGCTGGGCGAAACCATCC
>WNFD01006328.1_pt1 | contig 11853 bp, 7 predicted proteins | sample 5400491 | NCBI WGS metagenome assembly WNFD01 (sample SAMN13153343, study PRJNA577476) | soil metagenome | isolation source: 120 cm saprolite under Douglas fir tree site 2 hole 2 replicate 2 | place: USA:California | collected 2015-04-18 | reverse complement strand
ACGGAGCAATACTTCGGATTGGACGAGACTGGCACGCGGATGTGGCAGCTTGTGACGGCTTCGCCAAACATCGACGCGGCTTACCAGGAGCTTCTGGCGGAATTCGATGTTGAACCGGAATTGCTTCGCTCCAACCTGATGGAACTTCTGAGCCGCCTCGTGGATAGCGGGTTGCTCCAAGTACTCCCTGCTGATGTGGGAACGGTTCCGGCGATTTAGCGCGCTGGAGCGCCCGGCGCAGGAACTTTTTCTGCGCGCCGTGGTGCTGCTGCCGCTGGTCGCCCTGAGTCTGCGATGGCGCGGTTTCCGAGCGACACAGGCGGCGCTGCAGCGATTCCTTTCGAATGCAAAGCCGGAACCTGACGCCGCCCTTGTGAGCAAGGATGCGGCGGTGACCGCGCACATGGTCAATGCCGCGGACCGTTACGGGCTGGTTCATCCTTCCTGCCTGGCAAAATCCCTGACTCTCTGGTGGCTGCTCGCGCGGCAAGGGATTTCCTCGAACCTGCGCATCGGCATTCGAAAAGAGAAGGAAAAGTTTGAAGCACACGCCTGGGTGGAGTGCGATGGAGCCGCACTAAACGAACCGGACGAACGCCACCATCACTATGCGGCCTTCGATGCGGCGTTCTCCTCGCCGCCGGAAGAGCGATGAAGTGGGTCCGCGAGCTTCGCAGAAGTCACGCGGACATATTCAAGAAATTGAGCCGAACCTGATCAAGAAGAGATGCAATCCCCGGTGAGCGTATATCCGTGGGAGAAGATGGAGATGAAAAAGGCCCTCGACTGGGTCGAGGGCCTGCGCGGAACTCTTTTCGCTAGATGCTGGTGCGGTGCGAGATGAGGCGCTTGGTGTGCGCGGCTGGGGCGGGCAACTCAACGGTGAGAGAAATCTCACTCTTGTTGCGCAGAACGCCCAGCTTCACCGTCCGGTCCTTATCATCGCGCTTGGCCGAGAGTTTTTCGCGAAGCTCCCCGACGGTGCGAATGCGCTCGCCGTTTATCGAGGTGATGACATCGCCCGCCTTCACGCCAGCCTTCTCCGCAGGCGAGCCGGAATTGACGTCGCGCACGAGTATCCCTTCGCCATCGGGAGCGCCGAAAAATGCGCCGAGTTGTCCGCTGAGATCTTCCGCATCAATGCCGAGCCGGGGCTGCCCGCCGAGGAGCATGCTGCCATTCCACTCCATCGGAGGGATTTCGGGGATCTCCGGCATGCGAAACGCGAAGGTTCCTGGCCTCGGCGCCAGCATCTTCATGGCGTGGCGACGCTCTTCGGATTTGCCGAGAGTCGCGCTTATGGTTTGCGCGCGCCCATCGCGCCACACGGTGAGCTGGATGCTGCGGCCCGCGGGTATCTCATGGATCATGCGGCGAAATTGCGCCGCGCCTTCGACGCGCTGTCCGTTGATTTCCGTCACCACGTCATTTTCCTTGAGGCCGGCCTTGGCCGCCGGGCTGTCCGGAACGATCTTTCCCAGGACCACGCCGCGCTCGGCAGACAGCTTCAGCTCCTTGGCCTTATCGGCTGTCACTTCGTGTGTTTCGACACCGAGCCAGCTCGAACCATCGTCGCCGATCACAATATTCGTCTCATCGTTTTCGATGCCCGGCAGGACTTCAAGCTGCTTGGCGTCCTGATTCTCCAGGACGACAGCTGCCGCGGAATCGTCGAGCGCATCCGCGTCAGCGAGTTCTGCCTCTTGATCTTGCCGGCTTTCAAGCTGCGCCTGTAATTTTCCCTGCAGCTCATCGATCCTTTGCTGCAAGCGTGCGATCGTCGAATCATCGGACTTTTGCGGTCTTGCGGAACTGGCGGGCAGAGCGGTCAGCGCAAGCCCGAGAGCCGCAACTGCGCCAATCGTAAGCAAATTTCGTTTGTTCATTGTCGTCCCATCCTCCTCAGCGGTTAGACGCAACAGAAGGAAAAGCGTCAGACCGCCGACCGCAGAATGACCACCCGAATCCCCCCATTGACGGTGCGCAAATGAATTGGAGCGCCACCGCGGCCCAATTTGCCATGCATTTCCCGGGGACGCTGGTTACTCTCCATCGTCATGGGGAGTTCGGAAAAGAAGTTTCCATTCAAACAGCGAGCTTCGACATCCGCCTGCATGTCGGATGGCACGGCGAGGACGAGGGAACCGTTTGTGGTTTCCGCCGTGGCGCCGGTCTTGTCGGGAAGATGCGCCAGCTCCAGGTGCACATTGCCGTTGGTGGTGTGGGCATGAACGCTCCCGCCGGCCTCGAACACTTCGATATTGCCGTTTACGGTGTGCAGGTCTTCCACGGTTTCGACGCCGGCAACGCGCAGCGTGCCGTTCACCGTGCCGATATGCTCGACGCGCGCCCCGTGCGGAACGTGGATGGTGTATTCCACCGCCACTTCCACGCCCTCGTTTTGCGGATAGCGCGTGGCGATAGAGATGGCGTCCGGCTTGGCGTCAACTTCGATGGAAACACGCTCAAGATCGGACTCCTTGTGTTTCGCGGTCTTTACCGCGTGGACTTCAATCTCGTTGCGGTCCCAGCCTTGCACGTCCACGGTTCCGTTGACGTTCTGCAACTCAACGGAACCGCCGGGCTGGAGTGGATAGGATTGATTAAACTCCTTGCTGATGGCGAAGCTGGGAAGGGCCCAAATAACGGCGAGAAGCAATACACACAAAGCAGTCGCGCGCAGAGCTGGACGAAGCATAACGTTCTACCCCCTTCGAGTACGTGCTACCAACGAGAACCGAGGACCCGAACGAAATTCGTATGCGCTGAGGCGACTGCCGCTCAGTGCAACTGAAAATTAAACGTCACGGTCGAAATAACTTCGACCGGCTTGCCGTTGATCGAGGCGGGTTTTCCCCGCCACTGCTTCACGGCGGCGATGGCGGCATCGGCGAGCGCGGGTTCGCCCTCAAGAAGTTTCTGCACCTCGACGCTGCCGTCTTTCTTCACTCGCACCTGGAGCCTCACGATACCTTGCAAGCCGGCGCGCTGTGCGAGCGCCGGATACGAAGGCTTCGGAGAATTGAGGAGCCGCTTCTGGAAATCGTCAGGATCCTCGGTGACGCCTCCCCGGAATGTGATTTCCAAACTGGTCAGCCAGCTTTCCAGCCAGTCTGTCTTTGTTTCGGAGGGGGCCGGCATTTCTGTGGGGATCGACGATGTGGATCCTGGTCCCTTGGAGAAGGACACGGCCTCGAAACCATTTTCCGTCAATCTCTTATTGAGGCGGTCCATCTGTTCGCGGATGAGCGATTCGTGAAGGGCAATCTCCGAATCCAGGAACTGCAGGCGAATTTTTCCAGCCGTGGTTCTCAATTTGAGAGGTGCGCCGCCCCCATTTAAGACAGCCATGGCATGCACGGGACCGGAACCATTGGTGGGACCCTGAATCGTCAAGTGCAGCGCCGGATCTGCTTCGATATGGCGCTCGTCCCCATTTGCTACGGTAGCGTCGATGTTCGCCGCCAGATTCCGAGGCAGAAACACGAGGATGTCTCCGTTGCCGGAAGCAAGTTGCGATGCGCCGGCGAGCCGCACGTTGCCGCCTCCGGCAGGCGAATCTGGATTAATCCAGGCCGTAATCGTGCCGCCGGAAGTGGCCGCCTGCAGAGCGCCGGCGACTCGTGTCAGGCAAATGCTGCCGCTGCTCGATTCCAGTTCCATCGGACCGGAAACGTACATGACGCGAATCCCGCCCCCGCCGGTCTGGGCATGCACCGAGCCGCGCACTTCGCCGAAATCGATCTGCCCGCCACCGGTACGTACGCTGACGAAATTCCCAGCATGAGCGACGGTGATGTTGCCGCCAGCGGTTTCCAGTTCGGCGCGACCTCCGATTTGGCCGGCGCGGATATGGCCGCCCCCGGTGCGCAGTGAAGCATCTCCCGCAATGTTGGCCACGTTGATGTGTCCGCCTCCGGTGAAGGCCGTGAGGTCACCCGCGACATCAAGCACCTGAATGTGTCCGCCTTCCGTCTCCAGTTTGGCGGCGGAGCGTCCCCACGAAGCGTCGCGAAGTCCCGAAGCGCCGATGCGCCCCGTCTTGATGTTTCCGCCCTGGGTGTGAAGGGCGGCGGTGCCACCAATGTCTCCTGTCGTGATGTCACCGGCCCCGGTGTTCACTTCGACGCTGTAGCCGCGCGGCACGGCGACCTCGAACTGCACCCAGAACTGGGCATCAGCGGAGCGCGCGGCTTGCGGCGGAAGCATGCCGTTGATTTCCACTCCCGAGGAGATCGACTTTGCCTTGAGAGAGTACGAATCAAGGAGTTGCTGAGCCGCGGAGTTACGCGCATCGGTTTCGATGCGCACGGTGTAGCGCACGACGGGCGCCGCGCCGGCCTCGAGTTGGACGATGTTGACGGATCCGAGGTCCGTCGTCAACCGCAGCGTCAGAGCATCTTTGGTGCTCAACACGCCAGTGCGAACAACGGAGGCGTGCTGCGAACCCGGGTCGGCAGGTTGCGTGTGTTCAATTGCCGCTGCTTCTCTAGCTTCGGCCGCAAACACCGGCGGCGCGAGGGGTGCTAGAAAAAAAACAATTGCTGGGACGTGGGACAGCGCCACACGGCGCGCGATGGAAAAAAACCTGCGATAGAAATGTATCTTCATCGTCGATTGAAATTTCTCACCGCCTGACCGGTTACTGCACTTCGCGCGGGCCAATCTGCCGCAAGGCGGCGGCGCTGCGCAACCGCACGTAGCGGCTGGGATCCCGGCGCTGCAACTCTTCCAGCGCGCGAACCACGCGTTCCACGGACTGGTCCTCTCCCGGACGTCCTGGGTTCACTGATGGCATGGCATCGGCCGCTTCGGGCGCCATCCCTGCCGCTTCGCCGTGCTGCAAAGATCCAACAAGCACATTGACGGCCTCAACGCGCACGCCCGGATTGTCGTCATGCTCCAGCGCATCGAGCAGAGCCTGTCGTACGTCATCATCCGACGCCGCATCACGGAGCGACTCCAGAGCCTTCATGCGCACCGCGGGATTCTGATCCTTGCGAGCCGCGACGATCAAAGCCTGACGAACTTGCTGGTCCCGCGCCGCCGCCTTCAGCGCTTCGAGGCAATCGAGTCGGACGCCGGCGTCGAAGCGTTCGCCATTTTCAACCACGTAGGTGAGTACACGGCGCATATCGCTGTCCTGAACATTGCCGTTGAGAACCAGCGGCTGCTCGGCACTGAGCCGAAGTTGCACATCGGGAGAGCCGGAACCCGAAGAAGGCGCAAAATTGATGCCTCCGACAACCATCTTTGAAAGCTGGTCATCCGTAAGACGGGGCTTGGCCATGACGTTCACGGCCTGACCGTCGGCGTTGCCGTTATTGCCGTTCAGCAGCCGCGGAAGAACCTGAGCTCCCACCACGATCCCGAAGAGGACCAGGAGCGCGCCGCTCCAGGCGGGGCGCAGCGCCATCCAGCGGCGCAGCCAGCCGAAGGGACGCCAATGTTCCTGGATCGGAGGCGCGGAAAGATCGTCAAGGGCTTCGGCAAGCTCGCTGCGGCACTGCGAGAGGAGGATTCCGGAAGAATCGAGTTCATCGGCGGGTTGCGGAGCAGCAACCAGGGCTTCCTGGAGATTGCTCTCTTCGGCAAGCTGGGCGGCGCAAGCTTCGCAATTCGCGACGTGTGCCTCAATCTGTTTGCATTCCCTGTCGCTGGCTTCGTCGCAGATGTAGAAAACCAGAAGCGGTGCAACGTCTTTGCAGTTCACGATCTTTTCGAAAGCGCTCATCGCAGGCCTCCCAGCTCATGGCGGAGTTTGCGCGTGGCGCGGAAAAGCGAATTCTTGACGGTTTCTTCGGTGGTGCCGAGGGCGTCACCAATCGCCCGTAGCTTCAGTCCCTGGTAGTGCTTCATCTCAAAAACAATGCGTTCGCGAGGGGACAGGCGCTCCATGGCCATGGCAATGCGCGCCTTGATTTCGTTGCCGATGAAAGTGCGTTCGGGGTCCAGCGTCGGGCGTTGCTCACGCTGGCGCTCGAAGTAATCGGTGATGCCCTCCTCGTGAAGGCCGGAATTCAGTTCAGGAGCCTGGTCTTCGGGGCGCGCCTGGCGGCGGCGCAGGTGGTCCAGGCAAACGTTGGTGACGATGCGGTAGAGCCAGGTGTAGAAGCTGCACTCGAAGCGAAAGCAGTGGAGATTGCGGTAGACCTTGAGAAATGCTTCCTGGTAGACGTCCCGAGCGTCCTCGGGGCGCTTCATGAGATTCAGTGCCAGGCGCAGCACATCCCGGTCGAATCGGCGCACCAGTTCCTCGAAAGCTGCACGGTTACCCGCCTGTGCTTCCGCGACCAGGGACCGCTCGTCGAGGTGGGGCAAAGGGATCACCGAGGCCAGGGCGGGGTCTGTGCTACCCGAGCGACCGTTGTCATTGGCCAAGGCCAAAGTCCATCTGGGGAGTGGCATATTTCGTTTTCTCTTCGCGTGGGCCGGTGTAGCCGCTTGTAACACAACACCTTAGCCCAAATTCTAGGGCTCGGCTAAACGCTGCACACCACGCGACCACCCAATATGGACGCACTGCTGCGCCCTTGGGTTAGCACCACTTCCCACTATAAGAACGGTGAACCTGTGGATTTTGTTTCAGGAATATCCATTAATCAAGGCTCCCAAGATCAGCTTTGAATCCTCGGTTGATCGCCTAGTGGGCTGAACCAGCAGAGGCAACATCCCTTCTTGATTCGCCCATCCGCCAGGCAACCAACGGCCAGGCAAAAAGCAGAATCAGCGCCAGCAGAGTTGAATAGCCGTTCGCGCGATAGAACGAATCCGGCTGAGAGAGCAGTTCGGCGGCGCCGCTGAACAAGGAGGTGCCGGCCACGATGAGGAAGCAGCCGAGAATGTTGAAGCGCATCACTCGGCGCACGCCGAATACGAGAACACTGAGCAGGAGTAGCCGGGCCAGGAATTGTTTCGCGAGGTCGCTGGGGCTACCCCAACTCCCACCGGTGAGCGCGAGCGCGCCGACGAGCAAAAGCAGTACGCGCAGACCGGGTTGACGCACCTGCGCAGCAACGAACGTGGCAGTCGCCGTGACGAGACCAGTGAGCAGAAGGCTGCGGAGCACCGTTCCACCGACAATCGACGCGGCGGGGAGCAGGGCGTCAAAGTCCAGGCCGAACGAGGCTTCGAGCGAGCGATGCACCGTCGGCCAGTGCGTCGACGCAACGGCGAGGAGACGCTCGAGTCCAAGCAGACTTGCCCCTCCCCCTAATCCGATCCAGAGAGCGTCGCGGTAGTAACTGCCGGGCATCCCGGCCCAGCGAGGCAAACGGTCTTCTCCAAACGCCCGGCTGGCGTAATACCACGTCACGCCAAAAAGCAGCGCGATGCCGCCGAAATAGAGCGGAGCGCCCAGCAGTGCGCCAATGGCAATCCCGCCAAACATCATCTTGAGCGGAATGGCGGTATTGTAGGCGTTCAAAAAGCTGGGGACGCGGTTGCCGAGCAGGAAAACCGCCAGATAACCGCAGAGTCCCCACACCGACCAGAACGCGATGCGCCTCCATGGAATCGAGCGCGCCACTTCTGATTTCAGGTTTTTAAGAAAAACAATGAGCGCGGTGAGGCCGAGGCTCGCGAAGAATAGGATGGGGATCGCGTAACCGAAGACGGTTCGAAACAGCGAGAGTTCCTCTTGCTTGCGGCGCCAGTCGTCGGGAATCTTGATGTAAGTACGATAGTTGGTGACCTCGTCGCCCAATAGTTGCACATCGATGCGCGCATGCGCGTGATCTTCTGCGCTGGCGGAGGAGGTCTGAGCGGCGTCGAGCGGCTCGTTCTGCTGCCAGGTCAGGCCGTGATCGATGCGATGCGGCCGCTTATCCGAATTGGCTTCGACCAATGTCCAATCCTTCACATCGAGTTTCTTCTCATCACGAAGGAATTTCTCCGCCCTCGCAACGGCTTCTTCTTTTGTGAGCGACGCGCCAGGTGCTTCTTCCGCAAGCGTGTGCCGGACCGAGTGGAGTGACCCGTCGGGCCTTAAAATGACCGCGAACTCTTCCGCCTGACTGTCCCGGAAGTAGCGCACGCGCCAGAGCGCAGCCGGAACGCGCTCTGAGTAGATAGCGTTGATTCCTGCAATGCCGACGCGCTGCCGTAGATATTCATTCACCACCGGATCGGCGATGTCGACGAAAACGGTGGCGTGGTAATACGAATTTGGATCGAGGCCGCGTTGGCGCAGGATCTGGTCCGCGCGCGCGCGAGCCGTACGCGCGTTCACGGAGAGTTTCAGGTATTCGCCGATGGACTGCGCCTTCAGTCGCCACGCCAGCGCACCGCCGGTAAGCAGGCAAACAGCAAGGAAAGCGATCATACCCGGCGCGAGCGCGGTATAGCCGCTGGCCTTGACCTCAGAAGTTGCGGCTGCAGGTTCGCTCCGGAGATCGATTTCCGGCGCGCTCTTCGCGCGATTGAGAAGATCTTCGCCAGTTTCGAACCCGCGGCGAGCCATATAGGAAATGCAGGCAAAGAGCAAGGGCGCAATCGCGGCCGCGCCCACCACCACGCCGGAAATCTTGAAATAAAGACTGTTCGAGCGGATCAGGAGCAATCCGACGAGCGATGCATCCACGGTGTAATGCCAGATGAGCGTTGCGAGGATGCCCCAGCGCAACATCACAATGCCGGCAACAACGCCGATGATGCCGACCTCAATTCCGCGAATGTAACCAGGCTCCTGCGGATAGGCGCTGTGGAGAAAACTCCAGGAAAACGCCGGCAAGATGACGGCAAGGACTCGGGATTTGGTCACGCGCTCGACAAACGGTATCGCAAAAAGGCGGAACAGAAATTCCTCACTGGTGGAAGCCATGAGCCCGATGGCCACGCCGGCGATCCAGGGGAACGACGTGTTGACCGCATCGGAGTAGTTCAGGTCCTGAGGCGCCCAAACTCCAAAACGGCTGCCCACCATATAGAAGGCCACAATGAAGCCGATGTGAGCCGCTGCCAGCGCCAGCCCCACTACAGCCGAGGAGAAGAATTCTTTCGAACGAAGCCCGCGCAGTGTGAAGGCCTTCGAAAGCTGCATGCGATCCGGCTGATAGAAGCGATAGAGCGGTTCGCCGCCCGGGAGGACCAGCGTCACCATCAGCGCCGTACCCAGCGCGGAGGCTAGAGCGATGCCTAGACGGACCAGCACGAAACTGCCATAGGAATCGTGCGTGTCGTAACCTGCGCGCGCGGATTCCCACTGATTCAGCTCCATCAGGAAAAAGAGCGCCGCAATAATCACGCCCAGCTTGATGGCCCCGCCCCAGCTTGTTTGTCCGTGCTTTGTGAGCGTGATGCCCACCCAGAGCGCGCTGCCGAGCAACAGAATGTACGGGATGATGGCGATTTGGTTGTAAAAAACATTCGAAGAGCGAAGTTGCTGGTAGCTGCGCTGCCACGCTTCGGGAACTTGCAGGAACTCTTCGCTGCCGCCGACTTTGTCGCCTTGCAGGGTTACTTGCAGCCGGTAGGGCGCGTCTTTCGCGCGGAAGCCGCGCTTTTCCCATGTAAAAGTCCAATCAAGACGGTTCGGCCGCTTGTTCGAATTGGCTTCTTCCGGGAGAAGATCCCAGCCACTCGAATTGTGTCCGAGTTTCGCGCTGAGATAATTCTGTGCGGCGGATTGGGCTGTGGCGCGTTCGAGCGAGGCTCCGGCCCGAGATTCCTCGATTTTGTGATCGTAGCCGACGATCTGTCCTGCGGGACTCACGCGAACGCGGAATTCCTCTTCCTGTTGCGGCTTGAAGAAACGCACGTCCCAGAACCAAATATTCAGCTCGGAAGACATGAGCTTGTTCGCTTGCTGTAATCCTAGCTGGCGTTCGAGGTAGACCTTAGCGTTGTCGTCGACATCGAAAACAATTGTGGATTCGTAGCCGCCGGCGTTCTCGCCAAGGCCGGTTACGAATTTCTTCGCGCGCGCCAGCGCTTCCTCGCGGGAAACTTGAAAATTTACGGAGGCTTCCGGGAAAGCTCGGAAAAAATACTTATAGGCGAACAGCGCGCCGAGAATCCCCGCCACCACCCAGAGGAACAGCGCGCGCTTGTCCAAACCTGTCAGACGGTCTCCCGCCACATGAACCTCCCCGTTTGGGACACGGAATCCTCACTCTATCGGTACGGATGGCAGGGACGCAAGTTTCGCAGCTGCCGGCCGGCCGCTTTGCGGCCGCACTCACAATTAGCCGCTTTGCGGCCGCACTCACAATTAGCCGCTTTGCGGCCGCACCTGAAAATGTTCGCAGCGGGAATGATATAAAGTGAATGCGCCGGCCGCTTTGCGGCCGCACATACCGATGGCGATGAACCTCAGCACCGAAGTACGCATGATCAAAGGCGTCGGTCCGCAGCGCGCCGAATTGCTTGCGCAGCGCGGGATCTACACGCTCGAGGATTTGCTGGGCTACCTCCCCTTTCGCTATGAAGATCGCATCCATTTTTCCAAGGTGAAGGACATCCAGCCGAACGGTGTCTATACCATTCGCGCGCGCGTGATGAGCGGCCAGGCGGTGCGCAGCATGCGCGGTCGTGACGCTATTTATCATCTGCTTGTCCAAGACGACGCCGGCGGTTCGCTGCCGTGCAAGTTTTTTCACGGCGGCTACCTCGAAGGGCGTTTGAAGCCCGGGCAACTGCTCATCCTTCATGGCAAGGCGGAGATTGATAAGCTGCGGCCCGCGCGGCTGGAGATGATCAATCCGCAGATCGAAGTGCTGAGTAGCGAGGAGATGGACTCCACCGAAGTCGGGAGAATCGTCCCAATTTACGAAGCGATTGGCACGTTTGGTTCCCGGCAGATTCGCCGCGCGATGTACGCCGCCGTGCAGCTCATCGATCAGAGAATGCCGGATCTCTTGCCGGAAGCATTGCGAGCCCGCCTCTGCTATCCCTCGCGTGGCGAAGCCCTGATTCACACACACTTTCCCGAGCCCGGGGAATCCCTCGACGCCTTGAACACGTTTCGTTCACCGGCACAGCAGCGGCTTATCTTCGAAGAGTTTTTCCTGTACCAGCTGAGCCTCGCCTTGGACCGCAACGCCACTCGCAAGGAAAACGCCATCGCCTTCCGCGTGCGGGAAGACTCCGTGCGTGAAGCGCTGAAGCGCATCCTTCCCTTCAAGCCCACCGCGGCGCAAAAGCGCGTTCTCGCCGAGATCGCCGCCGATTTGGAAAAACCCGCCCCAATGAATCGTCTCCTCCAGGGCGACGTCGGCAGCGGCAAAACCATCATTGCGCTGCAAGCCGCGGTGATCGCCTTCGAAAACGGCACGCAAGCGGCGCTGATGGCTCCCACGGAAATTCTCGCCGTGCAACATTTTCTTTCCGCGCGGCGCATCCTCGCCAAAGCAGGCTATCGCGTGGAGCTCCTGATCAGCGGCCTGAAAGCTTCGGAGAAAGTGGCAGCCCTCGATCGCATTCGTTCCGGCGAAGCGCAACTCGTCATCGGCACGCACGCGCTGATTGAAGACAACGTCGAATTCGCCCGCCTCGGCTTCGTCGCCATTGATGAGCAGCACCGCTTCGGCGTCCTCCAGCGCAAGCGCCTGATGGATAAAGCCGCGGCGCATGGCCACGCCCCGCACGTCCTCGTCCTCACCGCCACGCCCATCCCGCGCACGCTCTCGCTCACTCTCTACGGCGACCTCGACGTTTCCGTTCTCGATGAGCTCCCGCCCGGACGCACGCCCATCGTCACGCGCATGACCACCGAACAGCATCTCCCCGGCGTTTGGGAATCTCTCCGCCGCGAAGTCGCCGCCGGACACCAGGGCTACGTCGTTTATCCCGTCATCGAGGAATCGAAGCTCGAGCTGAAAGCCGCCATGGAAGAGTACGAGCGCTTGTCGCGCG
>WNFD01025514.1_pt1 | contig 11854 bp, 11 predicted proteins | sample 5400491 | NCBI WGS metagenome assembly WNFD01 (sample SAMN13153343, study PRJNA577476) | soil metagenome | isolation source: 120 cm saprolite under Douglas fir tree site 2 hole 2 replicate 2 | place: USA:California | collected 2015-04-18 | reverse complement strand
TCCCCACCTGTGGGGAGCTGGCGCGAAGCGCCTGAGGGGCAGGGGAGGTAGGTGCTCCCCACCTGTGGGGAGCTGGCGCGAAGCGCCTGAGGGGCAGGGCCGGTAGGTGCTCCCCACCTGTGGGGAGCTGGCGCGAAGCGCTTGAGGGGCAGGGCCGGAGGGGGCAGGCGCGGGGGGGCTGAGGCGAAATCTCACCCCTTACCCCTTCAGCAGCGGCCGGAGGTCACTCAGCTTCTCGAACAGCTGCCAGACATAGCGCGTCGTCCCATCCTCGCGATGCCGGTGCAGGTCGGCCAGGGTGGGATCCGACACGTAGCCGTCGAATGCCGCGCGCGAGCTCCACTCGACCAGGATCAGAACCTGCCGGCCCTCGACTTCGCCCGCCATGGTGTCGACGAAGCGGCCGAGCGCGACAACTTTTCCGCCGTGCCTCTCGACCTCCCGCACCGAGCGACGCGAGTACGCTAGGTACTCCTCGCGGTCCGCGATGTCAAACAGGTTCAGGGCGTAGACGGCGGAGCCGACCGAGCCGGCTCCGCCAGGATTCACCCTTTTAGGTCAGCGTGTACGTGTAGGAGGCCTGGACGTCCCAGGAGCCGAAGCTGTTGCTCGCCGCGCCGCCGCTGGAGGCATCCTTGGCCCAGACGACGACCTGGTAAGTCCCCGGCGTGGCGGGGGCGCTCCAGGCGAAGATCGCTGCCGCCGAGTAAGCCTGCGACAGGGTCCAGCTCGAGGCGCCCGGAGCCAGCACCCAGAACTCGTACAACGGCGCGGGGTTGGGGCAACCCATCGCGCTGGCGGTGAACGTGACCGTCGTGCTGTGGGCGGCCGTGTTGGGTGGTGCGGCCGAAAGGGTGACGCTCGTGCAGCTTGTCAGCGTGTAGCTGATGCTGGTTGAGGCGTCAAACGTACCGAAGCTGTTGGCGTAAAAGCCCCCGCTGGAAGCATCCCGAACCCAGACCGCAACCTGCCAAACACCGGGCTTCAGCCCCGCGGTGGTCCAGCTGAAGGTGTTGCTCGTCGAGAACGCCTGAGCGACCGTATACGCGCTTGCACCGGGCGCCAGGGTAAAGAACTGGAAGAGCGGGCTGGCGTGGGGGCAGCCGGTGGAGCTCGCCGTGAACAGGACCGGCGTCCCGACGCCGGTCGACGAGGGCGGTGCGCCGGAAAGGCCCACGCTCGCGCAGGTGGTCAGCGTGTAGGACATGGAGGTCGAGAGATCGAACGTGCCGAAGCTGTTGCTGTAGACGCCGGTGCTCTGAGCGTCCCTGTCCCAGACCGCAACCTGCCAGCTACCAGGAACCAGACCCGCGGTGGTCCAGTTGAAGGTCGCTGAGGCCGAGTACGCCTGCGCCACCGTCCAGGCGCCGGCTCCCGGAGCGCGGGTGAAGAACTGGAAGACCGGGCTGGCGTGGGGGCACGTAGCTGTCGCGGTGAAGGTGACCGCGGTGCCCACACCGCTCGGCGACGGCGGCGCGCCGGATATGCCTACCGCCGTGCAGGGGGTGGTGGTCAGCGTGTACTGCACACCAGTGGACATGTCAAAAGTGCCGAAGGAGTTGCTGTAGGTACCGCCGCTCATGGCGTCGCGGACCCACACCGCGACGGTCCATGTGCCCGAGACCAGGCCCGTGGTGTTCCAGATGAAAGTCGGACTCGTCGAGTACGCCTGAGCGACGGTGTAGGCGCCGGCGCCTGGAGCCAGGGTGAAGAACTGAAAGCTAGGACTGGCGTGCGGGCACGTTCCCGTGGCGGTGAACGTGACCGTCGTGCCCGCGTTGGACGGTTGCGGCGGAGTTCCAGCGGACAGGCCGACCGCCGTGCAGTTGTTGGGGTTGACGAGCATGTAGAAGACCTCGGTGGACGCGTCAAAAGTGCCCAACGAGGTGCTGAACGTGCCTGTGCTCGCGGTGTCCCGCGCCCAGACTCCGATTCTCCATGTGCCCGCGACCAAGCCTGTGGTGTTCCAGCTGAACGTTGCTGTCGTGGAGTAAGCCCGAGCGAGGGTGTAGCTGCTCGCCCCAGGCGCCAGAGTGAAGAACTGATACTGCGGGTTTGGACATGCCGTCGAGCTTGCCGTGATCACGACGGTCGTGCCGACGTTTGCCGGAGATGCCGGATTGGGGCTCGCGGCGACCGAGGCACACGGGGTGCAGGCATAAGGACCGACACACCCGGTCAGGAAGGGAGCGTTACCTGTGCGGGCCGGTGCAAACACCGCAGCCGTCAGAACGAGCGCAACGATCGCCACTGGAGCTAGGCCCCTCGCTGTCCGATTCAGCACTTCGCGTTCTCCCTAGCTAACGGATACCGGACACCGCTGGCGCACCCGGGAACTCTTGAGTGGGACCTACCTGACTGACCAAAACTGGGCACACCGACGCGCGCCACCTCTAGCGCCGCCCTACCCTAGCCAGCCACAAGGCTCTTGTCAAGAATCACCTCTTAACGCCTGGTTAACTGACCGGTTTTCAGCCCGAGGGGCTGCGCAGTGCCCTGGTGACAAGCGTCCAGTCGCGCCCCCCATCGGTCGACGAGTAAATGTCCCCACCCTCGCTATACGCGAAGAAGGTGGCCGACGCCGGCAGCCCAGCGAGAGCCTCGACAGTCTGGTCAGGAGGCAGTCCGGTGGCTTGCAGCCACGGTCCCTTTGCGCTCGTGCTGTAGACGACCAGGCCTGGCGTGCCGAGCTTGTCTCCTCCGTTGCCGATCAGCATCGTGCCTCCGCTTCCGCCCGCGACCGGACCGCCAAATGCCGCTCCAGCCGGCGTCCAACCCGCGCCGTCGAAAACAAACACGCCATGCCCCGGGACTCTGGCGAGGAGGGTCAGGCGGTTTCCACCGGCGACGGCAAGCTCGCTTGGCGCGCCCTGAGTCAACGAAGGCTCCTCAGTGACGTTCTGCCCGTAGCTGCTGAGCGCGAACACGCGGTTGCCGATGCCGATGAAGAATTGACCAACCGCCTGACCGAACGCCACCACCGGGCTGGCGAGTGAAGGCAGCCCGCTCAGGTCCGACCATGTGGACGAGCCATCGTGGGTGATGAGCAGGCGGCCCTGATGCTCGAACAGCCAGGTGTTGGGCTCGATGGGACTGATGCCGAGAGGCTCATACGGGCCTTTGCCTGGCGGGGCACTCAGCTGAGGCGTCCATGCTGCGCCCGCGTTCTCAGTGACCTGGATGGGATAGCCGCCGGTGATTGCGTGACGGGGGTTGGAAGGGTCGACGGCGATGCCCACGCCGTTCGCTGGAGGCTGGATTGTCGTCCATGTGCGTCCCCCGTCCGCTGAAACAATCGTCAGGTTCGCACCGAGCGCGATCAGGGTGCTCGAACCGTTGGTCAGCAGGCGAGGCGAAACGCCGAGGATCCCGCGGGTGGTCACTGTCGGCGAGGGGGAGGGGACCGGGCTGGGCGTGGGCAGTTGCACGCCACTGCTCTGGTGGCGGTCAGGATTGAGCGATGAGGGGCTTGACGCCACCGCCACCGCGCCGCCGATCGCGACCCCGGCCACAAGCACGCCCACGGCCCATGCCCACTTACGCATCGTCATGGTCGGCGAAGTTTAGGCAATCGCAGCCGCGAACTACGGCTTCTGATCTCACCAGAGCGCAGCTTGGCAAGAAAGTCCTGGGCTCCAGCGAAATCCTCCATCTCGACATAAACCGAACCGATCTCGCCGACCGAGTGAGCGTCGGAGCCGGCGCCTCCCGCGGCTCCCAACACATCGCGCAGCTGCTCGGCGCGCCGGTTGATTTCTCGGTCGGAACGACCGTTCCAGACCTCGACGATGTCGATCTGGCCCGCCAGTGACTCGATGGCCTCCTCGCGCAGACGCCGCCGGAACGAATCGTAGGGATGCTCGAGGTAGACGAGCCCGCCCTGCGCCTTGATCCGGGCCACGGCTTCAGAGGACGAAAGGCCGGGCGGCACCGCTTCGCTCAGGAAAAGGCCGATCAGCTCGCCGTCCTCGGTCATGACTTCCTCCCCGATCACGACCTGACGGTCGCTGCCGATTCGGAGTGCCCCCGCGATCGTGTTGTGATCAGTCAGGAACACAGGTCCCAGGCCAAGCTGCCGGCAACGCGCCGCTACCTGTTCCGGCTCGACTTTGCAGTCGAACGACGACGAGCTGTGAACGTGAAGGTCGACTCTGGCCAACGCCTGTGGTTATACTGCGCCGCCCCTGAGCGGGGGTACCATCAACCTTTACGAGCCTTTGAGGGTAGCCTTAACGCTTTCGTGGAACTGAGCCGCTACTTCCGTGTTCTCCGGCAGCGCCTGTGGATGATCGCTGTCTGTCCAATCGTCGCCGCGATCGCCGCCGGCGCCGTGAGCTTCATGCTCCCTCCGGTCTACGAAGCGCACGTTTCGCTTTACGTCCGCCCTGCCCAGCCCATCGCCTCGACCGATCCCACTGTGGCCGCACTGACGAGCGACCAGGTCCTGCGGACCTACGCCGACTGGATGACCCAGCGGCCCATCGTGGACAGGGTCGACTCGCAGCTGGGCCTAGGGCTGCGCTACGAGGACTTCGCCAAGAAGATCACCGTCACCCCCCAGACCAACACGCTCCTGCTCGACGTTGCCGTTCGGGACACGAACCCCGGCGTCGCGCGGGACATCGCCAACCAGCTCGTAGCGGACTTCATCGACACCGTCAGACAAACTCAGACCCAGGCCCAGGCCAACCAGACATCCAACGCCCAACTGGTGGACAACCTGGTCGTCACCTCCCCAGCGGTCGCGCCCGACAAGCCGGTTTCGCCCAACAAGACGCTCAACATCGCCATCGCCTTCGCGGCAGGTCTGCTGCTGGCCCTGGGGCTCGCCTTCCTCCTCGATTACCTCGACCAATCGATCAAGAGCGACGAGGAGCTGATCGAGCGCCTGGGTCTGATCCCGATCGGGCACATCATCCACGTCCCGACCGCCAAGACCAAGCGCGGCGAGCTGGTCGCGCTCGACCCTCAATCGCCCTCATCGGAGGCCTTCAAGGCCCTTAGGACAGGAGTGCTGTTTTCAACGGTCGGCCAGCAGCTGAAGGCCATCGTCATCACCTCGCCTGAGCTGGGCGAGGGCAAGTCGCGCACCGCGGCCAATCTTGCGATTGCGCTCGCGCAGGCCGGACACAGGACCCTGCTGATCGACGCCGACTTCAGGCGGCCGTCCCAGCACAGGCTGTTCGGACGGGTCCGCAACGTCGGTCTCTCGAACCTGATCATTCAAGACACCACCGAAAAAGAGGCCATCACGGCGGTCGAAGACGTCCCGAACCTCTGGCTGCTGACGTCAGGTCCCACTCCACCCAACCCGTCGGAGCTCCTGGGATCGGCCCAGATGCGTGAGGTGATGTCGAACCTCTGGCAGCAGTTCAGCTACGTGATCGTGGACACGCCGCCCGTCAACGCGGTGACGGACGCGTCGATCCTGGCTGCCTCAGCCAACGCGACCATCCTGATCGTGGAGCAGGGCCGGACCACCTTCCCGGCGCTCAAGCACGCCAAGCTGATGCTGGACCGGGTCAACGCCAACACGATCGGCGCGGTGGTACTACGGCTACGGCAATTACGGTTCGCCCTCCGCCAACGGCCGAAGTCCGAAGGAGCACGCCGGAACGGAATCGGAGCGCGAGGGCCGCACGGCCGAAACCTGAGAGCGTCTGCCGGCCGCGCGTGAAAGTCATCATCCCGGCGGCCGGCCTCGGAAAACGATTCATCGCGGAGGGGATCACCTCCCCCAAAGAGCTCTTGCCCCTCGGTGGGAAGCCGCTCATCGGACACGCCCTTGCGGAAGCAGCGCGGGCCGGCTTCGATTCGGCGGTCGTAGTCGTGTCACCGGCCAAAGAGGACCTGAGGCAGTTTCTGCTCGCCAACGACCATCCGCTCCCTGTGGAGATCGTCGTCCAGCCCCGGCCGCTGGGCATCGGCGAAGCAGTTCTGCGCTGCTGGCGGAACGAGATCGTAGCCGTCCTCCTACCGGATGACGTCGTCCTGGAGGGCGATTACTGGGCGAGGTTGATCGACCTGTCTGAGAAGACCGGTGCTGCCACCCTTTGCGTCAGGCGTGTGCCGGCAAGCCTGATCAACCGCTTCGGCATCGCCGAATGCGAAGGCGACCAGGCCACGCGGCTGATTGAAAAGCCACTACCAGGAGCCACTCGGTCCGACCTGGCGATCTTCGGCCGCTATGTGGTCACCGGACCGGTGATCGACGGCCTACACGTTTCGCGACTGACCGGCGAGCTCCAGCTAACCGAAGGCTTTAGCCATGCCGTGGCTTCGCGGCCAGGCGTTCGTGTAATTCATGTGACAAGCGAGATCTACGACTGTGGCACTCCCTCGGACTATGCGGCATCAATGGCGAGGTTTCCCATTCAGGACTCAGAGCCTACTTCTATGCGATCGGACACATAAATTAACGGCACGCTTATCAGAAATCGGCTACTTTATCCCGCCAGGGAGGGCAGAAGCCATTAACCGTGTAACCACGCCGAGATCCCTCGCGGCAGTGGCCGAGAAAACCCGTCCGAACGAGCACGCAATCGGAGACTTTCTGGACCAGGCGATGCGGACGATCGCACTCCTGGATCAGAGGGTTCTCGGCGAAATGCTCGATTGCCTCATGGACGTTTGGCGCGGCCGGCACACGGTCTTCGTGATGGGCAACGGCGGCTCTGCGAGCACGGCGACCCACTTCGCGGCGGACCTTGCGAAGTACACGATCGCGGAAGGTAAACCGCGATTCAAAGTGATCTGTCTCACCGACAACGTCCCCCTGGTCAGCGCATGGACCAACGACAGCGGCTTTCAGTCGATCTTCGTCGAGCAGATGGCGCCGTGGCTCGAGCGCGGCGATGCGCTGGTCGGCTTCTCTGTCCACGGTGGGTCGGGTGCCGGCGGCAATGGACCGTGGTCCCAGAACATGGTCCGGGCGATGCAGGCGGCGAAGAACGCTGGGGCCAGCGTTATCGGATTCAGCGGGTTCGATGGTGGGGCGATGGCGCAGATGGCCGACTACTGCCTGACGGTCCCCGTGCTCGTCGAAGAGCTAGGCACCCCGATCGTCGAAAGCGTCCACGTCCTGCTCCACCACCTGGTCGTCCATAGCCTGCGTGAGCGGATCAAGCATGCGTAGGGCAGTTTTTCTTGATCGAGACGGCGTGATCAATGAGATGGTCCCGAGCGCTGAAGGTCCGGATTCGCCCCGGACACTCGACCAGTTCCGACTGATCCCTCGTGCAGGAGCCGCAATCCGGAACCTGAACCTGATGGGCTTTCCGGTCGTCGTTGTGTCCAATCAACCAGGGATCGCCAAGGGCAAGTTGTGTGCTGAAGACCTGGACGCGATGACCGCGTTCATGAGATTCAAGCTGGGTGAGGAGGGTGCGGTGATCGACGGGCTCTATTACTGCTTGCACCATCCTCAGGCGGTCTGGGAGGAGTATCGAATCGAGTGCGACTGTCGGAAGCCCCGAGCGGGCTTGCTGAAGAGGGCGGCGAGGGAGATGAACCTGGCCCTGGCCGGGTCGTACATGGTGGGCGATCAGCCGCGGGACATGACTGCGGGTAAGTCTGTCGGCTGCACCACTGTTCTCGTGATGTCGCTGCACCACCGTTCTCGTGGCGTCTGGCGCGCCGGCCGGCCGGCCCGACGACGCAGACCACGTCTGCACAGACCTCCCCGACGCCGCCCGCCTGATTGCCCAGCTCGAAGAAGCGAGCCTGGCAGTCCATTAACTGGGAGACTGGGATGGAAATCTTCGCCGACACCGCGGACGTCCGAGAGATTCAGACGTGGCTTGACTTCGGAGTCCTCGATGGGGCGACGACCAATCCGAGCATCATGCTGGCCGGCGGCGAGTATCAGCTCCGCGAGGGAGCGATCAAGATCGCCAAGCTGCTCGGCGATCGGCCGCTCAGCGTCGAGGTCGTCACGGACGACCGCAATGAGATGTGGGAGCAGGCGACGGAGATGGCCGGCTGGGCGCCGAACATCGTGGTCAAGATTCCGATCATCACGACCCAGGGCGAGCCCTGCCTCGGCGTGATCTCAAGGCTCACGAGCCACGGCGTGAAAGTCAACGCAACGGCCTGCCTTTCGTTCAATCAGGCGATGCTTGCCGCCAAAGCCGGCGCCACTTACGTCAGCCTCTTTGCGGGCCGGATCTCAGACGAAGGAGCCAGCGCTTATGAGGTCATCCGCAACACCGCGGCCTGGCTGAAGACCTGGAATGTGCGCGCCAAGATCATCGTCGGCAGCATCCGCGAGACGGTGAACGTGCAGGACGCAGCCCTTGCGGGCGCACATGTGGTGACAGTCCCGCCGAAATTCCTGTGGCAGATGATGGATCACAAGTACTCACGCTTCACCGTGGCGCAATTCCTGGCGGACGGGCGGAGCGCAGCCGAGCGGATCCACGCTCTGGGATTCACCGCGTCTGCCAACGGGAGCAAGGCGAAGAAGGCTGCGCCGGTCCGGACGAAGTAACGGGATCCCCGCGTTGATCGATCTCATAGCTCTTCCCGGTATCGAGCAAACGGCGGCGCCTCGCCGGCGCGACGCGCGGTGGTCGGCCGCGTCCGCACGCTCAGACGGCACGCCCAGCAGACTCACCCACGACGTCAGGCAGCTCGTCGGATCAGGTTGGGTCGAGGAGATCGTTGTTCGCACCGATGACCACCCGGAGACATCGGGTGCAGCGGTCGAGGCCGCCCGGACTTCCGGACGCCGCTTGAAACTCATAAGTACCGCAGCGCTCTCTGAACTACCGCCCGCCCGACCGGGCGAGCGTTGGCTGCGAAAGCAGGATGGGTGGGTGCTGGTGCCACCACAGCGGTCCCGCGCCAAGCTTGCGATCAAGCGTGTCATTGACCTGGCTGGAGCGACAGTCCTGCTGCTGGTCCTCTCCCCCGTTCTGCTCGCGATGGCGATCGCGGTCAAAGTCACTTCGGAAGGCCCCGTGCTTTATCGATGGCGGGTCCTCGGCGAGAATGGCCGGCCCTTCGTCGGCTACAAATTCCGCACCATGGTCCGCGACGCCGATGAGCTGAAAACGAACCTGATGCACCTCAACGAACGCAGCGGGCCGGTGTTCAAGATGGCGAACGATCCGCGCGTCACGCGCCTCGGGCGCTGGCTCCGCAAGCACAGCCTCGATGAGCTCCCACAGCTCTGGAGCGTGCTGGTCGGGGACATGAGCCTGGTCGGGCCTCGCCCGCCTGGGCCGGCCGAGTACCGAGATTTTGAGCTGTGGCAGATGCGGAAGATCAGCGTGAGACCCGGCATGACCTGTGTCTGGCAGGTGGAGGGCCGCCACACTGTCACCGAATTCGCGGACTGGGCCCGCATGGACCTCCGCTACATCGACACGTGGTCGCTGTGGCGCGACGTGGTGATCCTCGCCCGCACCGCCGCGGTGGTGGTCAAGGGGACGGGCACCTGATGCCACGAGTGTTGGTGACCGGCGGCGCCGGCTTCATCGGTTCGCACACAGTCGATCACCTGCTCGAAAAGGGTTACGGAGTGCGCATCCTCGACAACCTGCAGCCACGCGTGCACCCTCACGGCCGGCCGCAATACATACCCACGGACGCGGAGCTGATCATCGGCGACGTTGCCGACCGGTCAACGGTGCAGCGGGCTCTCGCGGGGGTCGACTACGTCATGCACCTCGCCGCCTACCAGGACTATCTGCCTGATTTCTCGACCTTCATCCACGTCAATGCCGAGAGTGCGGCTTTGATCTTTGAGCTCATTGTGGAGAAAAGGCTTCCCGTCAGGAAGATCGTTTTCGCCTCCTCGCAATCGGTGGCCGGCGAAGGCACGTATGAGTGCACGCAGCACGGCCGCTGCGAGCCTGATCCGCGCCCGCCGGCCCAGCTCGAGCGAGGAGATTGGGAAATCCACTGCCCTCAGTGCGGGCGCGAGATGACGCCGCAGCTCATCCCCGAATCAGTCAGCCAACCGCACACCGCCTACGCCGTCTCGAAATACGCCATCGAGCTGCTCGCCCGAAGCCTCGGGAGCCGCTACCAGATTCCCACCGCCTGCATGCGCTACACGTATGTCCAGGGCAGCCGCAACTCGTTCTTCAATGCCTACTCTGGGATCTGCCGCCGGTTCGCACTCCGAATCGCCAACGGTCTCCCGCCCGTCTGCTACGAGGACGGCAGCCAGCTTCGCGACTACGTCAACGTGGCGGACGTTGCCCGCGCGAACGTCCTCGCTATGGAGTCGAGCACGAACGAGCACGCTGTATACAACGTCGGCGGCGGACGTGCCGTCACCGTACTCGAGTTCGCCCGGATCATGCTCGACGCGTGTGAGTCTTCGCTGGAGCCCCAGATTCCCGGCGAATATCGCCTTGGCGATACACGACACACGGTGTCGGACATCTCCGCCCTGAAAGACCTGGGCTGGGAACCGACGATTCCTGTTGAACAGAACGTCGTCGAGTACCTCGGATGGATGTCAGGATTCGAGGGCACAGCCGAATACCTGGCGGAGGCTGAGCGCGTGATGCGTGACCAGGGCGTGGTTCGGGCGGTGGTCCGGGCATGAGTCGATCGCCGACACGCATCGCAGTGGTTGGCAGCTGGCATCAATCGTCGGTACTGTGCGCGTGCTTCGCTGAGATGGGATATGACGTCGTCGGCATCGCTGACCAGCCTGCGCTCTCGGGTCTGTCCGCTGGACACGCTCCGGTGCATGAACCCGGCCTGGATGACCTACTTGACGAGATGATCAATTCCGGCCGACTACGCTTCACGGAGTCCTTCGAAGACGGTCTGAGCGAAGCCGAATTTGCCTTTATCTCGATCGATACTCCGGTGGGCCCGTCGGATGAATCGGACATGAGTTCCATTTGGCGCGCTGTCGACGAAATCGGTTCGACCCGTAATGACAGGCTCGTTGTCGTGGTGACGGCTCAAGTTCCAGTTGGAACCTGTCAGCAAATCTGCGAGAGATTCGGCGGTCGCCTCGAAGTCGGGTATGTACCCGAGTTCTTGCGCCTGGGCACTGCGCTCGAGACGTTTCGCAATGCCGATCGCTTCGTTATCGGGGCGGACGATCCCGAGTTAGCCGCACGCTTGGTCGCGATTTACGAGCCACTTGGCCGGCCGATCTATGTGACTGATGTCCGCTCGGCGGAGATGGGCAAGCACGCCTCCAATGCCTGGCTGGCGACCTCGATCAGCTTCATCAATCAGATCGCCGATCTTTGCGAGCAAGTGGGAGCGGACGTGACGGAAGTGGCCGCGATTATGAAACTGGATCGACGTGTAGGAGCCAATGCTTTCCTGGGCGCCGGAATCGGATACGCGGGGGGCACCCTTGGGCGCGAGATACGAGCCCTGCAGAAGCTAGGCGCATCCGACAATGTCTCAACGGAACTCTTCGACGCAGTGGACGAAGTAAATCGGCGCCGCTTGCCTCATGTGTTGAGTCGAGTGCGCTCGATCCAACCGGTGCTCGATAACGTGCCAATCGCGGTTTTTGGGCTGACCTACAAGGCGGGAACGAGCACGCTGCGCCGTTCCGCATCGCTTACTCTGATCGATGAGCTCATCATCGCCGGGGCCCGCGTCTCCGCATATGACCCACTCGCTCAGCTCGATCAAGCAACCGACCTTCCTCGCTTCTCGTTTCATCGCGAGCCGGCCGACGCCGTTCGCCACGCGAAGGCACTGATCCTGATGGCTCGCTGGCCCCAGGATCTGGCGCCACAAGTGGCAGCCCAACTGATGGCGCGCCCGTTGGTATTTGACACCGGCAACCATCTCGATGCCGCCGCGGCGCGAGCCGCCGGCCTCGAATACTGCGGTATTGGACGATGAGCTCCGCGGTGCTCAG
>WNFD01010953.1_pt1 | contig 11854 bp, 11 predicted proteins | sample 5400491 | NCBI WGS metagenome assembly WNFD01 (sample SAMN13153343, study PRJNA577476) | soil metagenome | isolation source: 120 cm saprolite under Douglas fir tree site 2 hole 2 replicate 2 | place: USA:California | collected 2015-04-18 | reverse complement strand
AGATTGGTGAACGGCTTTTCTCGCATGCGTGAGCCGCGGCCCGGAAGCTGGAGGGGCAGCACCTCAATAAAATCGGGCAGGGCTTTCGGCCACGAAGTATAGATGGCGCTTGATCCGCCCGCATAGGCCAGACAAAACAGCCGGCATTCGGCCATGGGCGCGCGCAGCGACGATTCGATCCAGCGATCGGCCTTGTTCATGAATTTCAGGTCCTCGTTTACAGACATAGCCCTGGCCGGTCAGAAAATGCCCGGGCGTATTGTTTAGACGTTCATCGGTAAAGAGAGGTTGGTTCAGGCGAGACCGATCTAAGTCCCGGCGGCCTGCTTCCGCGACATGAAGGCCGCGATCACCGCGAGCGCCGTGATCAGCGCGATGATTCCCTGGGATGTCACGCAATAGATACACCACGTCAACAGCGTCTTCCATTCAATCCAGGTCAGTCTCAGCGAAAACGCCAGGCCTCCAAGCGCCACCAGCGCTGTCACCCGCGGAAACCGCCCCGCCAGCGCGGCCAGCAGCGAATAGCCCATGATGCCGATGATGGCCACCGGCATGCCGTAAAAAACCGAAAACGGGCTGTGGTTCACGATGCCGCAATCCCACCTCTCATTGATACTGCACGGCGAGGTTTCGGTGTTGTAATGTTCGCGCAACGCGAAGCTGGCAACCAGCGCCCCGGTCAGGCACAGGGAAACGATGACAACGGTAAGAATCTTCATATCCAAAACAGTGTAACCGAAAGCGGGAGGAAAAATTAGCCGCGAATGAACGCGAATCAACGCGAATAAGAACAAGAAGAGAAGCTGGATTGTCGGGATGATCGAGATTTACGTGAGCTTCTTATATATTTTTGATTTTGTTTTTATTCGCGTTGATTCGCGTTCATTCGCGGCTGATTTTTGCTTTTTGCCGCGTCCGTGAATTCACAGCTAAACTAGACACTGTCATGAGCAAAGACTGGAAAACCCGGTTGATTCACTCCGATGCCCGCATTCCCGAGGGCTTTCGTTCGCTTGCCACGCCCGTTTACCGCGGCTCGACCTTTCTGTTCCCCGATGCCGCTTCCGTGACCGACCACTGGGACCAGTATGAGGCCGGCTACACCTACGGCGTCCATGGGACGCCCACCGCGCTCGAACTCGCGGGACGCATCTGCGAACTCGAAAACGGATATCGCACGCTGATCGTCCCCGGCGGCCAGACAGCCATCTCACTCATCGATTTCGCCTTTCTCCGGGCGGGCGATCACATTCTCGTCCCCGAAAGTGTTTACACGCCCAATCGCCGCTTTTCCAGCCAGGTGCTCTCGCGCTTTGGCGTGGAAGTGACTTACTATCCGCCTTCGATCGGCGCGGGCATCGCTTCGCTGCTGCGCGATAACACCCGTCTGGTGTGGTGCGAGAGCCCCGGCTCCATCACCATGGAGTTGCAGGACGTCCCCGCAATCTGCGCCGCGGCCCACCGCCGCGGCGCTCTGGTGGTCATCGACAACACCTGGTCGGCGGGTGTGTACTTCGACGCCCTCGCCCACGGCGTGGATATCACCATGCAGGCGCTGACCAAATATATCGGCGGTCACAGCGATCTGCTGCTCGGCTCAATCACCGTCAAAGACAAAACCGCCTGGCAGCAACTGGGACGCACCCATCAACTCGTCGGCTGCGCCGTTTCGCCCGACGACTGCAGTTTGGCCCTGCGCGGCATGAAAACCCTGGCCGTCCGTCTGAAGACGATTGAAGAAAGCGCGTTGGTTCTGGCCGGGTGGCTGGCCGAGCGTCCGGAGATCGAGAAGGTCCTGCATCCCGCCCTTCCCTCCTGCCCCGGCCATGAGTTCTGGAAACGCGATTTCACCGGATCGACCGGCGTATTCTCGATCATCTTCCGTGAAAGGTTCACCAAAGACCGGGTGGAAAAGTTCGTCAACTCCCTCGAACTCTTCAAAATCGGCTATAGCTGGGGCGGAGTCACCAGCCTTGCGGTCGCCTATAACTTTCAAAGAACCCCGACCCGGCCGGATTACAGCCATCGCATCGTGCGGCTGAATACAGGGTTGGAAGAGGTGGAGGACTTGAAAAAGGATTTGCAAAGGGCCCTCGAAATCGCCGAAAGATAGCCGCTGCGCCTTTTCCTCCGCGTCTCCGTGCCTCCGTGGTGCAAAGGTCTTGCCTTCCGAAAATTATCGCCTTTTCTTCGCTTTTTTCTCTTGCTTTTTCCCATATGTAACGGTTATAACTGGTCTTACAAAAAACGGGCATATCCGATGCGGTAAACATCGAACATGCCCTGACCAAATCACCTGAGGTAGTCAGGCAAAATGGCTAAGATTCAAAATACACGCTCTCAGCCCTGGACGCAAATCCGCCGTAGCTTGCGTTCGCGATTGAACAACTCAGCCCCACGCGCTGTGGGCCCTGGTTACGACGCTGTCCCAACCCCTGCTCTCACCCACAAGGCGGGTCGCTCATGACGCCCGCCTTGAAAAAACTTCTGATTTACAAGCGCCTCTACGCCTTCAACCGGGCTGTGGCTCTTCTCCTTCACAATTTTGACGGGATTGAAGAGCTGCGCTTTTTCCCTCCGGAGCGCGTGCGTAACTGGCGGGTCACCACCGAGCACCTGCGCGCCCTGGCCAACTCGGCGATGATCGAAACCCTGCAACCCTCCGAGGAGAAAGACGCGGTCCGCTTCGATAAAATCCTGCGCAGGTGGGAAAAACTGGCCCAGGACCCGGACGACGTGCTGCTGGCCGCGAAAGAACGGCAGCGCGAAATTCAGGAACAAAAACGCCGTGGGAGGAGGCGGAGTTCGTCCTGACGTCTCTCTGTCAATCCGAAGCGCGGCGGAAGAAACTCGTCTGCCGCGCTATCGGCGTCCGCCAAAAAACCCTGTCTTTGTTTTTCGTGCCCTCATCTTTCTGCCGGAAAAACAAGTTCGAAATATCGACAACTCTGCCCTGGATGAAACCGCCTGGAGCAGGCGGTCCGAAGAGAACCCATTTATCTTTTGCTTTTCTCCGTGCCTCAGTGCCTCCGTGGTGCAAAGGTTTTGTTCTTGATCAGACCCGAATCAGGCAGCATCGGCCGCCGATGGATTGGTCCCGATGGTGAAGAACATCGTGGTGCCCTTCCCCATGCCGGATTCGGCCCACACCCGCCCGTCGTGCCTGCGGATGATACGCTGCACGATCGCCAGTCCCGCGCCCGTTCCCTCGAACTCCTCCTGCAGGTGCAGCCGCTGAAAGATGCCGAACAATTTGTCGGCATATTTCATGTCGAAGCCCACCCCGTTGTCGCGCACGAAAATAACCGGCGCCTGCTTCTCCGTGATGGTGCCTACCTCGATCGTGGCGGTAGCCCGCGGACGGCTGTACTTCACCGCGTTGGAAAGAAGGTTCGCGAATACCTGTTTGATCAGCACAGGATCGCATTCCAGGTCGGGCAACGGCCCGATCTTCCATTCGATCGTTCGGCCCTGCGTTTCCTCCGCAAGTTCGCGCACGACCTCTTCGACGATCGAGTCAGGCGATATCTGCCGGCGGTTCATCTCCTGGCGTCCGACCAGGGAGAGGTTGAGCAAAACATCCAGCAGAGCGCCCATCTTTCTGGCGCTTTCATCGATCACCGTGGCGGATTCCCGTATTTCCGGGTCCGGATCGGCCCCTCTTTCCAGGAGCATTCGTACATAGCCTCGAATGTGCCGCAACGGGCTCCGAAGATCGTGGGCCACGGAATAATTGAACGCCTCCAGTTCCTCATTTGCGTCGCGAAGCTGGGCCGTGCGTTCAGCCACGCGCGCCTCCATGCGGGCGGCATGTTGACGGATCTCCTCATAGCGCTGCGCGTTTTCATAGGCGATGTTCAGCTGGGCCACAGAGGTCACCAGAACGTCCATTTCCTGTTCGCTGAATTGCTCTCCGCCAAGCTTTTCCAGCAGCCACAGCACGCCATAAATACCGTCGGAGGTGCCCAGTCTCGTGCCCAGGAAGGAACGCTTTCCGGTATAGGAGGGCGGAAGGCGGGCGCAGCACGGGTCTGAACTCACATCGGCGTTTCTGACGGGGCCGGCGCTCGGTTTCAGATCGGCGAGAATTCCCGCGGTGGAATCGACGGAGCCGATGGACTCCACCGCTCGCCGATCCATGCCGTTGATGAGCAGAGGCTCCCGGAACCGGCCTCCGTCGTCGAAAATACCCAGAAAGGCAAACCGGGCGCCGATCATCTCTCGGATGGCGAAGCAAAACCTGGTCAGGAGCTGATCGCGGTCGCGCTCCGTGGCCAGCATCAGGCCCATTTGCAGAAGATCGCCGAGCCGCTGATTGCTGGCGGCCAGAGCGTTGGTTTGCAGGGAAAGCTTGTCGGTGAGCAGTCTCAGATGATCGCGGTCGAACGCTTCAGGATCCGGAGATTGCATCTCCGGCGAACTGTTCAGCGTGCGGGCCACCGCGGCGAGGATATTTTGAGGCTCCGCGGGTTTGATCAGAACACAGGCCACGCCGCAGGATTCCGCCAGCACCAGGGCCTCCCGCTCATGATAGCTGGCGGTATAAAAAATCACCGGCGTGGCGGCCACGTTTGAATCGGCGCGCAGCCGGCGCACGAATTCATAGCCATCCATCACCGGCATCAATACGTCGGTAATGACCAGATCGGGGCGCTGGGCGCGGACCCGATCGAGGGCTTCGGCTCCGTCGCAGGCCTCCAGCAGTTCGTGTCCGCCGTAACCCAGCAGGGTGGTGAGAAACTGGCGATTGATGAGGGTGTCGTCGGCGATCAGCACTTTGGCCATAGTCAGTCCTGAGAAACATCCTGCAACAGGGTGTCAATCATGCTCAGCAGGGTCTCGGGTTCAATCGGACGCGTGGAAAAAATCTGCGCACCCAGTTCTTTGGCGTGGTCGGATATATCGGCCAGCCCGGAGCCGGAGGCGCTGAACAAAACGAAGGGGATGGATTGAAGGTTCGGTGCGGCCTTCACCTGGCGCAGAAAATCAAATCCGTTGTTTGTCGGCATATGCAGGTCCGACAGGATCACATCGAAGGAGCGCCGCTGAAGCTGGGCCATCGCCTCTTCTACGCTCTCCGCCGAAACCACCTTGTAGCCGCTCGGCTCCAGGGTGCTGTGAATCAGACTCAGATTGACCCTCGAATCGTCCACCGCTAGAATCGTGGCGCTCTTTCTTTCCGGCAACGGACCGGAGATGCTTTCCTGAGCGGAATCCAGACGAAGCTTCCCGGTCACTTTTTCCGCGGGGAGAAATGCCTCAACCTGCCGGACGAAAGCCTCCGGATAAATCGGCTTGGTGATATAACCGTCGAAGCCGGCTTTCAATACTCGGTCGCGGTCGCCGACCATGGCATAGGCGGTCACCGCAATCAGGGGCAGACCTCTCAATGCGGTGTGGGCTTTCATTTCCTGCAACACGCCATATCCGTTCAACTCCGGCATTTCAAGATCGCAGATCACCAGATCGAACGGCTCCCGCAGGGCCAGCGCAACGCCCTCCCGTCCGTTCCTCGCGGTGCCCGGTTCATAGCCGTAGGCGTGCAATAGGTAGACCATGAGGTCCATATTGGTTTGATTGTCTTCAATGACCAGAATTCGGGTGCCCACCAGGCTCCTCCTTCCCGCTTTCCCGCAGCACCAGGGTGAAGCAACTGCCCTGCCCGTACTCACTGCTCATCGTGATATGGCCGCCGATTATCCCGGCGAGTTTCTGGCTGAGATGCAGCCCCAGTCCGGTACCTTCGGAGCGCCGTGCGCCCGGAGTATTCAGCCGGGAAAAAGCCTGGAACAATCTTGTCTGATCTTCCGCGGAAATGCCGATTCCCGTGTCGCTGATCAGGAATTCAGTCGCGGTCGCTTCGTTCTCTCCCTGCTGCCGAATCTCCAGACGAACAAGCCCCCGTTCCGTAAATTTGATGGCATTGTTGGCCAGATTGATCAGGATCTGACTGAGCGCTCGCCGATCCGTCATGACGGTCACGCCGCTCTCGGGCATCACCAGTTCGTACTTCAGCCCCTTCGCTTCCGCCAGTGGCCGCAGGGCGCTCGAAACCTCTTCCAGCACTCCGCCGCAGGCCACCGCTTCCAGGTTGACCTCGACTTTGCCGGACTCGATCTTCGCCAGATCGAGCAGATCGTTGATCAGTGAAAGAAGATGCCGGGCGCTGCCCCGGATGGTCAAAAGCTGTTTGTCCTGGTCGGCGGTCAGCGGTCCCGGCAATTTCATCAAAAGCGTGCCGGTGAAGCCGATGATGGCATTCAGGGGAGTGCGCAGTTCATGGGACATGGTGGCCAGAAATCGGTCTTTGGCCTGGTTGGCGCTGGCCAGTTCGGCATTCTTTTCCTGCAGCGCCTGCTCGAAGCGCTTGCGCTCGGTAATGTCGCGAATGGCGCTCGAAACCAGCGTGCCTTCCTCGGTCTCCAGCGGGCTGAGACTGATCTCCACCGGAAATTCGCTGCCATCCCTGCGCAGTCCGTAAAGCTCAAACCCGGCCCCCATGGGGCGAATCTTCGGATCGCCGAAAAAGCCGCTGCGATGACCGGGATGCTTGTCGCGATAGCGGGCGGGCAGCAGCATCTCAACTTTTTGTTCCAGCATTTCGGCCCGGCTGTGGCCGAAGAGTTTCTCCGCCTGCGAATTGACCAGAACGATCATGCCCTCGCGATTCACGATGATGATCGCGTCGGGCGCCGATTCCATCAGGCCCCGGAACTTTTCCTCCGCGCGCTTGCGATCACTGATGTCCCGGATGGCGCTCATGGCCAGAGTGCCCTCTTCCGTTTCAAGGGGACTCAGGCTGATTTCCACCGGAAATTCCGTGCCGTTTTTGCGCCGGCCGTTGAGCTGCAAACCCGCGCCCATGGAGCGAGCCCGCGGTTCGCTGAAAAAACCGCCGCGGTACTCCGGATGTTTGCTCCGAAAGCGCTCCGGAACAAGAAGCTCGACCTTCTGCCCCAGCAGTTCGTCGCGGGAGTAGCCGAAGACCTTTTCGGTTTGTGAATTCACCAGCACGATCTGCCCGTCTCGATTGACGATGACAATGGCGTCGGGCGCGGACTCCAGCAGGCCCTTGAATTTCATCTCGGCCCGCTTGCGCTCGGTGATGTCGCGAATGGCGCTCATCACCAGCACGCCCTCTTCAGTCTCAATCGGGCTCAGGCTGATCTCCACGGGAAACTCGGTTTCGTTTTTCTGCCGGCCGTAGAGTTCCAGTCCCGCGCCCATCGACCGCGTGCGCGGCTGGGAAAAGTAATGGGCCCGGTGCCCCACATGCTCCTGGCCGAACCGCGCCGGCAACAGCACCTCAACGGGCTTTCCCACCAGCTCCCTGGATTGGTAGCCGAAGAGTTTTTCGGCTTGTCGATTGGCCAGTACGATTCTGCCGGTCAGGTTGGCGATGACGATGGCATCCGGCGTCGATTCCAGCAGATCGCGAAATTTCGCCTCAATCAGCTTGGCGTCCCGCATGGCCTTGAGCTGAGTAACGTCTTTCTTGAGGGTCAGGATGTATTCAACGCTTCCGTCCCGGTCCCTTACGGCCTTGGTGGAGATATCCACATAAATCAATGAACCGTCTTTTCGCCGGCGGATGGTCTCGTGGATCACCAATTCGGAGATCAGCGCCTCTTCGATGATCCTGCGTTCCTCTTCAAGGCGGTCGCCGGGAATGACCAGATCGACCAGTTTTTGGCCCACGGCCTCGGCAGTCGTGTATCCAAATACGGATTCCGCGCCTTTGCTCCAGTAAACAACTTCGCCCTCAGGCGTAGTCGCAATCACGGCATCCGGCGTTTCATTCAGTAACTGCCTTGCAAGATCGTCTTCCACGTGCTTACCTCAGCTTTCGACTCTCATCCATTCCCAGGCAGCGGTGTTTTTGATTTCCCGGCTGCCTTTCAGGCTGTTCAAAGACACAGGTGAAGAGGGACACGAAGCGCTCAGGACAGGCGTCTGCACGTCTGGTGTTGATTCTGAAACGACAGGTCTTTTCGCGGGGTCTGAGACAACTTAAAGGATACAGATCGGGAGAGGCCCCGAGTATTCATCTGAAGTCTACCCGGCTGATGCTTTGGGCCAGGGGCGGATTCCGCTGATTGCCAATTGTAGCCCCAATGCAGTTCACTTAAGGAAATCGAGTTGGCTGAGTCCGCGTTGAACCAGCGCCGGCCGGCGCGGAATAACTGAGCCCAGTCCGTGACGCTCTGACGCGCGTCTCAGCGCGGCAGAGCGGCTAAGGGCTGGGTAAGGAGAGCAATATCTCTTCCTTCTGTTCACGCCACCTGAGAGCTTTTCTGAATCTGCTCCAGGAATTCAAGCAGCTCGTTGTTGATTTCCTCTTTCAGCGTGGAGCACATGCCGTGCGGCGCGCCGGGAATGACTTTGAGTTTCGAGCCTTTTACCAGTTTGGAAGACAGCATGGCCGAGTCCGCGATCGGCACAATCTGGTCGTCGTCGCCGTGAAGAATCAGCGTCGGCACATCGATCTTCTTCAGGTCCTCGGTAAAGTCGGTCTCGGAAAAAGCTTTGATGCAGTCGATGACAGCTTTGTGCCCGGCCAGCATTCCCTGCAGCCAGAAGGAATCGCGCAGGCCCTGCGATACTTTTGCCCCGGGCCGGTTGGCCCCGTAAAACGGCGCGCTCAGGTCTTTGAAGAACTGCGAACGGTCGCCGATAACGCCCGCGCGAATCTGATCGAAGGCTTCAATCGGAAGACCGCCGGGATTGGCCGGGGTCTTCAGCATCAGAGGCGGCACCGCGCCGATCAGCACGGCCCCGGCCACGCGCTTTGTGCTGGAGTGACCGACATGGATCGCGTCGTTCAGGTCAAGCGATTTGACAAGCTCCGCAAGATCGTCGGCGTAGGTATCCATTTCGTTGCCGTTCCACGGCTGACTTGAGCGGCCGTGGCCGCGCCGGTCGTGGGCGATGCAGCGAAACCCGCGGGACGCGAGAAATACCATCTGGTCTTCCCACGCATCGGCGCTCAGCGGCCACCCGTGGCTGAAGACCACCGGCTGCCCTGTGCCCCAGTCTTTGTAATAAATCTGTGTTCCGTCTGTGGTCGTAATCGTCATGAAATATCTCCTCGTGATGAAAGGATTGTCTTTGATTTGAAATTTAAACTTTTTGCTTTAGGACGCCGTCTTCAAAGCCGCCGATGGCGTCTGCAAACCGCGAAACCCTTTGACCGCCCGAATGCTCAGCCAGATAAACAGCAGCATCAGAATGCCCTGGGCGATAGCAAACGGCGGCTCCGACTGTGTCGGGGCCAGGGCCTTCAGCGCGGGGACCTTCGCAAAGAGCTGCGCAACCAGAACAAAGCAATTGAAGTAGAAGGCGATCATAGAAGTCACGACATAGGTCGTGCGCCATCCGCCCTCAAGGTGGCGGACATAGCGCGCCACAATGGCTATTGCCAGAATCACCAGCGACAGGCCGGCGACTACATAGGAAGGCATGAACTTATGAAACGGAAACAGAAAACCCGTTACGCTGGTAAGCGCCGTGGATGTAAGAAAAATCGAGGTCCAGCCGTCCAGCCTCTTTGCGGAGAAAAATCCGGTCATGACTACGAATCCCGAGCCAATTCCGATCAGGCTGATGACAACATGGACGAGGGTAAATGTGGCCATAAGAACGCTCTCCTTTATTTTTTAAATCGGTGACAGAGAACAAAATTTACCCCTTAACCGCGATCTGTGGCAAATCTGCACAAAAGTCAAAACCGAAAACCTTGAAACACGGAGGGAACGGAGAATAAAAATCTGAGGGAACGGAGTAAATTCAGGGGCTGGTAACGTTAACCCTCCATTTTTTGGTTTTCTCCGTGCTCCGTGCCTCCGTGGTGCAAAGGTCTTGTCTTCCTATCCCGGCCATGGTTCATCCGCGCTGCCACCATAAATCGAAGGCACCTTCGACCCCATGGGCCGCAGATACACCGCAAGCTGCGCGCGGTGATGAATGCTGTGATTGTTGACAAAACCAAGGTACGAAACCACAGGAAGAGTGAAGACCCCGTAGAAGTCCACGGGCTTCTGAAGATTTGCGGCCGTCATGGCCTGCACGCGGGCTATGGCCCGTTTAAAATTTTCGTCGTACCACTTCACCAGAGCGGCCATACTTGCGGGCTCGTCCTTAAAGCGGGGCTCCATAGCGAACTTCTGATCGGCAATTTCGTCGAGCATCTGCACGTCGGCGGAGGCGAGATGCCACGCGAGGATACGATAGTCGCGTTTGTCTTCCGGCACGGCGGCCAGCACTTTTTTGGTGGTTTCCATCTCTCGTGCCAGGCCCTGCAACATCGTGTCACGCAGACCTGTGGCAAATTCGGGGGTAAGTCCTTGCATCGTAATTCTCCTGGTTAAATTGTGTTGGGCGTGACAATTTTACACGCGGCCGGCGATGGGAGTCGCCGGCTTGACCGGAATGACATCCGGAATATCCTGCGTCCGCAGGCATTTTCCCGATCGTTGCGTTCTTTACTGCATACGGGCGAATGTGCCATACTTCCCGTTTTGCTGTTCAATATTAGGGAGAAAGAGAAATGTCCACACCAGCAGTGCAGCAAAGAATCGTCATTGGAATCAAGGTCCATTTCATCCTGAATACGCTCGACGGACTTCGCCGAGTCGTCTTCGGCCTTGAGAAAGACACACAAGGCACCGAAATTAAGTGGACGATCAAGTTCCAGTTGTTTGAACGCCAGAACAAGACGGATGACTTCGGCGACGCCATCGTGGACGTCGATGTCGAAGTCGATACCGATCTCAATAACAAGGCTGACGCCACCGCTCACAACCACAGCCTGACTCCAGGACAGTCGGCGCACGCCGTCGGACCGGCGGCGGACGACGCCAAGGCAGCCCAGGCCGGCGACATCGACCAGAGCGATGCGAACGATACAATTCAGGACACCCTGAACAAAAAGTAGCGTCGGGGAGAAGACAATGAGACTGCCGGTCCTGGCATTCCTGCTTTTCGTGTGTCCAGCGCTCGCCCGGAACATGCCCGTCCGGGACAAACCAATCCTGACCGATGGCTGTCCGGTGGGGACGGACTTTGAGGCGGAAGGATATACGATCCGCACAGTAAGCGTGGAAAACCCTTTCGAGTTTCTGCCGTGGGTTGCCGCCTCCGTTCGCAGCGCCCGGTCCCAGGTTTCGCGCCTTCAGCTCGCTGCGTTTAAGTACGATGAGATCAGGAAAGCGGAAAACGATATCGGCGGACTCATATTCCTTCCGAGCGCACCCGACCAGCGGGTTGAAATTCAACTGATGGTCACCGCGGTTGAAAACTGTTCCGGAAAACAGCTGGACCTGAGTTTCCTGATGCTCTCTTCACAAATTGCGCCTGTCCTCAGTGGTACATTCGAATCCGTCGCGCGGGAAAAAGTTTCACCGCAAACCAGTGCCGGCGCTGACCGCAGTACAGCATGACGACGGGCCGGTTCCCTCTGGGAAAGTTTCGGATTGATGGCCTCGGATCGACCTCCATGCACAGGATCGATGCGGCCCTCTCCGGCGCGCACGATGCCGCCGCCGGCTGGCTGGCGCATTCACAATGGGAGTTGAATTACAAAACCAATTCCGAGCCTTCCCTGGACTCACATTTAGGCCAGAACCGTTTGGCGGCACAGTTTTCGGCGGTTTCGCGCACTCCGGTTCTGTTGCGGTTTGGAGCCTCCGTGGAAGGAGGCAATCTGCAAAGCGCTCCGCCGGCGGGCGTGCCTGTTGCCCCCGCTACGATCGCAAATTCCGGCTACGGATCTCTAAAGCTTTTTCTGGGGACAACCGGACGCTGGCAGAAAACCGACGATGTTTCTCTGGGCAGGGCGGTTCCCTTCAGTACG
>WNFD01012362.1_pt1 | contig 11856 bp, 10 predicted proteins | sample 5400491 | NCBI WGS metagenome assembly WNFD01 (sample SAMN13153343, study PRJNA577476) | soil metagenome | isolation source: 120 cm saprolite under Douglas fir tree site 2 hole 2 replicate 2 | place: USA:California | collected 2015-04-18 | reverse complement strand
CGACCCTCTCCCCGCAAGCGGGGAGAGGGAGCAGCGCGGGCCACAATTATCGACATTCCTCGCCCGTTTCGCTACCGTCACGGTCTCGATGCGAACTCGTCCCGCTCTCATCCGCTCTCGAACAAGCTTGGGAGAACAGGCCATGCATCTTTCATCCACGAGAGAGCACATCAACTGTAAGACCGCGACCTCGCGCGGACGGCGTTGGATATTGGGCGCGCTCGCGCTTGCAACACTCGCCGGCATCGCGCCGCTCGGCACAACGAGCGCCCAAACGCCCGCGCCCGCCGTCAAGCTCTACATCTTCGATCTCGGCCAGCTCAAGAGCGCCAACCCGCAGCCCTTGCTCGATCGCGGCGTCATGGTGACCGACATGTCGGTCGTCGGCTATCTGGTCGTGCATCCGCGCGGGACGCTGTTGTGGGATTCCGGAACCATTCCGGACGAACTCGTCAAGCCCGAAGGCACCATCGTTGTCCGCGCCACCGTCAAGAAGACGCTGGTCGGACAACTGGCCGAGGTCGGCTACAAGCCCGCCGACATCACATACCTGGCGCTGTCGCATTATCACTATGACCATTCGGCCAACGCCAACGCATTCGCGGGCTCGACCTGGCTGGTGCAACGGCCTGAGCGCGCCGCGATGTTCCCGGAGACGCCGCCCGCTAATCCGATCGATCCGAACGTCTCCGCCAAGTTCAGCGCGCTCAAGACCAGCAAGACGATGCAGCTCGACGGCGACCATGACGTGTTCGGCGATGGGTCGGTGGTGGTCCTGTCGACGCCCGGGCATACGCCGGGGCACCAGTCGCTGTTCGTGAAGCTCGCGAAATTCGGGTCACTGGTGCTCTCGGGCGATCTCTATCGCCGCGGCAACGACGCCCGGGAGGCAGCCTCCAAGGCGAAGGTCGAAGCGCTGCTCAAGGACAAGGGCGCGACGCTGTGGATCCAGCACGACATCGTAGCCGATGCGAAGCTGAAGAAGTCGCCGGCGTTTTATGATTGACGTGTACCGCCCGTAGCCCGGATAGCGTTACGGCACGCGCTCGCGCGTGCCGTAACGCTATCCGGGACCGGTTGTGCCACTCGTGCGCCGGCCGTCCGCTGCGGCGTCAAGCCTGGATTACGCTCGCTGCATCCGGGTTACTGGGCTGTTCCATCAATCCCAGGACATGCCGGCAAAAAAGAGCTCACTCGGTTCCGATTTGTCGTAAACTACAACGTAGCGACCTTGGCCGCGATCAATCCGTTCCCAAAACAGATTGATGCCCAAAGAGCTCTCAGTCCCGATGAGCACCCTCTCGACGAGTTCTCGCGTTGGCTTGACGGTGCCAAACAGCTCGACCAGTTCATCGGGTGACAATGCAAATGCAGCAAAATAGTCGGGCTCGTTCGTAATTCGCATGATGTCGAGTATGGACCTCGTCCTCGACTCAGCTCCAACGTCGATCGCCTCGCCTATGGAACTGTGCCGTGCGCCCGGAGCGGGACTCGTATCATCGGGCGGAAATTTGAATGCGAACATGTATGAAGGCGGATCGGCCATCGACATGGCAGGGTCGTATCTTCCTGCTTTGAATTCGTGTTCACGCAAACCGTCGAGCGCAGCCTGAACGTCCTTTTGGTATGGTGTGAAATAGAAGTATGGGCTGGAACCCATTGTCGCCCCCTGCTGCGGTAGCCCGTAGATGGTGACGGCAAACCCACCTTGACGCGAGACGCCGGCTGCCGCCAGCCCGCCGATGCCGCTCCGACGATCGCGATCCGCCCGTCTTTGCCATGGCCTAGATCGACATCTCGCAACCCGGCGGGAATATATCGCATATTACGGGCAGAACATTTTCGATTACTTAGACGTCATTGTCGTGCCTGTCCGCGACAAGCTCGGCCGTGCCTGCGAATAAAGGGTTCAATATGACCGGAATGCGCTCTTGCGTCCGAAACAATCAACGAGGCATCTCATGATTCGCGGCTATAGTGATCATGCCGCCAACGAGCGAACGTTTCTCGCTTGGGTGCGCACCGGCATCGCCGTGATTGCGTTCGGGTTCGTCATCGAGAAGTTCAATCTGTTTGTGCTGGCGATGGCAAGTGCAAGCTCGCTTGATGCGGGACATCGGCTGCAGCTCGAAAGGGTATCGGGGCCGCTTGGCCGTTACGACGGACTTGCTCTCGTGCTCGTCGGCTTAGCCCTCATTGTGACCGCAGCTGTACGATTTGTCCGAACGGGGTGGCGGCTCGACGACGAGGAGACCCATTCCGCAGGCAGTCTCCGCGCCGAGCTGATCTTGTCGGCAGCGCTGGCGTTGTTTGTCGCCGGGATCAGCGCCTACCTTGTGCTCGGTTGATGAGGCGCGGACGAAATAGTCTCTTCCTGTCATATAAACCACTCCTGCGGAGTCATGGCCGGGCTTGTCCCGGCCATCCACGTCTTGCTCGCTGAGCTGCCGCAAGAAAGACGTGGATGCCCGCGACAAGCGCGGGCATGACGGTGGAGAGATGATCCGATCTCACCGGAATGCCCTCTGTCGAGAGCTTCGATCGGCGATCGACACCGCCGAACGGCACAAGGGGATTGTCCATAATCGCGGCGCGGTCGGGTCGATCGGGCGCGATCGGGCCCAACAAGGCATTGAAAAGCTCGGTAATGGCGCGCGGCTCGGTGTCGCGTACAATGAACACCATGCGGGTGCTGTGGTCGCCGTCGGGCCAGCGTTCCAGCCGCACGGCCGGGTGCATGAGGTGCTGGACGGCATGGATCACGAGCGGCTGATCCGGATGCTCGGCAAGCTTCACGACGCCCTTGACCCGCAACAGGTTCGGCCCGTGCAGCGAACGCACGAGCTCCATGAACATCTCGAAGGCGCCGGCCGGAACGGCCTGCGGGCTGGTCAACGCAAACGCCCGGATATGGGCGTCATGGCGGTTGGGATCGTGATCGTGGCCGTGGTGGTGATGTCCGTCCGCATAGGCCTCGACGGCAAGCCAACGCGTCACGTCGGGAATTTTGGTGGCCGGATCGTAGAGGCCACAGTTTAGCATGCGCGACGCATCGGCTTCGCCGCGGGCAGCGTCAAGAACAGGGGCGGCGGGATTGAGAGCGTGCAGCCTCGCCCGCAGCGCGTTGAGCGACGTTCGGTTTGGTGGGGGGATCAGGTCCGTTTTCGTGAGGACCAGCCGGTCCGCCACCGCCACCTGCTTTACGGCCTCCGCATGGGCATCGAGGGTCGCCGGCCCATTGACGGCATCGACCACAGTGACGATGCCGTCGAGCCGATAGCGCATGACGAGATAGGGGTGCGTCATCAGGACGTGCAGCACCGGCGCCGGATCGGCGAGGCCCGTCGTTTCGATGATGACACGGGAGAACACAGCGCGACCGTTGTCGAAGCTACGCAGCAGCCGCTCCAACGCATCGATGAGATCGCCCCGCAAGGTGCAGCACAGGCACCCGGTCGACAGCAGCACAATGCCGTCGTCGACGTGCTCGACCAGCAGATGATCTATACCGATCTCGCCGAACTCGTTGATGATGACCGCTGTTTCCGAAAGATCGCAGTTATCTCCCGCTACCCCCTTGAGTAGGCGATTGAGCAGCGTGGTCTTGCCGGCGCCGAGAAAGCCAGTCAGCACAGAAAGCGGAATGGGAGACGGCACCGACGCGCCATGGCGCGCCGTCATTGCGGGTCCGTCTTGGGCGTGATTTGCAGCGGGGTCTTCGCAGCAGGTTTCGCTTTGGCTCCGGCGGTAGCGGCTGCGGCATTGTCGCTGCCGGGCGAGGGTTTAGCTATGCTCGCCGCGGCGGCCGGCTTGGGATGCGCCACAGGGGCGGGGTTAGGTCTTGCGGCCGGCTCGGCCGCTGGTGCGGGCTTGGCGGCGGGCGGCTTAGCCGCAACCGCAAGCGGCTTCTTCTTCGGCACCGGGGCGACTGCCGGTGCCGCACCGGGTGCGTTATTGCGCGCCGGACCGGTATAGACTTCGACCGGCGGGATGCCGGCGGCCAGTCCGGACGTGAGCAGGCCGACGCCCCGCAGGCTCCACGGCGGCAAGATGGGCAAATCACCAGTCGCCCCTTCGGCCGGAGCGGTTCCCGCCTCGCCCCCTTCTTCACCATCCTCGGTCGCCAGGCGGCGGCGGTTATTCCCGCAAACGTCCTCGTGCATATCAGGCGGCGGCGCGTCGACCGGCTGCAAGGAATCCACAGTGCCCTGAGAAGGTACCAGCCAACTGAGCGGGTCGGTCCCGAAGCCGCGTTCGAACAGTTGCGCGGCTTTGACGGCGCGAGTTGCCGACGACTTTGCGCCCAGCACGACAGCAATCAGCCGCTTGCCGCTTCGCGTCGCGGTGGCGACCAGATTGAAACCGGACGCGCAGATGAAGCCGGTCTTCATCCCGTCGGTGCCGGCAAAGGCGTCGATCAGCTTGTTGGTGTTACGGTAGATGCGTTTGCCCAGCCGGATGGACGCGATATGCCAATAATAATCATATTGCGGAAATTCGAGAATCAAGGCCCTGGCAAGGATCGCGAGGTCGCGCGCCGAAGTGACCTGCTCGTCCGCCGGCAGGCCGTTGGGATTTACATAGTTCGTCTGCGTCATGCCGAGACGCTGCGCCTCGGCGTTCATTTGGCCGGTGAACTTCTCGATCGATCCGGACACGCCTTCGGCCAGCACCACCGCCATGTCGTTCGCCGAATGCACCAGCAGCATTTTCAGCGCGTTATCGACGGTCAACCGGGTCCCGATTTTGAACCCCATCTTGGACGGTTGCTGCGCCACTGCATTGGGCGATACCGTGAGCAGGCTCTCAAGGTCGATCCGGCGATCCCGCAATGCTTTGAGCGTCACATAAGTCGTCATCAGCTTGGTGACGGACGCCGGGTACCACGGATAAGTGGAATTTTGCTCGTTGATGACCTTGCCGGTATCGACGTCAACGAGAAGCAACGCGTCGGCCCGCGCCGGACGGACATCAAGCGTTGTCAAGCCGAGCCCGGCAGCCGCCGTCAAGGCAAGCACGCTTGCCGGAACCACGAGCAGCTTCTGCAAAAACGGCACGATATACAGCCCTTTTGTTTCGAAGCGTTAGCGGATGGGGGTGGCAATAGGGTGGCTTTTACCCCATTTCGATAGGCAAACGCAAAGGTGCTGACGCGGGTTGCCACCGCGGTTATGCTTTGCGGGAATGTTCGGAACACAGCCTTCGGCTTCCGGTTGAGGAGAGTTCCATGACGGCGTGCATCATCGGCTGGGCCCACACGCCCTTCGGCCGCCTCGAAAACGCATCGGTGGAAAGCCTGGTGATCGGCGCTGCCACGGCCGCGCTCGACGATGCCGGCGTCGCGGCGGCCGATGTCGATGAGGTCCTGCTCGGCCACTTCAACGCCGGCTTCTCGGCGCAGGATTTCACCGCCTCCCTGGTGCTTCAGGCTTCGCCCGATCTGCGTTTCAAGCCGGCCACCCGGGTCGAGAACGCGTGCGCAACCGGATCGGCGGCCGTCCATCACGGCGTGCGGGCGATTCGGGCCGGCGCCGCCCGCATCGTGCTCGTGGTCGGGGTCGAGCAGATGACGACGACGCCTGCGGCCGAGATCGGGCGCAATCTCCTCAAGGCGTCTTATGTGCGTGAGGAAGCCGACATCGAGGGCGGCTTCGCGGGAATTTTCGGCCAGATCGCGAACCTGTATTTTCAGAAATTCGGCGACCAGTCGGACGCGCTGGCGATGATCGCCGCCAAGAACCACAAGAACGGGGTGGCAAATCCCTATGCGCAGATGCGCAAGGACCTGGGCTTCGACTTCTGCCGCCGCGAAAGCGAAAAGAATCCGTTCGTGGCCGGCCCCTTGAAGCGCACCGATTGCTCGCCCGTTTCCGACGGCGCGGCTGCCCTTGTGCTCGCCGATGTCGAAACCGCGCTTGCGATGCACAAGGCTGTGATCTTCCGGGCCTTGAGCCATGTGCAGGATTTCCTGCCGATGTCGAAGCGCGATATTTTGAAATTCGAGGGCTGCGGCGCGGCATGGTCGCGCGCGCTCGGAAGCGCCGGCATCAAGCTTGCCGACCTCTCGTTCGTCGAAACCCACGACTGCTTCACGATCGCGGAACTCATCGAATATGAAGCCATGGGCCTCGTAGGCGAAGGCGAAGGCGCGCGTGCGATCCGCGACGGATTAACGCAAAAGGACGGCCCGCTTCCGGTGAATCCTTCCGGCGGCCTGAAGGCCAAAGGCCACCCGATCGGGGCCACCGGCGTGTCGATGCACGCGCTCACCGCGATGCAACTCTGCGGCGCGGCAGGCGGCATGCAATTGCCGAATGCGCGGCTCGGCGGAATTTACAACATGGGCGGCGCCGCCGTCGCCAATTATGTGAGCATATTGGAGCGCATCAAGTAGCCGGTTGTCCGCATTCGCCTGGAAGTCGCCGGCGCGCGTCAGGCGCTTCAATAGAGGGGGCCATGAACCGCAATACGACGGTGGCAGCCGCCATCGCAAGGGACCTCGCGGCATTCGGGGCGCGCCGATGCTTCGGTTTGCTAGGGACCGCCAACTTCAAGATTTCGCACGCGCTGGTCGGCGCCGGCGTCGAGCTGATTTCGGCGCGCCATGAAGGTAACGCCGCCAGCATGGCCGACGCCTATGCCAAGGCGACCGGCGAACTGACGCTCCTGAGCGTCCATTCCGGGCCGGGATTGACCAATGCCATCACCGGGATCGCGGAGGCGGCGAAGAGCCGTACTCCGCTTCTGGTGCTGGCCGGAGACGTGCCGACCGGAGCCGTGAAGTCGAACTTCTACATGGATCAGGCCGAGCTGGTGCGCGCGGTCGGGGCCGTGCCGGAACGCATTTACACCCCGCGCTCAGCACGGCAGGATACGATGCGCGCCGTCAATCGCGCCTTGCGCGACCGCCAGACTGTCGTGCTCAGCTTACCGACCGACGTGCAGGACGCCGATCTCGCCGGCGACAGCGAGCCGCTCGAACTGCCGCCGGCGCCCGGCCGCTTGCATCCCGATCCGCACGCCGTCGGCTGGCTCGCAGATGCGATGGCGCGGGCCGAGCGCCCGCTCATACTTGCCGGGCGTGGCGCCGTGGTATCGAGCGCCGAACCGGCATTGGTTGCGCTCGCCGAGCGCACCGGCGCCTTGCTGGCGACCACGGTGTGCGGCCACGGGCTGTTCGCCGAAAGTCCCTGGTCGCTTGGCATCGCCGGCGGCTTCTCGTCGCCGATTGCGGACGAGCTTATCAGCGAGAGCGACCTCATTGCGGGGTTTGGTGCGAGCCTCACGCCATGGACCACCAAGCGCGGCAAGCTCGTCGCGCCCGGTGCCGTTGTCGCCCAGATCGACATCGAAGCGGCCAAGCTCGGTTACCAAATGCCGATCCAGCACGCCGTGCTCGGCGACGCGAAGGCGACGGCGGAAGCCCTATTGACCGCATTTTTGCAAGGAGACGTGTCGAAACCGCGACCAGGCCGCCGCACCGAGGCCGTGAGGGCGCGCATCCGCTGCGGCGACAATCATCAAAGCGCGCACAGCGACGAATCGAGCGTTCGGTTCATCGATCCGCGGACGTTGAGCAAGGCGGTCGACGCGATCCTGCCGATTGATCGCGTCGTGGCCTCCGATTCCGGCCATTTCTGCGGTTGGGTCCCGCGCTATCTGCGCGTACGAAGCCCGCGCGCATCGTGTCTCAGCCATTCTTTCCAGGCAGTTGGCCTTGGCCTCGCGTCTGCCATCGGCCTGGCAGTGGCCAATCCCGGCAAGCTCGCCGTGCTCGGCGCAGGCGATGGCGGCTTTATGATGTCGATCGCGGATCTCGAAACGGCGCTGCGCCTGAAGCTGCGGCTTTGCATTCTCATCTACAACGACAGCTCCTACGCCGCCGAGGTGCATTACTTTCAGCGCCAGGGATATGCAATCGACATCGTCAGATTCCCGGATACGGATTTTGCCGCCATTGCACGCGGCTACGGCGCCCGCGCCGCGACGGTCAGAACGCTATCCGATCTTGATGCGCTGAGGGCATGGGTGAGCGAAGGGGCGCCCAGCGTTTTCGTCATCGACGGCAAGATCAATCCGGATCTCGAGGCCGATTGGCATGCCGAGCACTTTCCTTCCTGAGCGGCAGCGCGTAGGGCGCAATAGCCACCGGGTCCGGCCGGAGCCTGCCATCGGGCCGGCCAGAGGCCGGACCCGGTGGGCCGGCCCGATGATAAACTCCGCGTATTGCGCCGCGGAAGTGGCGGATTACGCTTCGCTAACCTGATCCGCCCTACAGCGCCAGGTCATCGCAATGCGGTCCAAGGGCCCATCCAGGAACAAGTGAAACACTCGGTGTCATGCCCCGCGAAATCGGATGTTTCCGATTTCGCTCACTTAATAGCTGCCGAAGTCGGCCAAGGCCGACTTCGGGCGAAAGCGGGGCATCCAGTAACCACCGCGTGGTGGGCTTTTGCCCCAATCGAAGTGACGTGGTTACGGGTGAGGGAACGGATACAAGGATGCTGGCGTTTGAAGGGGAGACTTTACGGCTGGCGAGCGTGGACGACCGCATCCCACCGTTAGGTTGACTTTAAGTCCCTGGACCGTTTTCGCATGCGGAGATAACACCATGATCGGAGCGCGACCGGCGGCGACTCTGGTTTTTGCAATTGGAGCGCTGATCTCGACGGCGGTGGCCTTCGACAACGGGCAATGGAACGACGTTCCCGATCACGTGCGATCGTGGTTTAAGTCGGTCCGCAGTCCCAGCGGCGTTCATTGCTGTGATATCGCCGATGGGCATCGCACCGACTGGGAGCTCCGCCCGGCCGGCTACTTCATTCCGAATCCTATCGACCCGGCAGGTGAATGGATTGAGGTGCCGCCGGGAGCCGTCGTCCACAACGCGGGCAATCCGGTCGGTGAAGCGATCGTGTGGTGGAATACGGTCGCCATAGATGAAGATCAGACGGGCATTTTCATTCGCTGTTTCGTCCCGGGCGACGGCGTATAGCAGCAAAAGGGTGACATCGATCGGTCGCCCGCCATTCGTCGAAATGCATGTAGCTATCCGCCTTCGACCACAGGCCAATCTTCCCGGAGACCGGTTCCGGCAACGTGTGCTGCAGATAGAGCTTGCCGTCGAGATAGCCCTCGACCTTGTTGCCCGCGATGCGGACTTTGAGGTCGTGCCATTGCCGGGTTGCGGTCGGTGTGTTTCTGACCCATTCGACGGACGATCGCCGGCCTTTCTCGAATTTCCACAGGACCAGATTGTTTTCAAGGCAGTTCGCCCGGATCGTCAGATAGTCGCCGTTGGGCTTGAGATTGAAAAGGATGCCGGCGCCCTGATCGATGCGGCCCGACAGGCCTTCGAAGCGCACGCTGATTTCGCCATTCTTGAAGTTCTCGACGTCCTTGGCGACCACATAAGGGTAATAGGCATAGGCCTGCACGCGGTCGAGAAATTCCGCGTACCGCTCGCCATAGAGCGCACGTGCCTTGTCGGCGATGCCGGCGGAGGACTGGCCCTCCTTCCATTGCCGTCCGTCGACGGCCAGCACGGTCTTGCCCGCTTCGGTCTCGATCCGCCAGATGCCGACCACCGGAACCAGTGACTTCGGTTCGGCGCCTGCCGTTTCGCCGGAGAGATCCACCTTGGAGACCGGCGCCGCAATTGCCGGCGGTAGCAGGGCAACGGCGCTCACGACTGCCATCCACAGTATTCTCGTGCCGCTCTTCATGACGACCTCCCTTAAGGAACGTTCGGTTGTTGGACGGTAAACGGCGACTGCGCCACCATGCGAGAACGATCAGGATGGGCAGCACAGCAAGAAACCAGAGGAGGGAGAACGCGCCATCCGCGACGAGGGGATAGCCCGGAAATTCGGCGGAAGCGATTGGCGCGGGAGGCTGTACGCCTGCAAGCCCGTAGATCAGCGGCAGAACTTCGCGGGGACTTGTCGATCGGCTGGTGTCCTGTCGCGTGTCTTGGCGCGTGCCATAGCGATATTCGATCTCGCCGTACGCTTCGTCGCCAGCCGATGAAGCGATGCTCTGTCGCGCGGTGGCGAGGCGAGTGGAGACGTGCGGCATCACCCGATCGAGCTTCCCTAGCACATTGCGTTGCAGGTCAATGTAGCGAGGGTCTTCCACCGCAAGGTGGACCGTGATGGTTAGCGGCTCGGCAAGCTTCGCGAGCTGATTTGCATCGGCAACCGCGAAGGAATTGCGGCGATCCTCAGTGACGTCGATCGATGTCTTGAACTGCGACACAAGAAGGAGCGCGGCCGCCGCGGCGCCAACGCAAAGGGCAGAGCGCATCAGCTTCTCCCGGATCGCGACGCCAGGCGGCAGCCAGATCGCTGCCAGAGCCGCAAAGCCGCAGATGGCGACGGCCACGCCCGCAATGAGGCCGATGGAGAGAAGTCCTTGCTCGAATGTGCGAATGACCTGGGTTAGCGACAAATTGGCGAGCCATTCGAGCCAGCCAGGTCGGCCCGCGATGGCGAAATCGAGCACCCAGGACCCGACGGTAAATGCGAGCGTCACGATCGCGGCGGTGGCGCTGCTCTCGGTGATCGACGCGGCGAAGAGGGCCACCGCGCCGATGATGAGACCGTAGAGCAGGTGCCCCAAGAACAGCGTCGAAGTCTCGGCCGCAGACAAGTGTCCGCCGACCATCCACCAGGCCACGACCGCCGAAAGCACCGGAATGGCGCACAACAGCCACGCGCACAACACGGCAGCGAGCTTGACGCCGACAAGCGTGCCGGTGCGGTACGGCAGCTGGACCAGAAGCGCAAGCGCGCCGGACTGCTTCTCTTCCCCGAGCACCCGGATGGCGACGAACGGAAACAGCAGCGTGATCGCGACATAGAACGATCCGAACGTCGGGACCAAGATTCCGTCCAGGGGGGAAAGACTGGTGGCGAGCACCGGCGAGTTCACCGCCGCGGCACTCGCCTCGCCGTAGAGCGACATCGATTGAAAAAAGCTGTAGCCGATGAGCGGGCATGCGAGCAGCAACAGCGTCCATAGGGCACGACCGCCGGCAATTTCGCGCAGCTCCTTCGCGAACAGCGGCCAAATCGGAGCGCTGTGCGCCAGCGATTTCTCAGGTGAGGGCAAGAAAGATGTCCTCCAAATTTGCACCCGGCCGGCTGACCCGCTCACGCAACTCTTCGAGGGTACCGACGCCCCGAATTCGGCCGTCTGCCAGCAGGGCGAAACGGTCGCAGACCTGCTCGGCATCGGGGAGCTGATGGATCGACAGGAGCAGCGTGCGGCCGCCCGATGCCACGCGCCGCAGCACGGCCATCATGTCGCGAGTTTGTCTGAGATCGAAGCCGTCGAACGGCTCGTCCATCAGCAGAATCGGGTGTCGCGTCAGAAATCCAAGCGCGATGATGAGGCGGCGATTATAGCCTTTGGATAGGGCATGAATGCGCTTAGCCAGCACAGGGCGGAGTCCAACGGTTGAAACGATCTCGGACACCTCGTCCGCCGACCGCCGGTAGACGCCCGCAAAGAAGGCCAGCGCGTGCTCTGCAGTTTGATCGGCGTAAGGGCGGACGCCGTCCGGCAGGTAGAAGATCACCTCGCGCCGTTGGTGCGCTGGCAGCGGCCGATCGCGGAAGCGAATCTCGCCTGAATCGACCGGGAGCAGACCGGCAATCGCTTCAAGCAATGTCGTCTTGCCGGCGCCGTTCGGTCCGATCAGGCCCAGGATCTCGCCGGCCCGCACCGAAAAGCCGACGCCCTCGAGCGCCAGCTGTTCGCCGTAGAACTTGGTGAGCGAAGCGATCTGCAACACGATTAAGCCCTTCTTGGCGATTAATGCCGACGCAGCCGCGAACGAGCCGCTGACGAAAC
>WNFD01006324.1_pt1 | contig 11857 bp, 5 predicted proteins | sample 5400491 | NCBI WGS metagenome assembly WNFD01 (sample SAMN13153343, study PRJNA577476) | soil metagenome | isolation source: 120 cm saprolite under Douglas fir tree site 2 hole 2 replicate 2 | place: USA:California | collected 2015-04-18 | reverse complement strand
ATGTTCTGGGCACAACAACGAAACATTCTTTTGTGCTTCATTCTGCTACTGATGTTGGGCGCGTCGGCGGAGGCACAGAGCGCACTACCGTCAGATGCCAGTACGCCGTCTCTCGAATTGTCATCGCGAAAGTATCTCTTCGGAGATTGGGGAGGCGAGAGAAGCGCCTTGGCAGAAAAAGGGGTCACCTTCGACTTTTTCTACATCACGGATATGCAGGCCAATCCCAGCGGCGGAATGCAACAGACCTATGCCGGATGGGAACGAATTCGAGGAACGGTAGACATCAACTTCGACAAGATGATCCAGTGGCAGGGACTTAGCTTTCACGCCACGGGGCTCTGGCAGTCGGGAGCCAACCTGGGCGGCAAGATCGGGACTCTCGCCAACCCGAGCGATTTGGTGAGTCAACACAGTACGCGCTTGGATTCCTTCTGGGTGCAGCAGCTCTTTCTCCACAACAAAGTGAGAATCCGAGCGGGACAGTTGGCCGGTTTGGATTTTTATGGCAATCAGGAATACGGCGGTACCTGGCTTATCGAGCCCCTCGGCTATGCGTTCGGCAATCTGTTCAGTTCCATATTCGAGTCGTTCAATCCTGCAGGTACGCCCGGAGCGGAGATTCTCGTCGCGCCAACGAGTCATTTCTACGTGAAGAGCGCCGTCATGGCTGGCAACCGGAATCCCTATCAGCAGGATCCTACCGGCACCAACTTCGCAATTCGGAATTCTCCGAACTTTCTGTTCGAAGCCGGCTATTTGACGGGAAAGACTTATCCCGGTGAATACAAGTTCGGCGCTGTGTACAACGGCGGCAAGTTTCCGAATCCCGCCGGCATCGAGAGCAGCGGCAACTATCTGATCTATGGAATGGCAAGCCAGGCTTTGTACCGTCCTGACGCTGGCTCGAACCGCGGGCTGGATGCAACGATTGGCTTTGACTATAGCCCGGGCGATGTAAGCCGCGAAAACGTTCAGATCACGGCCGGGGCCCGCATCAATGCTCCCTTTGCGCGCCGTCCGAAGGACCGCATCGGCATTGGTTTCGTGTACAGCAAGATCAGCGATCCTTTCCGAAATTTCGGAACGTTACTGGGTGGCGCGCCGCTTGGTTCTGAAAAAGCATTCGAGTTGAACTATTCGCTGCAGGTCAGGCCTTACTGGCTGGTGCAACCCACATTTCAATATTACGCAAACGTAGGTGGCAATCCCTCTTTGTCGAACGCCACGGTTTTGGGGTTCAGGACCAAGATCACATTTTGATTCAGGGGCGCTCGTGAAAAGCAGAGTGAAAGAACTCACAAACATTTCTGGCCAGCAGTTTGATCTGTGTGTGATCGGCGGGGGAGCCACAGGTTCAGCTTGTGCACTGGATGCGCAGCTGCGCGGGATTCGGACGGTGCTCCTCGAAGCAGAAGACTTTGCCGGTGCAACTTCCAGTGCCGCCACCAAGATCATCCACGGCGGAGTTCGCTACCTGGAGGAAGCGATCAAGGGAGCGGATCTTCAGGAGTACCACGTACTGGTGCGCGCTTTGCACGAACGCGTTCGGATGCTGGAAAACGCACCTCACCTCACGCGGAAGCTGGAGTTCTTGGTGCCCGGCTACCACTGGATCGACGTGGCCTACCTCGATGTCGGTCTGAAAATCTACGATTGGCTTGCAGGACCAGGCCGCATCTCTCCGAGCAAATATCTTTCGCAAGAAGAAACCTTGAAGCGCATGCCGGGCTTGAACCAGAAGGGGTTGGTCGGTTCCGTCGCGTATGCCGATGGCCAATTCGACGATGCGCGCTACAACATCACGCTGGTGCAGACCTTCAGCGAAGCTGGCGGAAACACGCTGAACTACGCACGCGTTACGGATTTCAAGCGAGAAGCAGGCGGGAAGATCTCCGGCGTCGTGGTGAAGGATCAATTGACGGAAGAAACGTTCACGGTAAACGCCAAGGCCATTGTCAATGCCACGGGCCCGGTCTCGGATTCCATTCGCCAATTGGCCACCCCTACAGTGCAAAAGCGCATGCGGCCGAGCAAAGGCGCGCACATCCTTTTGCCGCTGGATGTGTTTCCGACCGAAGACGCACTGCTCATTCCAAAAACCGAAGATGGGCGCGTCCTGTTTGCTCTGCCTTGGGGTGGGAGGTTGCTCGTCGGAACGACCGACGAGGAAGTAACGCCGGAAACCGAACTGGTGGTGACGAAGGGGGATGTTGAGTATCTGCTGCGCCACCTCAATCAGTATTTGGCGCGCGCGGTAACTCCCGACGACATCGTGAGCGGCTTTGCTGGCGCGCGGCCTCTGGTGGGCCCGGACGATGGAGGGGATACAAAAAAGCTGGCCCGTGACGATGTGATTGAAGAGGATCCGGCCAGCGGGCTCATCAGCATCATGGGCGGTAAATGGACGACGCACCGTGCGATGGCCGAGGACACGATTGATCGCGTGCAGCAGGTTTTGGGATCGACTCGTGCAATTTCTCAGACTCGCAATTACGTCCTCTACGGCGGCAAAGGGTTCACGGATGACTACTGGAATATGCTCTGTCGCCAGTACCGACTTCCCGATGAGACAGCGCATCATCTGGCCGCCAAATTCGGGACTGCAGCCGAAAAGGTTCTTGCACTCGGAAGTGAGAACGCCGCGCTGCTGGACCCAATTCTCGAGGCGCGTCCCGCAATCAAGGCGGAGGTCGTTTATGCGGTTCGCCATGAAATGGCGGCAACCATTGAGGACGTTCTTGCGCGCAGGATTGGAATGCAACTCTATTCGTGGCGCGATGCAATTCAAGCCGCCCCGGTCGTGGGCTCACTGATCGCAGAAGAACTGTCCTGGACCAGTTCGTTCACACGCACGGCAATCATGCACTACGTCGAAAGGGTCAACCACCTGCTGGATTCGGCAGGCTTGTCCCGGGAACGTTCTCCAGCCTCGATGAGCCGTGAATCCGCGGCTGCTCAGCGCTGAAAGAAGGAGGAATCAAGTGTCAGACTATATCGGTGCAATCGATCAGGGTACAACGAGCACACGCTTCATCGTGTTTGACCGCTCAGGACGAGTCAAGGCGGTTGCCCAGAAGGAACACGAACAGATTTATCCAAAGCCAGGATGGGTTGAGCATAATGCGGAAGAGATCTGGCAGCACACACGCGAGGTGATCGCGGAGGCGATGGCGAAAGGCGGCCTTCAGCCGCAGGACCTGTCCGCGATCGGAATCACAAACCAGCGCGAGACCACCATCGTATGGAACCGCAAGACGGGCGAACCTGTCGCGAAGGCACTCGTGTGGCAGGACACACGTGTGGCGGACTACGTAAGTCAGATGGCAAAAGCCGGCGGGCAGGACCGGTTTCGCGGGAAGACCGGGCTGCCGCTGACCACTTATTTCAGCGGACTGAAAATTCGCTGGATTCTCGAACACGTGAAAGGTGCGCGGGAACTGGCGGAGGCGGGCGAGGTGATTTTCGGCAACATTGACACCTTCCTGCTCTGGCACTTGACGGGTGGAAGCAAAGGCGGCGTTCACATCACAGATGTCACGAACGCCAGCCGCACGCAGCTAATGAATCTTGAGACTCTGTCTTGGGACAAGGAACTTCTTGATGCGTTCGGAATCCCCGAGGCCATGCTGCCGAAAATCCGCTCCAGCAGCGAGACGTATGGGCTGGCTAAGGAACCATCGATAAAGAATGTAGCCATCGCGGGAATTCTGGGTGACCAGCAGGCCGCGTTGGTGGGGCAGACCTGCTTCGAAGCGGGGGAAGCAAAAAACACCTACGGCACGGGGTGTTTCCTGCTGATGAATACCGGGACGCGCAAGGTCGATTCCAAATCGGGCCTGCTCACGACGATGGGATACAAGCTGGGCGAGCAGCCGGCCCATTATGCGCTCGAAGGGAGCATCGCCATCACCGGGGCGCTTGTGCAATGGGTGCGCGACAACCTCGGTTTGATCGAGAAAAGTTCGGACATCGAAGCGCTGGCTCGGACTGTAACGGACAACGGCGGCGTCTATTTTGTTCCTGCGTTTTCCGGTTTGTACGCTCCCTACTGGAAAGACAGCGCACGCGGAGTGATCACCGGCCTGACGCGGTACGCAAACAAGGGACACATTGCACGCGCGGTCCTTGAGGCAACGGCGTTTCAAACCCGTGACGTTCTCGAGGCTATGGAAAAGGATTCGGGTATCAAGCTGGACGTGCTGCGTACGGACGGAGGCATGGTCGCCGATGAGCTGCTGATGCAATTTCAGGCGGACATTCTCGACAGACCTGTGGTCCGCCCAGTCACGAAGGACGCGACCACTGCGCTCGGTGCCGCATACGCCGCCGGTCTGGCAGTCGGGTACTTCAAAGATCTCAAAGATCTGCGCGCGAACTGGGCCGTTGATCACACATGGCAACCGAACCTGAACAACGGGAAGCGCGACGAAATGTACAACCTCTGGAAGCGGGCGGTTACTCGTTCATTCGATTGGGCAGCATAGTTCAATCAACGTCTTAAAGAGAAAAGGAGTTCTTGCATGCTTGCAAAATGCTTTGGTGAGTTCATGGGTACGCTCGTATTGGTATTGTTGGGCGATGGAGTTGTCGCGAACGTACTGCTCAAGCGTTCGAAGGCAGAAGGCGCGGGCTGGATGGTGATCACGAGCGGTTGGGCGTTCGCGGTGATGGCTGGTGTGTTCACAGCCATTGCTTGCGGCAGCGGCGATGCGCACCTTAACCCGGCAGTGACGATGGGTTTTGCTGTTTCTTCCGGTGAGTTTGCGAAGTTCGCGCCGTACCTGGTTGCGCAGATGGCAGGTGCTTTCGTAGGAGCCGCTCTTGTCTGGCTTCACTTTCTGCCACATTGGAAGGAGACCCCTGACCAAGGCCTGAAACTTGCCTGTTTCTGCACCGCGCCTGCGATCCGCAGATTTGGCGCAAACCTGGTCAGCGAGATCCTCGGCACTTTCGTTTTGGTTTTTGTGGTCGGTGCCATCTTTTCCAAGGCTGTTGCTGCCTCGGGACCGGCGGCGGGTCTCGGCCCCTACCTGGTCGCTGCTCTGGTTTGGGGGATCGGGCTTTCGCTCGGAGGAACCACCGGTTACGCAATCAATCCTGCTCGCGACTTCGGGCCGCGTCTCGCTCACACCGTGCTCCCCATCGCGGGGAAAGGAGCCTCGGATTGGAGCTACGCCATTGTGCCGGTAATCGGGCCACTCATCGGCGGTGGGTTGGCCGGCATCTTCCTGCGGGCAATCGCGAAGTAGCCGGCGTCCGACGAATTAGAACCACGCGAGGGATTGAGCCGTACTTATGACCAAGTTCGTTCTAGTCACCGGGGCGTCGAAGGGTATCGGTCGCGCCGCTGCGGATGCTCTGGCAGACGAAGGTTGGTCCGTCATCGGCGTCGCCCGCAGTTCGCCCGGCTTTTTCCCCGGTGTGTTCGTTGAGGCCGACCTCGCAGACCCCGACAGGACCCAAGCCATCGCCAACGAGTTAGGCGGTCGCGGAAACGTACTGGGTATCGTGAACAATGTAGGTCTTGCCCGGCATGAGACAATGGGCACCGTCGATCCTGATGCGTTCGCAACGGTTATGGACTTGAACGTGCGTCCTGCGCTGCAGCTCACCCAGGCATTGCTGCCTGGGATGCGCGCCGCAAAATTCGGTCGCATCATCAACGTGACAAGTCTTGTCACTCGCGGATTCGCCTTTCGTTCAAGCTACGCTGCGGCGAAGGCTGCACTGGAAAGTATCACGCGCACGATGGCGATCGAGCTCGCAGCCGACGGCATTACTGCGAACGCCGTTGCGCCTGGCCCGACCGAAACAGAACTATTCCGCGCCAACAATCCAGAAGGCAGCGAAGGAGAGGCCCGCTATTTGAGGGGAGTGCCTATGGGACGGTTCGCACGACCCGGGGAGATTGCGGCGGCGATCACATTTCTTGCCGGGGAGAAAGCTGCTTTCATCACAGGGCAGACTTTGTTTGTGGATGGAGGCGCGAGTCTCGGGACTCTCTAGCACTGCTCGAACCGGAGCGACTGACGTCGGCAGGAATTCGGTGGTCAGTGGCCTCTGCACCGTAGGAGACAGACTGGTAAGAAACTACCGAGTCGGAGCGAACTTTCACCTCCGATCGACCCTTCGTGCTTCTCGATCAACCGTCGCTCTTAGACCCGAGTCGCGCTCCAGTTGGCCAGCATACTGCCTGGCCTACAGCCACGTACCTAACGGAAGCGAAAGACTATACCGGTCAATCGAACGGCAGATCACACGCTTCGCTCCTGACTTCCGCGATTGCATTTAGGCCCGAGCCATTTCCTCACCCGCGGTGCTTGAGAGGTGGAATCCAAATTTGATTGGCGGTGACTTTGTGGGAGGCGCCATGGATTTCCCACAGCTTCTCTTCCGTCCCGCACACTCACTCTATCGCACACCCTGTTCCAGTCTTTACCTTTGCGGAGCATCCACTCCACCAGGTGGAGGTGTCCACGAAATGGCTGGCTATGACGGCGCTTGCGCACCTGACTCGTTAATTCGCAATTGGTGAGGTTGTTTCTGAACAGTTCTGCTACACCCTTCTTCGCGAACTCCTGAAGAGTCCTAAGCGCTATCCGCCGAAATGGCGCAAGTAAGTTACGAGCACGATGATCATGCCGCTCACAACTGCACTCAAGCCCATACAGACCATCAGCATTCTATTCTTCTTAAAGAAGCCCTCAATCGAGAAAGCAACTTGGACGAGGAAATACAGCACGAACATGGCGAGAGATAGGCCCGCAACGTCGCGGGTTCGAATGATACGAACGAGTTGGGGCAGCATAGCTGTCACGTTAACCATCCCTGCCAGCCAAATGATGAGTGACCAATGGATTCTCTTTGCGATCAGATCTCTCGTCACGGGTTGCTCCTTCGTTCGGAATGTACTATCCAGGACGGTCCCGTTTCAAAGCCGGCTAAAAGGAATGCTCTACAGCTTCAGAAGGTGAAATGATCGTAAGCATACGCCTCGTAAACAACCGCCGCCCTACTGGCATCTGCGAAATATTCCCGTGGGACTCCTGAGGACATCCGTGTTTTTAGCCAGGTGTTCGGTGTGTGGGACCGTGCCTTAAACCACTCAATCGGTGCGTTGTCGGCTCCAAGGTCATAGCTGTAGAATAGCCCAATTCGGGTGCGACAAATGGCTATGCGGCTTCATGAGCTGATCCGTCGTTGCATGGCGGCGATCACTCCCACCAGCAATGTATTGTGAAAGCGGAGAAGACTCGTGGTGGAGCTTGGAGAATACGCGCTTGAACCCTTGCGCAAGGATGAGGAATTCATCCTGTATCGGGGCCAGCACCGAAGCCAGAAAGACGCGGGCCCACCGTCCATTCTTTTGCTGGCGCCTGTCTCAACACGCCCTGCGCCAGAGACCCTTAAGAAAATAGAGCACGAATATTCGTTCAGGAGCGAACTGGACGCTACCTGGGCAGTTCGGCCCCTAGCTTTATCCCAGTACGACGGGCGAACGGTACTTGTGCTCGAGAACCCGGGTGGTGAGCCTCTCAATCGCCTCATTCAGGGACCGATGGAAATGAGGCAGTTTTTGCGCTTCGCCATTGGTCTCGCAACCACACTCAGCCAGTTGCACAAGCGTGGTCTGATCCACAAGAACCTCAAGCCGCCCAATGTTCTCGTAAACTCTACAAGCGGCCAGGTCTGGCTCATGGGCTTTGGGATCGCGTCGCGCCTTCCACGCGAACGCCAGTTACCCGAACCTCCCGAGTTCATCGCCGGAACGCTCGCCTACATGGCACCCGAGCAGACCGGCCGCATGAACCGTTCGATCGATGCCCGCAGCGATCTCTATGCCCTCGGCGTCACGCTTTACGAGATGCTGACCGGTGGTCTGCCCTTCACGGCTTCGGATCCTATGGAATGGGTACATTGCCATATTGCAAGACAGCCGGTACCACCGAGCGAGCTGCTTCGCAATGTGCCAGGCTCCATCTCTGCGATTATCATGAAGCTGCTCGCCAAAACTCCTGAGGAACGCTATCAGACGGCAGTCGGTGCAGAAAGCGACCTTCGGCGTTGCCTTGTTGAATGGAACACTCAGGGTCGCGTCGACGAATTCGTGCTCGGCCAAAACGACACGTCAAACCGGCTGTTGATTCCCGAGAAATTGTACGGGCGAGCACAAGAGATCAACACGTTGAGCGCCTCATTGGACCGTGTCGTGGCCAGCGGCAGGACGGAGTTGGTGCTTGTATCCGGATATTCCGGAATCGGCAAGTCGTCTGTCGTCAATGAACTCCACAAGGTGTTAGTTCCACCGCGAGGCCTTTTTGCCTCCGGCAAGTTCGATCAGTACAAGCGCGACATTCCTTATGCGACTCTGGCGCAATGCTTCCAGGGCCTCATCCGGCCACTTCTGGGCAAGAACGAAGCCGAACTGCGCAGATGGCGAGATGAGCTGCTTGAGGCGTTGGATCCGAACGGACTGCTCATTGTGGATCTCCTCCCGGAGTTGAAGGCCATCATAGGAGAGCAGCCGCCTGTTCCTGAACTCCCGCCACAGGACGCGCAACACCGTTTCCAGCTCGTGTTCCGGCGATTCATCGGCGTATTCGCGAGGCCGGAACATCCGCTCGCACTGTTCCTCGACGATCTGCAATGGCTAGACGCGGCAACGCTTGATGTGCTCGAGGATCTCTTGACACAGCCGGATGTGCACCACTTGATGTTGATCGGCGCCTACCGAGACAACGAAGTCCATTCCGCCCACCCGCTCATGCGAAAGCTAGAAGCGATCCGCCAAGCCGGTGGGAAGGTGCAGGAGATCGTCCTTGCGCCGCTTGCCTCTGAAGACTTGGGGAGGCTAATTGCGGATTCTCTTCACTGCGAGCTGGAGCGCGCCTTCCCGTTGGCGCAACTGATCTACGAGAAGACGGCCGGCAATCCGTTTTTCGCCATCCAGTTTATTTCCGCGCTTGCCGAGGAAGAACTACTCAAGTTCGACAATGGCGAAGCGCGATGGTCTTGGGACCTTAATCGTATTTACGCCAAAGGTTACACCGATAACGTGGCGGACCTTATGGTCGGTAAGTTGAATCGCCTTCCGGTCGAAACCCAGAGTGCTTTACAGCAGCTTGCCTGCCTGGGCAACAGCGCGGAGTTTGCTACGATTCAGATGGTTTATCAGGAATCAAACGAGGGGATGCACAGCCAACTGTGGGAGGCGGTCAAAGGGGGTCTCATCTTCCGCTCGGAAGATTTCTATAAGTTTCTCCACGACCGTGTTCAGGAAGCAGCCTATTCTTTGATCCCACAAGAATTACGCGCCGAGGCGCATCTTCGGATAGGGAGGCTGCTCGCAGCGAACACTCCTCCAGAGAAACTGGAAGAGCGGATCTTTGAGATCGTCAATCAGCTCAACCGCGGCTCTCAGCTCATCACGTCAGCCGCAGAGCGCGTTCGCGTTGCAGAGCTGAATTTCATCGCCGGAAGGCGGGCGAAGATCTCGACAGCGTACGCTTCGGCTCTCAAGTACCTTGCAGCTGGCCGAGCCCTGTTGACGCAAGAGAGCTGGGAGCATAGCTACGAGCTCATTTTCTGTATCGAATGCGATATGGCCGAGTGCGAATTGCTGACCGCCGACATGGTAGCGGCAGAAAATCGGCTCTCGTTGTTAGCACAGCACGCCAAAAGCGGGCACGATATCGCTGTTGTCACACGTTTGCGCCTCACGCTTTACACCACTCTGGATCGGAGCGACCGCGGAGTGGAGGTATGCCTGGATTACCTTCGACTCGGAGGCACTAATTGGTCGCCACATCCGACCAGTGACGAGGTACGGCGCGAGTACGATCGAATCTGGTCCATGGTGGGAGCGCGGCAAATCGAAGAACTCATCGACTTGCCCTTGATGACCAACCCGGACCTCCTCGACGCTCTGGACGTCCTGACCGAGGTTGTGACGCCGGCATTGTTTTGCGACGAGAACTTGTCTTCGCTCGTTATTTGCCGCCTGGTGAATCTCAGCCTCGAGCACGGTAACAGCGACGCGTCCTGCTTCGCTTATGTATGGCTCGCCATCATAGCCGGGCCGCGTTTCGGTAACTACAAGGACGGATTTCGCTTCGGTCGGCTTGGCTATGACTTGGTCGAAAAACGCGGATTGAAGCGTTTTCAAGCTCGAACCTATATGTCCTTCGGAGATATCGTCATGCCATGGACGAAACATGTCCAGGCCGGCCGCGATCTGGTGCGTCGCGCCTTCGATGCCGCGAACGAGATCGGAGACGTTACCTTTGCGGCGTACAGCTGCGATCATCTGATCAAAAACCTTCTTGCGGCGGGAGATGAGCTCGCTGAGGTACAACGCGAAGCCGAGAATGCCCTCGCGTTTGCCCAGAAGGTTCGGTTCGGTCTCGTCATTGACCACCTCACGGTGCAGCTCGGACTTGTCCGAACCCTTCGTGGGTTGACCCCGAAATTCGGCTCTTTCAATGATGAGGGATTCAATGAGCTTCGATTCGAGCGCCGTCTGGCAAGTAACCCGGCTTTGGCGGAACTTGAGTGCTGGTATTGGGTCCGAAAACTGCAGGCTCGTTTCTTTGCCGGAGACTATGCTTCTGCCGTCGACTCCTCGTTGAGTGCGCAGCGGCAACTTTGGACATCGCCATCACAATTCGAAACGGCAGAGTTAAGCTTCTATGGTGCTCTTTCCCACGCGGCATCATGGGATTCCGCCTTACCCGACCAGAGACAACAGCATTTTGAGCCTCTGAAGGTTCACCACCGACAACTCGAAGTATGGGCGGAGAATTGCCCAGAGAATTTCGAGAACCGCGCGGCACTGGTGGGTGCGGAGATCGCACGAATAGAAGGCCGCGTGCTCGACGCCGAGCACCTTTACGAACAGGCCATCCGCTCAGCGCACGCAAACGGCTTTGTCCACAACGAGGCGCTCGCCAACGAACTCGCCGCGCGGTTCTACCTGACACGTGGTTTCGAGAAGATCGCGTATGTCTATTTGCAAGACGCCCGCTACGGCTATCTCCGTTGGGGAGCCACCGCTAAGGTACGTCAACTCGACGACTTATATCCGTACCTCAGGGACGAAAAGCCGGTAGCCGGGTCTACAAGCACGATCGGCGCGCCCGTCGAACACCTGGATCTCGCGACAGTCATCAAAGTCTCGCAGGCCGTGTCGGCGGAGATGGTTCTGGAGAAGCTGATCGACACGCTCATGCGTACCGCGATTGAGCATGCGGGGGCTGAGCGAGGTTTGTTGATTCTCAGGCGAGATAATGAGCCGCGGATAGTGGCAGAAGCCACAATCAGCGGCCACAATGTGACTGTGCACCGGAGAGAAGCGCCCGCGAGCGCGTTGCCGGAATCGATCGTCCACTATGTCTTACGCACTCGGGAGAGTGTGATCCTGGACGATGCCGCGCTGAACAATCCCTTTTCGGCAGATACGTACATTCGCGAACGTCACGCGCGTTCCATTCTCTGCCTGCCGTTAATCAATCAGGCGAAACTCATCGGTGTGCTGTACCTTGAAAATAACCTTACTCCGGACGTCTTCACTCCGACTCGGATTACGGTACTGAAACTCCTTGCCTCCCAGGCCGCGATCTCCCTGGAGAATACACGCCTGTACGTCAATCTCGAAGAGCGTGAAGCGAAAATCCGGCGCTTAGTCGACGCCAATATTATGGGGATCTTCATTTGGAATCTCGAAGGTAAGATTACCGAGGCCAATGAAGCGTTTCTCCACATGGTGGAATACGACCGTGAAGATCTTGCTTCCGGGCACATGCGCTGGACAGACCTGACGCCAGTGGAATGGCAGGATCGCGACGCACGGGCTTTA
>WNFD01020108.1_pt1 | contig 11859 bp, 12 predicted proteins | sample 5400491 | NCBI WGS metagenome assembly WNFD01 (sample SAMN13153343, study PRJNA577476) | soil metagenome | isolation source: 120 cm saprolite under Douglas fir tree site 2 hole 2 replicate 2 | place: USA:California | collected 2015-04-18 | reverse complement strand
TCCTGCATGGCGATCTCGGCATCTCGATCTTCACCAACCTGCCGGTGATGACGCTGATCAAGCAGCGCATCGAGCCGACCGTCGCCCTCACCATCTGCACGCTGCTCGTCACCATCCCGGTCGCCATTCCGCTCGGCGTCATCGCCGCGTGGAAGGCCGGCACCTGGATCGACCGCGTCGTCATGGTCTTCGCCGTCGCCGGCTTCTCGATCCCCGGCTTCGTGCTCGCTTATATCCTGATCTTCACTTTCTCGATCGGCCTCGATCTGCTGCCGGTGCAGGGCTATACCAGCATCAAGGATGGCTTCGGGGCCTTTGCCAGCCACATGGTGCTGCCGAGCATCACCCTCGGCCTCTTCTATGCCGCGCTGGTCGCCCGCATTACGCGCGCCAGCATGCTCGACGTGCTGAGCCAGGATTATGTCCGAACGGCTCAGGCCAAGGGCCTGTCGAACCGCGAGGTCCTCATCGGCCACGCGTTGAAGAACGCGGCCGTACCGATCGCCACGATCATCGGCATCGGCGTCGCGCTGCTGATCTCGGGCGTCGTCATTACCGAGACGGTGTTCGCCATTCCGGGAATCGGCCGGCTCGTCGTCGACGCCATCCTGCGCCGCGACTATCCGATCATCCAGGGCGTCATTCTGATGTTCTCGGCGTGGTACGTTCTGGTCAATCTTGCCGTCGACATCAGCTACACCCTGTTTGACCCGCGCATCCGCTACTGACATGACGATCGCCCGATGATGACGACAGCCGCCGCATGACGATAGCCCCGACCGACCTCGCCGCCGCGCCATCGTTCGACGTCCCGCGACGCGGTAAGATGCATGATATCTTCCGTCGCCATCCGACGGCGATGGCCGGCGCCATCCTCCTCACGCTGCTCATCCTGATGGCGATCTTCGCGCCCTGGCTCGGCACCGTCGATCCGCAGGCGCTGGCGCCGATTCGCCGGCTGCGCGCGCCGTCGAGCAGCTATTGGTTCGGCACCGACATGCTCGGCCGCGACGTCTATAGCCGGGTCATCTATGGCTCGCGGGTCTCGCTGATCATCGGAATCTCGGTCGCCCTGTTCAGTGCCGCGGTCGGCATCGCCCTCGGCCTCCTCACCGGTTTCGTCCGCCTCGCCGACGCCATCCTCATGCGCATCATGGACGGGCTGATGTCGATCCCATCGGTGCTGCTCGCCATCGCGCTGATGGCGCTCACTCGCGCCAGCATGGGCAACGTCATCTTCGCGATCACCGTCGCCGAGGTGCCGCGCGTCACCCGCCTGGTGCGCGGCGTCGTGCTGACGCTGCGCGAGCAGCCCTTTGTCGAGGCGGCGATCGCCTCGGGCACCGGGTTCCTGCCGATCCTGTGGCGCCACATCCTGCCGAACACGCTGGCGCCGGTCCTTGTCCAGGGCACCTTCATCGCCGCCTCGGCCATGATCACCGAGGCGGCGCTCAGCTTCATCGGCGCCGGCACGCCACCCAACATCCCGAGCTGGGGCAACATCATGGCCGAGGGACGCAGCCTCTTCCAGGTTGCCTATTACATCATCCTTTTCCCAGGGATCTGCCTGTCGCTTGCCGTCCTGTCGATCAACCTCATCGGCGACGGGTTGCGCGACGCGCTCGACCCGCGTCTCGCCCGGCGGATGTGATGAACGTGACGCCTGATTGGAGCTCGTCGTGACCGCCGCCGCCGTCGAGATGCGCGTTGTCGCCGCCGCGGCCGCGGCGAAGCCGCTCCTCGAAGTCGAGGATCTGCGGACGTATTTCTTCACCCGTGACGGCGTCGTGCGCGCCGTCGATGGCGTCTCGATCTCTGTCGCCGAGGGCGAAACATTGGCGATCGTCGGCGAGAGCGGCTGCGGCAAGTCGGTCACCTCGCTGTCGATCCTGCGTCTCATCCAGACGCCGCCCGGCCGTATTGTCTCAGGCGCCATCCGCTTCCAGGGCGTCGACCTGCTGGACCTCGATGACGCCGCGATGCGGCGCATCCGCGGCAACGACATCTCGATGATCTTCCAGGAGCCGATGACGTCGCTTAACCCGGTGCTGACGATCGGGCGGCAGATCGGCGAGACGCTGATGCTGCACCAGCAGCTCGATCGCAGCGCCGCGCTGCAGCGCGCGGTCGAGATGCTTCGCCTCGTCCACATTCCCGAGGCCGAGCGGCGCGTCACCGAATACCCGCACCAGCTCTCCGGCGGCATGCGCCAGCGGGTGATGATCGCCATGGCGCTCGCGTGCAATCCCAAGCTTCTCATTGCCGATGAGCCGACGACGGCGCTCGACGTCACCATCCAGGCCCAGATCCTCGATTTGATGCGCGAGCTGAAGCGCAAGATCGGTGCCGCCATCGTCCTCATCACCCACGATCTCGGCGTCGTCGCCGAGATGGCGCAGCGCGTCGTCGTCATGTATGCCGGCCGCAAGGTCGAGGAGGCGCCGGTCGGCGAGCTGTTCCGCCAGCCGCTGCACCCATATACGCTCGGCCTCCTGACCTCGGTGCCGAAGCTTGGCGCGACGCTGACCCAGACGACGCCGGAACGCCTGACCGAGATTCCCGGCACCGTGCCATCGCTGCGCGAGGAAATCAAAGGCTGCGCCTTCGCGCCGCGCTGCGCCTTTGCCAGTGAGCGCTGCCGCGTCGAGTCCCCGGCGCTGGAGATGAAGACGCCGGCGCACCTTGCCGCCTGCTTCCATTCCGATCGGATCGCGCGATGAGCGCCAAGACGCACACGAACGGCAGAGCGGCACCGCTCCTCGAGGTGACCGACCTCAAAAAGCACTATCCCGTGCGCAAGGGGCTCTTCTCGCAGACGGTCGGGCAGGTCCTCGCCGTCGACGGTGTCAGCTTCACCATCGAGGCCGGTGAGACGCTCGGTCTCGTCGGCGAAAGCGGCTGCGGCAAATCGACAGCGGGCAAGGCGATCCTCAAGCTGATCGATCCGACCGCGGGGACCGTCAAGCTGCGCGGCGAGCGCATCGATCAGCTGACCCGCGCCGAGATGCGACCCTATCGCCGCGAGCTGCAGGTCGTCTTCCAGGATCCTTACTCCTCGCTCAACCCGCGCATGAATGTCGGCGATATCGTCGGCGAGCCGTTGCGCAACTACGAAATCGCCGGCGGCGCCGATCTCGGGCGCCGCGTCGCCACGCTCTTCGAGAAAGTCGGGCTGCGCGGCGAGGCGATGCAGCGCTACCCGCACGAATTCTCCGGCGGCCAGCGCCAGCGCATCGGCATCGCGCGCGCCCTCGCGCTCAACCCGTCGCTGATCGTCTGCGACGAGCCGGTCTCCGCCCTCGACGTCTCGGTTCAGGCGCAGGTCATCAACTTGCTGATGGATCTGCAGGGCGAGTTCGGCCTGTCCTATCTCTTCGTCGCCCACGACCTCGCCGTCGTCGAGCATATCAGCCACCGCATTGCCGTCATGTATCTCGGCAAGATCGTCGAGCTCACCGACAAGAAATCGCTCTTCGCTAATCCGCTTCACCCCTATACCGAGGCGCTGCTCTCGGCGGTGCCTCTGCCCGATCCCGAGGCCAAGCGCGACCGCATCATCCTTAAGGGCGACGTACCGAGTCCGATCAATCCGCCTGCGGGGTGCCGTTTTCACACGCGCTGCCCCTATGCGTTCGATCGCTGCCGGGGCGAGGAGCCGGCGATGCGCGAGGTGCGGCCGGGCCATCACGTCGCCTGCCATCTCCGCGAGGTGGATACCGCCGCCCTGGCAGCCGTGCAGGCAACGGCGGACTTGACGGGGTTGCCCGGCCGCCCAAAATGAACAATTGGCGTAACGACTGACAAGGAACATTGCCGGCGTGCCCGCTCGGCGCTTCGCGGGCGGCGGCAGGACTGAACTATGTATTCTGAGATCACCCGTTCCATCAAAGTGACGGTCAAGCCATTCTATCTCGAGGACCAATCGTCGCCCTCGGAGAACCACTATGTCTGGGCCTACCAGGTGCGGATCGAGAACCAGGGCAACGATACCGTCCAACTGCGGCGACGCCACTGGCGCATCACCGATGCGATGGGCGTCATGAAAGAGGTGCGCGGACCGGGCGTGGTCGGCGAAGAACCTGTGCTGGCGCCCGGCGAGAGCTTCGAATATACCTCGGGCACGCCGCTCGGCACGCCGTCTGGCATCATGGTCGGCAGCTATGAGATGGAGACCCGCGCCGGCGAGAGCTTCGAGGTTGCCATCCCGGCCTTCTCGCTCGACTCGCCGCACCAGCCGATCCGCCTTAACTGATTCGGCCTTGTCCTGCGCCCGCCGAGGCGCTGACAAAGTCGCCACAGGAGCACCCGCATGACGAAGAAAGCCAGCCGGGAGCGAGCCCGCCTCCAGGTCCTCGACAGCCCCGACCGCGACGACAGCGTCGGCGCTGCCAAACAGCAGCTCGTACGACCGAGCCGGCAAGCTGCCGAGGCGGCGGTGCGGACGCTGATCGAATGGGCGGGCGACGATCCCGCGCGCGAGGGCCTGCTCGGCACGCCCAATCGCGTGGTGCGATCCTTCGAGGAGTTCTTCCAGGGTTACGAGACCGATCCGGTGGAACTGCTGCAGCGCACTTTCGACGAAATCGACGGTTACGACGAGATGGTCGTGCTCAAGGACATTCGCTTCGAATCGCATTGCGAGCACCACATGGCGCCGATCATCGGCGAGGCGCATATCGCCTATTTGCCGGACCATCGGGTCGTCGGCATCTCGAAGCTCGCCCGGCTCGTCGAAGTCTATGCCAAGCGGTTGCAAATCCAGGAAAAGATGACGGCGCAAATCGCCAATACGCTGAACGAGGTCCTGCAGCCCAAAGGTGTCGCCGTGGTCATCGAGGCGGCGCATCAGTGCATGACGACGCGCGGCGTCCACAAACCGGGCGTCAGCATGGTGACGAGCACCATGCTCGGCGCCTTCCGCGACGATCCGACGACGCGGCGGGAGTTTCTCGCGATGATCGGCACGCCGGGCAAAGGCGGGCCGATCAACGTCTGAGCGGGGTCGACTGCCCCGCGCCTGTAAAGAACAGGAAAAATACAGGAACTCGAGTGTATCCGCCGCGAGTAGCTCCCCTGACGCGAGAATCCGATGGATGAGTCTCGGCGTTCCCCCACCGCGGCGTTCGGTCCTTTCCTACCCGAACCCCACAGCATGGTCGCTCACCCTCAAATCCAATCAGGATAATATATATCCTATTCGGACTCACACGCAAGCGAATTCTGGGTTACAATCCGGTCGGGGGCTGCGGCGCAGGGAGCATGACGAGATTAGGTTTGGGCGCGTCGCCGATGCGCAGGCGGATCTGCCAGAGCCGCCAATCCTTGGCGTAGCTGTCCGGATCGGTCAGACGGATCAGCGCCGTCGAGCGAATGAGGCCGGAACTCATCGTCTGCGAGCCGGGTGGCGCGAAGGTGCCGAAGCCGCCGAGCGGCAGGGCAAGCCCGCTGGCGATCGGCGGTCGAAAGAACGGTTGCTGATAGTCGGTGACCTGGCCGGCATCGATCGACTCGGCTTCGATCACGGCGCCCTCCGGCCCGACCAGCGCCGCACCGCGCAGCGCCTGGCGGTCGCTGACGGTCACCTGAATGACGGTCACCTCATCGCCCGGCAGGAAGCGGGCGACCGCGGTATACGGTCGCTGCCCCACCGTCGCGCCGTCGCGGCCGCCGCCGCAGGCGCCAAGCGCGGACGCCAGCAGGCTCAGCGCGACAAGGCGCAGCCGGCGGCGCCGCATCGCCTACTGCAGATAGAAGGTGAAATTGGCGCGCATCTGCCTCTCGAGCTCCCTGTCAAGCTCGGCCATCAGCTCCTTGGTCAACGCGTACCACGCCTCGTCGCGCTGGTTCGGCGTGATGCCCTCGGCGACCGATTGCGAGCGCGACGCCTTGGCCGAGATTGTGCGTTCGGGAAAGCCGCGTTCGTTGAGGAGATCGATGCTCATCTCGACGGTGGCGTCGTAGCGTTGCGCCTGATCGGTGGTGAAGGCGCCGGTCAAGCCCTTGGTCCGCGGCAGCTCGGTCTCCTTGACGCTGGCATCGACGATGCGGACGCGCGCGCGCCGCGTCGTGCCGGTTGCCTCGAGCCGGTCGCGCGCCCAATTCTCCATCGCGCGCTCGGGCGGAACCGGGAAGAGATGCTCGACATTGGGGGCGCGGAAACTAGGGTGGAAATCGTCCTCGAGCTCGACCGCTGCGACATCGAGGCGCAGGCGCGGCTCGTGGGAGAAACGAATATCGGGAAAGTTCCATTGAGGCAATGGGCGGCGCGGAGACCGGCGCGCGCGAAGACTGACATGCGCAGCGGGGGGCCCGCAAGCGCCTCACCCGGCCGCGGCGATGTCGTCGCGGGCGAAGGAATAGTTCGTGTTGCAGAACTCGCAGGTGACGCGGATTTCGGGCTCTTGCGCGATCTCGGCATTATCGTCGGGTGGCAGCTGACGCAGGATGCGCCCGATGCGCTCGCGCGAGCAGCGGCAGCGCGCCGCCAGCCCATGCGCATTGAAAACCCGCACGCCGTCCTCGTGGAACAGGCGAAAGAGCAGCTGGTGGCACGAGAGTCCCGGATCGAGCAGCTCGGCCGAGGTGCTCGAGCTCATCAGCACCAGGGCGCGGCGCCAGCCATCCTCCTGTGCCTCGCGGGCGAAGGCGTCCAGCCCGTCGGCCGGCAGGCGCTGCAGCATGATGCCGCCGGCACGCCACTGTTTGCTCACAGGATCGCGCCCGATCGCCGTCTTGATGGCGGCCTGGATCTGTTCCGACTGGCGGAAATAATGATGCGCGCATTCGGCGAGGGTGGCGCCCTGCAATTCGACGATGCCCTGGTAGCGGTCGGTATGGTCACCCTGATCGACGGTGAAGGCGATATAGCCGGCGCCGAGGAGCCGCGGCACCGACCCGGCAGCGTGCCGACCGGACATCGCCTTGGCGAGTCGCTCGTCGTCGAATTGCGCATAGCCGCGCACCGCGCCGGCGCTGGTGACGTCGGCGACGAGGAGATGGACGGGTCCGTCACCCTTGGTCTGCAAGGTGAAGACGCCTTCGTATTTGAGCGCGCCGGCGAGGAGGACCGCGAGGGCGATGGCCTCGCCGAGCAGCGCTGCGACCGGATCGGGATAGGCGTGGCGGCTGACGATGGTGTCGACCAGCGAGCCGACCCGCACCAGCCGGCCGCGCAACGCCGACGCCTCGATCTGGAACGGCTGAACGAGATCGTCGGCCGCCGAGCTCATCGGCCCCGCGCTCATTGGCCCCGTGCTCATCGGCCCCGACCTCATTGACGCCGACCTCATCGGCCTGCTCATGCGCAGGAATCCTCCACACCGGCGCGCGCCCGAGACGACGCCCCGGAGGGCGCCCGGGACGTCATCGGGGACGTGCGGCGAGACGGGTTCAGCCGAGGCACCAGGCGAGAATACCCTTCTGCGCGTGCAGGCGGTTTTCCGCCTCGTCCCAGACCACCGATTGCGGGCCGTCGACGACCGCGGCGCTGACCTCCTCGCCGCGCTTGACCGGCAGGCAGTGCATGAAGATGGCGTCGGGCTTGGCGCACGCCATCAGCCGCTCGTCGACGCGATAGGGCGCCAGCAAGTTGTGACGATTGACGCTGGCCTCGACCCCCATCGAGACCCAGGTGTCGGTGACCAGGCAATCGGCGCCGCGCGCCGCCTGCTCGGGATCGACGGTGACGCTGACGCGGCCGCCCGCCGCCTTCGCCCAGTCGAGCAGCCGCGCGGGCGGGCGCAGCTCGTCGGGACAGGCGATGCGCAGATCGAAATCGAAACGCACAGCGGCATGCACCCAGCTCGCCGCGACGTTGTTGCCATCGCCGCTCCAGGCAACGATCTTGCCCTTGGCCGGACCGCGATGCTCCTCGAGCGTCATGACGTCGGCCATCAGCTGACACGGATGCGAGCTGTCGGTCAGGCCGTTGATCACCGGCACGCTGGCGTGGCTCGCCATCTCCTCGAGCTTCGCCATCTGGGTCGTGCGCATCATGATGGCGTCGACGTAGCGCGACAGCACGCGCGCGGTATCGGCGACCGTCTCGCCACGGCCCATCTGGCTCGCCGCCGCGTCGAGGACGACGACATCGCCGCCGAGCTGCCGCATCGCCACCTCGAAAGAGACGCGCGTGCGCGTCGAGGGCTTCTCGAAGAGCATCGCCAGGGTCTTGCCGGCGAGCGGCCGGCCGCCGCCTCGTCCGCTCTTCTTGTAGGCAACTCCCATATCAAGGATGTGCCGCAGCTCCGGCGCATCGATGCGGTCGAGATCGAGGAAGTGGCGCGGCGGCGATCCCGCGGCTGCCACCGGGCGCAGCGCCTGCGATTTCGGCCGGCTCATGCCGCAAAGCTCCGCGCCACCCGATCGAGCATGGCGACGGCTTCGTCGACGTGGCGCTCGTCGATGATCAGCGGCGGCAGCAGGCGGATGACGTTCTCGCCGGCGCTCACCGTCAGAAGGCCCTGCTCCTGCAGCCGGGCGATGATTTCGGTGTTGGGCACCACGCAGCGCAGACCGAGCAGCATGCCGGCGCCGCGAATCTCGGCGAAGACGCTGGGGTATTTCTCGACCAGCGCGGCGAGGCGCTGCCAGAGGATGCGCGCGATGCGATCGGCCTTGGGGAGGAAATTGTCGGCGAGCAGGACGTCGAGAACGGCGTTCCCCGCCGCCATCGCCAGCGGGTTGCCGCCGAAGGTCGAGCCGTGCGATCCCGCCTTCATCGGCGCGGCGGCGCGCTCGGTCGCGAGGCACGCCCCCATCGGGAAGCCACCGCCGAGACCCTTGGCCACGCCCATGATGTCCGGCGCGATGCCGGCCCATTCATGGGCGAAGAGCTTGCCGGTCCGCCCCATGCCGCATTGCACCTCGTCGAACACGAGAAGCAGCCCATACTCGTCGGCGACCGCGCGCAGGCCGCGCAAATAGTCGAGCGAGGCCGGGCGGATGCCGCCCTCGCCCTGCACCGGTTCGACGAGGATCGCGGCGGTCTCCTTGCCGATCGCGTTGCGCAGCTCGTTGAGATTGCCGAAGGCGACGTGATCGAAACCGTCGACATCGGGGGCGTAACCCTTGAGGTATTTCTCGTTGCCGGCGGCCGCCAGCGTCGCCAGCGTGCGGCCGTGGAACGAGCCCTCGCAGGCGATGACCCGGTATTTCTCCGGATTGCCGGTCTCGTCGTGATATTTGCGCACCATCTTGATGGCGCATTCCAGCGCCTCGGCGCCGGAATTGCCGAAAAAGACCGTGTCGGCGAAGGTGTTGGCAACCAGGCGTTCGGCGAGGCGTTCCTGCCCCGGAATGTGAAAGAGATTCGAGGTATGCCAGAGCTTCTTGACCTGCTCGGTCAGCGCCGCGACGAGGTGGGGGTGCGAATGGCCGAGCACGGTGACCGCGATGCCGGAGGCAAAATCGAGGTATTTCCGCCCGTTAGTGGCGAAGAGATAGGCACCCTCGCCGCGCTCAAAGGCAAGGTCAAACCGAGCGTAAGTCGGCAATACGGCTGGAATCACGGGACGCTCCTGCGCGATATGGGCCGGCCCAAACGGGGCCTGCGCGTAAAGGGGTGTGGAAAAGCGGACGAAACGGTACCTACCGTCGTCGTCGCGCCGGCGAGCTCGCCCGCCACCCCTTGTTCATGCGGCCGAATTGGCCAGCACCGCGCACCATATCATGGCTCCATCACCTCGCCCCGCAAACGCCCGGGGCGAGAGCAGCGACGCGGAAAGCGCGGGAGTATGAAGAGCCAAGCGTAGAGTGTCAACGCGCGCATTGCTGGAGCAATAGTTGAATTCGGGGGCTCAATGGCATCCCCCGGCAGCTATCCCACGACGGGATTTGCGCAACCTGGGCGCGATCCGACCGCGATTTCTAGGCCTCGCCATTCATGTTCGGAGGGAACAGGCCGTCGGGGCGCGGTGTTCAATCGACAATTCATTCGTGTGCCTACTGATCGGCTGCGCGATCGGTCAAGGAGCGCTACGCGCGCGCTTCGCAGCTTCCACCAGCCCTGGCATTCCCCTCCCTGATGGCCAGTGCTGCGCTTGGCCCCGCCCCGCAAGGGCGGGGCCATTTTTTGCCGTTGCCGGGAAAGAACCACGGCGCGATAACGTTGCTGAGTAAGTTATGGACCAGGATCACCGCCTTAGGACCACTCGGCTCAGGAGACTCATTCATGGCCACGCTCTGGCGCGGTTTTCTCCGCTTGTCGCTTGTCTCCTGTCCGATCACGCTCGCGCCGGCGACCTCCGAGGCGAGCCGCATCCGGCTCAATCAGCTGAACAAGACGACGCATAACCGCTTGCGCGCGCGCATGGTCGACGAAGCGACCGGCGAGGAGGTCGAGCGCGACAACATCGTCAAAGGCTACCAGATCGAGAAGGGCCAATACGTCCTGCTCGACGACGAGGATCTCGATGCCATTCAGATCGAATCGTCGAAGACCATCGATCTTGAGACCTTCGTCGATGCCGACGAGATCGACCGCATCTATTTCGAGAAGCCCTATTACGTCACGCCCGACGGCAAAGTCGCGGCGGAGACCTACCACGTCATCGCTCGCGCCATGGCCGACAAAGGCAAGGTCGGGCTCGGACATGTCGTCATCTCGACACGCGAGCATCCCGTCGCCGTCGAACCGCATGACGGCATGCTGTTGTTGACGACGCTGCGCGCCGCCAATGAGGTGCGCGCACCGGAAATCGTCGAGCCCGATGAGGAGGTCAATGACGAGGCGGTGGAGCTCGCCAGCATGATCATCGACAAGCGCTCTGGCCGCTTCACGCCGAAGGCCTTCCACGATCGCTATCAGGACGCGCTACGCGAGCTCATCGAGGCCAAGGCCAAGGGACGCAAGATTCCGCTGCCGCAGATACGCGAGCCGGCCAAGGTAATCGATCTGATGGACGCGCTGAAGCGCTCGCTGTCGGAGACGCCGGCCGCGGCGACGGCGAAGAAGCCGGCGCGCAAGAAAGCTGCCGACACGCGGCAACGGCATCTCCTCTTGCCGGTCAAGGGCGGCAAGGAGGAGGCGCAACCGGCGCGTCGCAAGCCGTCGGCGAAGACGCGCAAACGCGCTTAGATGCGCCGCCCCCTTCCCCGTCCAGGGAAGGGTTAGCGCGGGGAAAAACCGCTCGGCGGCAATGAGAGAAGGATGACCCAACGCCGTACATCGCCAAGGAAGAAAACGACGCCGAGCACTGCGCGACGCAAGGCAGCGCCGTTGCGTCACGCGACGAAACAGCTCAGCGAATACCGCCGCAAGCGGGATTTTAGACGCACCCCTGAACCGCCGGGCGCAAGGAGGGGGGCGACGGCGAAAAAACCGCCGACAGGACTGAGCTTCGTCATCCAGAAACACGCCGCCACGCGCCTGCACTACGATTTCCGCCTCGAGCTCGACGGCGTGCTGAAGAGCTGGGCCATCCCGAAGGGGCCCAGCCTCGATCCCGGCGAGAAGCGCCTTGCCGTTCACGTCGAAGACCACCCGCTCGACTATGGCGGCTTCGAGGGCGTCATTCCGCAGGGTCAATATGGCGGCGGCACGGTGCTGCTCTGGGATCGCGGCACCTGGCAGCCGGAGGGCGATGACCCGGGAGCCGATTACCGAAAGGGATCGCTCAAATTCACGCTCGATGGCGAGAAGCTGCACGGCAAGTGGGCGCTTGTCCGCATGGCCGGCCGACGAGGGAAAGATGAGAAGCGAGAGAACTGGCTGCTGATCAAGGAGAAGGATGCCGTCGCGGAGCCGGGCAGCGGCAGCGCCGTGGTCGACGACAACCCGCTCAGCGTCGAGAGCGGCCGCGACATTCGGACGATCGCGGCGCAGGCCGACCGGGTGTGGGATTCGGCGACAGGCGAGCG
>WNFD01040316.1_pt1 | contig 11860 bp, 13 predicted proteins | sample 5400491 | NCBI WGS metagenome assembly WNFD01 (sample SAMN13153343, study PRJNA577476) | soil metagenome | isolation source: 120 cm saprolite under Douglas fir tree site 2 hole 2 replicate 2 | place: USA:California | collected 2015-04-18 | reverse complement strand
AAAGCGGACATTACCGAGCCATTCCAATCTCCCCATCTGAGTCGCTACGATCTCCTTCCAAGACTTGGGGGCAGCATGAAGCGGCGCGAGTTCATTACTTTGCTTGCGGGTGCGGCGGCAGCGTTGCCAATTACGGCACGCGCAGTAGCCGGTGGCCAGAAGTCTCACTGTTTTTATCTCCAAGGTTCGCTGATCGAAACAATCGCGCCGGAATCCTGTTTTAATGTAGAGACGCTAACGCACGACTCGAAAAGGTGACGAGCATGATGGCCGAATTGGGAACCGGAATGATGTGGGGAATGGGACTATTTTGGGTTCTGATCATTATTTTCCTTCTGCTGGGGATCTTGGCCTGCATTAAGTATTTGCGCTCTTAGTAAATCGAAGCTGGGATCAGCGCGTCACAATCACTAAATCGTGAGTCTGGGCGTAGCGCTTAAAGCCCCAATCTGGACATGACGCTGCCTATAAGCGTTGCGACTAAATGAACCAAAGGAGCGCTGGAATTTGCGCTCGTAAATCGGTATGCTTCGCCAGATGTTGTCAGAGAGAACCCGTCGACTGCTGACTTGGCCTCTTGCCCTGGCGCTTGCTGTGGGCTTGGTGGTCCACCCTCTTTATGCCGTTGACACGGGCGCGAAGGCTGGCAGTGGCACGATGGATATGTCTACGGCGACCATATCTGCGGATATGCCTATGCCGAACAAATGCGACGGATGTGCTGGTGACGAGAAGGCCACGATGCCGGCGGCTTGTGCCGCCTTCTGCGGCAGCATAATCGCGCTGCCGCTGCTGCCTGTGGTTATTGAGCCTGTTGCCATCGCTACGCTGCAGCCCGCTGGTGAGGCCTCTGTGAATGGGCACACCGCGCCTCCCGATCCTTACCCTCCTAAACCTATCGTCCTGAGCTAAAGACGCGTCGTCTGCCGACGGCAGCGTCTTTGTGCGCACGCGATGCGAAAGCTCTGCGGGTGCCTGCGAGCGTGCAATGCGCGCGACTCTACGAACGCGCATAATGCCTAGGTTTCGATCCAGGACGACTTGAAAATGTCTGTTGTTATTTCTCCGGCGATCAATCGCCGTACATTGCTTATGGGCGCGGCAAGCGCTGCCGCTGTGGCGTCGTTTCCCGCTGCAGCCAACGATTCGCCGACGACCAGAGAGCTGCAATTATTCGCGGCCCCCACTCGCTGGCCGCTCGTTGGAAAATCGAACCCGGGCACTGACGTTTGGACGTATGGAAGCCGCCTTCCCGGCCCAGAGATTCGATTGCGGCAGGGCGAACCCGTCCGCATCGTCGTCGACAACAAGCTTGAGCAGGACACCACTGTTCATTGGCACGGCATCCGGCTGCCCAACAATATGGATGGCGTTCCCGGCCTAACACAGCCTCCGATCAAGCCTGGGCAGCAGTTTACCTATGGGTTCACGCCGCCAGATGCTGGAACGTTTTGGTACCACCCGCACGCCAACAGCTTGCAGCAGCTTGGGCGGGGCATGGCGGGCGCTCTGATCGTCGAGGAGCCCCAGCCTGTCGCGGTCGATCGCGACATTGTTTGGCTACTTGCAGATTGGCGGCTGACATCGGACGCCCAGATCGCTTCAGGCTTCGGTAGCCCAATGGATGCGGCGATGTCGGGTCGCATCGGTAATACGGTGACGTTGAACGGCGCGGTGTCCGACGGTGTTCCGGTGCGAGCCGGTGAACGTGTCCGGCTGCGTCTGATTAACGGAGCCCTCGCGCGCATCATGGCGCTGCACTTCGAGGGCCACCGTCCTGTTGTCGTGGCGACCGATGGCCAGCCCTGCGAGCCGCACGAGCCGGCGAACGGCCGCCTGCTTCTTGGTCCCGCCATGCGGATCGACGTGATGCTCGACATGCAAGGCGAGCCAGGGCGGCGGTACCGCGTTGTCGATGATTTCTACGACAATCTTGCCTATTGGCTTACTGAGCTAGCGTACGACGATGCGCCGCCAATTCGCGCGCATCCGCTTGATGCCCCGCTCGCTTTGCCGCGCAACCCGCTACCAGAACCTGATCTTGCCACCGCCGATAGCCATTCCCTGACGTTGCAAGGCGGAATGATGAGCGGACGTGGAATGGGCGGCATGCGGGACAGCGAGCATGGTGGAATCTGGGCGATCAATGGCCATTCGATGACCGGTGACGGTCACGCCGGCATGGAGCCTCTACTGACGTTGCAGCGAGGGCGAACCTGTCTGCTGACGATACGCAACGACACGGCCTTTTCGCATCCGATTCATCTACACGGCCATAGCTTCCGCGTACTGAGCCGCGATAGGTCCGCGGTTCCTTATCGGCAATGGGCCGATACCGTCCTGATTGCGGCAAGAGAATCCGTCGATGTTGCATTTGTCGCCGACAATCCCGGCGATTGGATGCTGCATTGCCACGTCACCGACCATCAAGTGTCAGGCCTGATGACCGTCATTCGGGTTGCATGAATTTCGAGAGCTTTCAAAAAGGGAGACCTGAAATGAAAAGACGCAGTTTCTGCCTTGGCACCATCCTTGTACTGGCCGCTGCTCCGCTCCGCGCGGATGCCGCGCCGATCCGCGCGATCCTCTACAAGGACCCGCAGTGCGGCTGCTGCGAAGGCTATGCCGCGTATTTGCGGAAAAATGGTTTCACGGTCGACGTGAAGCCGACCAACGATCTTGCCGAAATCAGCCGCAAGGCTGGTGTGCCTTCGGAATTGCAGGGCTGTCACACCATGTTCGTCGGGATCGCCTGGAATGACCGGTGAAAAGACGGCGCCGTTCAAAATCTACGCCGTCCACAAGGATGGGACACCACCGACCGTCTACGCCGTCGAATGATCGACGGCATAGCTTTCCGACATGTCGCATGTCGGTTGACTCAAATAGTTGGCTGAAATGGGCGCAATGACGACTGTGATTTCTTCGAATACAGCTGCGGCCGAAAGCCGTGCTCGCAGGCTCGGCGGTCGTTTGTCGATCCCATGCGTCGGCACTTCGGTGGCTGCCTGTGGCTGGACAGCGGCGATGCTGTTTGCGGTGGCGAGCTTCCAATTCGCGCTGGCGCAGGCGCCACCGAAGAATTTCGTACTGCATGCCTTACCCAAGCCTGTCGCGGCAATCAGTTTCGAGGACGGTCAAGGGCGGTCACGGAGTCTTGCGGACTTTAACGGGAAAGTCGTCGTCCTTAATATTTGGGCGACCTGGTGCGGGCCATGCCGCGCTGAAATGCCCGCGCTTGACCGGTTGCAAGTTGCCCTGGGAGGCCGCGACTTCGAAGTCGCGCCGGTCTCAATCGATCGCGGCGGGATAGACCTCGTCAAGAAATTCTACGCCGAGATCAATATTCGCAATCTTCCAATGTATGTCGATACGTCGGGCCAGGCCGTGCGAAGCCTGGGTGCAATCGGCGTGCCCACCACGCTGATCATCAATCGCGCGGGAAATGAGGTCGGACGCATCACCGGCCCGGCGGAGTGGGATGCCCCAGAGGTCGCTGAGTTCTTGAAACCTATCATAGCAAGGCAAAACGACGCGGCCGAAACCGTCGGTCGAGATGTCAAGTCTCCGGCAGCAGATAAGAATTCGTCGGGTCCGCTCACGCGCGGATTCCAGTGGGTGAAAACACTGTTCATTCGATGAGCGACCAGGAGCAATTCATGGCAACACCTGAATCAAAAAATGCGGCAAATACTTCGCTGAAACGCGATTTGCTATACGCCGCGCGATACTACCTCGTTAATCGATGGGGACTTCTGGCAGTCGGGATTCTCATCCTCGCTACTGGTGCCGCCTTCAATTGGAGTTGGCTGGTTGCCGCTGGCGTCGCGCCGGTGCTCCTCTCGCTGGCGCCTTGCGCAATCATGTGCGCATTGGGCCTGTGCTGCATGAACATGAAAAAGAGTCAGTGAGTCAAATGACTTTGAAAGGAGAACTTCCCATGCATATGCGCAAAAAAATGCTCATCCTTGCTGCTGCCTTCGTTGCCGCACTGGGCGCGGCGCCGGCGCTCTACGCCAACGATTCATACAATTCATCGGATTCGACGCGGGACGACGGGATCATGGGAGGAGGCAAGAAGATGGGCCGTACCAGCCGAATGATGGGTGGCTGCGGCGCCATGATGCAGGGCGGACATAGCGACCGGCCGAATGATCAATGGCGCAAGAACGCGCCGGCTCAACCGGACAAGGACCGCTGAGCATGATGGCCAAAGATTTGCTTGCCGCGTTGAACGGTTTTCTGCGCTCCCGCTGGCGAATGCCGCGGATGCTTGCTCTCGCTTTGGCCTTGGTTGCTACTGCACCGATGGTGTCGGCCCACTCGCTTCACGAGATTGAGACAGCATTGGGCGACCGCGAAAAGTATTTCCAGCCAATCGACAAGGACACACCCGACTTCACCTTGCAGGATGCCGGCGGGCGCGTGCTCGGGCTTGCGGACCTCCACGGCAAGGTCGTGGTCCTGCATTTTATCTACACAAGCTGTCCGGACGTATGCCCGCTCCACTCGGAGCGAATCGCCGAAATCCAAGCCTTGGTTAACCAAACCCCGATGAAGGAGCAAGTCGAGTTCGTCAGTGTGACGACCGATCCGACGACCGATACCGCAGAGATGCGACGAGAGTATGGGCGCGTCCACGGGCTCGATGCCGCTAATTGGGTTTTCCTCACAACGACGCCACAGCAGTCGGAGAACGCAACACGCAAGCTCGCACAGCAGTTCGGGCACAGGTTCGACAAGACCGGTGATAGCTATCAAGTCCACGGCGTCGTGACGCACGTTATCGACAAAGAGGGCCACTGGCGGGCGAACTTTCATGGCCTGAAGTTCGAGCCGAGCAACCTCGTTGTGTTCGTCAATGCCCTAGTCAACGACCTCGAGAAGCCACACGCCCATTCCACGCCGAGTCTTTGGGAGCGAGCCAAGAAACTCTTTTGAGTGAACGACAACATCACATTCAACCGGAACATAGGAACTCTGCAATGACTGACGGAAGCAAGAACTACTGGAAAGAGCTGCAGGTCAAAATTCAGGGAATGCATTGTGCGAATTGTGAGGTGTTGATCGAACGGCGGTTCAAAAAGATACCTGGAGTTCGCAAGGTGACCGCCCGTCATACCGCCGGAACGGCGAAAATTGTCTATTACGGCAATCTCGACCTGAATACGCTGCAAGGTGCGGTTGCCGAAGATGGCTACACGGTCTCACACTTACATGAATTGACTGACAACGCGGAGCACCGGAACACTGGCCGTGATTATCTTGAAATTGGCGCGGTGTTTCTCGTTTTGATGGGACTCTTTTTAGTTCTGAAGCAATTCAACATCGTGCCGGAGAACTTCGCGGGATCCAACAAAACGATAAGTTTCGGCCTCGCCTTCCTTATCGGCGTTGTCGCCTCGATGTCGTCTTGCATCGCGGTCACTGGAGGCCTGCTCGTTGCGGTTGCGGCAAAGTACAATGCTGCAAGCGGACACTTGAGCAGGGCGCAAAGGTTCAAGCCACATCTCTATTTCAATGCGGGACGCGTCGTTTCGTACACGGTCCTTGGTGGTGCTGTGCTCGGCTTACAGATGCTCAAGCTGATGCCCCGGCTTGGCTTGCTCCGGGCGCCGAAGTTCATCGCGCATTGGATTCATGACTATACGGAACGAAAAACCAAAGGCAGCGCGTTCTTGCTGGGCGCGGCCACCTTCTTCTTACCGTGCGGTTTCACGCAGGGGCTGCAACTTTACGTGCTTGCCAAAGCGAGTGCTATGACCGGCGCGCTGACGATGTTCGCGTTTTCCATGGGAACGCTGCCCGCACTTCTATCGCTTTCCGCACTTTCCAGTTTTGCCGGCGGCGGATTCCAGCGGTACTTTTTGAAGTTCGCAGGCGCCGCCGTTGTTTTACTTGGGCTCTTCAACTTCCAAAGCGGTCTCACGCTTGCCGGGACCACCGACCAGTTCTCGTCCGCTCCCGCGTCCTCTCCGCAGCCCAGCGAAGCGCGGGTGCAAACAGTTCCGGTGATCGACGGCAAACAGATCGTCGACATGAAGATCGTCGGCTATCGCTACCAGCCTTATCAGTTCGCGGTCTTGCAGGGCGTTCCGGTCGAGTGGCGGATCGATGCGCAGCAGGCCGCCGGATGCGGACGCATTCTCATTGCTCCGAAGGCGGGAGTCCGCAAGCTCCTTCCATTCGGAACCACCGCTATCACCTTTACACCGCAAGCGCCCGGCGAAATCGGGTTTAATTGCAGCATGGGCATGATGACGCGCGGCGCCAAGATCATCGTGCTTGCGAACCCGAAGAGCAAATCCGCGGAAGAAACACTTGCAACGCCTGCCGGAACGCAAGTTTTTTCCTCGGGCCAGCGCGGTGAGGTCGAAGGTATCCTCAAGGGCTACCTCATCCAACATCCGGAGGTGCTGCAGGAGGCATTTGCCGAGCTTCAGAAACGTCAGCAGGCGGCAGAAGAGGAGCTGCATCGCGCTGCGGTGAAGGACAATATCGCGACGCTCTTCGGCTCGCCGCATCAGGTGGTGCTCGGCAATCCGAAAGGCGATGTCACCTTGGTCGAGTTCTTCGACTACAACTGTGCGTACTGCAAACATGCGCTCTCCGACATGCTCACGCTCATTAAGTCGGACCCGAAACTTCGTATCATCCTCAAGGAGTTTCCGGTGCTCGGCGTGGGTTCGACCGAGGCCGCGCAGGTCGCGGTCGCAGTCCGCATGCAGGACGAGAGCGGAAAAAAATACCTCGAATTCCACCAGAAACTATTGGGCGGTCGCGGTCAGGCCGACCGCGCGCGTGCCCTCGCGACCGCACAAGAGGCGGGCGTCGATATGGCGCGGCTTGAGAAGGACATGGCGGACCCTGAGGTCAAAACCACCCTCGCGGAGAACATCAAGCTTGCTGAAAACCTCAACCTGACGGGCACTCCGAGCTATGTGATCGGGCCGGACGTCGTGGTTGGCGCCGTCGGCGTCGATGCGCTTCGGGAAAAAATCACTGCCGCGCGCAAATAATACAATTCGGCTCAGTCACTCAGGAGCATGACCATGAAGGCAGCAACATTTAATATCGCCGGAATGCACTGTGCCTCGTGCGCGTCCCGCAACGAGCGGACGCTTAAGAAGATCGCAGGTGTCATCGACGCGAGCGTCAACTACGCGACCCACAGCGCCCGTGTGCAGTTCGACGAATCGGTCGTATCTCTCGGCGGGCTATATGATGCAGTCGTTGAGAACGGCTATCAGGTGCTCACACCTGAATTCGCTGGCGACCACAAGGAACATGCGCGCCAGGAACTTGTATCGGCCCGGATGCGAGCATTTCTGGCCTTGGGATTTACGCTTCCCGTCGTAGCGCTGGCGATGCTCGATATCAAACTCCCGATGAGCTTTCTCGGTCATAATTTGAGCGTTTGGATCGAAGCCGCGTTGAGCGCTGTTGTTATCCTCGTCTTCGGTTGGCAATTCCATATCGGCATGCTGCGGCGACGCTCGCGGCACTTTTCTACAGTCTCTGGGCTATGGCAGCCGGCGAGCATCATCTGTATTTTGAGACCGGCGCGGTGATTGCAGCCCTCATTCTGCTCGGCCGTTATTTCGAGGCGAGAAGCCGCGGTCAGGCGAGCGAAGCGATCGAAAGACTCGTCGAACTTGGCGCCAAGACCGCACATGTCCGTCGAGGGGGGCAGGAGCAGGATATTCCCATGGAGGAGGTGAAAGCTGGCGACATCCTCCTGGTGAAACCCGGCGAGAAAGTCCCGGTTGACGGAAAAATCATCAATGGGGCGTCGACGGTCGACGAGTCTATGCTCACCGGTGAAAGCATGCCGGTTGGCAAGGCAAAAGATGACGACGTATTCGGCGCGACCATCAACGTCGGCGGCGCGTTTGAGATGCAGGCGACAAAGGTCGGCGAGGACACTGCGCTTGCGCAAATTGTCAAACTGGTCGCCGATGCGCAGGTCAACAAAGCACCAATCCAACGCCTCGCCGATCAGATTTCAGGAGTATTTGTCCCTATTATTTTGGGCCTCGCCATCGCAACGGCCGCCGCCTGGTATATCGCAACCGGGGACATCTATCAAAGCTTTGTCCCGGCGGTTGCGGTTCTCGTCATCGCCTGCCCCTGTTCGCTTGGGTTGGCTACTCCGACCGCGATTATGGTCGGGACGGGACTTGGCGCGCGGCGAGGAATATTGATCAAGAACGGAGAAGCGCTCGAACGAGGCAAGAAGATCGACGTTGTTGTGTTCGACAAAACCGGCACGCTGACCGAGGGCAAACCGAAGGTTACCGACGTGGTCGCCGGTAAGGCGCACACAACCGACGACGTGCTTGCGCTGGCCGCGAGCATCGAACGGCTCTCGGAACATCCCATTGCACAGGCCATCGTGCGGGCGGCGAACGACAAGAACCTAGCGCTGACTGAAGTGGGGGATTTCGTAAACCTCGCAGGCAAAGGCGTCCAAGGCACGATTGGAGATGCCGTCGTCATGGCCGGAAGTCCTCGCTTGGTACTTGAGCATGGCATTCCGCTCACGGCTCATTTTGACCGGATTGAACAATATGAGGCCGAGGCGAAAACGGTGATCATCGTGGCGTGCAATCACAAACTGTATGGCGTGATCGCGGTCGCCGACACGCTCAAGGAGGACGCAAAAGCGGCGTCGGATAGTTTGCGCGGCGCGGGTATTAAGACGGTGATGATGACGGGGGATAACCGCAGAACAGCCGAAGCCATAGCCGCACAAATCGGAATCGATGAGATCTTCGCGGAAGTTTTGCCGCAAGATAAGGCGAAGCAGGTCCGCGTGCTTCAGGAACAGGGCCAACGCGTCGCCTTCGTCGGCGACGGCATTAATGATGCGCCCGCCCTCGTGCAGGCGGACCTCGGCATCGCGATCGGCACCGGCACTGACATTGCCATCGAAGCCGGCAATATCGTGCTGGTGAAGGGCCACCCGTTGAAAGTCGTCGAAGCGCTTGCGCTGGCTCGGATAACGTTTCGGACCATCAAACAAAACATGTTCTGGGCGTTTTTCTACAACGTCGCCGCGATTCCGTTAGCGGCGCTCGGTTTCCTCAATCCAATGGTGGCGGCAGGCGCGATGGCGATTTCAAGCGTCAGCGTTGTCGGCAACAGCTTGCGGAACAAGCGCCAGAAGCTCGCATAAAGGGCGCGTGACCATGATGCAGGACATGGGATCGATGATGGCAGGCATGGGAATCGTTTGGCTGCTTGTCATCCTCGTGCTGGTGCTCGGGATCGTCGCGCTCGCCATATACATCATCCGACGCTGAACTCATCTCATGGAGATGTGTCATGAACTCACTCGTCAAGGCTATCGTCGCAGCATACTCGGCGTTATTTGTGCTCTCCCCAGCATTTGGGGACGATGGCGATGCCGGACGCGGCCAACGCGTCTTTGGCGCATGCGCGCCCTGCCATTCGTTGGAGCCCGATAAGAACATGACCGGGCCGAGCCTCGCGGGGCTGTGGAGTCGGCAAGCAGGAACATTGAAAAGCTTCGAACGCTACTCGGATGCTCTCAAGTCGTCAGGGATCATCTGGGAGGATGCCGCGCTGAATGCCTGGATCACCGATCCGCAGAAGTTTATTTCCGACAATGACATGACGTTTCGCGGCATCAAGGATGCGCGCCAGCGCGCCGATCTCCTTGCTTTTCTGAAAGAAGCAACGCGGCCCGGTGTCTCAACCGCACAGTTCACCCAGCGGGGCGGCATGATGGGTGGCGGCAACGCGCCAAATTTGAAGAAACTTGACCCGGAAGATCGCGTTCAGGCCATCCGCCATTGCCACGACACCTATCGGGTAACCACGGCGGACGGAAAGACGCACAACTATTGGGAACAAAATCTGCGATTCAAGACCGATTCAAGCAGCGATGGCCCGGAAAAAAATGTTCCGGCCATCGTAGGTTCCGGCATGATGGGCGACCGCGCCTCGGTGATATTCGCCGCGCCCGAGGAAATCAGTGGCTTTATCATGCGTCAGTGTTGACGGAGCGGGGCAAAGCAGAGCGCGCCGTCACATCCTTCTCGCGGACCGCGAACGGCGGCCTGATCGTGACAGCGAGCAGCCTGGCTCAATTTCATCGCGATCTAATCGTTGCGCTGGCGGCCCGGTACAAACTGCCTGCTGTCTACCCGGAGCGCTTGTTCGTCGCCGCCGGAGGCCTGATCTCCTACGGGCCGAATATAATCGATCAATACCGGCGCGCGGCTGTTTATGTCGACCGCATACTCAAGGGAGAGAAGCCGGCAGACCTGCCAGTGCAGGCACCAAACAAGTACGAATTGGCAGTCAATCTGAAGACAGCTAAGGCGCTCGGCATTGTTATGCCGCAGACGCTGCTCGCCCGCGCTGATGAGGTGATCGAATGAATGACGAAATGTCCGCTATTGGCACTTAGCGGACATAGCGATGACTTCCCTCCATGTCCGCTCATGACCCAAAGCGGACTTCAGCCGGTCACTCAGCGACCTGGAACCGGGCCTTTGCTAGTGGAGGTTTGAGCCGCTACCATGCTCTGTCCTGAGCCTGGGGGAGGCATGAGACGGAGGAGTGGGGCAAATCCAAAGAAAACGCGGCGCCGCAAGCCGGCGGCAAGAAAGCCCGCGTCTCGCCCGCGAGGCGGCCCCAAATATCCGGACGGGACAATTGAGCAACTAAGGGGTGAGCTCGACGAGGCGCTGGAGCAACGGGCGGCAACCAGTGAGATCCTCGGCGTCATCCGTCGGTCGCCCACAGATGCCCAGCCAGTTTTCGATGCGATATGTGAAAGTGCCTCGCGTCTCTGCGAGGGATTGTTCAGCGTTGCCTGGCGATATGACGGCGAACTCCTTCACTATGCGGCAAGCTACAATTTCACGCCCGAAGTCCTCGATCACATTTTCAAGACATATCCCAAGCGACCCGATCGTTCTGTGGCCGCCGGGCGGGCGATATTGGATGGCAGGATTGCCCACGTGCCCGACATGCTCGCGGATCCGGGGTACGCCCACGAGTTGGCGCTGGCCGGGAATTGGCGAGCCTCAATAGCGGTTCCCATGCTGCGCGATGGCAAACCTGTAGGCGCGATCTCTGTTGGCAAAGCGGAAGCCGTCCCGTTTTCGGAAAGGCAAATGCAGTTGCTGACGACCTTCGCCGATCAGGCAGTGATCGCGATCGAGAACGTGAGGCTGTTCAAAAGAGAGCAGGAACGTACGCGCGAGCTTTCGGAATCTCTGGAGCAACAAACTGCCACGTCAGAGGTGCTGAAAGTCATCTCAAGCTCGCCCGGCGAGCTAGACCCGGTATTCAGCGCGATGCTGGAGAACGCGTCGCGCATTTGCGAAGCGAAATTAGCCAACTTGTTTCTCTATGCGGACAACACGTTTCGTCTGGCTGCCCACCGAAACGCCCCAGTCGCCTATGCTGAGCAGTGGGCCAAAAATCCGGTTCTTACGCTCAGCGAAAATTCGAGGAACCCGCTTGCACGCTTGGCCGCGAGCAAACGCATAGTCGACATTCCAGACCTGATGGCCGAGCCAGGCTATTTAGCGCGCGACCCTCGCTTCGTCGCGCTCGTTGAGGCCGCCGGCGCCCGAACACACCTCCTTGTCCCGATGCTCAAGGAGGGCGGATTGGTCGGCGCCATCGCCATCTATCGGCAGGAGGTCCGTCCGTTCACCGCCAAACAGATCGAGCTGGTGCAAAACTTCGCCGCCCAAGCGGTCATCGCCATCGAGAACACGCGGCTGCTGAGCGAGTTGCGTGACTCATTGCAACAGCAGACCGCTACTGCAGACGTGCTCAAGGTTATCAGCCGTTCGACATTTAACCTGTCGGCTGT
>WNFD01015871.1_pt1 | contig 11860 bp, 10 predicted proteins | sample 5400491 | NCBI WGS metagenome assembly WNFD01 (sample SAMN13153343, study PRJNA577476) | soil metagenome | isolation source: 120 cm saprolite under Douglas fir tree site 2 hole 2 replicate 2 | place: USA:California | collected 2015-04-18 | reverse complement strand
AGCTTGGTCTAGTTTCTCCAGATAGCTTTAGTTTTGGCGATTCCATCATCTTTCTCGCAATGGGGGTCATTGGTGGATTAGGCAGTATCCCCGGAGTGATCGTTGGTGCGCTGCTTGTCTACACTCTCAACGTGTTTCTTCCGGCACAACTCGATGCGAGTGCCACCGACCCAACCAGTGTTTTTTATGGCATAAATAATGCCATTGTCCACTTCATACCTAGCTTCACATTCGGGAATGTTCGAAACCTGATCTTCGGTATCCTTCTGGTCGTGATCATGATCTTCCGACCTGAAGGGCTCATACCCAGCGCGCGCAGGCGGCGTGAGTTGCATCACGCAGAAGATGAGGGAGTGGAGGTAGGTGCGTTGGATGTCATACCTGGTGCGCCTGGCTTTGAATCGGAGGTGCGTGTTGAGTAGTAGCGAGAAAGGAGTATGCTATGGGCGTTGAACAAACCAATGAGCCTATGCTGAAGCTATCTAAGGTTTCCAAACATTTTGGTGGCCTTGCAGCAGTGCAGGACCTCGATCTTGAGGTCTTGTCGCAAGAGATTATAAGCGTAATAGGACCGAATGGCGCTGGGAAGACAACAGTATTTAATCTTATTACCGGTATCTATCGCCCATCTGCGGGCGAAATACAACTTGCAGGCCAATCGTTAGCAGGCTTGACTCCTGATAGGGTTCTCAAGCGTGGTATTGCCCGTACGTTTCAGAACATTCGTCTCTTTAATAATATGACGGTGCTAGAGAATGTGCTTGTTGGGCAGCATACGCAACTCAAGGCTGGTATTCTGGGTGATGTTTTTCGCCCCCCTAGAGTTGTGCGCGAAGAAGCTGAAGCACGCAAACGTGCCATTGAGCTTCTGAGTTTCTTTGGCTCTGAGCTGGTTGATAGACAGGAAGAATATGTAATTAACCTCTCATATGCTTACCGTAGGCGCGTCGAAATTGCGCGGGCGTTGGCTTCCAATCCCAGGTTACTTTTGCTGGACGAACCCACTGCAGGTATGAACGAGGCAGAAACACTGGATGCAGTAAAGTATGTAAGGCGCCTGCGCGATGAGTTACATCTGACCATTTTGTTAATCGAGCATAAGCTGGCAGTGACGATGGGTATGTCTGATCGAATCTATGTACTCGACTATGGGCGGAAAATTGCAGAAGGCCTGCCTGAGGAAGTGCGCCGCGATGAAAAAGTTATCGCTGCCTACCTTGGTACACCTACAAAGAGGGGACAGGAACAAGAAAGTGTTGAGTGATGCTTTTAATGGTAAGTTCGTCAGAAACCCTATGGCGGTAGCCTGGGATTGCAGCGCAGAAGGAGAAGCGAAGAATGACAAGTGCTGATATTTCTCCCTCTACCTCTGGTGAAAATGTAGCAGAGGCGACGAAGTCGACAATGTTACAACTTACCGATGTAGATACGTATTATGGGCCTAGCCAGGTCCTTCGTAAAGTTTCGCTCGAAGTCGATAAGGGCGAGATTGTTTGCTTGCTGGGAGCAAACGCGGCAGGCAAAACAACTACGATGAAGACTATCTTTGGCCTGGTACATCCGCGTCGTGGTACCATTGAATTCCAGGGTACACGTATTGATCGAAAATTGCCCGGAGATATTGTGACCTCTGGTATGTCCCTCGTACCTGAAGCGCGTCGTATCTTCCCTCGAATGACGGTGTTGGAAAATCTGGAAATGGGAGCATTCATCCGCAGGAATAAGGCAGAGATCAAGGAAGATATAGATCATGTTTTTGAGATATTCCCGCGTATCAAAGAACGCTTGAAACAGGTTGCTGGCACTCTGTCTGGTGGTGAACAACAGATGCTGGCAATGGGGCGTTCATTAATGTCTCGTCCCAAAATGATGTGCATGGACGAGCCATCCATGGGTCTTTCGCCGATTCTTGTTGAGACGGTATTTAACACCATTTTGCGCATTCGCGACGAGGGCGTTACCGTCTTTCTGGTGGAACAAAATGCTTCAATGGCGCTCAGCCTGGCTGATCGTGGTTATGTGCTGCAAACAGGGCAGATCGTCCTGAGCGATACAGCTAAGAATTTACTTACAAATGACCTTGTGCGCCAGGCTTACCTTGGTGGAGCGTAAGGCCTAATTACTAAAAGCCTGATTGAGTGAGAGCAATATCAAAGCTTCTTTTTATGGCGTGCGCGGAAACGGCGTGCCTTCCAAAGGTTAGCGCATTTTTCAGGTGTGCAGTACAGCTTTGTGCGACTTTTGCTCTCATCATAAAAGATCCCACGGCAGTAGGTATTTGCACATATTTTGAGACGTCTAGGATCGTGATAAGCCAGCACATGGGCGAATGAAGCCGCGATTTCTGCTTGAACCCAGTCCCAATTCTTCTTGAGTGGCACCATTTCCAGTTGATATCCATTTGAGTCTTTCTCCAGGTGGCGACACAAGGGCATTTTGAGCAGAAAGGCATTGAGCGCTGCTTGATCTTGGTCTGTGATCTTTCCCTCAACCAGCGTTTCTATCATTGAGCGTAGAAAGGTACGTAGCGATACCAGAGTAGTCAGCATAGCTGCATCGGGTGGATGGTCAACCTGAAGTCCCCATTTCGTAAGAAACTGTTCCATCCAACCTGGTTGCTGAAGGTCATCTCTCACCCACCGGCCGCGGAAATCGCGAAATTCGCTATTGATGAAATCCACGCATATCGCTTCCATTCTTCTCTTAGCTCCCTCTAAGTCCAACAGGAATTGGTTGACTCTCTTTCATGTCTTCTTTCTCATGTAGTGGCTGAGAACGAATGAGGGTCAACATAACTTTCTAAAAAATATTGACAGTTTCATGTTGGACATGTTATCCTTTTGAATATAACCCTATTAAGCAACATTGACCGTTACAATACCAGTCCAGTTCCCTTTTATTGTCGTTCTGTTGTATCTTCAAGAAAGGGATACACCGATGGTGAGTAAACAAACAGATGCACTCATAGGATACCCCTCCCGCCGTGATGTTCTGCGGGGTATGGCAGGATTGATGGTCACCATGAGTCTAGGTGGTTGTGCTCAAGTGCTTTCTTCCTCTTCAACGCCAACTCCTATTCCTACCCCTCGTCGTCCAGGAAGCTTACTTTATACCTATCGTGGCCATACTGATCGTATACTGACGGTAGCATGGTCGCCCAACGGCAAGTACATCGCCTCAGGATCTTTAGATAAGACAGTGCAGGTCTGGGCTAGCAACCCCGGCGAACATTTTCGACCCTATATTTATCGGGGTCATACCGCCGGTGTACAAACAGTGGCCTGGTCACCAGACAGTAATCGCGTTGTTTCAGGTGCCATCGATAAAACGGTACAGGTATGGGATGCTCTTAGCGGAGAGCATGTCGCTATCTATACGGGACATACCGGCTTCGTGAATACGGTAGCGTGGTCACCGAATGGCACCTACATTGCTACTGGCTCTGCAGATAATACCGTGCGCTTGTGGGAGGTCGCGACTGGTAAGCAGATGTATGTCTATCGCGGCCATCGAGCAAGCGTCAATTCGATCGTGTGGTCACCTGATAGCCAACAGATTGCTTCTGGGTCTGCAGACAAGACGGTGCAGATCCTGGACGCCACGACCGGAAATCATAGGTATACCTATCGTGGCCATACCGACACGGTAAGTTCGGTTTCCTGGTCCCCTGATGGGAAATACATCGCTTCCGGTTCGTGGGACAAGACTGTACAGGTGTGGAATGCGGTGACCGGGGCTGTTTTGTATACCTATAACGGGTACAATGTGCAAGCCGCGGTTAATCCCTCCAAGGGGGTACTTCCTGACCTCATCTTTGCTGTTGCCTGGTCACACAATGGGAAGCGCATCGCGGCCATAACCCAGGTCTATTGCGGCGATGTCTGTGCCGTCGTGTTAGGCTGGGACGCATATACCCAGAGCAATTTCACCTTTTGGGTAGACGAGCCGATCTTTGCAATGGCATGGTCCCCTGACGACACACGTCTTGTCACTTCAATTGTAAATTCAGAGCAAGGCACTGAACATTTGAGCGTGCAGCCGCCGGATGGAAACTTTGCACAGATTTCGCAGGCGTAAGTATTTTGCCTGTGGTTGTGCTGACTGCCTGAAATCCGTTTTTGGGTGATGGCCTAATGCTGTGCTCACTGAAAAAGCTGACAAAAATACTCATCACAGCACAGGAATGGCTAAGTTTGTCTATTGTTGATTATCTAATTTTCGATGCAGTTCTTCAATACGCTGAATGACTTCGGCGAGCGTTGTCACTCTCAGGTCTTCCATGTCTTCTCGAAGTGTTTCCAGGCGTTCGAGCAACTCCATCTCTTCGTATTCGAATTCATCTGTTCCTATATGCGCCTCTAACGAATTATGCTGATCATCAGGCGTATTGCTCATAGTTGTTAAACCTCCCCTAAAATAGAAAAGATGTGTTAGGATCTTCATAAGTCCAGCCAGCCTGCGAAATGTTACCAGAATCGATAACTGCAGGTGATCCTTGTACCTCTCCTTGATCATCTAAAGATACCTTATAAAGTCCACTACCTGAATTCAAATTTTTACCTTGCCACGACAGACGATCTCTGGTGAGAAAGAGGAACTCGAGCATCAGGCATAACATATGAACCAGTACCTCGTACTGTTGTCAGATCATTCAGTAATTGTTGCTGCCGCTGATTATCAACATCTACAAGCTGCAATGTATGCAATCCATCTAAGAGAATGAACCGACTATCAGGTGACCAGTAAGGCACACTACCATCTTCACTAGAAACACTAAACGAGGACAGGTCTTTAGTATTGAGGATTGTATATATGGTACCTGTACTATAGAGTACATAATTGCCATCGGGTGACCAGGCAAACTGGGTGCAGCTACACGTGGCAATAGTTTTGGTTTGCCCATGAGGGTCACGCAATAGAAGTTGTACTGTCATAGCTGTGGTAGCAGTGGTATCGGAACCCCTAGGACGACCGCTGGCACCTACCCGCCTTGCCAACGACGCTAGCGCGTCTAGTGCTGCGCACTCAGGCAAGACGAAAGGAGAAGGGTCCCCATTCCCCACACCACCACTCCCGCCCTTACAAAGATACGAGGAAACATTACCGGTAGTTTCTGTAACAATCGCGTAAAGCATGCTCGGATTTTGGTGAGCAGGTTGCCATAATACACGTTCGAGGGATGCGGGAAGTGGATGTCCAGGAAGCGCACCCTGTAGGATAAATTGGAACTGAGTTCCCGCCAGCGTGGTAATAAAGACACCTTGACTGGAATTTCCTATAGCCAAATTATTCATTGAAGAAGAAGGAATAGAGTACGTATAAGGTAGTAATTTTCGGGCGATGTCTAAAGGCTGATCGTTTTGGGATGCCCACCATGATTGTGTACCCGGATTCTGGATTAGTGCGGTAGTCTCTTCTCGATAGAGCAGGCGGTTGCCAGTAGGATTCCACCAGGCATTGCTGTGCTGAATATCTGTGCTTGATTCGGCAATGGGAATGGGTGTGCCGCCATCGATGCCGACTGTATTAAGGACGCTCGGAACGTCACGCGTTAGCCCGGTAACCGGATTACTGGCTAGATGCCTTCCAGCGATAGTTTTGGCAAAATTACCATCGAGGGTACGAAAAGCAAAGATTTGATGGTTAGGCGACCATGCATAGCCTATAACTGGAGCGCTATCTGAAACGACCTCGAATGCGTTAGCGCCGTCGGGATCGATTGTCCAGAGGTGTCCATCGCGTACGAAGGAAATTTCGTTGTTCCCGACATGTCCAGGACTGCACGAAGTCAGAAGGACCGCGAGTAGCAGAAACATAAGAAAAAACAGACGTTTTTGTGTCATATAACAAGTAATAGTCCCATCATTTACCAGCGTTTGATCAGGTGAGCTACTTTGCCATCGGGAGTTAGCTCGTAGCGAATGCGGTCGGGATTGACATCTGCAACATCACCAGCATAATCTGCTGAAATGATCGTATCGTGAGGATGAGCGATATTCCATACATCTGCAATCGCACCGGGCTCTTCAGTACTGTAGACAAACCGACGAGGACTTTTGGACTTTTGTGAAAGGTTTTCTGCCTTGCCAAAGGATTTCTTAGCTTGTGGATCATCAAGGTAAGGATCATAAACTTCGAATATTTGTGGAATCCGAGCGGCTTTTGGTTCACCTAGGTATAAAAATATAACAGGTTTGCCATCTGCGCTACTGATTGCGGAGCGTATGATCATATCATTATGCCCATTTTTTGCAGTGAGCACTGCCAGTATAGAACCGGGCAGGCGTCCTTCAATGCCTGTATAAACGACAGGCAGGTATCCTTTCTGCTTTTGTCGTCTATAGTTAATATAAGCTACTAGCATACCAATGCCAGCAACAGTGCCGCCAAAAAGTGTTGCCGGGCGTTTGAATATCAGATTAGTAGTCCACGCAGTTGCTACCAGTAACGTAGTAAGTATACCTAGCCAGAAGTCAATATTGTACCAGAGCTCTCGTATTCTTGTACGCCAGTTCCGTACAGGAGAAGCCAGCATCTCAATGTTTTCAAGCTGTAATCCGCTTTCAGATACAGGCCCGTTTAACCCGGCATTTTCTAGTCTAGCTTCTGCTGTACGATACTGTATATCGTCAGTGGAAGGTTGTGAGGCACCATTCCTATTGGCGTTTGATAATCGAGCAGCCAGGGTGCGAGCTGCTTTCCGTTCGCGGTAACGAATAATATCCAATCCCAAACACGTGAGCGTAAAAGCCCCAAGTAATCCAAAGGCATACAACTCCCCAAGAAAATTGATGCTTCCATTCGCGATTACAAGCACCACGATAGGAATGCCTGTAGCAAGAGCGATGGAGTAGTGAGGTGTTCCGCGCAGCTTATTGCGTTTGAGAACAAATGCCGGAAAAAAATCCATGCGCGAAAGTGCCATGAACACGTGGTATGAACCGATAATAGCTGTATTACTGGCAAATACCAGCAGTGCACTGGCGCTTATAGCAACTTCTGTTTGTAAAACGATGTTGCCCCAGTTACCCGCGAGTAGCGAAACGACCTGGTTCGATAATATTGGATCTTCAAGGGTTTGAGTCGGTAACAGTAATGTTGTGAACATGGTCAAAAGAGGGCTTGTTATTCCAATCGTCAACACGACGAGCAATAACGCAATACCTGCGACCTTTTTACGTGGTGTTTTCATGACTGGAGAAAGTTGAGAGATACTTTCCAGGCCAGAAAAGGCGAGGAAGGACGCCGCGAAACCTATCAAAATATTAGCCGGTCCAAGTGAATGGTTCGCAAACATTTTGGGGATAAGAGCAATAAAATCTGAGAAAGAAATATGAGTAAAAACGGTCACCAGGATAGCCAGGTCACTGATAAAAGCAATAATAGCTCCCACTAAACTCACTCTTGCGCTTTCACTGATGCCAACCCAGTTGAGTATACCTAACAGTATTAGAACAGTAATAGCAATCTCTAGTACGAGTGGATTAATAGCAGGGAGAACGACACTGAGGTAAATCATTCCCGACAGACAGCTGATAGCGGCGGTAAGGAAGTAATCGACGAGGATGAACATCCCTCCCAGCGCTCCGAACCAGTGGTTGATTGCTTGTGCTGCCACTGTTACCACTCCTCCACCTTGAGGGAAGCGGTAGGTTACCTCCGCGTACTTCAGAGTGAGCAGTACAAATACGGAGAAGGTTAACAGGACAAAAAATCCTGCCAGGGTGGTGATGCCTTCGGTGTTATAGAGGATTCCTGGGACATAATAGATCGAGGTGCCGATATCTGCGAAAACAACTGCCCAACAGAGGAGAGGGCCTAAAAGGCTTTTCCCACTCTTGTGATCGTCTTCACCAGTCCTATGTGATGCTACTTCTGCCTGCGAATCTCGCGCCATAAGAGTTTACCTCGATGAAAGAAAAATACTCACGCCGAAAGATGAAAGCCGACACCAAGAGGGTGGCGGCATTCGCACCTTGCTGGTAGTGTAACATAGTGATGTTGAGGGGGCAAGGTGATTACTACTCTCTTTGTTATTGACGTGATCTCTCTTTTTCTCATATGCTTACAAAGAGAAATCGAAACTTGCTTATGTAAATCCAAGAGTGCGTCTGAAAAGTTCACATCCCTGTCATTCTGAGCGAAGCGAGATTCTTCGGTGCTGCGCGCCTCAGAATGACACCGAGTTGGGCGTGCCTCAGAATGACGGGGATCGGCGGTGTCATTCTGAGCGAAGCGAAGAATCTCGTGGCTCGGCGGACCAGGCCAGATTCTTCGCTTCGCTCAGAATGACATCGCCTGGGGAAATCTAAGACAGTCACCAAGAGCGAATTATTAAGAGTGGGCTATGGAGCAAAAAGATCATCTATCACCTTTATACGTCAGGGAAGCGCTGCCCTGGAGACGTTATCTTGTTGACAGTGTACTGGCAGTTGTAGGGGCCCTTGTCGTAACTGGTATACTCTACAGCTTTAAACTCTACCCACGTATTCCGAATATCTCACTTCTTTATTTGCTGGTTATACTAACCCTGGCAAGCACACGCGGCCTGTATGCTGCCATATTGGCTTCAATCGTGGCATTCCTCTCCTTTGACTTTTTTCTAGTTCCTCCATTCTACACGTTTACGATCGCCAAAGTAGATGAGTGGCTAGCATTATTTGTATTTTTGGTAACAGCGATCATTACCAGTCAGTTGGCTTCGGCATTGCGCCAACGGGCGAAGCAAGCACGCCGACGGGAGCATGAAACGCGCATTCTTTATGAATTGGTGCGCGCGACCAATAGCGAGGAAGGCCTGGACGGGCAGCTTAGTATCATTACGCGTGCTGTAGTCGATGTTTTTTCTTCCTGGGGAGTGCATGATTGTGAAATTCTTTTGCCTGATACGCAAGGAAAGCTGATTGTTCTGGGGAGCGCAAAACAACCTTTGGATCAAGTGAAACTTTCATCCGATGAAGAAGCGACGGCTTCATGGGTAATGGAACAGGCTCAAACGGTTGAGTTGCATGATGTCGCCCTTGTCTCCCAGAAACCAGATGATTATGCTCAAAGAGCGATAGTGCGCAGCACTGCCAATAAAAATTTCGTGCGCAAGTACATACGTATGATCCCATTAGAAGTGGGGCAAAAGGTCCTTGGTGTTCTCTGCTTATTCATGGAGGATAATCCAAGACTACTCGCTTTAGAAAGAAATCTAGGGGCGGAACGAGATCGGTCAAATCCCCAAAGCGCGTTCTTCTGGACTTTTGTTGAGCAAGCGACCTCAGTGATTGAACGTGCGCGTTTACGCCGGGAGAGCTTGCAAATTGAGGTGATGCAAAAGACTGATGCACTTCGTGCAGCTCTTCTTTCCTCGATCTCACATGATCTTCGTACTCCACTCGCGTCTATTAAAGCCTCCGCTAGCAGCCTGCTACAAGAAGATGTGCAGTGGAACGATGAAGAGCGCCGTAGTTTCGCCCTGGCTATAGAACGTGAGGCCGATCGACTCAATCGATTGGTAGCAAACCTTTTAGATATGTCTCGAATCGAGGGAGGAGCGCTCAAACCTGAAAAAGAGTGGTATCCTATAGATGAGTTGATTCATGACGTGCTGGGTCGTATGCAGACAATATTGCTCGATCGGGTGGTGCAAACGCATTTGCCGGATGATCTTCCGCCGGTTCAGCTTGACTATCTACAGATCGAGCAGGTGTTGACCAATCTCATTGAAAACGCTGTGCGCTATACACCATCGGACTCACCTATTGACTTGAGCGCGTATATTGAGGGAGAGCAGATGGTCATTAGCGTTGCAGATCGTGGCCCGGGCATTCCTCCCGCGGATTTAGAGCGCGTATTTGATAAGTTCTATCGTGTGTTAGGACGCACGGCTGAGCGCCCAACAGGTTTGGGGCTTGGTCTCGCCGTGTGCAAAGGGTTGGTCGAAGCTCATGGGGGACATATCTGGGCAGAAAATCGTGAGGGTGGTGGAGCTGTATTTCGTTTCACATTGCCATTAATAAAGAAAAGAGAGAGTTTAAGATGAGTAAAAGTGGAGCGCGTATCCTTGTTGTTGATGACGAGATCGAGATCCTGCGTGCGTTGCAGCGCAGTCTGACAGCCCATGGTTTTGAAGTTTTCACGGCTTCATCGGGTGAAGAGGCGCTAGATTCTATTACTCATTATCGACCTGATTTGATGCTGCTTGATCTGGGTTTGCCAGGTATGAGTGGCCTGGAGGTGTGTAAGAGGGTTCGAGCACAATCAAACTTACCAATTATCGTTCTTTCAGTGAAGGACACCGAGCGTGATAAAGTGTTAGCTCTGGATCTGGGAGCCGACGACTATGTATCCAAACCTTTCGGTATGAACGAGGTGCTGGCGCGTATCCGGGTAGCATTGCGCCATGCTGCCCAGGTGGAGTCTGGTACTGAGCCAATCTTTACGGCCGGGCCTCTCCGCGTTGATTTTGCGCAGCGACTGGTTCAAGTTGATGGTCAGGAAGTCAAGTTGACGCCAACTGAATATGATCTACTCAAAGCCCTGATCAAAAACAAAGGGAAGATCATGACACGCCATATGCTACTTTCCCAGGTGTGGGGAACTGGCTATGGCACTGAATCACATTACCTGCATGTGTACATCGGCCAGTTGCGCCGTAAAATCGAACCGGACCCCGCGCATCCTCGTTTCATCCACACCATATCCGGTGTTGGTTATCGCTTCAATGCGGATGATGATTGAAATCAAACTCCTGCATCTTGAGCAAATCTTTAGGTGTCTTCGCTTTCTTTTTAGACCTCATTGACCTTCCCCTGGATACACTGTAGTTGTGGGTGAAGAGTTAAATCTTTGCCTCCATAAAAGACTGTTCCGCATACCTGGAGGTTATGATGATGACAACCCGTCTTTTACTGCCCTTTGTGCATGGGGTAGATAAGTATGCTATTGAGCAGGCTTTACGGTTCGCCAAAAGTCATGCAGCTACGCTTGTTCCCCTCGTGCTTATCCGTGAACCAGAAGAGCGGCGGAAGGGGGTGCGTCTCGAACATATCCAGCAGTCCAGAGATTTCCTGGAGACGGTGAAACATAAGGCTTCGAGGTATGCTGTTCCCGTTGAAAGGCTGGAAGTTTTTACCTGCGATGTTGTACAGAGTATCAATCTTGTTGCAGGTGAGATGGAGTGCGAAGGTATTCTGCTCTTTGTAGGTCGTAAAGATGGTAATCTCCTTCAGATGAACGAGATTAAACGTCTCCTCGAAATGCCGAGCTGCAAGCTTTATGTCATACATTTGCAGAAAAATACGCATGAGAGCTTCCTGGACATGCTTCGCCAGCACTTCTCTCATTTGCTCAGTGATAGGCGCAAGAATGAGGAGACGGCTCTGCACGGTTTGGGATCTAACGAAGAAGACGTGGTGATTTCGCTAAGAGCTTAAAAATATTAAACTTGCCTGATGTCCTTTTCCTGTGATCATAGTCTTTTCAGGCAGGAAAGGTCGTATTACTATGAGTACTGTTGAACATATATTGCCAATCGGGCAGGGCAAAGCGCGCTCCTGGCAACAGTATCTCCTCGATAGCGTGCTGGCATTTGTGGGAACGATGCTGGTTACAGGATTCATCGCTGCGTTCCAGCTCTATCCCCGTATTCCCAACATTTCGATTGCATATCTACTTGTTGTTTTGGCGCTGGCCAGCACACGTGGTCGCTATGCTTCTATCCTTGCGTCACTGGTAGCCTTTCTCTCTTTTGATTTTTTCCTCGTCCCGCCGCTGTATGTCTTTACTATCAACCGCATCGAAGAGTGGATTGCCTTGTTTGTCTTCCTGGTAACCGCCATACTCACCAGCCAACTGGCTGTTTCGCTGCGTC
>WNFD01014638.1_pt1 | contig 11860 bp, 14 predicted proteins | sample 5400491 | NCBI WGS metagenome assembly WNFD01 (sample SAMN13153343, study PRJNA577476) | soil metagenome | isolation source: 120 cm saprolite under Douglas fir tree site 2 hole 2 replicate 2 | place: USA:California | collected 2015-04-18 | reverse complement strand
TGGGACCACCGAAACGGGAACACAGATCGCGGAGCAAGTCATCGTGCCGCCCGATGAACTCTCCTCCGAGTCGCTCACCGACATCGACATTGAGGGGACGCACGAATCCGAGTCGGTCCCCCCTTACGCTCGCCACTACACAACGAAGAAGGTGCACGTCGTCGTCACGTCAACACGGATTGAGGCGTGATGGGCGCAGTCCGAGCCTTAACCGAGATGCATCCCGATTTGGGCAACTGAGCCCGTGCCCCACGTCGTTTATCCTATTTTACCCGTCATGCCGTTCACTCCCACCCTCAAACCAAAACTCAAACGTACACACAACCACACAATTACAATTCTCCCACGAGGATAGACAGATGTATAATAGGGTATTTAACCCGCTTTGAAACGACTTTTTTTTAGTACTACTTCCGATCGATAGGAAAGGTATCGCTGGCCGTTTCGACGTCCCTCTTCATGCTTAGGATACTGTATCATGTAGGTTTCTGGGGATATGTAATGTATCTGCATCAAATAGAAGCCCGCATAGAACACCCGATGGCGAGGAACAAACCCTTTGTCCCGTCTTTGATCGTGAAGCGCTGAAGGCATGAAGCTTGCATGAAGGTCTGAAGAGCGGTGACGCAGCAAATACTATATTAGGTGAGGTGTGCTATGTAAATGTTAAATCCGCCAACCGCGGTTGACCGAATGGTCCTCATCCGCTACCGTCTATGTACCGATATTCCCCTCCGCACTGTCGGTTTTGCCCTCCTTGCCAGATTCGTCATCCCTCTTGCCTTCTCCCGGAGTTGTGGGTAGGGGAGGGCCACCGCCGAGCGTTGCCGTGACGCTGGCCCACAGCGGACCGCTCATGGCGTTCGCCTGCGCCTGACGGTCTGCTTCGATCAGAGCGTCAAACTCGGCCTTGTGCTCTCGGATGTACTTCTGCTCTTCCCGGTAAAAGGCTTGTGACTCGCGACGCTTGGCTTCGAGGTAAGTCAAAGGCAGTGGGGGTGCGTGCTGTGGTTCAAAAATGAGCAGGAGAGTTTGAATAGCCGGTGGAAAAGGCCAAGGTGCTGACCTGATCTGTGTTCCTGGAGAAGAGAGAGCTGACGGTAAAGCCGCCGCTACTCAAACCCTGATAACGAGTTAGCTGCACGTATGAAGCGAGGCGTGTCCGGCTGCACCTTTCCACCTCCTCGTCCCTTCCACTCATCAATAAATTGACGCTTATTCTCTGCCTCTTTCTTGGCATACTCGAGCGGGATGTTTTTGCCCTCATACGCTTTGAGAATCGCGCGGATATCCGGAGGTTTGTATATACCAATGGCTGCCGGTTTCCAGTCAGTTTAGAAGTGGAAGGTGGTCAAGGGAAACTCACATTCGAGGAAGGGTATGAGCTCGATAAGCCCTTTATCGCCAGGCTCGCCTTTCCAAGGCCGCATTACAATGGCGTTTTCCGTGTTCGTTGCCACATGTTCAGGGTGCGTGTCAATCTAGACGAATATGACATCATGTTAGTGGTCCATTCAAGAAGTCTGTTTGCGTACTATGATAACGCGATCGAGTGGCCTATTGAGATATGATAAATCCTTCACAGGACCACTCTCGGTGCTGCGCGTTGACTCGCGGAAGAGCTTGTACATGATAAAGAAGTTGTACGGATCCAGCTTTTCAATGATCGGCAACGCAGTCTACCAGATCATTCAATAAGTAAAATGTATTCAGAGACAAGAGAAGACCGTACATAGTGGTGTTGCGTTGTGAAGATGACGATCTCATAGAATTGCGAGAGATACGCAAGGAAATAGTCAACCCCAGGGCGTTTTGCTGTGCGCCAGCCATATTGGCGCTGTGAGAGGTGGTTAGCAAGACTTTGAAGGGAGGATGGGTAGAAGAGAGTGAAAGAACTAGAGAATGCCACGCTACTCACGTCCCATGTACTCGTTACCAATAAATCGTCGATAGACAGTAACAAAGTGTATGGCTTTTGGTGAGGGGGTGGGAGCATAGGCGGGAGGAGTTCTTGCCAAATTGGTTTCGAGAAGTACTAGAAAGCGGGCTCAGCTCAAGAGTAACGCGTCATCAATAACAGCGGGACCCTACGTCGAACATTGACGAGAACCGGCTAGTCGTACGACCCCATCGTGAATCCGGCACAGTTTCCCCTCTCTAAAAAAAATCGTACAATGAGAAAACGACAATCCCACCAATGTCAAGGGGGGGGGCACGCGCGCACCGCTCGTCTCGACACCAGTTCATCCTCCGTCCACTCCCGGCCAAGGTAAACGCCACCGCCGAGCAACCCAAGAGCGAAAAGGCCAAAGCTGACGCGACCCAGCTGTCGTCGGCGGCGCTCTATGCTGGACAAACTATCCTTGGAAGACTTTGCGCCCGTGCGTTCGCGCTCCGCGCCCTGCGGTTCTGGCGGCGCAAAGTCGAGCGAAAGCGTCGTCGGCGCGGGAGGCGCGAGAGCGTCCGATTCGGACACGTTCGCGGCATCTACGGGGGTAGTTGGAGCGGAGGCTGCGGGAGGGGCGGGTGCGTGGGCGTGGGTGGGCGCCGGAGATGGAGGGGCTGAATCCGAGGCACCCTGCGCTGGGTTTTTTGGAGGGATTGACCCAGACTTTACGGAGAATGTGCGGGTCAAATGGGCTGAGGGTGTCGCCGTGGCCAGACGGTGAGCTGTACGGGAGAAGATGGCCGAATACATGAACTGTGGCCAGGGGACGTAGACTTTGAAAGCCAAAAGTGTCGCATAGCAGAACGCGCGCTCTTCATGCCGGGATCCCGGGCCGACCCCCCGGTACTGTGCAAAAAACTTTCAGAGTTGGCATTGGTATTACAAGTAGTATAGCCTGACTACTATTACTGGTTTGGTTCATACGCTTGTCGTGTCTCTCACGAAATCTGAATACCGCACTGGCGCGTCATCATTCGCTCAGAAAGCCACCACTATTTTGAAATATACTTCCTTCTGAAAGGGCTGCTGAAAGCAGCGACGGAGGATGATGACTTGTCCAGAGCCATCCAGAGACCAGACTGGTAGGGTTTTTTGCGTCAGTCCCCTCTTGCATACCACTTGCTTCCGAATTCGTATCGGTGGCGTGTCGCACTTCGCCCGGAATGGTCTCTAACATGGCCATTGTGGTCCCCGAGTCTTGTCGACTAGTCGTGGCGTCGCACTCCAAACCTGTAGGCTTCGATGGCTCCTTCTTTTCCTTCTTTCCCTTCTTTCCGTGTCCCTTCTTCTTCCCCTTCTTCATTTTTATTGTTGTCTGGGGCCATTCTTCTTCTAAGGCGTCATCTGATGTGGCCTTTGGAGTCGATGGTTGATCATATATCGGATCCATTTTCTCTTCCTGTGATCCCGCAGTGGTCGCCACCTTGTGTCACGATGTCTCATCAATGATTCCGCACTATTTACAGACCAGATCGCACTTTGACTGACCAAATGTTCATGACTCCCGGGCCCATCAACCTTCTCGGGTGTCTCGGGTGGGTTGGCTACTGTTGCCTTTCCCGTACCATCGTAACCGTCCGCTTCGGTGCTTGGGTTGGCCACAGCCTGCTCTCTCTCAGCGGCATCTTTCTCCGACTTGACTGGAGAGACGTCGTCGCTCGCTACATGGCCGAGCATCCTAGCTTGTGCAACTTCGACCCGCCACGGGATCTTAGCCGTCACGGTGTCGACAGGAAGCCCATTGTCACGGATTTCCTCCCGCACGGTGGCTACGAGCACGACGTCCTCGATGCTCATCTGACGGGCCTCCTCGAGACTAATAGGCAGTCTTCTTTTGCACAGCGCAGACAGGGCAGGAAGAACCCAGTGGTCTACACCGTAGTCGCGCGCGAGGGCGAGCTGTTCGCATGCATTTGGAGGCTTGATCGACTTCAAAGCCAGTTTTCGTATCGAGGCAAACCCCCAGCGCGAGGACAGGTGGAGGACGGATCTCCACTGCTCATATGAGAGGTCTTGTTCATCAAAATCCCTGGCAAGGGTGTAAAACAGGGCGACAGGGTGGAGGGTTTGCGAACTCACCGGGGATACATGACCGAGAGGAAAGCCTCAAAATCCTTACGCTCAACGTCACTCAATGATATGATAGTGTGCAGAGCTTCGTGATCGCGGACACCGAGCTGGGAAAACTTGGTGGAGAAGTACACTGAGTCGCGAGAAAAAAAGTATCGATGAACACAATAAAGCGTTCCATCAACCTGAAGCATTTTTTTTAAATATCAAACCGGGCGCATAAAGTACTACAGAGCGTCACGCACCAGGAACGTGATATTTCCATCCTGGAAAAAATATATGTCGTGCCGCAGATACGAGTCGTCAGTAGAAGGGTTGGAGCCTCCAAGCAAACTCGTGGACTTCGTGCCAAGGTCAACGGGTTGTGCAGTAGGAGCTTCGAGGGTCATCGTGTGTCGATCTGGAGCGATAGAGTCGATGGAAACAATCGAGACAGAACTCGCACTGGACAAGGCTGCTGAGGCCCGGGGTTCAATGCCCCTCCAAGAGACCATACGACGTGCCATCGAGGGAATGTGTGGTCATTAGTCATTATCGACGCAGCCCTTCTTATGTACGACCACGACCACAAGAAGTGCCACAACCCGCCAACCCAACCAGGGCAAAAGTGGCACGTGACGGAAAGGTGTACACCTAATATGCTTAGCGCTTAAGATTCAATCTTTTGTATTTACGCGCATACATTCCGTTATCTTTCCACCGCCAGGGTTGTCTCTAGTGGTCTTCGATCTGCGGGCTCGAACGGGGGTCTTTGGTGAGTGAGAGGCATAGTACATTCTTCATGTGAAGTTACAATTCCGTGGACATGTGGCTTGCGAGGTCCAATATTTGGACCCTCAAACCCATGCTAGTACTGAGACAATTAACGACAGTAAACAAAGGAGAAATGCGTGCGGATCCAGCCGCAGAGTAAATTAAGCAAATCCAACAAAATCACACCCGGTCATCTGCTACCATTCCGCGGGGCTTTTCCTTCAGGTGACCGGAACTCAGAAGGGACCTGACTGGCTTTCAGGAAGGCGCGGTGGTCATGTGTATCGAGCAGTAAGTCGCCGCCAGTACAACGGAGTGGCACGGACCGGAGGTTGCGGTTCTGCCACTGCGGTGGATCGAGAGGTTACGGGAGGTTCTGCAACCTCATCGGCGCGTCCTTGCGTCGCAGTCTGCTCCTGCGCCTCCGGCTCCTCCGTGAGGGTGGTAGCAATGCGTGCCACTTCGCTCGTGTCGGCCTCAGACTTGACCTTGTCGGCTGTGCTGTCGTTCGTCGTTTCACCCGAACTTTCCGTCTTCTTCGGGCCCTTCTCCGAGGTCTCGTCTCCCAGTCCCGAGGGGTTTGCTTCCACACGTTCACCCGGGTTGTTCTCCGTTGTGGCCTTCTGAACCTGTTGTTCAACTTCCTGTTTGTTGTTCTCTCCCACTGAGTCTACAGCGGTCCCTGCCTATGTTAATAGCGCCTCATTAATTACTTACACAAGGCAGACCGTACTTGGACTCACCAAATGTTCATTTGCCTCGCGCTTGTCGTCCTCAGTTAAGGTGGTCGCTGCTGTCTTGGAACTGCTATCACTATCCCCTTCCGCCTCCGGGGCAGCCGTGACAACTTCCGTCGAGGCTGGTTCCTTTTCAGCAGCTCTACTCTTTGAGCTGACCAGAGGGATGTCCTCAACCACTGCATGGGCAATCCGGGCTTGTGTGGTTTCTATCAGGAGTGGGATCTCGGCTCGGGACCCATGATGACAGATATCTTCCCGCACGGTAGCCACGAGCACGACGTCCTCGATGCTCATTCGACGGGCCTCCCTGAGGCTAATAGGGATCGTCCTTTCGCACAACGCTGATAGGGCAGGGAGGATCCAATGGTCAACGCCATATGTGCGCGCAAGGAGGAGTTGTTCGCATGCAGTTGGGGGTTTGACCGACCTCAAGGCCAGCTTACGAAGTGAGGCGAAACCCCAGCGTGATGAGAGATGGAGGACGGATCTCCACTGTTCATATGAGAGGGTGTGTTCGTCAAAATTCCTGGCAGGGGTGTGTAAAAAAACCGGGGCGACAGGGCAAAGGGTTTGCGATCTTACTCGGGATATATGACAGAGAGGAAGGCCTCAAAATCCTTGCGGTCGACCTCGCCCAAGGATACGACGAGGCGCAGAGCTTCGTGATCGCGGACGCCGAGCTGAGTAAACTTGGTGGAGAAATAGACCGAGTCGCGCGAGAAAAAGTATCGGTGAACGCAGTACAGCGTGCCATCGACCTGCAACCTTGTCAGCGAGGCGAGTGCACACAATATAGCATTTACGAACCAAGAATGTGATGTTTCCATCCCTGAAGAAATATGTGTCGTGCCGCGGGAACGAGTCGGCGTCAGTCGTCGGGTTGATTCCGGAGGGGGCCGTAGGGTCGGCTTCAGGCCCACCGGGTTGTATCGCAAGGGCTTCGGGAGTAGCCTGAGACATTGAGGGCGGATTTTGCGGGGCGGATATGGAGTCGATGGCAACGATGGTGATGGAGACGGCAGTCTCACTTGATATTGGTGGGTTTGGTGATACACGGTTTTCGTGACCTCTCCAAGGGACTAGCCGAGGTGCCATCAGAGAATAGACGTCTGGTCCTGATCAATGCGGTCCTATATATGAACGTGCACATGCAAGCTGCACCTTAATATCATATACACGAGGGTCTCGAACTTCAAAGATAAATCAACGAGGTGAAAATCACGCGACGCGGTCAATGCCAGTAGTTTTGAGAGTCGCCCCGTCCCCACGGTTTTTTTGGCATCTACGGTGGTGGTTTGATCCATCGTCATGCAAGCCAGTGAGTAGGAACAGAAGCGAGCCATGTGAGTTTTTTTCGTAGATAGAACCCTTGGGAGAGCAGCCGGCGCAAAAGGGTGGTGCTTGGAAATGAACACGGCGCCTCATGGCACATGCGGAATTGGTGTGCTCACTGGCAGGCCCCAACACTTCACAAGATCGCAAGATCTGCAGCCTCATTGTTCAAGCTTCTAGCCGAAGTGGACGGCTTGCACCGGAGATATGTCCACTACTCAGACTCGTGGGTGTTGCATGGGGGGTAGAGATTAGCTAAATCATGATGATCCCCTTCTGACAAGTCATGTGAGTTCGAAAACTTCCGAGTCAGGTGAGTCAATCGCTTCTTTTCCATTGCTCCTCAATGCCCCCCCCATACTGTCTTTGTGTTTACGCGGTATGTCGTACGTCGGTTTCTAACAGCGTTGCTGCAAGGCACGGATGGTACTGTAGTAGCACGGTCATTCTTCAAGCTAGAACTACCTCCGCTGCGCTTTCAGGACCAGTATCGTAAACTACTGGCAAACGCATGAAATCCTGCGTGCTTTCTGAAGCGATACAAACCTTGTAACCTAATATGTCAACGGACTAGTACGTAACTCCGAGTCGGAATCTGGGACAACACGCTGCTGCAAATTTCTGATCCACGAGCGAGGCGTGCGGCACGCGCGACACAACACACCCATCAGGTTTCATCTAAGAATGAATCTAACGAAAAGGAACAGCGCTGTCGCAGACCAAGAGTAAAGTATGTGTTTTGGGCTGTGCCACGTCGCAACCCTGTGCACGCGAGTAAGATGAAAGGGTGTCGAGCAACGCTACAGTCCCTTGCCTGCGTGACTGGCCCAAGCAAGCTAGGTAGCTTACCTCAGCTGGCCCATTCCCCCTACGGGTGACTGGGTCGCGGCCTAGGTTCGGTCAAGTCTGAGTCTGAGTGCATTTAATATTATTGTCGACCGATATGTGTGACAAGCAAGTGTATAGTAAGCGGGCGTCTCACATTCACTTCGATATATATCAACGTATCAGTATCAACTCTCAAAACAAGACAGCAAACTACGAAGACACATTCGTTTACCTGATACCACAATGCCGATTGTCCTTTAACACAGCTCCACAAGTTCCTATAATTCGTGGACTTGCCTCCCCCATTATCGGCCTTCTTTTCCATTGGGTTGCCCCCCTTCAACTTTCCAGTTTCAAGTTCACCTGCTGGGCCACCCGTTTAGGGGCTTTCCCGAGCCCCTCCACCCTGCCGCTATCCCTCTCTCGGTCTCATGCCTCGCAACTACTTTCGCTGGCTGTGTCACTCTAGACATCCACGCTCCTGCCCCTGTCTCAACTGTATTACGCATCGCTGTTACTTCCCCCCGACTGATCTTCATGGGCTGTGTCGGTTCTCCTATTCGCATGCTAGTATTTCCTGTCGCCTCACCCTTTGCCTGCAAACTTTCATCAATTCCAGTGCTCCCAGAACGAGCCGCAACTGGACTCACCGGACGTTTATCATCGCTTTCACGTGCGGTGTCTTCCTTGGTAGTTCCTTTCGGGTTCACAGGCGCCGATATTTCGTTCGTTGGGAAGACTGGAGGGACGTCGGTAAACCTAGACCCCAAACCAACAAGTTTCCCTGCTTGTTCGGCCTCTATGCGGCGTGGAATTTCAGCCGCGTCAACTTGAAGCGTGAGACTGCGGATGTCCTCCCGCACGGTGGACACGAGTACGACATCCTCGATATCCATCTGGCGCGCCTCGGAAAGGGTAAGGGGTGTCATCCTTTCGCACAGCGCGGACAACGCAGGAACCACCCAGTCGTCGACTGAATACGTGCGTGCAAGTAAAAGCCGATCATGCGGTGTTGGAGGTTTGATAGAACTCAAGGCCCGCTTGCGGATCGAGGCAAAGCCCCAGCGAGTTGAGAGGTGAAGCACGGACTTCCACTCGTCATAAGAGAGGTCATTCTCTTCGAAATTTCTACGCATTGATAAGTAACTTGATAAACAATGGACCGGAAATCTTACTCGGGATATAAGACCGAGAGGAAGGCATCAAAGTCTTTACGTTCGATGTCTCCTAGTGATATGATGGTAGGGAACGCCTCGTGGTCACGGATATCGAGCTGGGCAAATCGGGTGGAGAAGTAAAATGAGTCGCGAGAGAAGAAATATCGGTGGACGCAGTACAGTGTATTGTCAACCTACACACAATCTAATTAATGAATCTGGTGTGCACGCCATTTCATTGCTGAACATCACGCACCAAAAATGTAACGTTTCCATCGTTAAAGAAGTACTTGTGATGATGTATGAACGAACCATCGGCCGCATCAGCCCCCGGGAACATGCTAGCCGATGCCCATTTCCTAATTCCACTTGGTTCAATCACTTGGGAAGCCATATACTTGCCAGCGGCTCGTGGCTCGGCCTCACGGGGAACACCCTCGACACTCGGAGAAGATTCAGGCTTGTCTGGGATTATGGAATCGACAGAGACAATAGAGGGTGTTTTTGAAAGACTCGGTGAGACGATGTGCTCGTCGGTTCTCCAGGAGACAATGCGAGTCGCCATGAGCTGATGAGATATGAGATAGGAGAAGGCGCGTTGGCCAGGACCTCCCTCGATTTCCTATTTGGGTCGGAGGATTCAGCCCGCAAGGGTCCTCTCAGAGAGCAGAGTGGCGCGTCGTGTAACCTTGGTTAAACCTATCAAATAGACTCCTTTGGATTGCCAGAAACAGATTGTTTCTTTCAACTTCACGGCTCATGCATCTCTATACCAGCAAAGAACCCTTCGCTACACACTGCGACCAACAATGCGTTCGGACTTCAAGTTTCAATGCTCCACCCTGCAGCCACGGTCCTCTGCTCGCTGACTTTCGTATATATGGTGGTGAGGTCGGACCTCACCGTCATATCTATGAAAGTCACCGAGTCATCAAGCGAGTTGGAGACGGCTCATCTGAGTCCTGCGCTACGGGGATGGAGACAGCGCTGCGCTCTCCGTCGCCTCATTTCTCGGGATGATGTTCACTGTCATCTTGGATAACTATCGTTTTTACCCCACGTCTGGTCTAGTAAGCGAAGGATCAAACCTCGTACTCGGTCAGTTATCGCTGAAGGTTTTCAGGTCCGCCGGTCTTGATACTCAAGCCGTGCATATATTGTCACTCGCCGGAAGGTATTGTTGGGTACTTATGGGCATATTGCCTTGAAAAGATCGTCCCATGCAACCAACACAAGCTGACTAGGACTTGTGCTGGCTGCTCGTTCTCCGCTGGACTGGCATCCGAATCCAGCGCTTCACTTCTGGGCGAAAACTTGAAGATGCCAGTGAAGTCCCTATGATAGACCACTACATGCATCGCATTCGAGTTCGGTCCTGGAAGCGTACACGAAATCAGCTACCCGGAATGGTAGACCGGAAGGAAAATGATGCGCAACACTGCGCACTGAACTCCCAGACCCGAAAATGGTTCAGCAAGTGCCAACTAAGTAGCTTCCGCAGGCAGGTATCAATTATGATCCTAGTTTATCGATCCCTAGTAGTGGTGGCAAACACATCTCCGGAACTTCCCATCCCTTCAACTTCAAGTTCATACCTTTTGCAAATGTTGGCTATTGGCCATCCCGGCAGCCCTCCTTTGAGCCCTCTTGCGAAGTCGGCCTCCCACTTCGCCCTCCTTTCGGCCTTACGATTAGCTCTTGCATCACACGCGGCTAGCCCAACCCCAGGCCCCGGCCCCTGATCCCTGGGTCTCCCCGACTTCAGCAGCGACTATCTCGGCGTTCCCCTCCATTGCTTCCCCGACCTGAGCCATCTCGGCCTCGCTTTTCGCCTCCTCGCTTTTTGTTTCTGCCTTGGTCTCCTGGCCCGCTGTTTCCTCGGCCCTGCGTGTAGCTGGCACACAGAATGATTCCCACTTGCTCGCTTCCTCACACTTGTACTCAGCCTCTTCCTCGGCCTCCCGATTCGCAGATGCGGCATCCCACCTTTCCCTTACATGGGCACGGGGTTCGACCGGGTGTGAGACCAAAGGCTTCTTTGGTCTGTCAGCGGGTATACCCTTCAAGTTCGTGACGTATGGTCGTTCATCAGTCCACATATGGACTTGTGCCCTAATAATTTCTCTACAGCAGCTTCCTTTAATCGTGAAATTTAGTGATTCAGTTTTCTGCGTTTCACCTTCCGAAGTCAGACTGAACCGTAATTGAACTCACCAATCGTCCGCCGTCACTTTCATTGGCGCCACCTTCCATTGTAGCTTGTTTCTGATGCATATTAGGCGACGCAGCCATAATTATCGTCGCACTTACCGCTCTATTGGCAACAGTATGCACACCGACTACTACGGCCGTCGCTGAAATTTCTTTCAGCCACCTAAGGGGATGAAAATATCCTCATGAATGGTAAGTTTCCCTGCTGCTTCGACGCGTCGCGGGATTTCGGTAGCGTCAATGTCAATTCTAAGTGCGTGCTCGCGAATATCCTCTCGCACGGTGGCCAAAGCACGATGTCCTCGATATCCATCTGGCGAGCCTCGGACAGGGTAAGAGGTGCCGTCCTTCTGCATAATGCGGACAGCGCAGGAACCGCCCAATGATCGACTGAATATGTGGGCGTAAGTAGGAGCCGATCGAGCTCAACGCTAGCTTGCGGATCGAGGCGAAGGCCCAGCGAGTTGAGAGGTGAAGCACGGATTTCCACTCTTCGTAAGAGAGGTCCTTGTCTTCGAAGTCTCTGCTCCATAGACAAGAAAATTGATGAACCATATAATAAACCGAAAAGCCTACTCTGGATATAAGACTGTAAGGAGGGGCGGCGCGCTGGGCTCGGAAACGGGCCAAACGCCTCGACTGTGCGCGCGCCGTGGCGTCCCCTGGAAAACATGGACTCTTTACCTTTGATCGTAGATATCTCCTTTGAGCTTGACATCCTTGACACCTGCCGCGTGGATATGTCCCTGGCTTACCTCTCGCGTCCTTAGCACCTCGTCCGTTCCCCTTTCTTCACTTAGCCTATTTTGTCCTAGAATAGT
>WNFD01006314.1_pt1 | contig 11866 bp, 9 predicted proteins | sample 5400491 | NCBI WGS metagenome assembly WNFD01 (sample SAMN13153343, study PRJNA577476) | soil metagenome | isolation source: 120 cm saprolite under Douglas fir tree site 2 hole 2 replicate 2 | place: USA:California | collected 2015-04-18 | reverse complement strand
GGGATGTCCGCCCCGACCACAGGCTCTCCTCCACGGAATCCTGCTCGCTGTTGGGCGTCTCGGAGAGAAACTGTTTCGCGACGCGCGGTGAGTGATCTGACTTTCGAGTCATCCCGCACGACGCAATTGTGCGCTTTTTTGGCAGCCAGTCGTACCGACGTACCGACTAATTTCCATCAATTATCAAATATCGTTGTCCTGCCACGATAGAGGAAAAAGGCTGGAGTTTGTGCGATCAACCGATTTTGCTGGCTATTTTGGCCGGGAATAAAACCAGCGGACTTCGGCGGGTAGCCTACACGCGGGTTTTCGGTCGCCAATTCCTTAGATTGTTCGAATATAGACCGATACAGCAAAGATTAGCGGGAACCAATCCAAATTGAGCGCTTCGCATACCGATCACACAAATGATAACGCTATTTGCTCCTGCGATGACCCAACCTTGCCATAGTTTTTTCCAATTAAAAGCGTCGAGATAATGGTCAAAATACAGGATATGTAATCCAGCTTCAGCATTTCTGGTCCTTGCACACGTCACGTAGGCTGCTTGCAATCACTCGTCGACATTGTAAGCGTCCAACCGGGTGACGGCGATAGTGGTCAGCCGGACAGGTGACCGAAAGTTGAAATGAGGCTTGCGACAAACAAAGATTAGGTCAAAAAGAAACCCTGTCATGGATGGAGAGTACAATGAATTGATGAACTGCCAAGTGAAAGACGAACTGGTGAGCCGTCTCATGGCTTTGAATAACAAACTCAATCTGCTAAGTCCTGATCTAGTACACGGGGACGAAGAACGCGCGGAAGTGCAACTAGAACGTGAGAACTTATACGCCGAGATCAAGCACCACAGGGCGAAGGGACACGACGGCAAACCGTGCCCGGCGGCAAGACAGGTCTAGGCCAGTCGCCTCTGACTGGCTTGGCATCTGCCTTGAAGTTGCTCCGCCTTGCCACTCCAAGCAAAGCTGCACATATGAAATTTGTTTTTCGAGAGTGCCGCTGCCCTTAAGCAGGTGCCCTCCGCCCTTAAGTGTTGTGCCAAATAGCGGCAGTTTGGAGCGATTGGAATTAGCTGCGACCGAAAAAGCAGATTGCCCAATTTGTTGAGAACATTGTTAATTCAAAGCACAGAATTGAAGGGTTGGAGTGGCATGGCATGCTGCAAAGCAGGCGAGCCAGTTTGCGCAGTCTGTTCAGGAGCCTCGTCTCTCTAGCTGAGATTGTGCGGAGCATTCGGTTTTTTGCCCGAAGGGCTTCAGCGTCATATTGGTGTGATGCGAATGGTGCAAAATCACGCAAAAAAGCGAATGAAAAAAGAAAAGAGAAGGAAAAGCTGACTAACGCGATTTGATCAGAACTTGCTGAGTTCCCTCGATTTAGTTCGACTCCGGCAATTTATGAGTAAGTTAAATTCACGGCTGTTAACCGAAAGGGTGGATCTAGTTGACGCTGCGTTCCGTGGGCCGGCGAGAAGCATCCGAGAGGACAGCAGACTGGACTTCCCAACAGATGATCATCCGTTGCCTTTCAGCAGGTAGTTAGAACGAAAAATGCAGAGAGTCCCCCCACTTTTCTCCCCATTCGCAAGAAAGCATGAGCCTAACTTACGTCAATTCAATAATTTTTGAATGGCACTCCTGCGCCGAGAGTTTTTGCACGGCTCAACGTGCAGCGAAGTGATGGGAATTCAAGGGCTTGCAAAACCAGACCTCCTGCCTGTGAGAATTCCACAGGTGAAGTTAAGGGTGAAGAACCTTTTTGATAAGCTGAAGAAAATACGCAGGATAATTTTGGTCGGGGCGCCCGGATTCGAACCGGGGACCTCCTGCGCCCAAGGCAGGCGCAGTATCTCTTGGAAGTCCTTCCTTTTCAATCTCGTTTTTGAAAACAAAAGAGTTAGAACAAAATTTGGTAGTGCCACGATGTGCGGAAATGTGGCTCCGCATGCATAGAGTCCCCCCAATTTCCCCCTCAGCGAAGAAGAGGCAAAATGTCTCCGAACGATCCGCACCTCTAACGGAAAATCAACCCTTCGGTTGCAAACCGAAGGCCCATTCGACCAATCGCTGTGTTCCAGCGGCTGTTCGGTTGTCTATGTCACGAGAATGTCACGCCATCCGTGTTTTTGGCGCGGCAAGTGAGCACTGACCCACTGCCGCCAAGGTTTTAGCCTTGGTGCCCTTTATTCCGGCACTCCATAGTTCCATATTTGCGCGGGTTCCAAACCGGAGGCTGGCACGCCGACGTACAAACTCGTTCCGTAGAAAATGCCAGTGCGCACGCCTACTGCAGAGGGAATATTCGCGGAGAGCGTATAGCGGTCCGGGTCATTCTGTTGGACCACGCTGATAAACCCTTCGCCGGCGAGCGCGTAAATGCGCTTGCGCTCCGCATCGTAATAGACGTCATCGCACGATCCCCCGACGGGGACCCTCGCAACTTCCTTACCGGTATCGGTATCAAGCACTATCACGAACGGAGGCCGCCGCGTGACAACGAAGAGCCGATGGTCGTCCTCATCGAGTGCCATTGGATAGTTTGCTTTTGCTCCGTTGAGCCCCCATTTCGTCAATTCCCCGGTCTTCCGGTCGATAACATTCACTACACTTCCGTCGTCCGGGACGTTGACGAAAATACGTGACCCCTTCTTTTCTAACTGGAACGACTCGGAGTGACCACCACTGCCCTTCAGGTCATTTCCGACATGGGCTTCCGTGACCGCGTCGATCATCGCGATGCCGCCCACGATGCCGACAAACACCCGTTTTGAATCTTCATCCCACCGCAAGTTGTCGGTGTCAGATTCCTCACCCAATGCGATACTCTTGCGAAGAGCGTATGTTTTGCCGTCATAGACTTTGACCACGCCGCTTGCCGCGTTGGCTACGAAGATCTTGTCGAGCCCGGGAACGTAGAGCACGCCTTGAGGTTCGTCCAATCCTTTTACGCTTTGAACGACTTTGGCCTGAAAGGTGTTCACAATCTCCATCGAATTGTTACCCAGAGCGGCAAAAATCAGGAGCCGACGTTTCGGAAATGCCGTGAAGTGATCGATACGACCGGCGACGCCCGGCACCGGAATTTTTTGAATGAGTTGCAAGGGCGCAAGTTCGCGGGCCGTCCCCTGCGGTGGCGCGACCGCAGTCTTTGTACCTCGAATCGCAATCAAGCCGAATGTACCCAATGCCACCGCACCAACGGCTAACAACTTCTTCATGTCTCCTCCTGAGACTGATTTTTCTACTACTTTGTTCTCCTAAATTCCCACAAGGTCCAAGAACCTTTCAGGACTGCGGCTCGAACACGAGAATCGCGGCCTCCTCATTGTCATGAGCGGGTGCAGCGACGTAGTACCGATTTAATTCGGGCGACCAAAACGACGTACCGGCACCAGGTCTCGTAGCTATGTTCCCGATTGTTTCGTAGTGATCCGCATCCTTTTGCTGATACGCGAAAACATATCCCACACCCTGATCGCGGCCCCCCGAAACGTAGACGCGTTTGTGCGCAGCGTCGAAATAGACGCCGTCCATGCCCTCAACGGTGGGGAGACTCGCCACCTCCTTGCCGGTCTGAGAATCCATGGCGATCATTTGCGGAGGCGTACGTGTGCCGATAAACAACTTGCGCGTTTTTTCGTCAAAGGCTCCGTCACCGTTGCGCTGGCTGCTCACCGGCCACGTAGATACGACCTGGCGTTTCTTCGTATCCACAACTTGAACTTTGCTCGCGGCGGAAACGAAGACGAACAACGTTTTACCGGATTGGTCAAGTAGCAGCTCCGCCGGGTGCGCCTCCACTTTGATATCGCCCAGGTGCCTATCCGTTTTGGCGTCGATAATCCCAACTTCGCCGTAGTCCTTACCGGCATCCTTACCGCCGTATCCTACGTATAAAAGCTTGCTGTTGGGATCGTAAGCGACTCGATTGGGACCCAGCTCCAGCTTGATCGAATCCAGCAGGTCGAGAGTGTCACCGCGGAATACGCGCACCATCCCGTCGTCTCCGCTAGCCACAAACACTTTATTGAGCGAACCAACATACGCGACACCTTGCGTTTTCTTGAAACCGGGAATGCTTTTCAGCCATTTGCCAGCTTGCAGATCGACCACTTCGAGTGAGCCATTCTCGAGACCGGCCACAAAAAGCCGCTCGCCCTTAACATCCACATCCATGTGATCAATGCGGCCTCTAACGTTCGGCATGGAAATCGTTTGTACGAATTGCAAGGGAACCGCACTTTGCGCGTTCGCGAGCACCGGAAAGACAATAAGGAAGCCAACAATTAAGCCAATCAGCAGGCAGTAAGTTTTCATTTCATCTCCGTTCGTCATGCGATTCCGAGGACGGCAATCACATCCCTTTACCAAATCAACTTCAGTGCAAACTGAATTTGCCTCGAGGGTGTCTGCGTGGACGTGATCAGCCCAGCGTTGCCAATCGGACTCCCAGCGGAATCAAAAATATTCCGATTATCCAGAGGCGGCGCGAAATTCGTATGGTTCAGGACATTAAAGAACTCCGAGCGGAACTGTACATTAAACGTGTCCGAGACTCTTTTGATGTGATTGTTTTTGAATAGCGAAAAATCGAAGTTCATCAAGCTAGGACCAATGAGCGTGTTACGACCCAGGTTGCCGCGAAGCGTAATGGGGTTCGGCACCGCGAAACACTGAGTTTTGATGTAGTGGTCTGGATTGCCGGGGTTCACGGGTGAACTGCAACCCGGAGCGGGAACCAAATTCGGCACGTCAATGTTCGGATCAGTGCTCTTTACGCCGAGCGTGTCTCCTCCGAAACCCGGAGTAAACGGCACACCTGTGCTTGCTTCAAAAACTCCTCCGATTTCCCACCCGCTGAAGGCCCACTCCCTAACTCCATGAGCCCACTTAGGCGTGCCGAGTTCCCACGTGTAGTTGATTTCAACGTTGTGGGCCACGTTGAAGTCCGCCAGCCCTCGATTTAATTTGGTGTTGAACCATAAGGGGCTGGCGATCGAATTCGAGTATTCATCCCCCACCAGGCTGCCCGAGGAGGTGTCGATGGTTTTGCCCCAGGTGTAGGACCCTTCGATCTCCGCTCCGTGGCGAATCTTGGCCTTAACTTTTACTTGGAGTGCGTCATAAAACGAATTTCCTTGCCACAGACCGCCGCTCACGAGACCCGAATTGACATTGAGTCGCGTGCCGCTCCCGACCGGTGAAGGCCAAAGATAGCCCTCCGACGTGAGCGTCGGGAGGACGATGTCCAAATCTTCCACACGGAAGATCTGGTGCACACCGCGCGATCCTACGTAACCTACGCGCAGACTGACATCGCGAGCCAGATCACGCGCCACGGTCAGATTCCACTGCATCACGTAATTGCGTTTTGGATTCGGGTCAAAATAACCATGCCGAAACCCACTGGATGAACCAGCAACGATGGCAAACGCCCCGCTTGGGAACGCCCCGGGAGGCAAACTCGTGGAGTTCCCTAGTTTGAAGAAGGGTGCTGAGAAGAGCTCGTTAAATTGGATTAAGTAGGGCAAAGGAAGAACGTCGAACATGCCAAAGCCAGCGCTCAAAGCTGTCTTGCCGTCGCCAAAAGGATCCCATGAGAATCCCACACGCGGTTCAAAGTTGCGAAGGGTCGGATTGGAAAACAAAGGATCGCCCAAATGCGGTTGCGCATCGGTGATCTGGCGAAGAACGGTAAGCTTGCCCTGAACCTCCGTAGGCACGGTGGCCATCTCATAGCGCAGACCCAGATTGACGGTCAGGTTCGGGCGCCAGCGCCAGTCGTCCTGAACATACGCTCCTACGATTGTCTGGCGGAAACCTCGCTCGGAGATCGCGCTCGGAATTGCCGCACTCAAGGAGAACGGTCGGTTGCTCAAAAAATCAGACAGTAGGCTGAACGCAAATTCTCCACCAGGGTTGGAAATCGCAAGAATGTTGTCCCGAATACGCTCCACATTAGCGCCGAACTTTACAGAATGAGGTCCTTTGGTGACCGAGGCTTCATCCGACGCTTGGATGGAAGTCCAGTGGAAGCGGAAATTGGAGGGTGTTCCTAAGCCGCCGGAAAAGAAGGTAAGCCCCGGTACAATGACGGCTGCTGCATTCAGACTCGGCACTGTTCCAAAGCTCGGGTCCGCAACGAGCGAGTTCCCGCTTGGAAACGTTAGACCTGTCGTGGTCACCACACGGTTGATCCCGAAATGAAGAGAATTCACAATCTGCGGGCTGAGCGTGTGGGTCTCATGCAGAGTCGATACCTGCCGGCGCGAGTCATAGCCGGTCCGTTTGTTATCGAATTCGTCGAGGTGTCTGACGGTTCCGCCATCAAACATGTATGTGCCAGAAAGCCCGTCCGATGCCGAAAGCTTATAATCGAGCTTGACCGTAAAATAGTTCTCCGGAGTGACCTGCTGCCCCGCAAACGCGAAGATTCCTGTATCGCCAGAACCCAGAAGAGGCCCGTTGGGCATCGGATAAAAAGCATTCACGAAACGGACGACGGTCGCGTCGGGCGTGATTTGCCCAGTCGAGAGATTGCCAGCGCGAGCTGCAGCGGAGGGAACGGTCGTGACCTGGGTAACGCCTTGCGATTGCCGTAGTCCTTCGTAGTCACCGAAGATGAAGGTACGGTCCTTCCAAATAGGTCCTCCCGCCGATCCTCCAAATTGATTGCGGCGAAAGGGAGGCTTCGCTGTGTCGAAGAAATTCCGCGCATCGAACGCGCTGTTGCGTATGTACTCGAATGCGTCGCCGTGGAAATTGTTCGTTCCCGTGCGTGTAGAAGCTCCAATGATTCCCCCGGAAGACCGGCCAACCTGTGCCGGATAGTTGCTGGTCAGAACAGAGAATTGCTCGACAGCATCAGATCCGAGATTGACACCCAGTGCGCTACCCGGCGGCCCATTCACGTAGTCATTGACGCTGATCCCGTCCAGCCGGGCATCGTTCTGGCGAGGACGACCACCCGAGATCGTCATCTGGTTACCGAATCCGCGTTGCGCCTGCCCGCTGGCCTGCGTACGGGCACTTGTCACCCCAGGTTCCAGCGTTGCCAAATCCGACGCGGAGCGCCCGTTGAGAGGCAGATCGCTTACGTTCTTGGAAGTGACCGTGCCGCTGACTCCAGATGCCCCGGCTTGCCCCTTGCCGGTGGTGCTTGACGCTTCTGGCTGCATGACGATGTTCATTACTTGGTCAGCGCCTAGGCGAATGGTTACGGATACCGTTGACGTTTTTAAACCAGCTGCCGAAGCGATGATCTCGTAGGTTCCAGGAGCAAGGTTATGTATGGTGAACGAACCATCCTGGCTCACAGTCAGGGCTTGGGTTTCGGCGTTGGATGTCTTTTTTAAGGTGAGACTCACGCTCGGAATCGGTGTGTTCGTGGGGCTAAGAATTTTTCCAGAGAGTCCACTTCCGCCAACCTGAGCACACGCGGCGTTTCCGGGGAATCCAGCGACAAGAAGAGCCAACGAGATCAAACATTTCTGCATATCAATTCCTGACCGTGACTCCGGCAAAGGCTCCCCCAGAAAGTAGCCGCGATGGCTAGCAGGGTTGGAGTTTCTCCTCAAATCGATTTGGCTGGAACTTGAGAGCCACCTTATAGCAGGATTTCTAGCGCTCTATTCTGAACTTTTCTTTAGAAACACTTCAGTATGTGGGGCGGATGTTGAAGTCGTAACATGAGTGGCGGAATGCCGGAAGCACGAATCCTCGTGGTCGAAGATGAAAGCAAAGTCGCGCGTGCCCTACGTGAGGGCCTGGAACGCCAGGGGCATGAGGTTGTTATCGCGCCGAACGGAGAGGAAGGCTTTTTTCTCGTCAATGCCGAGAAGTTCGACCTTGTCATCCTGGACCTCATGCTTCCGGGTCGTGATGGTCTCCAAGTGTTATCCACGCTCAGGAAACGTGGTCTGGAAACGCCAGTCCTGATATTGACGGCTCGCGATGCGATCGAGGATCGAGTGCAAGGACTGGACAAGGGTGCGGACGATTACCTGGTTAAGCCGTTTGCATTCCCGGAGCTTTTGGCTCGCGTTCGGGCCTTGCTTCGACGGACGGAACAAGCTCCCCAACTGCAGCTTGCCGATTTGGAAATGGATGTGATCACCCGGAAGGCGAAACGGCATGGGCAATACCTGGAGCTGACGGGCCGAGAGTTTGAGCTTCTGGAATATCTGCTTCGGCACAAAGAGCAGGTCGTTTCCCGGGAGATGCTGGCGCGTCACGTCTGGAAGGAGAGCGCTCGCGCAACGCCACTCGATAACGTCATGGACGTGCACATCAACCGGCTTCGCCGCAAAGTGGATGAGCCTTTCGACGGGAAATTGATTCACACCGTTCGCGGTGTTGGATTCGTGCTCCGCGAGGAAGAATGAAATTCACGCCGAGAAACGTGCGGTCCCGATTGACGCTCTGGTACGTGCTCGTGCTCGCGACTCTTTTGGCTTTGTACGCGGGAGTTGCTTGCTTATTTCTGTTCTTAAGCTTGCGCGAGGACTTCGATCAAAACCTGCTTCAGGACGTCGAAACTGTGGAAGGGATGCTCACGAAGGAGCCCAATGGAGGCGTATCTCTGCATTCCAGTCATCCTGACGCGACTGAACCAAGAGTGGGCCATTTCATCGAAGTGTGGTCGCCTCAGGGAGCGCTGCTGCATCGAAGTGCATCTCTGCAAGATCAGGCGTTAGGCGGCCCTCCCGGTCCGGACGAAGGCCTGCACGATCCAACTCCGTCGACCGCACGCCTTCCGAACGGTACGCGAGTCCGGTTAGCGAGCGGCATCTATCACATTGAAGACCAGCGGGTCGTTCTGCGAGTTGCCTACAGCCAAGAAGCATTGTGGCGTGAGTTGGACGAATTCGGGGAGGTCTTGTTGCTGGGCTTTCCGATTGCTGTGCTGCTTGCAGGCTTCGGGGGTTACGCCCTCGCACGAAAAGCGCTCTCACCGATCGATTTGATGGCCACCCAGGCGAAAACCATATCTGCCGAAAAGCTGGGCGATCGTTTGTCCATCGAGAATACCGAAGATGAACTAGGAAAGCTCGGGACCGTTTTCAACGCCATGCTCGGGCGATTGCAAGCCGCATTCGATCAACTGCGCCGCTTCACGGCTGACGCCTCCCACGAACTACGAACTCCGTTGACGGCCATCCGAAGCGTTGGCGAAGTTGCGCTACAGGACCAAAGGAGTCCGGCCGAGTATCGCGACGTGATCGGAAGCATGTTGGAAGAAGTAGATCGCCTGACGCGGCTCGCAGAAAGTTTGCTTGCGCTTTCCCGTGCCGACACTGGCCACATCCAGATTCAGCGTGAAGACATTTCTCTTGTGCGGATCGCAAAGGAGGCGAGTTCGGTAGTTGAAGTTTTAGCTGAGGAGAAACAGCAACATATTGATATCGAGGGTGACGCAAACCTCGCCGTCTCCGCGGACCGGCTGATTCTCCGCCAGGCCATCGTTAATCTGCTAGATAACGCCATTAAGTATTCGCCTCCAGGAAGCCACATTCTCATCCGGGTGCAGAGCGGAGGAGACAAGCAAGTGTTCTTAGACGTGGCCGATCAAGGACCCGGAATTCCTAGTGAGCATCAACCCTACGTCTTCGACCGCTTTTACCGAGTCGATAAAGCACGAACGCGGGAATGGGGTGGTGCCGGCCTCGGCTTGTCGATTACCCGCTGGGCCGTCGAAGCGCATGGCGGCGACATCAGTCTCAAAAGTGAAGAAGGCCAAGGCAGCACGTTTCGAGTTTCTCTGCCGATCGCGAAAGATTCTGCAAGTCCGTCAAAAGGAGGGTCGCAATGAAAAGGGTATTGGGGATTCTGGCCGCAGTTTCCGCACTTTTGGTGATCATCTGGGTGATTCTGGAATCCAGGGAGGGAAGCTATTCCTCCTCTTATGCATCTCAACCGGAGATCCCTGCGCCTCAGCAGTCCCCAGGTGCCTCCTTGACATACAACTTCGATAGCGACGCTGTGGGAGCTATGCCGGCGAAGTTTCATAGTGCCCGCACGGGGAAAGGGTCCGAAAGCAAGTGGGTGGTGATGGCGGACCCCACCGCACCGTCAAAACCCAATGTAGTCGCGCAAACTTCAAACGACACGACCGATTATCGGTTTCCGCTGCTTATCGCAGATGAAGGCAGCTTCAAAGACGTTGAACTAAGCGTGAGATTCAAACCTGTTTCCGGCGAAGTAGACCGCGCTGGAGGACTAGTGTTCAGGCTGAAGGACGCGAATAACTATTACATCGTCCGCGCCAACGCTTTGGAACACAACTACCGCCTGTACCACGTCGTCAACGGCAGTCGCCGCCAGTTCGCTGGCGCTAATTTCAAAGTCACTTCTGGCGAGTGGCACGAGCTGCGCGTGGAGGCAGTGGGCAACAAGATTATTTGCTACTACGACGGCGCGAAGAAGATCGAAGCGACAGACGATACGTTCAAAGATGCCGGCAAGGTGGGACTGTGGACAAAGGCGGATTCCGTGACCTACTTCGACGATCTAAAAGTCACGGCGAAATAGGCTGGAGGAGATCTTCGATGAAGTGGATTACGCGCAGCAACGTCAAAGTGGACCGGGTCGCCTCCCTTGGCTCATTCGGCGGTTCATTGATCCGCAGGCCGAATTTCTTTTCGTACCCGAAGACCAACTCCTCGACACCGCGCGAAGGGAAGAGGCGATTCCCTTCGACGCAACGAGAATTCCCGACGTGAGGCTGAACCATCGCGGAGAACGATGCACCTTCGAGGCGATTCTCGAAGACTACAAGTTGACTGACCCGATGCTTCATCGCCTCGCACTGATCGTCCGAGGAGCTGACGTGAAAGGGCAGGAACATGTTTCGCCCGAAGCTCTCGGGTTGCGTGCGATTGCGCACGGCTTTGCACTCACCGGAATCACTGACGAGGAGCGCTTGGCGCGCGAGTTCCCGCATACGACGCGCTCTACGAATTCGTCCGCCAGGAATTGAAAGAGGTGTAGCAGTTTCGATTTCTTAATTTCTTGATTTTCAAACTCGAACACAAGGAGGTTCGTGACATGTTTCGTTTCATGCAAAAACGAATGTTGATCGTATTTGCGTTGGGCTGTTTGATGCTCTTAGGACGCGGTGTCTTCGCGCAAGAGGTGCCGAGCGATTATCAGGATGTTCTCAAGACTTTGGACCAGAAGGGTGACTTCAAGGCGGGCGTTCTCAAGGTAAATATTCCGCGCAACGACTTGAAGATGACGATCCAGGGATTCTCGACGCCAACGCCATTCGGATTCGGCGGCTGGATAGCTCTGACCAAAGCCACCGACGGAGCCGACGTGATGATGGGCGATCTTGTGCTGCTGCAGGAGGAGGTCAATCCCGTAATGTCTGCGCTTCTCGATAACGGAATCGATGTGACCGCACTTCACAACCATTTTTTCTGGGACGACCCGCACGTCTATTTCATGCACGTTCACGGCATGGGAAAGGCTGCGGACCTGGCACGCCGCGTAAAACCAGGTTTGGATTTGATTGGTCACGCGACACCCGCTGCGCCGGCACCCTCGGCTGGAGGCGCTGGTACGGCGCTCGATACCGCCAAGCTGGCCAAGATAGTAGGGCACGAAGGCGAGCAATCCGGCGCGGTCTACAAAATCACCGTAGGACGTGACGACCTCGGCATGAAGGAGCACGGCGCCGTTATCAACGCTCGCATGGGACTCAACACGTGGGCGGCGTTCGTGGGCACACAGGAGCATGCTGCGATCGCGGGCGATGTGGCGATGCTCGAGAGCGAAGTCACGCCGGTTCTGAAAGCGCTCCGCAAGAGCGGGCTCGACGTCGTCGCGATTCATCACCATATGACCGGCGACCGGCCGATGGT
>WNFD01006313.1_pt1 | contig 11867 bp, 10 predicted proteins | sample 5400491 | NCBI WGS metagenome assembly WNFD01 (sample SAMN13153343, study PRJNA577476) | soil metagenome | isolation source: 120 cm saprolite under Douglas fir tree site 2 hole 2 replicate 2 | place: USA:California | collected 2015-04-18 | reverse complement strand
CGCCGTGCTGGCCCGAGGTGCGCACCAGCGCGATGCAGTAGTGGTTATGGTGTGCGCCCGAGGTCCAGACCTTGGTGCCGTTGACGCGGAAACCGCCCGGCACCGGCTCGGCGCGGGTCCGCACCGAGGCGAGGTCGGAGCCCGAATCGGGCTCGCTCATGCCGATCGAGAAATAGCATTCGCCCGCGGTGATTTTAGGCAGGATCGCCTGACGCTGCTCCTCGCTGCCGAAGCGCAGCAGCAACGGACCCGACTGGCGGTCGGCCACCCAGTGCGCGCCGGCGGGGGCGCTGTTGCCCAAAAGCTCCTCGGTGATGACGTAGCGGTCGAGGAAGCTGCGTTCGCCGCCGCCGTACTGCTTGGGCCAGGTGATGCCGATCCAGCCCTTCTTGCCGAGCTCCTTGCTGAACCCGGCGGAGCGCGTGTTCCAGCTCGCGAAGCGGTCCTCGGTCTTGAAGCGGGGCAGCGTCTCCTTGAGGAAGGCGCGGACTTCTACGCGCAGCGCCTCGGCCTCGGCCGGCAGATGAAACGGCGGGAATTCGAGCTTGGGGATGGACATCGTCATCTCGGCTGTTGGATGCCCCTTCTGTGTCGGCTAATCCTAGGCCGCGCAACCAGGGAGTTTCGAGGGACGAATGCCCCGCCGTGCGACCCGCCCACCGCCGCTCCTGGCGGAATTCGACGACGAGGAGCGTGAGGCCGTGCTTGCCGCCAATCGCGCCTTCTACCGCGCCTTCAGCGAGCGCGATGCCGAGGCGATGGACCAGATCTGGGCGCCGACCGGCGCGGTGGTCTGCCTGCATCCCGGCCGGGCGGCACTGCACGAGCGCGCGGAGATCATGGCGAGCTGGCGTGCCATCATGCGCCATCCCGAGTCTCCCAAGGTGCGTTGCGCCGGCGAATGGGTGGTGGGCCGCCCGGGCCTGGCCATCGTGGTCTGCCGCGAGATCCTGCCCGAGGGCCAGCTCATGGCCACCAACACCTTCGCGCGCCTGAGCGAGGGCTGGCGCATGATCGGCCATCATTCCGGCCCGGTGCCGCCGGTCGAGACCGGCCAGACGACGGTGACGTCGGCGTCGACGCGCGACCGCCGCAAGCTGCATTAAGGTCTCAAGCGGACTCGGCGCATTCACATGCGCCTTCATGAACCATGAGGCGGGCGCGGGCGAGGTACCCCCCGCCCCTGAGAGGCCCGCGGTCCGATGAGCGCTATCGCGTTATCGGCCCGTCTTTCCGTAACAACGGCGCCAACCGGTCATAGGACACATAGACCTCGAACGGACCGGACACGTAGGGCCCGACTTCGTAGGCGTTGAAGATCAGCTCCAGCCGGTTGGCGCGCCAGCAATAGTGGGCGGGCTCGCGCAGCAGCTTGGCGAGACTGGCAGGCTCCAGCGCTTCCTCGAAGCCGGGCTTCTCGACGAACTGCTTCTTGAGGTCGGCGCCGACGATCTCGACCATGGTCTTGAGCCACTTGTCGCCCGCCGCGAAGACGCCGTCGGGGCCCAGGGCCTTGCCCGTGCGCAAATCGACCAGGGTGCAGTTGGTCGCGGCGTAGCCGTGCGCGCCGCCGCTGTAGCCGTCGAAATTCACGGCGATGGAAACGGCGTTAGGGCCCGGCCGATAGGTCATGAAGCTCTGCTCGTAGGTCCACTCCTGCTCGCGGTCGAGCCCGGAATCGGCCTGGGGCGTGGCGTCGACCACTGCCTTCTTGGCGGCATTGACGAAGCGCGCATTGACGGCGGCGAAGTCGGCGGTCGTGCCCTCGAACTTCGGATAACTGATGTCGTAGGAATAGGTGATCTTGCCGAGCTTGGCGTTCTTGGTGAGCGACTGCTCGCTGATGAAAGGATAGATGCCCTCGGCGGACGCCCGCAGGTTCGTCGTGCGCGCGGCGTAGCGCCTCTTCAGACAACGGGCGATGCCGTCGGTGTCGGCCGCGCAGCCGCGATTGCGATCGCCGATCCAGCGCACCTGCTCCTTCTCCAGATTGTCCTTGGCAGGGCCGCTCAGCTTGGCGGCGAGCGCCGCATAGGCCTCCGCCATCGCGCGGTCGGCCTTGGCGAGTTCGGGATCCTTGCAGATCGTCCGCTCGACGGCGTTCGAGGCCTTGGCGCAGTCGAAGCTCGGCCCGCTCTGGGCGAACGCCGCAGGCGCGACGAGCAGGACAAGCGCCATCACAAGCAGTCTCATGCCCGCCTCCATGCCTTCAGGCGCCGCACCGCCTCCTCCATTTCGGCGGTCGAACCGGCGAAGGAGATGCGCAAAGTACCAGGGCCCCGCGCCCGATCGAAGTCGACGCCGGGCGTCGTCGCCACGCCCGCTTCGCCCAGCATGCGCCGGCAGAACTCGCGGCTGTCGTTGGTGAGATGCGCCACGTCGCAATAGAGATAGAAGGCGCCTTCGGCCGGCGCGAAACGATCGAGGCCCGCCGCCGGCAGGCCGGCCAACAGCAGGTCGCGGTTGGTGCGGTAACGCCGGACGTGGCCGTCAAGCTCGTCCCTGCCGTCGAAGGAAGCGAGGGCGGCGTGCTGGCTGAGCGTCGGCACCGAGATGAAGAAATTCTGGCTGAGCCGCTCGATCGGCCGCACCAGGTCGGTCGGCACGACCAGCCAGCCGACCCGCCAGCCGGTCATGGAGAAGTATTTCGAGAAGCTGTTGACCACGATGGCCGAGTCGGAGACCTCGACCGCCGACACGGTGTCGCCCTCGTAGACGATGCCGTGATAGATCTCGTCGGAGATCAGCCGCACGCCATTGGCGGTGCACCAGCCGGCCAGCGCCTTCATCTCGGCATGGCCCACCATCGTGCCCGTGGGATTGGACGGGCTGGCCACGATCAGCCCGTCGAGGCGGCCCGCCTTCTGCAGCGCCTCGACCGTCGGCTGGAAGCGATCAGCCGCCGAGGTCGGCAGGTCGACGGCTTCGAGGTTGAGCGCCGCCAGGATGTTGCGGTAGGCGGGATAGCCGGGCGCCGCCAGCGCCACGCGGTCGCCGGCATCGAAGCTCGCGAGAAACGCCAGGGGAAAGCCGCCCGACGAACCGGTCGTGACGATCACGCGGTCGGGCGAGATTTCTACGCCGTAGGCGTCGCGGTAGTGGCGCGCGATGCGCTCGCGCAGCGCCGGCATACCGAGTGCGGCGACATAGCCGATGCGGTCGCTGTCGAGGGCGGCGTGGGCGGCGGCAAGTGCTGCCCGCGGCGCAGGCGTGCTGGGCTGGCCGACCTCGAGATGGATAACGCTCTCGCCCGCCGCCTCCTTCTCGGCGGCGGCCGCCATCACGTCCATGACGATGAACGGATCGACCGCGCCGCCGCGGCGCGAAAGCTTGCCCGACATCGATCGCGCCTAGCGCACGACAGCGAGCAGTGCCAGCCCCGTCCCGGCCGGATCGATGGCGCTTCGGCAGGTCGAGGCGCTGCTGCGCAGGCCCGACGGGCAGATGATGGCGTTGACGGTGCCGCCTTGCCCGCCGCGGGCGTTCAGCACGGCAACAAGGTTCTTTTCTTCCTCCACAGTCGCGCGAGCGACCGCACCGGTCGCCTGGGCGGCCGTCGGCGCGCCGCCACCCGCGCCGGCAAAGGTGAACTCGCCGTTGTTGGCGCTGGCGATGATCACCGGGCTGACCGATCCCGCGTCGGGCGTGGCCGCGCCCAGCAGCACGCCGGTGCCGGGTACGATCGCGCGCGCGCCGAAAAGCTGGCCCATCGACAGGGTGCAGGCGACAGCGCCGGCCTTGCTGTCAACGGCGACCAGACCAGAAAATCCGCCGGAATCGACCGGCGTCGGGCCACCCGGCGCCTGGCCTTTCCAGCCGGCCAGCGCCGCGGCGCCGGCAGCCGGCGGCGGCGCGACATAGACCTTGCGGCGGCCATACGATTCGGTGGTCGGCGGCCCGGCCTTCGGCACGGCGTTGCGAAGCGCTTCGAGCGGCAGGCTGCCGCCCATCTGCGACACCTGGTCCGACAGGGTGCGGGCCAGCGTACCCTGGAAGAACTCGCCGCCGCCGCGCTGGCGGATCGCGCCCAGCGTCCCCGCGAGATCGTTCTGCGTCCAGATATCGCCTTCCGTCACCATGCCGCCTGAGCCCTTGCCGAAGATGCGCCGCGTCTCGCGGTCGTTGCCCAGCAGGCCCGCGCCGGCCTGCAGATCGCGCGACAGCGCGCGCGATACCGGCACGCCAAAGCGGGCCAGCCGCTCGGCCGGGGTGACCGTCTGTTCCCAGCGCAACTGGCCATGGCGGATGTGCATCAGCATGACGCCGCGCACGCCTGACGGCACGCTGAAAGACTGACCATTGATCGTCCCTGATGCTGCGATCGGCGGAAACACGAAGGCCTCGGCGGCCTTGGTCTTGTCGTCGTGCACGATGCAGGCGCCGGAGGCGCCGAGGCCCGCCGCCGACGGCAAGGTCACCGCGAGGGCAAAATACATGGCGGTTGCGGCGTCGGTGGCGTTGCCGCCGCTCTGCAGGATGTCGCGCCCGATTTCGGCGGCACGGCTTTCGTCGGCCGACACAGCGGCGAACGAACCGGAGGTGATGATGGCCGACAGGCCGCCCTTGCCAGGCGACAGCCCGGCGGGATTGGCGGCGTTGGCCAGGCGGTCGCTCTCGCGATCCGTCTCACTTTGGCCACATGCAGCCAGCAAAAACACGCCCGCCAGCGCCAGGTTGCGCAATTGACGTGGCCGCTTGGCGTTTCTAGCCTGCCAGGATCCCGTGCCGACCGTGTTCAGACGCATCATCACCCTCTTCAGTCTCGCGCTCTTGGCGCTGGCGCCGCTTCGTGCCGCGAGCGCGCAGCAAGGTCAACGACTCAATCTGATCCGCGACGCCGAGACCGAGAACGGGATCCGCACCATGGTCATACCGATCTGGAAGGCGGCCGGTCTCGACCCCAACGCGGTCGAGATCATGATCGTCCAGGACAACACGCTCAACGCCTTCGTGGCGGGTGGCCAGCGGATCTTCATCAATACCGGCCTGATCATGCGGACCGAGACGCCCAACCAGCTGATCGGCGTTCTGGCGCACGAAAGCGGCCACATCGCCGGCGGCCACCTGACGCGCATGCAGGAGGAGCTGCGCGCCCTCACCACGTTGCAAATTCTCGAGATGATCCTGGCGGGCGGCGCCATGGCGGGCGGCGCCGCGTCGGGCAGCGGCATGGGCAGGGGCGGACCGACGACGGGTGTCGGCACGACCAACGCACCGGGGTCGCTTCTGTCGTTCCTGCATTATACCCAGACCCAGGAGAACGCGGCGGACCAGGCGGCCATCACCTTCCTGCAGCGCACCGGCCAGTCGCCCAAGGGCGCGGTCGAATTCATGCGCGTGCTGCAGAGGGAAGAGCGCATGGCGATCAGCCAGCGCGATCCCTATCTGTCGACCCATCCGCTTACACCGGACCGCATCGCGGCGTTCGAGGAGGCGGCGGCGCGCTCGCCCTACGTCAACACGCCCGATACGCCGCAAAACCTCATGATGCACCATCGCGTGGTCGCCAAGCTGATGGGCTTCATCACCCCCGATGTCGCCCTGCAGCGCTTCGCCGAAGCCGACCGCTCGGTACCGGCGCGATATGCGCGCGCCATCGCCTGGTACCGCAAGGGCGCGCTGGGCTCGGCGCTGCTCGGTATCGACGGGCTTCTCAAGGAATATCCGAACGATCCCTACTTCCACGAGGTGCGCGGCCAGATGCTGTACGAGAACGGCCGCGCCGCCGAGGCCGTGCTGTCCTACCGCCGCGCCGTTCAGCTTCTGCCGAGCTCGGCGATCATCAAGATCGACTTTGCCCGCGCCCTGCTCGACATCAACACGCCCGACAACGACCGCGAGGCGGTGCGCAATCTCGAACTGGCAAGGCAGCAGGAATCGGGCACATTCGACCTGTGGCGGTTGATGGCATCCGGCTATTCCAAGCTCAACGACCCGGGCATGACGTCGCTCGCCCGTGCCGAGATGGCGGTCCTGCGCGGCCAGCGCGCCGAGGCGCAGGCCCATGCCGACGCCGCCGTGCGGCAATTGCAATCCGGCACGCCCGCCTGGCAGCGCGCCCAAGACATCAAGGCATATATCAACACGCGACCGAGCAAGAACCGGTAGCTTTGGAGATCAGCACAATGCGTTCCGTCCTTTTTATCATCTGCGCCGGCCTTCTCGCCGCCGGTGCACTCCTCGCCGTCGGCACCGTCAAGCCTGGCCAACTCGCCGCTGCATCGACCGCCGTTCCAGGCGACAAGGCAGCACTCGGCAAGACCATTCGCGAATACCTGCTCGCCAACCCCGAGGTGCTGGTCGAGGCGATGCAGGAGCTCGAACGCAAGCAGGACGGCCAGCGCGATGCCGTCGCGCAGAAAGGCGTCCAGGAGAACCAGGCCGAATTGTTCCGCGACCCCGACAGCCCGATCGGCGGCAACCCGAACGGCGACGTCGTCATCGTCGACTTCAACGACTACCAGTGCCCCTACTGCAAGCGCACCCACCAGGCGATGAAGTCGGTGGTCGCCGCCGACGGCAAGGTCAAGACCATCTACAAGGACCTGCCGATCCTGGGCGAGGCTTCGAAGGTCGCCGCCGTCGCCGCCCTCGCCTCGGTCAAGCAGGGCAAGCACACGGCGTTCCACAACGCGCTGATGGAATTCACCGGCAAGCTCGATCGCGACAAGATCCTCGACATCGCGAGCTCGGTCGGGATCGACCGGGCCCAGCTCGAGAAGGACATGGAAGATCCCAAGCTGAAGCGGACCATCGAGCGCAACCTGGAGCTGGCCAGCGCGCTCGGCATCCGCGGCACGCCCGCCTTCGTGATCGGCAAGCAGTTCGTGCCCGGCGCCGTCGACGCCTCGGCCCTGAAGCAGCTGATCGCCGACGCTCGCAAGAGCTAGCGCGCCGACAAGGTCGCTGAGAGCCCGAGCAGGCGCACGAGGTCGGCGCCGGGCTTCATCAGAGGCTGGAACCCTTCGATATCGATCGGCGGGTCCGGTTTGGCATCGATCGTGAGCGTACCGCCGCGCTCGACGAATCGCGCGACAGTGTCGAGCAGCTTCGTCATGTCCTCCGAGATCAGCACGTCGGCAGGCTGGTAGCGGCGTATCTCGCCCGCCAGATTGGCGCGCGTCTCGGAGACCGGCTTGCCGGTCACCGTCGACAGCGCCTTCAGGCTGCGCTCGAGCAAGCTCTTGTCGACGAGGGTCAGCCGCATCTCGCCCAAGCCTGCGTGCGACTCGTCGAGCGCGAGAAAGTCGCCGTCATCGATTACGCGCCACAAAGGCGGGTCGGCATCGACGATCCGGCCGCTGAGGGCGATTTCGCCCAGGCCGGGCCCGACGAGCGTACAGCGGTCGAGGGCAAGCTCGCCCTTGGCGCGATCCTCGGTGCTGGTGCAATCGAGGTCGAGCTTCACGTCCTTGAGACCCATCGACTGCAAGGCGAGGCGCATCTGCAGGCCTTCCATGCCGCGCAGCGGCGGCGCCAGCACGAAGCCCTCGACGCGCGTGCGCGAGCGGTTCAGCCTGTCGCCCTCGTGCACCGTCTCGAGGCTGACGCTGCCCAGCGAGATGCCGTAACGCGCCAGCATGTCGCCACTGAAGCCGGAGGCGTTGACGCTATCAGCATGGGCTCGGCCGGACGGCGCGCCGGGCTGCCATTTGTCCGACGAAAGGGCCGCGATCACACGACCCAAATCGACACCGGCCGACTTGATGTCGGCGATCTTGAACAGCGGCGCCTGCCCGTCCTTCGGTGTGGCTTCGACGCTGCCCACCGTCATCGATGTAATGCGGCCGCGCTCATAGCGATCGACGACAACCGACGCCGCGCCGAACGTGTCCGCGCCAGGCAGCGAGAAGGCGACGTTGCGCTCCTCGAGGCGACGTATCGTGAGCGCGCCCAGCGCGCGGGCGACCAAGGCCTGGAACTTGTAGTCGCCGCCCTGGTACCGGGCATCGTAGCGCGCGAGATCGAAGCCCTCCATGATGAGCGACCCCATGCTCCAGCCGCTGTTGGCCGCGCTGTCGACGAGACGCACGTCGCGCAGCTCGATGCGGTCGGCCTGCAGCGGGTCGCCCCAGTTGAAGCCGGCCAGCGGCGTGCGGCCGCGTATCAGCTCGCCGAGCGGCCAGGCGAGCCCCGACGCCTCCCAGCGACCGACACTGAGCTCGGCGCCACTGCTCGACTTGAGGTCGAGCAGCGTGATCCGGCGCTCGAACAGCCCGACCTCGACATTGCCCACCTTGACAGCACCGTCGCGCTCGATCTCCGTCTTGATCTGGCCCGCTGCGTGGCTCTCCACGATCGGCACGGCCGCGATGGCCGCCCCGACAAGCGCGACGACGGCGACGACTGCGATGACTTTCTTCTTCACGGTTCGGCATCCGGCTGCTTGGAAGGCTGGGCGGCGTCGAAGGCCGGATGCTTCATGCAGGTCGTGTAGATGCGCTGGATGGTCGGGTATTTCGTCATGTCGACCTTGAAGCGCGCGGCGTTGAAGACCTGCGGGACCAGGCAAAGATCGGCCAGGGTCGGCCGGTCGCCATGGCTGAAGCTGCCGGTCTTGCGGTCCTTGACGATCGAGGCCTCGTAGGCGTCGAACCCGGTCTCTATCCAATGACGCGACCAGGCGAAAGCGCTCTCCTCGGTCTGGCCGAACTTGTCGCGCAAATAGCCCATCACCCTGAGGTTCTGGATGGGATGGATGTCGGCGGTCGTGATCAGCGCCAGCGCGCGCACCCGCGCCCGGTCGACCGTTTCCCGGGGCAGCAGCGGCGGTTCGGCATGCGTCTCCTCGAGGTATTCCAGGATGGCGAGCGACTGGGTCAGCACCTCGCCCGAATCGAGCACCAGCGCGGGCACGAGCTTCTGCGGATTGATCGCGACATAGTCGGGCGCCGCCTGCTCGCCCTTGCGCAGATGGCGCGAGGCGTGCTCGACCGCGATGCCTTTGAGGTTGAGCCCGATGCGCACGCGAAACGCCGCCGACGAGCGAAAATAGCCGATAAGCTTCATGACCGCCTCCGCGGCCACCTTAGCACGGCTTAGGCGGGCGGCGTGTAGCGCACCACCTTCTGGTCGATCGCGCCGAAGATCGACTGGCCGGCCGGATCGAACATTTCGATGCGGATGCGATCGCCGAACTTCATGAACGGCGTCACAGCTTTGCCACTATCGATGGTCTCGCGCACGCGGCGCTCGGCGATGCAGGAACAACCGACTGAGGCATCGCGGTTGGCGACGGTGCCCGAGCCCACGATCGTGCCGGCTTCGAGGTGCCGCGTTTTGGCGGCGTGGGCGATCAGCTGGCCGAAGTCGAACGTGAGGTCGGTGGCGGCGTTGGGATGGCCGAACTCCTGGCCGTTCAAGGTCGAGATCAGCGGCAGTTTGAGCCTGGCGCCGTCCCAGGCATCGCCCAATTCGTCTGATGTGACGGCGACCGGGGCGAAGGCGGTGGCGGGCTTGCCGTGGAAGAAGCCGAAGCCCTTGGCCAGCTCGCCGACGATGAAGTTGCGCAGCGACACGTCGTTCAGGATCGTCACCAGCTTGATGTGCTTCTGCGCCGCATCGGCGGAGATGCCCATCGGCACGTCGTCCACGATGACGCCGATCTCCCCCTCGAAATCGATGCCCCAGGCCTCGTCGCCGGCCTCGATGTCGTCGCCGGGACCTATGAAGGAGTCGGACCCGCCCTGGTACATCAGCGGATCGGTCCAGAAGGATGGCGGCATTTCCACGCCGCGCGCCTTGCGCACCAGCTCGACATGAACGACGTAGGCCGAGCCGTCGGCCCACTGATAGGCGCGCGGCAGGGGCGCGGCCGCCGCCGTGGCGTCGAGCTCGAAGGAACCAGGCGCCTTGTCATCGGCGAGCTGCAGGGCGAGCGCGCGCAGACGCGGTTCGATCGCCGCCCAGTCGTCGAGCGCCTTCTGCAGGGTCGGCGCGACGCCTGTCGCCCGCACCGCCCTTTTCACCGCACGGTCGACCACGATCAGCGTGCCGTCGCGGCCGCCTTCCTTCAAGGAGCCGAGTTTCATTGTTCCCATCCCTGCTGATCCAAAGTCGCTCATGCCTCCTCTCCCCCGTTAGGGGGAGAGGCTGGGTGAGGGGGTTGCGCACAATCTTCGATGCCCCCTCACCTAACCTCTCCCCCTAGCGGGGGAGAGGAATATGTGGCGGTGGTAGCGCCCTACTCCGCCGCCTGCTTCATCTCCGGCGGACGCCACGACTTCACGTAGCCGTCGAACTCGACGCCGGCCGGCATGGCGGCAACGTCGACCGCATCGCGCGTGTCGATCATCACCGCGACCTCGTCGGTCTCGGTCTTGCCGCCCTTGGTGGCGGCGTTGAAGGCCTTGGGATGCGGACCATGCGTGAAGCCCGAGGGATGCACCGTCATCATGCCGGGATGGATGTTGTCGCGGCTGAAGAAGCTGCCCTTGTGATAGAAGATGATCTCGTCGAAATCGTCGTTGTTGTGGAAGAACGGCAGGCGCAGCGCCTCCGGGTCGCTCTCCAACGGCCGCGGCACGAAGGTACACACGACAAACCGGCCGGCCACGAAGGTGGTGTGGGCCGAGGGCGGCAAATGGGCGCGATGGCTCATCAGCGGCCGCAGGTCGCGCCAGTTGATGCGCACGACGCTGAGATCGCCGTGCCAGCCCACCGCATCCAGCGGATTGAACGGGAAGGTCACGGTCGAGAGCTGGTTGCGTCGCTTCACCGATACTTTCCAGGTGCGCTCGTCCTGCTGGGCGCGGAAGGCGTCGTCGATCCTGGGCGTATCGAGGATCGCCGGATCAAAGATCGCGTGCCGGCCGACCAGGCCCTTCTCCGGCAGGGTGAAATGTTCGTTGGTCGCCTCGACCATCAGCGACGTCGTGGGCTTAGTGGGCACGAGCCGCCACATCGTGCCGCGCGGGATCACGAAGTAGTCGCCGTCGCGATAGTCGAGATGGCCGTAGTCGCAGAACAGCGCGCCCTCGCCCTCGTGCACGAACAGGAGCTGATCGCCGTCGCTGTTGCGGGCGAGCTCGGCCATCGGCTTGTCGAGCTTCCAGATGCGCATCTGCAGATGCGGATTGGCCATCACCAGTTGCGAGTTCCAGGGGCTCTGCTTGCCGGTGGCGAGCTTGTTGAGGTCGAAGGCGCGCGGGCGGATGGCGCCGTCGAACTCCACCCAGTCGGTCGGCTTGTGCTTGTGGTGGAACTGCGCCGAGGGCCCGAAGAAGCCCTCCTTGCTGATCTCACGCTCGTAGGTGCCCTCGGGCAGGCGGACATGGGCCTGGCGCGAGGCGGTGCCCTCGACCTGGCGCAGCGGGATCCAGTTCTTGGCCATGATTTCCTCCTTTGCCTTATGCCTTCAGCACGCCGCGGCGGATCTGATCGAGCTCGATCGATTCGAACAGGGCGCGGAAATTGCCCTCGCCGAAGCCCTCGTTGCCGCGACGCTGGATGATCTCGAAGAAGATCGGCCCGATCACCGTCTGGGTGAAGATCTGCAGCAACAGCCCGCCGCCCTTGGTCGGCGCGCCGTCGATCAGGATGCGGTCGGTGGCCAGGCGCTTCAGATCCTCGCCGTGGCCCGGCAGGCGCGCGTCGATCTGCTCATAATAAGTGTCGGGCACGGTCTGGAACGGCACACCCTTGGTCTTCAGCGTCTCCACCGTCTCGTAGATGTCGTTGGCGCCGAGCGCGATGTGCTGGATGCCCTCGCCGTGATAGGCCGAGAGGTATTCCTGGATCTGCGACTTGTCGTCGGTGCTCTCGTTGATCGGGATGCGGATCTTGCCGCACGGGCTGGTCATCGCCTTGCTCTTCAGTCCGGTGAGCTTGCCCTCGATGTCGAAGTAGCGAATTTCGCGGAAATTGAA
>WNFD01006311.1_pt1 | contig 11868 bp, 8 predicted proteins | sample 5400491 | NCBI WGS metagenome assembly WNFD01 (sample SAMN13153343, study PRJNA577476) | soil metagenome | isolation source: 120 cm saprolite under Douglas fir tree site 2 hole 2 replicate 2 | place: USA:California | collected 2015-04-18 | reverse complement strand
CATGGAAAGCGCGATGCAACGCAGGCGATCGACGATCTCCGCCGACTGGAAGAAGAAGCGTGGAGAATCCATTGACGCTGCCCCCGCCGGATATCAGATTAACGAGCGCGGGCTGGCGCGTCAAGGCTACGACCTCCAGAAGAGGGCACCTTGACAACCTCCAGGTGTGGGTGGACAGTCCCGGCAGACCGCTGGCGCGAGAAGAGGACGTGAGATGCATAGGAATGGAGGTCGCGTGAGGCGCCGCCGATCAACCGGATCGATCAGAGGGGGCCACGATGGCTGAACGACTCGGACTCGGCATCATTCCCGGAGTGGGCTGGCGCGCCAAGGACATCCAGGCGATCGCCCGAGAGGCCGAGGACGCCGGCTTCGACGGGATCTTCGCGGCCGAGGTCAACAACGACGTGATGGCCACAACCCAGCTCATCGGCGCGGCCACCCGTCGCGTCCCGGTCGGCACGTGGATCGCGAACATCTATTTGCGCCACCCCTACGTCTGCGCCCAGGGCGCGGCGCTGATTGCGGACGCCACGGAGGGGCGGTTCATTCTCGGCCTCGGCGTGAGCCATCCGCCGGTGAACAGGGCGCTCGGCGTCGACATGGGCGATCCGCCGGCCGCGCTGCGGCGCTACGTGACCGCGGTCCGAAGCTGGCTCAAGGGTGAAGGGCCGGCGACCCATCTCCCCCAGCGGCCGACGCCACGACCGGTGCCCATCTATGTCGCTGCCATCACGTCCCGCACCGTAGAGCTAGCCGGCGAGCTGGCCGACGGCTTCATGCCGTTCCTCTGGTCCGCCGCCCGCGTCGAGCAAAGCAAGGCATGGCTCCAGCGCGGGCGTGCGAAGGGCAAGGGGCGCGGTAAGGTGGATATCGCCGTTGGGATTCCGACGTACATCGGTGACGACGTGAAACAGCAGCGCGAGGTGGCCCGCGGCAATCTCGCCGTGTTCACGGGCTGTTCCGAGCGAGCGGTTTCGGTCCCGAGGCAGATCAGATGGAGAAAGGCGACGGGGGCCGCCGCGCTGAGCGACCGGCTCCTCGACGCCGTGTGCTTGCTTGGACCACTCACCCGGTGTCGGGAACAGCTCGCGGCGTTTCGCGCGGCCGGCACCGACCTGCCGATTCTCATGCCCTCCGTCGACGTGGATGGCGCCCGCGCGCTGATCAAGGCCTTCCGCCGCTGAATCAACCAAGATGGGAGCCCCGAACGGCCCAGACCCGGCGCTCGCCCGGCGAAGCCGCTGTGGGGTCGCCCACTCCCAGGAGTCAGCCGGTCAAAGCGGCGGCAAGGGCCAGCCCCTCGAAGGGTAGGCGAGTCAGGCAGCGCGAAGGCGAAAACACGTCTGTCTGCCAAATCCCCTTGGGGCCACCAGTTCGATTTTGTTGATGTTTAACGCCTTCGTGTTTGAGGAACTTCGAAAAGTTCCTAAAACACGCAGCGAAGTCCCCGCCTAGCTGAGCACCTCGCCCGCGACCTCGTAGACGAGCTTCGCCCTCATCATCACGCCGCCGCTCGTTCGAGCGGCGCGATCGTGGCGAGCGGCGAGAGCATCGCGGCGGCGTTGCGATACAGGATCTTGTCGCGCGCTTCCTCGCCGATTTCCGCTTCCGCGAGCGCCTTGCTGGTCCACTCGCAGCCAAATTCAGTGCCGTCGGTGCCGCAGACGATGCGGTCGGCGCCGTATAGGCGCACCGCGGCCTCGATCGCGCGCGGGCCGAACGAGTTGCAATCCACATACACCAGCGAGCGGCGGATGCGTGCCGACGGCAGTTCCTCTTTCGGCGTGTCGAGCAGACAGCGGTGGTCCATGCGCTCGACCTCGTATGGAATGTTGCCTCCGAGGTTGTGGACGTGGATCAAGGCATCGGGGTAGGGCGCGAGGTAGTCGGTGAGGCACAGCGTCACCATCACCGACGAAAGGCTCGCTTGCATGTCGAGGGTCCCGTTGCGGCGGCGTGCATTGTCGGTGTCCCCGGCGACTTTGGGGAAGGTGTCACCCGGCCGCGGGCCGTGGTGGATGAAGACGAGCGCGCGATGCCGGTTCGCAACCTCGAGCACAGGACGCATGGCCTCGGCATCTTTGCGTGTCAGGAACGCATTACCCGGCACCTGCGTCCCGACGATGCCCGCCAGCCCCAGCGCTCGTTCGAACTCCACGGCAGCCGCCGAAATGTCCACCAGCGGCAGCGCCGCATAGGCGGCGAAGCGGCCTTCGTGCTCTTGGCAGAGCCGGGATACGCTGTCGTTGAAGAGTCGGCAGAACGAGAGGGATACATCGAGCGGTTGCGCCTCGATCCAGCAGAACGAGCCGAGCAGCGACAGCACGCTGGTGCTGACGCCCTGACGGTTCATCCTGGCGAGGTGGAAGTCCACCTCGTCGAACGCCTTGGACAGCGGCTCCTCGCCCATCCGGGTCTTCAATACTTCGACGCCGGCCTGGTTGCGCGCGACGCGGGGTTCTGTGGTCCGGGCGCGCAGGGCGTCGGTGAACTCGGCGGGTCTCCAGTGGGTGTGCATATCGATCATTGGACGTCTCCTCATCCGGCGGGTCAGAATGGTCGGTAATTTATTCCAGTCGCGAGACCAACGCAAGCGCACCCCGAGTGCACGATCCAGATGCGTCGCGCTATGATTCACACGCCACACACGGAAAGGAGCGTTGCATGCCGCAGCTCGTGTTTCTCCACGGACCCGGCGCGGGCGCCTGCGCTGACGCGTTCCACCATCAACGCCGGCATTTCCCGAAGAGCGTCGCGCCGACCTTGCCCGGCCACCTCGAGGGCAGCCGGTGTCCGGACGTTACGCGATACATGGAATGGGTGCGCGGCTGGCTGTGGGCGCAGGGTCTGAAAGGGGACCTCGTGCTGATCGGTTACACGCTGGGCGCATCGATTGCGCTGCAATACGGCCTCGACTATCCGGACGAGGTGAAGGGCCTGGTGTTGATGACCGTCGCCGCGCGGCCCAAGACACGCGCCGCGGGCGCGTACGAGATGCGGCTGCGCGCCGCGGAGGACCCGAAGGTCTACGAAGAGTGGCTGGCGTATCAGCGGCATGCCCTGAAGTTCGTGGAACCCGGATTGCGCGAGCAATTGATGGAGCGGCACCGCCAGGTGGGCCCACTGTCCCAGTACCACGACCTGAAAACGATCGATGCCTTCGACGTACGCGATCGCCTCGCGACGCTCAAGCCCAAGCTGCTCCTGCTGCGCGGCCTGGACGATCCCGGCCATCCGCCGGAGTACGAGAAAGAGGTGCACGAGGCGGTGCCCGGCTCACGGTATGTGAAACTCTCCGGCGCGGGGCACTTCCCGCCCACCGAGATTCCAGACAAGGTCAACGCGCTGATCGAGGAGTTCGTGGCCACTCTGTGAGGAATGTGCGCCACGCGACGAGCGCGTCCGGGTCGACGAGTCGGACGTTGAGCGTGCCAGCGAGACCACGCGACACTCTACGACAACGCGAGCGGGCGCCGGTATACTCGCGTCACGGTCGATGGGAACGATGAGGGGGGACGCGAGCCGGGCCGTCAAGGGGTACTGCGGGTTCTGCGCCGTGCACTGTCCCGTGGTGACGACCGTGGACGCCGGCGCGCGCCCGCTGAGGGTCGAGCCGGACCGATCGCATCCTCACGGCGGGGCCATCTGCGCCAAGGGCCGGGCCGCGCCCGAGTTCCACGATCATCGCGATCGGGTGAACTTCCCGATGCGTCGCACGCGGCCCAAGACGAGCCCCGACCCGGGCTGGGAGCGATGCAGCTGGGACGAAGCGCTCGACCTGATCGCCGCGAAGCTCCTCGAGGTGCGGGCATCCTCCGGGGCTCATACCGTCGCGTTCAACAAGGGCACGACCGGGGGCACGGCGCTCACCGACACCGAGCGCTGGCTGCAGCGGCTCATCAATCACTTCGGCACCCCGAACATCGGCGGCACGACCCATCTCTGCCAGTGGCCGCGTGACACGGCCGGCGCGCACTACACCTTCGGGACGCCGGCGCTGCCGATGCCCGACGTGGCGCGGAGCGCCTGCATCGTGGTGTGGGGCTCGAACCCGAACGGCAACTTCTTGACGCTGGCCACGGACATCGCGGCGGCCAAGGCGCGGGGCGCCAGGCTGCTGGTCGTCGATCCGCGCCGGGTGGGTTTGGCGAACAAGGCGGACGTCTGGCTGCAGGTCCGGCCGGGCACCGACGGCGCGCTGGCGCTCGGGCTCATCCACCTGCTGATCCGCGACGGCAGTTACGACATCGAATTCGTGCGCGAGTGGACCAACGCACCGTTCCTGGTGCGGGACGACACCGGTATGCTTCTCACAGGCGCCGACCTGGACGGCGTGCCCTCCACCGGTCGACGTCACGTCGCGGCCATCGAGGGGAGCTCCGAGCTCGTCGTCTACGACGCCGAGCGGGGCGTCTATGCGATGGACGCGCTGTTGGCCCTGAGGGGCGCGCGGACAATGCGACTGGCCGACGGTCGCGAGGTGACGTGCCGACCCGTCTTCGAGCGCCTGACCGCATTGGCCGCCGACTACGAGCCCGCGACGGTCGCGCGGATCACGGGCGCAGCCGCGGACAAGATCGTCGCGGCCGCGCGGCTGCTCGTCGAGCATCGGCCGGTCTCGCACTACTTCCACAACGGGCTGGTGCAGCACACGAATGCCACCCAGGCGTCGCGGGCGATCGAGATCCTCTACGCCCTGCTCGGCGACTTCGATCGGCCGGGCGGCAACGTGCCGGGCCCGGCGCCGAAGGTCGAGGATGTCAGCGCGCGCTCGGCGCTGGGCCAGGCCATGGAGCTGCGCCGTCTCGGGCGCGCCGAGCGACCGATCGGACCGCCGGCCACACCGGGCACTGTTACCGCCTACGACCTGTATCGGGCGATCCTCGACGGCGAGCCCTATCCTGTGCGCGCGCTGGTCTCGTTCGGGGCTAACGCGCTCCTCGCCAACGGTGACACCCTGCAGGGCCGACGGGCGCTCGAGCGGCTCGAGTTCTTCGCGCAGATCGAGCTGGTCGAGACGCCGACGAGCCGGTTCGCGGACGTTCTGTTGCCCGCGGCGAGCTGGATGGAGTGCGCGGCGCTCAAGGTCGGTAACCGCTTTCCGATCGAGGCCATGGCCCACATCCAGCTCCGCGAGGCCGTGGTGCCCCCGCTCTACGAGCGCCGGTCCGATGTCGCCATCATCTTCGACCTCGCGACGCGGCTCGGCCTTGGCGCAGAGTTCTGGGGCGGCGACCTGGAGGCGGGCTATCGCCATCTGCTGGCGCCTAGCGGGGTGAGCCTCGAGACGCTGGCGGCGATGCCGCACGGGATCTCGGTCCCGCGCGCGCCGCACCGTTACCGGAAGTTCGCCGAGCTCGACGAGACCAGGGGCGCGCCTCGAGGGTTCGCGACGCCGACGAAGAAGGTCGAGATCTTTGCGCTCACGTTCGCGGAGCACGGCCTGCCCGCGCTGCCCGTGTACGTCGAGCCCGCACTGAGCCCGCTGAGCCGGCCGGACCTGGCCGAGCGCTTTCCGCTGGTGCTGACCAACGCCAAGCGTCCGCAGTACATGCACAGCCAACTCCGTGGCCTGCCGAGCCTCAGGAAGACCGCGCCGAACCCGACCGCCGAGATCCATCCCGAGACGGCCGCGGAGTACGGGATCAGCGGCGGCCAGTGGATCGTCGTGGAGACGCCGAGCGGTCGCGTCCGCGCCCAGGCGCAGATCAGCGACACCATTCTGCCTGGGGTGGTCTGCTGCTCGCACGGGTGGTGGGAGGCGTGCCCCGAGCTGGGCCTGCCCGGCTTCGATCCTTTTAGCGAAGCGGGCGCCAACCAGAACCTGCTCGTGCTGAACGACGTGCACGATCCGGTCAGCGGTGGCACGCCGCACCGATCGACGCTCTGCCGCGTTCAGGTACTCTGAGCCGAAATTGAGCCGATGGCGAGCGAGCTCTACGCAGTGCAAGATTCTGAACAGCGTCGCGTAGGAAGCCTGCCCAAACCGTCCGCGGCCCCGCGGTAAGCTACGATTGACTCGCTGCTTCTGGTCTCAATGCCGTCTTGAGGAGTACGCCGCATGAAGGGCGCCGACCTGCTCGTAACCGCACTGGAGAACGAGGGCGTGCAGTACATCTTCGGCATACCAGGGGAAGAGAACCTCGACGTCGTCGAGGCATTGCGCCGCTCCAGCATAAGGCTCGTGGTGACCCGTCACGAACAGGCGGCGGCCTTCATGGCGGCGACGCACGGACGGCTGACCGGTAGGGCCGGAGTCTGTCTGTCGACGCTCGGTCCCGGCGCGCTCAATCTGACTACGGGCGCGGCCTTCGCTCTGCTCGGCGCGATGCCCATGGTCATGATCACGGGCCAGAAGGGCATTCTGAGCCGGAAGCAGGCGCGCTTCCAGGTTGTGGACATGGTCTCGACCATGACGCCGCTGTCCAAGATGGCGCATCAGATCGTCAGCGAGGCGACGATCCCCTCGATCGTGCGGGAGGCGTTCCGGGTTGCGCAACAGGAGCGGCCAGGCCCGGTCCATCTCGAGCTGCCGGAGGACATCGCCGGAAGGGCGGCGCCCGACGTTCCGCTGGTGCCACCGCACCCGATCGAAGTACCCGTTGCCCATCCCGCGGCATTGGAACGAGCGTCCGATCTGATCCTCAAGGCCGACCGACCACTAGTGATGCTGGGCGCGGCAGCGAACCGCCCGCGCCTGGCGGATGCCCTGTCAGATTTCGTGAGGCGCCTGCAAATCCCCTTCTTCAATACGCAGATGGGCAAGGGCGCGGTCGCAGGCGGATCCGAGCTCTACATGGGCACCGCCGCGCTCTCCGAGCGAGATTATGTTCATCGCGCAATCGACCGCGCCGATCTGATCATCGCGATCGGCCACGACACTGTCGAGAAGCCGCCCTTCTTGATGGGTCCGGACGGACCGAAGGTCCTCCATGTGGGCTATCTTCCCGCGACAGTCGAGGAGGTGTTCTTTCCGAATGCGGAGCTCGTGGGCGATGTCGGCCCCAGCCTCACGCTGCTGGCCGACCGTCTCGAGGGCAAGCTATCGAGGGCGGGCGCGCTCTTGGGACTGCGCGACGAGATCCTCGCGCGGCTCGCCCGGCGGGCCACGGAAGCTCGCTATCCGCTGATCCCTCAGCGCATCGTGCACGACGTGCGGCAGGTGATGCCGGAGGACGGCATCGTGTGCCTGGACAACGGCATGTACAAGATTTGGTTCGCGCGAAACTACAGGACTCATGTCGCAAACACTCTGCTGCTCGACAACGCGCTCGCGACGATGGGGGCCGGGCTGCCCTCCGCCATGATGGCCGCGATGCTCTATCCGACCCGCCGTGTCCTGGCGGTGTGCGGCGACGGCGGGTTCATGATGAATTCGCAGGAACTGGAGACGGCGGCGCGCCTCGGGCTCAATCTCGTCGTGCTCGTGTTGCAAGATAACGCGTTCGGAATGATCCGCTGGAAGCAGGCAACGGACGGATTTGCCGATTTCGGCATGACCTTTGGGAATCCGGATTTCGTCGCCTATGCCAGGGCCTACCACCTGAAGGGCAGTCGGGTGGAGAGAGCCGACGGCCTCGTGCCGACGCTCGAGGCGGCATTTGCCGGCGGCGGCGTTCATCTCGTCTGCGTGCCCGTGGATTACTCCGAGAACATGCGAGTCCTGATCGATGAGCTACGCAGCGATGAGTTGCCGACGCCTCAAGTGCAATCCTGACGCTCCTCAGCGGGCGCTGCGCTTGCGCGCGCTACGGGAAGGCAAGACCGTGTTCATGGCGGTCCCGCGTCTCACGGACGAGCGATGTTTTCTGCGTCTCGATCCGGCGCGTCTCGGCAAGCGTCTGGCTCAGGCCGCGACGATCAAAGGCGCTGCACGGTTCGGCGAGCCGGTCACGCCTGAGCAGCTCGGGCGCATCGACCTCGTCGTCGCGGGTAGCGTGGCCGTGAACGCGCGAGGCGCGCGTGTCGGCAAGGGCGGGGGTACAGCGATCTGGAATTTGCTCTTGCCCGCGCGGTAGGGGCTGTGGACGCGCGGACGACGCTCCTCACGACGGTGCACGCTCTCCAGGTGCTGAAGGGCGACATTCCGATGACGACGCACGATGTGCCGGTCGACATCGTGGTGACACCCGAGCGCGTGATCCGCACGCGGACGGCGTTCGACAAGCCTGCCGGGATCCGCTGGGAAGAACTCGGCGCGGATCAGCTGGACGCAGTGCCGGTGTTGCGGCGACTCCGGCTCAGCTGTACGGCAGGATGCCGCTGAGCGCCCGAGCGGTTCCTCCCTCTTCCCCTGGTCAGGCGCGGACGCCGATGATCTTCTCCCAGTCCGTCGCGTGCTGATAGGCGTAGGCGACCCGCATCAGGAGCGGATCTTCGAAGAAGCGCCCGACGAGCTGCATGCTGACCGGGAGACCCGCCGACGACTTGCCCACGGGGAGAGCGAGCGCCGGGTGGCCCGTGTAGTTGAAGGGCAGGGTGTTGCGGTTGCCGCCCCTGCTCGCCGACATGAGGTTGTCCTCGACGGCCTCGAGGTAGCTGCCGGGCCTGTGATTCCTGGGTGCCGTCATGATGCAGGTGGGCATCACGAGCACGTCGACGTCCGCCAGGGCGGCGTCGTAGGCCTTGATGTAGGCGGGCCGCACGTTCTGGGCCTTCGCATACACGCGGCCCTGGTAGTTGCGTCGACTCAATTCGGCGGCGATGAGCGACAGCTTGGTGCGCGGTGCGAGCACGTCGGCCTGGGAGGCCCACAGCTTGTTGATGGCCGCGATGACGGCGGCGGGGTAGTAGGTCCTGGTGAATGCACCGAAGAAGCCGGTCTTGAACAACGCGAGCGCGCCTTCGCTCGTGAGCGCGGCCTGGGCCGTGCGGATGGCATGGTGCGCAGGAATGGAGATCTTGGTCACGTCGGCACCAGACTTGGCGAGGACATCGACCGCCGCCAGCACCAGGTCGCGCACATCGCCCTCGGCGTCGTCGAAGCCCTCCTGGAGCACGCCAATGCGCAGTCGGGCCACTCCATCGGCCAGCCGACCGAGCACATCCATGCGAGTGGGGACATCGCGTGTCTGGCGGGGATCATATGGGTCGTACCCCGCGGTGGCCTGGAGCGCCGCCGCCGCGTCCTCCACGGTGCGGGCCATCGGACCCGTGTAGTCGATGGACTGGTCCGAGCCAAACCCGATCCCGAAGTGCGACACGAGCCCGAACGTAGGCTTGTGGCCGACGATCCCGCAGAACGCTGCCGGGATGCGGATGGAACCGCCCTGGTCGCCGCCGAAGGAAATGTCCACCTGGCCAGCAGCCACCGCCGCGCCGGAGCCTGACGACGATCCGCCGGTGACGTGCTCGCGGTTGTGGGGGTTGAGAGGCCGGCCGTAGTCGCCGATGGCGCCGCCGGTACCGAAGCCTCCGCTCAAGCCGTTCATGACGTTCTTGCCAATGATGGTGCCCCCCGCCTCCAGTACGCGGGTGACCACGGTGGCGTCGAAGTCAGGGATGAAGCCTTCGAGGGCGAAGGAACCAAAGCTCATGGGCATCCCGGCGACCGCGATGTGATCCTTGTAGCTGACGGTCTTGCCGGCCAGCACGCCCTCGGCCGTTCCCTCGATCCGACACCTCCACGTCCAGGCATTGAGCCGATCTTCTTCTGGCGACGGCCGGTACCCTGGTTTCCGAGCGGCCGAGACCATCGGCGGCCGGGGCTCCTCCAACCGCGCTTGCACGAAGGCATCAAACTGGCTCAGCTGTTCCAGGAGGTGCTTGCGGTACAGGACGGCCTCCTCCGGACTCAGGTGGATGCCCAGCTCCTTGGCCACCGCCACAACTTCATCGACGTCAGGGACCGCGTACATAGGTTTCTCTCCTTGTGCTGAAGGGTGGTCAGAACGCCGGGCGCCGCAACACCCTCGGATCGATCTTGCGGGCAATGAGCTGCCCATCGCTGGGCGAGCCCAGCAGTTGGCCATTCGCCACCATGACTTTCCCTCTTAGAATCACCGTCGTCGGCCAGCCCTCGACCTGCCAGCCCTCCCAGGGGCTATAGTCCCGCACGTGCAGGTCGGCCATGCGCAGCGTCTTCTTGATCGCCGGGTCGATGATGGTGATGTCGGCGTCGCTGCCTACCGCGATGGCGCCCTTCTTGGGATAGAGGCCCAGCAGCTTGGCGGCGTTGGTGGAGGTGACGGCCGCGTAATCCTCGAGGGACATCCGCCGGTGGACCACCGCTTCCGTGTAGTTGACCCCCATGCGAATCTCGATCCCGATGTTCCCGCCCCGGACGTCCACGACATTCCGTCCCGCGATCTTGTCCAGATAGGTAGTGAAGCTGCTGTCGGTGGCCGTGAAGGAGAGATCGCCCCGCAACAGGCCATCCCACAGGAACCGCCGGTCCTCCGCGTACTTCAAGGAGGGGTAGGTGTGGTACTTCATCCCGTCGGCCTCTTTGTAGCGGTCGCAGGTGAAGGACAGCGCCAGCGTCAGCACCTCGCCGTAGACCGGCAATCCCCGGCTGCGGGCCTCCGCGATGGCGTCCAGGCCTTCGCTGGCCGTGACGTGCACGAAGTAGGTGCCGGCTCCCGTCCGCGCCGCCAGTCGCACCACTTGCTGGAAGGCCAGCTCTTCCACCAGCTTGGAGTGGATGAGATGGACGTTGTACCAATCCCACTGGCCTCGCTGCTGGGCCAGGAGGTAGTTGTACATGACCAGCTCATCGTCCTCGCCGTGGACCGCTAACACCCCCCCGTGCCGCGCAACCTGTCGCATGAGGTCCTCGAGGCGCCCGGTGTCGATCTTGGCGATCGGGGTCAGGCTCGTTTGGCGCCCTTCGGGAGGCCGGATGTCGGTCGTGAAGATTTTGACACTGGGGAAGCCTGCCTCGACGAGCTCATGGTACCGGGCGATCGCGTCGGGAGGAGTGCGGTTGGAGTAGATACAGTGGGTGGAATAGTCCGTATACGCCTGACCGCGCCAGGGCGCCAGGTAGTCGTGGATCCCCTGGGCCAGGTCCCCCGCGTGCGGCACGGGGGCAAAATCGATCACCGTCGTCGTCCCGCCCCAGATGGCCCCCAGGGAGTGCTCCAGCGGCCCGGCGTTGGGAACCCCGGCCACCAGCGTACGGGCGCCGGGCTGGACGTTGGCGACGGCGTGGGCGTGGGTCTCGATGCCGCCGGGCACCACAATCTTCCCGCGGGCGTCGATGACCTGGGTCGCCGCGGCAGGGAACACGCCCGGAAAGGCTACGGACACGATTTTCTCGCCCACGACTCCCACGTCCCAATCGCCGACCCCGGCCGGGGTGACGACGCGACCGCCTTGAATGAGCATGTCGAGCATGGCTCACCTCCCTTGTCCGGGTGTGGGGGTCTGATGTAGATGACAGTGAAGAGCTGCGGTTGATGGTGCGTCGCCGCGGGGGCGTAGTCAATGTCAGGCCGAGGGCGAGCTGAGGGTGCGACCTCAGGAGGCCGAGAGGGGCGCATCCTTCTCGGGCGCGAGAAGAGTCCGTGCACCGTGATAGTAGGCGAAGTAGCGGGTGAGGATGTGGCCTGCCTCCACGCGTACCCCGGGTACGCCGCCAATTGGAAACGCCCTACCAATGACACCCGCACAGGAATTCGATCGGGACCGCGGTTGTTGCCGTCGGACCAAAGCACCCCCACGATTTGGAGCCAGCGACTCCGGGCAGCGGGGTTTGAAGGAACTTTTCGTGCGTGTTTTAGTCGCGCCAAGTTTTATTGAGGTTAGCGGCCAGGAAGTTACTGAACCTTTCCCGTTGGGGCCACCACAGCTTTGAGCAGTCCCGCCAGCGTGCCCTGCTACACCGTGGCGAATTTGACCTCTCACCAGCGCTCTGGCAGGATC
>WNFD01008595.1_pt1 | contig 11870 bp, 10 predicted proteins | sample 5400491 | NCBI WGS metagenome assembly WNFD01 (sample SAMN13153343, study PRJNA577476) | soil metagenome | isolation source: 120 cm saprolite under Douglas fir tree site 2 hole 2 replicate 2 | place: USA:California | collected 2015-04-18 | reverse complement strand
GGAAGTACAATCACTTCCTGGCCCGGTTTGAGCAATGTCTTTAGTCCATCGATGCCCATTATCAGTTCATTGTTGACAAATATTTTGATATGATCTCTTACATGGCCGTGCTCGTTGCAGAGGCGCTCCCAGACTAAGGGATACTGGAACTCCAACACCGCCAAAAGTTGCTCGATGGTATCTGCCTTCAACGGTAGCTGACTTTTACCCCCGCTGTAGGCGCTTAATGTCGAAGGCAGGCGTAGCATTACTGTCGCTTTTTGATCATCGTCCATATATTTGCGTATCTCTATGGTGACGGTTTGTACAAAGCCGCTTTGCAATTCCAATCGACGCATTTCATCAGAAAAGGCTCTTCATTTTACCCATTGTGGAGTATACTCCTAAGAATTGCTACTTGCAAGTGAAACATGCCTTCTAGTTACTTCTGTCGCTTCTGCTATGGACCCTACCACCGAAGCGCCTGCTTGCAGCAATTCACGCATCAGTCTCAAACCCTCACCGTTAGTGTAATCGCGCTCTGCTATGCCCGTGCGCTGCAATACTTCGTCCGCGGTGGCTACTTGTGCTCCTCCACTATCAGGAGCCAGGATAAGTACCGTTATCTCGCTATGCGCTGCCTCCAGAGCTGCCTGTAACAGGGAAAGGTTACCCGGGCCAATAGGCACCGGGCAGAGTACCAGGAGCTTCATACGCAGCAGGCCGGTGTGCACTTGCTCAAGCGTTGCCGGAGAGATTGGCGCGTAAGGCTGCTCTGTGATTACCTCGCTGGCCAGGCGCAATGCCAGGGTATGGTCACTGTCACCAATGTTGAGCGGACCGGCTATAAAGGGTATGCTGGCATCCGCCAGGGCACGCATCAGCAACTCGCCGGAGCCTCCACCCGCCATAACAAGCACTTGCGGCTCCCCTTCCCACTGGCGCTCGTCATCTCCAACCTCGCTGCCCGGAGGCAAGACGCTGAGATGCTGCGCTCCCCGCAGGATGCCTACCTGCACATTCACGCCATACACACGTTTGAGCAGGCGTGGTTCTAAGACTTCGGCCGGGCCAGCGTCTGCTACTACACCGCGCTGGAAAAGCAGGAGGCGTGGAAAATAGCGCGCCGCCAGGTTCAGGTCGTGCATGGCAGCGATTACGGTCACACCACGCTCGCGGTTAAGTCGCTGCACCAGTTCAAGCATATCGATCTGGTATTTGATGTCGAGATGTACTGTTGGTTCATCCAGCAGGAGCAATTTGGGCTGCTGGGCCAGGGCCATTGCCACTATTACACGTTGTCGCTCACCGCCGCTCAACTCATTGAAGATACGCCCGGCAAGCGGAGTGACATCGGCGGCATGCATGGCATCCTGTATAATGAGCGTATCATGCCTGCTGCCCGAGCCGAAGAAGCTGACAAAAGGGGTACGTCCCAGGTTCACCAGTTGCTCTACAGTAAAGGCAAAGGGTACGTGCAGTTCCTGGGGGACTACGGCGATGAGCTGAGCGATGCCGCGCCGCCCCCAGTCTCGCAGTTCGCGCTCGTCCAGGATGATTTTCCCCTGTTGTGGGCGCAAGACGCCGCTCACCAGGCGCAGCAAGGTTGTTTTGCCGGAGCCATTTGGGCCAAGCAATCCGACCATTTCGCCCTTGCGAACCTGTATATGCACGTCAAATAAAAGCGGCTGCTGCTCATAGCCGAAGGTGATACCATCTACATTCAATAAGATTTCGGGTGAGATTTTGGACACGATGAATTGCGCCCTTCCATTGGTTTCGGGCGCGATGAATTGTGGTTCCGCGTTGGTTCCTTCATCTACCATCGATACGCTCGCTTACTGTTTCTGAGCAGGAATAAGAAGAAAGGCGCGCCCACAAGTGCTGTAAAAACACCCACAGGCAATATGGCAGGGGCAATCACGACACGCCCCAGCAGATCAGCCAGTGTTAGAAAAATCGCGCCGCCTAGCGCCGAGGCCGGAAGAAGTAAGCGGTGGCGCGGCCCCAGCAAGAGGCGCATCGCGTGGGGCGTCACCAGGCCTACAAAACCGATCAGCCCGCTTATGGAAACAGCCGCCGCCGTTATCAGGGATCCAACCACGATGATGAGCAACTTGTAACGTTCGACATGCAACCCCAGGTGTGCCGCGCCCTCTTCGCCCAATCCAAAGGCATCGAGGACACGCGCGAGCATCAAGGAGAAGACTATGCCGATAAGTATAATAGCTCCAACCACTATTATGGGCGACCAGCTTGTGACAGCCACACCACCAGTGAGCCAGTTGAAGAGAGCCACTATGCTGAACTGTGCATGCGGACTAAGCGTCAAAATGAGCGTCTGGAACGCCACTAAGACGGCATTGACGACAACCCCTGCCAGGAGCAGAGTTACGACGGGGGTTTCGCCCCCTACTCGAGCAATCGCATAGACCAGCAAGACGCTGAGTATTGCACCTACAAAGGCCAGCAGCGGCCTCAACAGGGAGAATGAACCATAGATGGTGTCGAACGGCAGTACAAAGGCTATGGCCGCTCCCAGAGCTGCGCCCGAAGAGGTACCGATAAGAAAGGGGTCTGCTAAGGGATTGCGCAACATGCCCTGGAAGAGGACGCCCGCAACCGCCAGCGCAGAACCGACGAGCGCCGCGCCTATGACAACGGGCATGCGCAACTGCCACACGATCACTTCGGTAGTGGGGTCCCACCGCCGGGCAAAATGGAAGAGGCCCGTCCCATTGAGTAAAATCTGTGCAATGGTGCTGATTGGAATAGGCGTCGAGCCAAAGCTCACCGCTATGAGAATGACAACAAGTAACAGGGCGCACAACGCCAGGAGGAGCAATGGTGCAGGTAACGCCCGCACACCTCCTCTGAGTTGCTTCAGTTGATTTTTTCGCGTTGCAAGTCTCATGTGTGTGAAAAACGTGAACACTGTATGACTCGGGAAAGGTGCTGGCCTTCCCTCTCTGAAGAATATAGCACATGAATGCCGCTTTGAGGAATTTTAGCTGAACTTTCGGACAGTTGACAAGAAGAGCATAGAGGATGATACTAAAGTGTAAGTCTAGCAATAAAGCGAAACCAACATAATGAGATACGCATTTTCTATTAAGGACTGCCAGGTAGATGACCATTGAAAAAGATTTTTTCCGCCAGGTGATGGGGCAATTCTCCACCGGTATTAGTGTAGTAACTACTCGTAGCGATGAGGGATTGGCAGGTCTGACAGTCAACTCGTTTACCTCGGTCTCACTCGACCCACCATTAGTGTTGTTCTGTGTCGATTTACGCAGTATTGTACTGCCGTTTTTTCGTGCGAGCGGAACATTTGCCGTCAATATCCTGACGAGTGAACAGGAAGCGCTTTCGCGTTGTTTCGCGACCAGTTCTCAGGAGCGATACGAGTATTTCTGTCACGCGAGCTACCAAACTGCCGCAACCGGATCGCCCATTTTAGATGGAGCGCTGGCATTTATCGATGCACGCGTAGTTGCCGAATATCCTGGGGGAGATCACGTGATCTTCCTGGGACAGGTGGTCGCGATGGGTACGGATGACCAGGCCGCCTTTGCCAGCGAGGTAGACAAGCAGCAGAGCACCCTGACCGAATGGAGCAATGACGAGTCAGGTGAGGCATTTATCCTGCGCAGCAGAGATCAGAAACTACCTCTCGTCTACTATCGCGCGCAATATCGACATCTCGCCCGCGATTATCAAAGACCTAGCCTGGCAGCATATTATGACGAAGACTTCGAATGAAGTAGAAGAAGAAGGAGAAGAGGCGCTCCGGCTACTGCACCAGCGTATACTCAACTGTCGTCTCTGCGAGCAGCAGGGTTATATTCCTGCAGCGCGTCCTCTTGTGAACGGTCGTGCAAGCGATCGGATGATGGTGATTGGCCAGGCTCCTGGTCACCGGTCCGTAGCAAAAGGGCGATCATTCAGCGGCCCAGGCGGCAGTATCTTGCAGAAGTGGCTTGAGCAAGCGGGTTTCCCTCGCGGTTATCTTCACGAACACACCTATCTCAGTTCACTGACGCGCTGCGACCCCGGGCGCAATCCGCGTGGTGACGGGGACCGGCGTCCTTCGCCTCAAGAAGTGGCCCTGTGCAGGCCTTTTCTCGAGGCAGAGTTAGCACTACTGCGGCCCAGGGTTGTTCTGCTGGTAGGTGCTATGGCTATCGAGGCTTATTTTGGCAAGGTGAAATTAGAGGACGTAATTGGGACCTTCCAGGAACGCGAGGGGATATTGTTTCTGCCGCTACCTCACCCATCCGGGGTGAGCAGGTGGCTGAATGATCCTGAACACTTGAAATTACTCCAACAGGCATTGGAAATTTTAGCAGGCTGGCGAGTAGCCTATAAATTGGCGGATTAGTCTCCGGAGTCGGTGTGATAATGAGTATCCTTTGCCCTCTTGCGCATGCTATACTCATGCACACCTTTTTTAAGCGTACCCAGCGCCAGTGTTGCACACGTCGGGCGCGTCATCACCAGCTCGCGTCCAAGGTCCTCGATGAGATCCTCAAAGCTCATCTGCTCAACTTCTTCCGCCGTCATACCCCTGGTGATTTCCGTCACATAGGATGCGGCGGCGCTGCTGATCGTGCAGCCTTCGCCCTCCCAGTTGACGGCCTCCAGCTTGCCGTCCTCATTAAAACGCGCGTGCATGGTGATCAGGTCGGCGCATCCCGGATTCCCGCCTGTGAGGCTCACATGTGCGTGATCCAACGGGCCGCTGTTGCGCGGGTTTTCGTAATGATCCATTAAAAATTCGATGGCTTCTTGACGATTCATACTGCTTATAATTCCCCCCGGGAAAATGATTATGGGCGACTACGAACCGCACATCCAGGAGATGCCAGGCGTGCCGCCCTTTTATTGTGTCCCATCACCCTATTGGGTGTCAAGCCCCTTTATCAGGGTTTCTCGATAGGCGCCCGTACCAGGTTACCCCACTCGGTCCAGGATCCATCATAATTCCGCACGCGCGGGTAGCCGAGCAGGTAGGTCAGCGCAAACCAGGTATGAGCAGAACGCTCTCCAATACGACAGTAGGTGACGACATCTCTATCAGGCGTGACGTCCTTGCCACCGTAGATCTGGCGCAGCTCATCAGCCGATTTGAACGTGCCATCAGCATTGGCTGCCGTTGCCCAAGGAATGCTCTTGGCGGTAGGTATGTGCCCACCACGCTGCGCACCCTCCTGTGGGTAGTTGACCATGTGGATCAACTCACCGGTATACTCCTGCGGCGAGCGCACATCGATCAGGCGGCGATTGGCGTCCTTTAGGCCACTCAACACATCATCACGATAGGCACGAATGGATTCATCCCTTGGATGCGCATGATAGGTAGTAGGTGCAAATTGTGGGATATCCTTGGTAAATGCTTGACCCTCGGCTTCCCACTTCTGCCGTCCACCGTTCATGATCTTCAAATTCTGGTGACCAAACATGGTGAACAGCCAGAATGAATAGGCGGCGTACCAGTTGTTCTTGTCGCCATACAGGACGATGGTCGTGTCATTGCTGATACCCCAACGGCTCATGAGCTTCTCGAAGTCCTGCTGATCTACGAAGTCACGTGCAAGCGGGTCCTGCACATCGACATGCCAGTCGAGCTTCACAGCTCCCGGTAGATGACCTACTTCGTAGAGCAATACATCTTCATCGGCCTCGATGAGGCGGATGGAGGGATCATTCAGGTGTTCGGCAACCCAACTTGTCTCGACCAAGACCTCTGGATGAACGTAACCTGGCGTAGCGCTTGTGCCAGACGTCGCTGTTTCTGTCCCAGACATGCGTAATGTCCTCCTTAAAATACTAGTAGTGTATTTTTCACAAACCCGATCCTTGATGCCGGGCCTGCGATCGTACATAACAGGCTGTGCCCTTTACAAAGCCTGCTATTGATAACAAAGTTGATCTACTTTATATTCTACTTCCCAACTCGGAATTAGGCAAGTGATGCAAGCGATCAAGATTACCTTTGGTGCGAGCTTGCTTCGCGCTGGATAGTTCATCTTTCTGCACAGCAGGTTCCGGCATTTCCGCCAGGTCGGAACCTGCTCCGCTAGTGGTCAGTCCAGGTTGAATTTTGCGGTGGGGCCTGACACCCGCGAGGGGTGTCACTACATTTCTGTCTCACAAACCTATCTGGACTTACTACTAGAAACAAACAGTGCTCTTCTCTTGCAGAGCGCTGGATTGTTACACCATGCTCTTCGCGAGGGTCGCAAGGAACGCTGCATTGCTGCTTGTTTTAGACATCTGCTGGAGTAATGCCTCCATTGCCTCCAGGCCGCGCTGCTCGGTCAGTGTTGAGAACATCCGGCGCATTGTAATCACCGCTCGATAGGTCTGCTCATCGTAGAGCAGTTCTTCGCGGCGGGTGCTGGAGAGCGCAATATCAATAGACGGGAAGATGCGGCGTTCTGCCAGTTTCCGGTTGAGCACCAGCTCCATGTTGCCGGTTCCTTTAAACTCTTCGTAGATTACATCGTCCATGCGGCTGCCGGTATCTACGAGTGCGGTGGCGATGATGGTCAGGCTCCCGCCCTCTTCAAGTTTGCGGGCTGCGCCAAAGAAGCGTTTTGGCAGCACCAGGGCGCTGGGGTCAAGACCACCAGAAAGGCTGCGTCCACTGGATTCAACCGCCAGGTTATAGGCACGGCTCAAACGTGTCAGGCTGTCCAGGAGGAGCACTACATCCCGTCCTCCCTCCACCAGGCGCTTTGCCCGCTCTAATACCATCTCGGCGAGACGGGTGTGCGCATGGGTCGGCTCATCAAAGGTAGAGCTGATAACCTCAGCGCGCACAGCGCGCTTCAGGTCGGTAACTTCTTCCGGTCGCTCCCCAATGAGAGCGATCAGCAGGTAGGCTTCGGGATGGTTTTGGGTGATGGCGTTGGCGATAGATTTCAGCAGCACAGTTTTGCCAGCTTTGGGAGGAGAGACGATCAAGCCGCGCTGCCCGCGACCAATTGGAGCAACCAGGTTGATGAGGCGACCGGAGAGATTGGCCGGCCCGGTCTCCATGTCGAACCGCTCGCGCGGGAAAATGGGAGTCAAGGCGTCAAAGTGCGGGCGATGCATGGCAACTTCGGGATCAAGCCCATCCACAGATTCGACGCGCAGCAGCCCCGCGTACTGTTCATGTCCCTTCTGCGGGCGAATCTGACCCGCTACCAGGTCCCCTTGCCGCAAACCGAAGCGGCGGATTTGCGAGGCAGAGACGTAGACATCCAGGGGGCCTGGGAGATAACGCTCCCTCCTGAGAAAGCCAAATCCGCCTTCAACTGCATCGAGCACGCCTTCTCCAAAGAAGGTCTCTTGCTGATCGGCGGCGGAGGGGAGAAGTTGAGCGTTGTTGGTAAGTTCAGGGATGGTTTCCATGTGTAATTCTTGTAATTGGGTGTTGGTCATAGTAGCAAAAGCGAAGTGGATTCTTGCGGGAAGAACCCGCCCATATCCTTTCTATAGATGAGCTTATCTCCACTCGAGGAAAAGCGATGTCATGTACAAAACTCTTCTGGAAAGCACTTCTCCTGACATTCTGGTAATCCTCAAAGTAAGGAAGAGATGAAAGTTTGGAGATAAGCAAGATGAGCATCGAGCTTAGACCTCTGAAGAGATCCAAGCTCTTTCACATATGAAAACAAATGGAGTGCTCGTTGTATTCCATAACCAGATAAGTTAGATTTGTCTGTTACTCCACAAGATGGACCTGAACAAGTTGGCTGAGGCGCTCAGCAAGTCCTGTATTGCGCAGCGCTACACGATTGTTCCTCACGGCTACCTCTAAGGCGCGTGGCTGGCCGATAACCACGCAGAGACGCTTAGCGCGGGTTATGGCGGTATAGAGCAGGTTGCGTTGGAGCAGCATGTAATGCTGGTTGACGAGCGTCAGCACAATGGCGGGATATTCGCTCCCCTGGCTTTTATGCACGGTGACAGCATATGCAAGCAACAGTTCATCGAGTTCGTGGAAATCGTAGCTGACCAGCAGCGGCCCGGCTTCTTCCAAAAACTCAACTTTGACAGTGGAGTTTTCTTTGTTGATCGCGCGAATCCAGCCCACATCGCCATTGAATACGCCTTTATCGTAGTTGTTGCGCACCTGCATCACTTTGTCCCCAAGTCGCAACGTACGGCCACTCCACTCCAGCGATACAAATGCATTGGGATTCAGTCGCGCCTGCAGCTCCTCATTTAAGCTGGTGACCCCCACAGGCCCTTTGTACATCGGCGAAAGCACCTGGATATCAGTTGTGGGATTGAGATGATAGTGCGTGGGAATGCGGTGCTGCACAAAATCAATCACAAGGTGCTGGGCGCGTACGGGGTCCTCTTCCGCAACGAAGAAGAAGTCACCTGTAGGCTCGCGCTTCAAAGATGGCATTTGACCGGCATTGATACGGTGGGCATTGACAACAATCTGACTCTGTTGCGCCTGGCGAAAGAGTTCCGTTAAGACCACCGATGGTATGGCCTCGCTGCGTAAAAGATCACGCAGCACGTTTCCTGGCCCAACTGAGGGTAATTGATCGGCATCGCCTACCAGTAAGAGGTGGGCATCAGGCGGCAGTGCCTTTAACAGGCGATAGAAGAGCAGGATGTCGATCATCGACACTTCGTCGACGATCACGAATTGATAAGGCAGTGGATTCTCTTCATTCCGCTGGTACGTATTATCATGCGGGGCATATTCAAGCAGGCGATGCAGCGTTTTTGCCTGGAATCCAACTGCCCCGGTGGCTTCAGTGAGTCGTTTAGCCGCTCGACCGGTTGGGGCGGCCAGGGCAACATCGATTTTGCGTTTGCGCAGCACCATCAATAAGGCGCGAATGGAAGTTGATTTGCCCGTGCCCGGCCCTCCTGTCAGGATGCTGACCTTTGAATTATAAGCCATCTGCACGGCCTGGCGCTGCTTTTCAGTCAAGAGCATATTGCGGTTCTCTGCCAGGTAGTCGAAGACAGCATCCCAGTTCCGCTGGCTCACAGGCGGTAGTTTAGTGTGCGAACGCAGCAGTGTGCGTAAAATACGCGCCGAGCCATTTTCGGCATGCCAGAAAGGTCCGAAATAGATACGCTGCTGTGGCTCCGGATCTTCTTCGGGCGCAATAAATGGGGGCTCTTCACTAGAAGGAGATTCGTCTTGACCCGTTGACCGGGTGCGCCCGTTTAGCAGCACAGGCAGGGGAGGCTCTATAAACACATCCCGCTCGCTGCGCAATTGCTGCATAGCAGTGGCCAACAATTCATATGGCGCCTGGAGGATGTCTGAGGCGCGGCGCAGCAATTCATTCTCGGGTAAAAAGCAATGGCCATCGTCATTAGCAGCCTGGGCGAGTAAGTACTTCAGCCCAGGTGCCAGGCGCTCCACGCTATCACGTGGCAGCCCGAGCTTGACGGCAATTTCATCGGCTGTGCGGAAGCCGATGCCATACACATCCGTTGCTAATTGATAGGGGTTCTCGCGTATGACCTTGATCGATTCCTGACCATATTGTTTATAGATGCGTGTTGCCAGGTTCATCGAGACATCGTGTGACTGCAAAAAAAGGTGCAGCTCTTTAATTTCGTTCTGCTCGGCCCAGGATTGGATAATCTGCTCGCGGTCTTTGACGTTTATGCCTTTCACTTCACTCAGGCGCTCCGGCTGCTGCTCGATGATCGCCAGTGTTTGTTCACCAAAGTGTTCGACGATGCGCTGCGCCTTCTTTGGGCCAATCCCTTTAATCAAACCAGAACCCAGGTAGCGGGTAATGCCCTCGACAGAAGCAGGCAGGCGCTGGGTGAAGCTGGTAATGTGGAGTTGACGGCCATACTTTGGGTCCCTTTCCCATTCCCCCTCGACCGCCAATGGTCGCCAGGTCATCGCGAAATAATCTGCCGCTATCGTTGGTGCGGAAGCGCGCAACAGTATAATGGTTGTCTTCATTACGAAAGACGATACTTTCAACAGAGCCTTCAAGCCTGGGCATAGTATGTTATCTCATTCTGAAAAAAGCATATGGCACGCATTCTGTCTGCGAGTAGTATATCATGCCTCGCTCTTGTATGGGAGAGCCTTTTCGGAGACGAGGATACGGAGCGTGAATTATCCTGACCCCCGCAAGGGGGGTCACTACATTGCATGCCTGGAACAGCCCAAATGTAGTGGCCCCCTTGCGGGAGCCAGGTGCAGTCGCCTACTTTTTGGGAACATTCACAGACCCTGCGAGACGAGGATAGGAAGCGTTCACAAAATACCACCTTTGGGGCACGAGACGAGGATAGGAAGCGTTCACAAAATACCACCTTTGGGGCATGACGGTTCGCACCCCCAACACTATACTTACTCGTATGGTGAATATGAAAGGAAGAGTGATATGAGACGTCCCTGCATCATAGCCGGTTTGTGGGGGAGGAGCATGGCGGCTTTCTCTGTAATTATTTTGGGGATACTGATGGTATCTGATTGCCGACCCGGTCATGTTGCTGTAGCGAAGAAAGCCGCCACGCAATGCCAGGCCGGTCATCAAGTCGGGTTCCTGAGCGGCTTTCATGGTGAGCTGGTGGATGCGTCGAGGTGCGTAGTGCATCTCACAGGCGTCAACTGGTTCGGGTTTGAAACCGGTACCTTCGCCCCTCACGGGTTAGGAGTGCGCAACTGGCAAGACATGCTGGACCAGATCGCACGGACCGGCTTCAACACCCTGCGTCTGCCTTTCTCCAATCAACTCTTCGACCCTGCCAGCGTGCCGCAGGGGATCAACTACCAACTGAACCCTGACCTTAAAGGACTCCAGGGGTTAGCCCTCATGGACCGGATTATCCAGGGTGCCCGGAAGGTGGGCTTGAAGGTCGTCCTCGACCGGCATGATCCCACCGCCGACCTGCGGCCCGCGTTGTGGTACACCGAGCAGGTCCCTCAGACGCGCTGGATCCATGATTGGGTCATGCTGGCCCAACACTACCGTGGGAATGATACCGTCATCGGAGCCGACCTGGACAACGAGCCACACAGCCCGGCCATCTGGGGTGGTGGCAACCCAAGTACCGATTGGCGCCTGGCCGCCGAACAGGCCGGCAACGCGATCCTGGCCGTCAATCCGCAGTGGCTGATTATCGTCGAGGGCATCGATATCTACCAGGGTGACTCCTACTGGTGGGGCGGCAACCTGGAAGGAGCAGCGCGGTACCCCGTGCGCCTGTCGGAGCCGGATAAGCTGGTGTATTCTCCCCGTGATTACGGGCCCGACGTCTACCTCGAGGGGTGGTTCAAGGTCTCCAACCCTGCTGTCCTTACCCACACCCTGCCCGCCCTCTGGGAGAAGCATTGGGCCTACCTGCAAAAGGATAGGATTGCCCCGTTGTTCGTAGGGGAGTTCGGAGGGGGCTCTCTGGGCCAGGACCTTGAGGGCGTGTGGCAGCGCACCCTGGTGTCCTTCCTGCACACACAAGGTCTCAGCTATGCCTACTGGGCCTGGAATGCTGACTCGGGGGATACCGGCGGCATCCTCAACAACGACTGGACGACGGTCGACCAGAGCAAGATAGACGTATTAAGCCCTTGTCAATGGCCGCTCCTGGGACAGGTGCAATCTAGCGCACACGATCACCCGGGGAAAACGGACCAGACCAAGGCCTGTCTACAAGCTACAACCAGAGTGTGATATGGCAACTAATCTGACTATTCTTTTTGGTATATATATGGGTAAGCTCCGCGCCGCGATGGCGCGAGCAGACCCGGAATGACGCAGGCACCAGTGGATTGCGACCAATATGCCTGTACGCTGACGCCGTCTACCGCGTCACTGATGCCTTCGCAAACGTCGCCGATTTCGTGCCAGGAGTTTGGGTTGAGAGGCAGGACCTGGATGCTATTACCATCGGGATCA
>WNFD01006310.1_pt1 | contig 11870 bp, 19 predicted proteins | sample 5400491 | NCBI WGS metagenome assembly WNFD01 (sample SAMN13153343, study PRJNA577476) | soil metagenome | isolation source: 120 cm saprolite under Douglas fir tree site 2 hole 2 replicate 2 | place: USA:California | collected 2015-04-18 | reverse complement strand
GTAGCTGAAGTCAGCCTTGGCGGTCAGCGGCATCCGCGTACGCTCAGCCGCGAGCGGCGAGGGCGGCCGCTCGCGCCAGCGCGCAGTTCAATCCGGTGCAGACCGAATAGGGCGCGGACCAGCGTCGACGTTCAAAGTCCGCCCGCGCGTCCCGAACAACCAATCCGCGCTTAACAACCGCAGGCGGCGGCGCCGCAGGGCACGTAGGAATCGCACCCTTGTGATGACGGATGATGCTGGAGCCTGTTGTCCACCGGTCCACAAGGGTCGCCGGCATCGCCTCGTCACCGTCGCGAGGCGCGACGAACGTGTCTGCGCACCCGACGGAGCAGGTCCTCCCGCTCAGCAGGTGTAGATGCCCAGATCGGCTCGAAGTCTGCAGCCGGCCCGCCGAGCTTGACATCGGCGTAGCGGCCACCCCCGTTCGGATCGGTGTGGAAGTGCAGGAACGGTTTGTGCCGCAGGTGAAAGTTTGGGCGCGCGCCGTGGCCGCCCGTCACGTCGACGAGGCCATCGACGGCGCGCAGCGCCTCGATGAGTTCCACATGTGTCATCCCTTCCTCGTCCTGGATCTCTTCGGCGACCCGCTCGGGCAGTGGGGGGCGTGGTCGAGGGCGGCGGTGCCCGTCAGAGGGTTCGTCGAGACGCGCCATCGCACCATCTTGGCGTCGAACGGCGTGTTCGCTCCAGCGAATGTTGCCGGTACCCGGATAGGCCTCGCGGGCGAGTCCGACGCAGTGATCGAGCTCGGGCCGTCCAATGAACGGGGGTGTGCCCAACGGTGCCCGGGATGGCCGACAAGGCGTTCGTGCGTGAGGCGGCGACGCCGGAGCGGCCCCACCGCTCGCCGACAAGCGTGCGCTGCGGAGCAGGCATGATAAGCAAATGACCAACCTGTCGTCGGCCAACGCTCCACTCGTCGGCGACGCCTTCGGTGCGGCCCTACTCGACCAGCTTGCCGGACTGCCCGGAGTCGTCACCTATGAGCGCGACGACGGTTACGTGCAGGTCGACAGCACGAACTACATCTCTGACTGGAACGACCGCGACTCTTGGGCGATCGCTCGTGCGGCCGGCCGCGTCCTCGACGTCGGCGCCGGTGCGGGTCGCGTCTGCCTCCGTTTGGCCGAATCGGGGCTTGATGCCGTAGCGCTCGACGTATCCGCCGGAGCGGTCGAGGTCTGTCGGCGGCAAGGCGTGCAGAACGTCTTCCACGGCACGATCGACGACCTCCCTTCCACGGAACTGTTCGACACCTTCATCGTGCTCGGGAACAATCTCGGTCTGATCGGCTCACCCGAGAAGGCTCAGGGCTTCTTCGATGCGATCGCGCTTAGGATGCGACCGGGCGGGAGGATCGTCGGCGGTTGCCTCGATCCGTACCAGACCGACGACCCTGACCACCTCGCGTACCACCAAGCGAATATCGCCGTCGGTCGGATGGCCGGCCAGGTGCGGCTCCGGACCCGGTACCGACGGCTGGCGAGCGATTGGTTCGACCTGCTGTGGATGTCGATGGCAGAGCTCGCTGCCCTCGCCAGACAAAGTGGCTGGCAGATCACCGACAGCATGCCCGGGCCGCTCTACGCGGTCGTGCTCGAGCGAAACTGACGCGGCCACTCATCCGGCGCTACCCCACGCTCCTCCGCAGGGCTCGGCAATCACGCTCCATGGCCGAGTTGAGCCAATGGCCACCGAGTCAAGACATTCTTGCCGATTATCCCCCTACCAGGACCGACGAGAGTCTGATCCTGGGTGTTACAGGTCAACCAATCGGGCTCACCTCGGCGGTGGCCTCAGTGCAGCCCCGCCAGGACGAGGACGCCGACGGCGGCCGCCATGGACAGAGGGTCGGTGACGAACCCGAGACTGCCGGCGTCGGTTGGCCCGCCTGAATACTCGCTTGCATGTCGGGCCGCTGCTCGGCATCGTGAACACGGTGAGCGACGTCCCCGAGCGGTGGAGCAAGGCCGCCGTCTACCCCGACATGTGGGTGGACCCTGACGAGGATCCCCGCAACAGTGAGGGAGTCAGCCCGGACGGTGAGTTGGCGACGCTGCGGGACTACCTGAGGAACTACCGACTGACCCTGCAGATGAAGTGCGAGGGGTTGGATCCGGAGAAACTGGCGCGGCGGTCGGTGCCGCCGTCGAGCATGTCCTTGCTGGGTCTGCTCCGCCATCTTGCCGAGGGGGAGCGGGCCTGGCGCAACTGGATTCTGCCGGGAGACCCAGCACCGAAGCTGTACGGAGCGCGTGATGCCGACTTCGACGGAGCCGTTGCAGAGCTGGCGCTGGTCGAGGACGCATTCGCGGATCTTGCTCGTGAACAGGCGGCAACCGATGCAGTACTGGCCGAGTATCCGGATCTGGGCGCGCGGGTGGGTCAGCGGGGCATCGCTGTCCGGGAGCTGTGGGTTCACCGGATCGAGGAGTACGCCCGCCACTGCGGGCACGCCGATCTACTGCGCGAATGCGTCGACGGCCGGGTAGGGCAATAGCACACTCCCGCTGGAAGTAGAGCCCATGCGTTGTTCCCGTGGTCAAGGGGGATGCGCGGAACGCCCGGCCGAGGTCGTACGAGTCGATATCGAAGGCACGATCCTCCTGCGGGGTCCTCGAAGCGATCGGGCCGGAGCGGTGCCCACGTGGGCTGACGCACGAACACCCCTGGCCGGCCAGATTCGGGAGGGTTGCCAGCGAAGCGCCGTGAGACCCTGAGGAGCTCGCGGTGGACAAAGTGATAGTGATGCCTTCGTGGGTGGTCGTGTTGAAAAGGGCCATTTCGGGCTCGTGCGCGGCCCCTGCAGCTTCGCTTCCCGCCGCCGCGGCGGCAAGTTCGCAGACGAGTAGATCGGCGACCGAACGGTTCATCTGTAGCAGAGCCCCGATCCCTCGCCAGCCCACTCTGCCCGTGCAGAACGGCGGATATCGCGCGACGGCCACAGTCAGGTATCGTCACGCTGCGCGACTGGCGATCGCGGACGTAAGCAACACATCGGCGACGAGCCACCACCATCCCGCCGCAAGCCAGCGCGTGTTAGCCGACCAGCGCGGGGGCCAGCCGGCGCAGGTCCTCCAGTTGCTGGTCGAGCGTCCGCGCGACGGGCTGTACCGCGACGTGGTCCGCGCCGGCCCGGTAGTGTTCCCGGATGCGTTCCCCTAGCGACTCCGGGTCGCCCCACGCGACGACCGCGTCGATGAGGGCGTCGCTGCCGCCGCTTTCGAAGTCGGAGTCGCAGAACCCCAGTTCGCGCAGGCTGTTCAGGTAGTTGGGCATGGAGAGGTAGGGCGCCGCGTACCGGCGGGCGGTGGCTCGCGCCTGTCGACCACCACGGCCTGCTCGGGGGCGAGGAGTGGATCCGGACCGAGGGTCTGCCGGGCCCTGCGGGTGTGTTCCGGCGTGACGAAGTAGGGGTGGGCTCCCTGGGTCCGGGTCGCGGCGAGCTCCAGCATCTTCGGGCGTAGCGCGGCGAGCACACGCGGCACCGGCTCGGGCACGGGCGCGTCGTAGGGTGTGGCGTCCATGGCGTCGAGGTAGGCCCGCATGGTGGACACCGGCTTGCCGTACTGGTGTCCCCGGCCGCTCACCAGCGGCAGGTGGCTGACGCCGAGGCCCAGCACGAAGCGGCCCTGCCACGCTTCGGAAAGTGTGCTGGCGCCGGCTGCCGCAGCGGTCGCGTCGCGTCCGTAGATGCTGGCGATCCCGGTGGCGATCATCAGGCGCCGGCTGGCGGACAGCAGGAGAGCCGCGTGGGTGAGCGCCTCCTTTCCTGTGGGGGTTTCGCCGAACCATAGCGTGCCGTAGCCGAGTTCCTCGATGGCGGCCACGGCGCGCCGCTCCTGGTCCGCCGGGCATGGCGACGAGCGACGACAGCCACGCGCCGGTCCGGCCGGGGCGTTGTTTCAGGGCGGGCAGGTCCACGGACGGGGGCGCGGTGCGTTCAGCCATGCGGGTGCTCCTTGCTGTTCATGTTGTCCCCCCGTCCGTCGCGCGAGCTGCGTCTCGTCGTCGCCGGACCGGCCTGGCCCGGATCTGGTAGTGCCGTAGTGGCGGGCGGTGCGGGCGGAGCGCTTCGATGGACCGGCCGGTGCGGTCCTCGATGAAGCTCGTGACCGCGAGCGCGGCGAAGACGATGCTCAGGTGGGCGTCGGTGTACTCGCGCTTGCGGTGGCAGGCAGGGCGGGACTTCAGGGTCATGCCTGACTGGGCTGGGGCGGGCATCCGCTGAGGACGTCATGACGCCCGAAGTCAGACCTGCCCAGCGCCGCCGTCGACGAAGACCTCGTCGCCCGTGATGAAACTCGCGTCGTCTGAGCCGAGGAAAGTGACGGTCTTGGCGACCTCTTCGGGGCGCCCGGGGCGGCCCATGGCCACCTCGGGGAACAGCACTTTCTCTATTTCGGGCTGCTCGGTCAGGGTCTCGGTGAGCATAGGCGTCTCGATCGGGCCCGGGCTGACGACGTTGACCCGGATGCCGCGGTCCTTCAGGTCGGTAGTCCAGGTGCGCGCGAACGACCGGACGGCCGCCTTCGTGGCCGAGTAGACGCTCGTGCTGGGCAGGCCCTTGATCGCGGCGCCGGAGCCGGTCAAGATGATCGTGCCGCCGTCGGGCATCAGGGGCACGGCGTTCTGCGCGGTGAACACCAGGCCCTTGACGTTGGTGCTGAAGACCTTGTCGAAGTGCTCCTCGGTGATCGAGCCGAAGGGAGCCAGGTCCGCGGCACCGGCGTTGGCGAAAACGATGTCGACGCGCCCGTGTTCCCGGCCGATCTGGGCGTAGATCCGGTCCAGGTCCGCGGGTTTGGTGACGTCTCCCTCGATCGCGGTGACCGCGGTGCCGACGGACGCCGCCGCGGCGTCGAGTTCACACTTGCGGCGGCCGGTGATGTAAACCTCGGCGCCCTCTCGGGCGAACTCCCTGGCCGTGGCCAGGCCGATGCCGGTGCCGCCGCCGGTGATGAGGGCAACCTTGCCGTCTAGCTTCCCTGACATGGCGGGTATCCCTTCCCGCTGATTTCATCCCCGAACTAGTTGCCGTGCCCGCGCCAGGGCCCGGCTACACGAGCCGGCGCAGACATCCAGGTCAGTGCCGACGGCGCCGACCGCAGCGGTCATGCGTCCTTGATAGCCGCAGCCGGGCGCACCGTCCGTGGCGGCAAGCACCCTGGCGGCCAGCGCAGCGCCAGCAGAGCAGGCCGCTGGCCTGCTCTGCTCCGTCATCCTCGATAGGCACCGATCCCTAGCGAGTGACCGCCGGGTCTAGATCTAGTACGGCTCAATTCAGCAAAGCAGCGCGGAGACAAGCGCGGAGACAATCGGACCTAGGCCTGTCCGACCTAGGGTCGGGGCCGGACCGGCCTCGCGCCTAAACGAGGTAGCGCAGCGGATCAGGAATCCGCCGCGCTGCCGGGTTCAACAGTGAGGCGGACCTCCGCAAACGCCGTTGCGATTCTCGCGCTAGACGCGATTTGACCGCATATTCCCCAGTCGCCGTGCCGGAACCGCAGATCACCTGGTTCTGCGCCCCTCAGCCGATGGACGCCAAGGTTCCAGATGCCGAGCAGATCGGCGGGACTGCGCGCGGGTCGCGTCAAGGCGCCGACCACGATCTGCGATGAGCAGCATGGCGACAATCCGCGCATCGGAGTCGGCACGATCCCCGTGCGGGTGCCCGGCACTCGGAGATGCGGGCACATGCCCGCCTCGAAGCCTGTCAGCAGTCCACCCGGTTCCTGACGTACCTCTTCGCGGCATGAGCGGATAGGCCTACGTAGCCTGGATGGCAGGAAATAGGCATGATGCCCAGGTGCGCATAACCTACGACGCCGACGCCGACGCCGACGCGGACGCGGACGCGGACGCCGCCTACATCTACCTGACAGCCGATGTGCTTATGCCTGGCCGCGACAGCTCTTCAATTCATCCTCCCGCAGGCATTCAGGCCATAGTCGTGCTCGACTGGAAAGACGGCAAGATTGTCGGCCTCGATGTGCTCGATGCCGCCGCGCTCCTCCGCGCAGACCTGCTAGCGCAGGCTGTCGGTCCAGGCCAGGAATAGTGGACCAGGCCGGAAGATCGTCATCGCGGCACAAGCGGGCGGGTTCCCAACATGCAATCCGGCGTGCCCGCGCATACTGACAGCATGCCGGTTCGACTCCATCACATCGTCGTTGACGCTCACGACCTGCCGGGGCTGGCCCGGTTCTGGACGCAGGCGCTCGGCTGGAAGGTTCTCTCCGAGCGTGAGCGCGAGATCGTCATCGGCACTGACGAGAACGCACCAGTCGGCGTGTGCTTCATGCCGGTCACCGAGCCGAAGAGGGTCAAGAACCGCGTGCACCTCGACCTGACCAGCAGCGCGCAGGACCGCGGCCAGGAGATTGACCGGCTTGTCGCGCTGGGGGCGCGCCGGGTCGACATCGGGCAGACCGGCGCGGAGTCCTGGACTGTACTGGCCGATCCCGAGGGAAACGAGTTCTGCGTGATACGCCCGAAGGAAACGCTGACCCGGTAAGGCTCAGCGCCAGAAGCACAGACGGGCCCTGTCCGCGGCAAGTGAGTGGCGTTCGCAGCCGACCAGATCCAGGCTGCTGGTAGCACGGCGATGTCCGAGGTGCTCCAGTGTTACTTCGGCCGGGCAGCCGGCCGCCGGCGGAGGTGGGCGCCGCGGGCGACTGGCCTCGCTGCCTGGCCGTCGTGTTCGGCCAGCATCGCAGCCGATCTTCCTATCCCGGTTATCCCTCGCCGGAGCCGGCGCGGAGTTCCCGTGGAACCACGAACGCGGTCAGCTGGGCCTGTTGTGAGGTGAGTGCCTGCCAGGCTCCGGTGAACTCCAGTACCGCGATCGCGGCGGTCGGGAACTTGAACCGAACTCGCTCGAGCGTGTCCGCATCGCCAGCCCGGGCGCTGGCGAGCGACAGAACCAGTTCCTGCATGGCAGGATCGTGCCCGATGATCAGCAGGGTCCGCGTCCGCGGCGCAATCTCGCGGGCCAGATCCAACAGCTCGCCAGCTGCCGCCCCGTACACCCGCTGGTCAAAGCTGACGCTAGGAGAGGCATCCAGCTCCGCTGCAGCCAACTGCCACGTCTCGCGGGCGCGCCTGGCTGTCGAGCAGATGACGCGGTCGGGCGCTCGGCCAGCCGCGCGCAGCCACCGTCCCGCGACGGGGGCATCACGGCGGCCGCGGCGCGCCAGCGGCCGCTCATGGTCGGCGACATCAGGCCAAGCTGACTTGGCGTGCCGCAGCAGCACCAGCCGCCGCGCAGCGCTACTGGCCATGGTGCAAGCCTTGCAGATGCGGCCTCATCCCGCCCGCCGGGCTAGCTTGACGCTTCAGCCAGTCGCAGCTTGAGACTTCCCTCCGTTCGACCATATGGCGGCTCGGGCCGGCCGCTGCACACCAACAATCGAACTGCGGCAGATGTGGGCAAGTGTTGCCCGTTATGACCGCGCACTGCCGAGCCGGGTTCGCACTCACCCGGCCGCGCTCGCCGCGCCGCGGGCATCGCCGCCAAGACCGTCGACGACCCGGATCGCCATCGAGCCGAGCATGCGCTGCATGCCCGGACCCACATGGTGGACAGCGATCGCCTGGATCTGGTTGTCCCGGAGGAACCGGGCTACCCGGGCGTGATGGGCGCCCTCGGTGCCCTCGTCGTGCAGCGTTCCCCAGCCGACCGTGAACTCGTGCCAGTCGGCGATCTGGCCGTCGACCACGCTGGCGACCGCGACACGATCGGCTCGTCCCCAGCGCGGGTCGACCTGGCCCTCGGCGGTGATCGGCACGCACACCCTCATCTCGAATGCCTCCTCGTCGCAGCCGGGACCTTGGCCGGACGCCTATGGTGCTGGCCTGGTCTCTATCGAACCAATGCGACGGCCTGCTTCGGCACCCCGGCCCTCCTGGCATACTTCATCGCGGCATGACCGGACGCCAGCATCGGTCGTCAATTTGGGACGTGGTAGACGGTGCCGCTGGCGGGTGGGCAACGAACTGACCGAGGTCTCACTGACCTTCCCTATCTGCGGTTATCAGGATGGATCTGCGCGTCGGCGAGGTGTTTGAGCTCATCGATGCCGAGGAGATAGGCGTCGTGGCGAACGCGGCCGTGGCGCCGCTCGGCCTCGATCTTGGCGTGCTCGTCGAGCATCCGCCGGTACACGTCAGCCCTGCGCGCGTGCGAGTTTCCGCGATCGTTCTCGGCGGAGAACGTGTAGAGCAGTTCCGCCCAACGTTCCTCGTTGACGAGATGGCGGGCGTAGGCGAGCATGTGCCCCTCACGAGCGTCGTTGGAGTCGAATCCATCGAAGCGTAGGGCGCGGGCGAGGTCCTCGCCGAACTCAACACCATCGGCCTCGAGCTTCATTATGCTGAACGTCGCGATACGGAAGAGGTCGAGTACGTCGACCACGAACTTACTGTCACGCGCGCTGAGTTCCGGACTGATCCCGCAGAACTCCATCGAGTATTCGCCGACGAATCCCTCCTCGAGAACCTGAGCGCGTTCGAGCTGATACGCCTTGTCACCGTCAACGTCGTTGTCGTCACCGACAACGCGGGCAAGGATGCGGTGCAGGAGAGCGAGTTGCTGCCGCTCCACGGCCGTGAGACTTCGCGGTGTGATATCGAGGCGGTCCTCGTCTTTGTTTCGCATCAGTAGCCCGTCAAGCGCAGAGCGGATGAGGTCGCTCAGGCTCTGCCCGCGACTGCGGGCGAGTGCCTCAAGCTCCTCTTTCGTGGCGTCATCGAGTCGGAGCGTGATCGTCGGCATCGCGACCTCCATGGGCGACGCAGTTCAACTCGAAATACCGTAGCACATACGTAGGACCGTACTACCATCAGCACTTCGGTGTTACCGCCGCGTTGGACACATGCACGCCCAGCAAACCACGCTCGACCCCGCGATCTGGCCGCCGCCCCTGAGGTGCATGACGCAGGCCAGGCTGAACCGCGTGCCGCCTTGCCCGCCGGGCTCGCGGTCCGGTTCAGCGCCCGCCGGCCCGCACAGCCCCGGCACGCGCCGGCCGAGCACCACGGGGGTCTTGTCGGCCCAGTGCTACGCCAGCAGCGCGGTCAGGATCGTCGCCGCGGCCCGCCAGCGGCCAGCCAGGGCCACCTACGCCGGGAGGAACGCGCTCAGCAGGGGCGAAGCGGGATTGGTCAATCTGACTTTCGAACGAGCGCCGGTCGATCTTGGCGTTATCCGCGTGGTTCAGCCTGGCCCGGCTGGCTCACGCACTGTGACGGCCCGCGAGGCAACGGGTTGCGCGTTGTCCGCGGCATGTCCGGATGTCAGCGTTTGATCCGCCAGACTTACTGGATGCGCACCACGATTGACCTAGACGTTGCCGTTCGCGAGATCGAGTGTCGCGCCGAAGGCTGGCGCATCGAAGGCTTCGAGGTGGGACCGGTGACGTGGCGGGACCAAGGAGAGGGGTGGCCTCCGAACCTGAAGACCGAGCGTGACACCGTTGTTGTCCCGGATTCCATCGGAGTCGAGGTCCGCTTGGGCGCTCAGGAAGGCTCGGTTGTGCTCTTCAAAGGCGGTTGGTGCGACCTGGAGTATTGGTCCGGCAGCCCTTCCGACGAACCAGTCATCGAAGCTCCGGGGTACCCCGAGGGCTTGACCGTCGAGGGGTTCGGGTCCCTCCTCGACAGTTTCATTAACCGTTTCCGCTAGGCGCGGACTGGCTGACAACGTGATGTACATTGCCGATTCGGCAGTCCGGTCGGTTGGAGCGCGCTGTGCGCGGCAGAAGAGTGCACCTGTTCGATGGCCGGGATGGCGGGCTCGTCCTTGGCCTGCCGGCTGCTTTGTGGATCTGGCATGCTGCGCGGAATGGCTGCTCGGTGCCGCGGCAGCGTCATGCTGGCCAGACCACTGGGAACAGCGGATGGTCCATGGGGGCCCCGGCAGGTAGTTCTTCGGCGAGCCCGCCGAAGGCCGGTGAGGTGCGCCAGGCGCGCGGCGCGTGCCGGGCGTCCGCAGATAGGTACCGCAGCGACAAGACACGCCGGCGGCCCGGGTGAGGAAATCCAGGGGCTCCGTGCACGGTCAGGAAGTCGAAGAAGATGGCGTCTCCCGGCTGCAGGCCGAAGCGCCGGATGTCATAGGCACCTCGGTCGGCCTCGATGTCGGGCAGCTCGGCCAGGCTTCCCTCCGGAAACCAGCGCGCCTCCCCGCGCAGGAAGGTGCGCGGCATGAGCCAGGGGCCACGATGCGTGTCGGCCACCAGCTCCAGGCACCCGTCCTCGGGCACCGGGTCCACCGGGATCCAGGCGCTCACCCCCTGGCCGTCCACGTTGTAGTAGGGCTGGTCCTGATGCCACGGGGTGCGCTGCCGGGTCCCGCCCTCCTTCACCAGGACATGATCGTGGTAGAAGCGCACCTGCGGTGCCCCCATCAAGGCGGCAGCAACAGCGGGCACCCGCGAATGCCGTGCTAGCCGCTCGATCCCGGGTATCTCAAGCCAGCGGCAGAAGTCCTCGGTAAAGGCGCCCGGGTCATCCGGGCGGCTGGCCACCTGGGCGAGCGGACCCGGGCTGGCGAGCACCGCCTCGATCGCATCGGCCGCGACCGCCACCTCCGCGGTGTCCAGGACCGAACGGACGCACACGACGCCATCGCGGGCGAAGGCCGCAGCCACTCCCTCGTAAGCAAGCGCCGACTCCATGGCCGCACCCTACCCGGCACTCGCCCCTGGCCCGATCCTGGGCAGAACGCGCACCACAAGCGGCAGATGAGTACGCTACGCGGGCTGTCGCTGGGGATGGTCAAGGCGCGAAAGGCAGACCACTACTGGCCGCCGGATACCTCACAGCCTTTGGGCTCAGTCAGCAGCATTACGGTGATGTTCATGGGCGGCTCGACCCAGTTCTGTTATCACTGCCATGAGGTCACCGAGCGGACCTCCGACGGTGACAGGGTGGCCTGTTCGATGTGTGGACGGCCGTACCTGATCGCGCTTCCTAGCTCAGCCGATGCCGTAGACCGCCCGTCGGCTGGCCTGACTTCACAAGACCAGACGCGGTGATCCGCAGGCGGCATGAGCGCGTGTTGCGGTTGTGCTGGCTAGCTGAGCTCGCCGACGTGGTAGATCACGCTCAATCCAGCATCCAGAAGACAACACAGCGGCTGGTCACGGGCCTGCTCCGGGCGTGCGCGGACATCGTGCTTATCGGCGCAGGCACCCTGCGAGCCACGCCGGGCCAGTGAGGTGTTGAAGTCGATCCACGTACGGTCGCGGGGGTGACCGGGATCGTCCAGGCCGACCGTGGCCCACCTAAACGCGCCTTCCTCGCGCCGCGCAGGACCTGCCGGAGGCTCCTCTCCGCCGAGGTGAGCATCTGGCGGCAGCGCTGCCACTGCTCCGCGACCGGGCTCGGCGCGGAGCCGATTTTGTCGACCCGCGCCCGCGTCCGCCGCTGGGCTACGTTCTGGCTGGAACTGCGCGGGCCCATCGTGCAGAGTGCAGACATGATGAGATCGCAGCCGGGCCACAGGTTCTGCCGGACTCGGGTCCGCCCCGGATACGACATGGTCGAGGTGGATCAGTTCATCGACAGGATCGAGGGCACCCTCGGGTTGTGCCCGCTGACCGGAGGCCCGGTCTCCGCCGACGATGTGCGCACCGTGAGGTTCCGCACGGTGCGGCTCCGGTGGGGCTATGACGAAGCAGAGGTCGACCGGGCGCTGGACCAATACCAGCAGCAGCTGGCAGGCCTGCCGCCTTCTTCCTGATGACCTCGGTGCGCGAACGTTCCGCGGGCCGCTGCCGATCGCCACACCGCACGGATCGGTCACCTGCTTGACCTGGCTGGTCCGGCCGGGGCGGCCCGAGCAGGCAGCCAGGTGGCTCAAGCAG
>WNFD01006309.1_pt1 | contig 11872 bp, 11 predicted proteins | sample 5400491 | NCBI WGS metagenome assembly WNFD01 (sample SAMN13153343, study PRJNA577476) | soil metagenome | isolation source: 120 cm saprolite under Douglas fir tree site 2 hole 2 replicate 2 | place: USA:California | collected 2015-04-18 | reverse complement strand
GCGGACCTGGGATCACGATAGCCATCCGCTACCCCCTCTGGTTGCTGCTCGCTCTTCAACATCGACAACGCAGCAGCCGGACGGGCGGGTCGCTTACCGAAGGGGGATCAGGCGGCTACTTTTCAGAGCCTAACCGAGGCGCGCCGGCGGTACAGGAGGATCGCGACGAGGCCACACATAAATAGAAGAGCGAGGGCCATTCCGGTCGGAGCGACCCACGAAGGGCGCCGGCGTTCGCGTACGTAAGCCTCGGCCGGAACGCTGCGCGGCTCGTAGCTGGACGTGATGGCGAAGACTGGGGGTGGCGCCGACGGCGACGCGATCGACAGCCGTCGCCTCACCGGGTTCGTAGACATGGTCTTGTTCTCCTGCGAAGGCATGGCCTGCTGGAGACCACCGTAGGCAGCGATGCGGCGCATGTCGTCCGGGCCTGTACTGAATCTTTAGACGGCGGGGCTCGCGGTTGCGAACCTCGCCCGCGCCGCCGGGCCGGGCAGGGCGATGAAGCTCACCAGCCAGCCGACCGTGCCGGTGACAGGCACGGCGCCAGACCAGATATTCGGTTCCCACCAGACGCCGGTCGTCGACGCCAGGACGACGAAATAAGAAGCTGTCAGCGCCGCAGGCGCCAGGAACAGGAAGGCATGGAAGGCGTATGGCCGCGCGGGTGATGGGCGTAGGACGTACAGGAGCAGGTCGCCGGCGACGCCTCCGACAATCGCAACCAGAACGAGCTCGGTGTGGTTGGCGACCGGACTGACGAGCAGCGCGTTGATGGTCAGGATCACTGTCACCGTCCCGATCGGAAGCTCGAACCTGCGCAGCAGCAGCACGAGCAGCCCGGCCACCATCGCCGCGTACAAGATCAGGCCGATCATCCCGAGCTCCTCCTCCATCCAGAGCGGGCCGCGAGCGTCCGGCATCGTTCCCGCCGCCCATCGATCGATGAGGGGCTGGTCGAACTGCAGGAAGAATGTGAGCATCGAAAGCGTCAGCGCGCCCGAGATGATCGCCGGCCAGGTCGCACGATTCCCGCCCCGACGCATGGCCGCTCGAAGTGGGCCGCTGACGATCAGCCCGCCGGTGAACATCAGGAACAGGTGCGGCGGGCTGAACAACGCAGCCACGCTGAGTTCGACGCCAAACCGCCGGTGCCACAGGAGGTCCAGCACCCCGCCGATGCCGAACAGCACAGTGCCGAGCAAAGAGACTCCGTAGCCGTCAGGTAGCAGCTCATCCCAGGTCCCGTAGCGGCGATAGTTGCGGACCACGTTCAGGGCGAGATAGATCCCGATCGCGGTCATCCCCGAGTAGAGGACGGCATGGTACGGCGTGAAGAAGTTCGTCTCCACGCCTTTGAGGTTGTGATGGTGCCAGGAGTCGAGGTACGCGCCCGCCATCAACCAGATGCAGAGGAGCACGAAGGTCCAGGTGAAGCGCGTGCTGGCGGTGCGTGGTTGCCGCGGCCGGCGCGCTGCGGGGGTCGAGGTCGAAGCTGCCATCACCGTTCTCCTTCTTGATGTTCAGAAACAGACGATGAGGGTGTTTCGTTTCGGATCTCGGCGCGCAGCTGTTGAAGATCCGACTGCACCGCCGGGTCGACATCGAGCGCGACGGGCTCCCGCGGAGCGGGCTGGCCGGTGCGCGACGCTTCGGAAAGGCTTGCGTCAAGGAGGCGATCGGCGGCTTTGATGCGGGACCGGACACGGCTGTGCGGGGCTTTCGAGACGACGAGTTGTGTGAGGTTGTCGAGCTCGTGCAGCAGCACCCGCCGGCGCAGAAGAGCCAGGCTGGCCACGTGATCCTGGCCCGCGGCGAGCGCCAGGGCGGCGCGATCCCACAGGTCGGGCACCTTCTTGCGGACCGAAGCCAGCATGGCTTCCACCCCATTTGGCGCCCGATCAGGCTTGACCACCGGATCGCATCGTAGGCAGGGCCGCGTCATGCGTCATCCGTGGGCGCACGGAGATTTAAGATGCGCGCGGCGACGCCGTGTTCGAAAGGGAAGGAGTGATGGCGGCCATCGCCCTCGTCCTCGAGCGTGCGCGCGCGGGCGAAGGCCAGACTCTATTCGTGATCGGGGAGGCCGGTCTCGGCAAGACAAGCGTGCTGGAAAGCACGCGCGAGCTGGCCACCGGGTTTGCGGTCGGGGTCGGCCGGGGACAGGCCGTGGAGGCGACGCTCCATTTCGGGATCGTCAGCGAAGCGCTCCGAGGATTGGGCGCGGGCACACCGCTGGACATCCCTAAAAGTGCGGCTCCGGCGGGCCTGGACGTAAGGGCCTCTTACTTCTACGCGACGCTCCGCGATCTGGAATCGAGGAAGAAGCCGGCGCTCATCCTGCTCGATGATCTGCACTGGGCGGACCCCGACTCGCTGGCGCTCGTTTCGTTCCTGAGCCACCGCGTCGCCTCGGTGCGCGTCGCGATCGTCGCCACCCTCCGGCCCTGGCCGCGGGCGGCGCTCGACCTCGCCCGGCATCTGGCCCAGCAGGGGCAAGCTCAGCTCGAGCAGCTGATGCCACTCAGCCCGCCGGCGGCGACTGCGCTGCTCACCGAGCAGGTGGGCGCCGAACTTTCCGAGGAGACCATCGGCCGCGCGTGGGCGGCGAGCGGCGGCAATCCATTGTTCCTGGAAGAGATCGCGCGACACCTTCGAGACGGCCGCAGTTTGGAGGATCTGGACGAGCGCGGATCTGAGGCCACGATCCTGCTGTCGCGCATCGCCGGCCCAGGCGCTGATCTGCGCTACGCACATGCCGCCAGCGTTTTCGGCATCGAGTTCCGGCCCTTGTTGGCGGCCCGGGTGGCGGGGATGAGCGAGGCCGAGGCGACCGAGGCCCTGGGCGTTCTGGTCGACACAGGGCTGGTTCGGCCCGGCCAGGCCGGCTGGGCGCAGTTCACCCATCCACTTTTTCGGCAGGCCCTCTACGAGGACATGGCCCCGCCGGTCCGTGAGCGATGGCACGCCGCGGCATTCAGGCATCTGCTCGCTCATGGTGTCGAGCCCGGCGAAGCGGCAGAGCATGCGGTGAGCGGCCAGCTGCGCGGGGACGTCGAAGCGATTGCCGTGCTCCAGCGAGCGGGCAGGGCGGCCATGGCGGACGGCGCTGTCGCCACCGCGCGCCACCGATTGCAGTCGGCCGTCACCCTGGCCGGCGACAGCCCGTCGACACAGCTGCTGATCGGGCTGGCCGAGACCCTGCTGTCTACGGGCGAGCCCGCGAAGGCCGTCGATATCTACAGCCGTATCCTCGACGGCGCTGCGGACGATGGCGATGATCTCGCCGACGTCCACCGCATGCTCGGCCGCGCGCTGTTCGCCAGCGGAGACGCGCGGGCCGCCGAGGCGCAATTCGCGGCCGCAGCGGAACTCGGGCTCGACGCCGCGGACCCGACACCTGGCATCGAGGCGCTCCTCGACCACGCCACCGCCTGCTGGATCGCAGGCCGTATCGCGCCGGCCGTCGACTACGCGAAGCGGGCCCGGCAGCTGGCCCATGACGCCGGTCCGGACGTCAGGCGGCGGGCGGAATCGACCTGGGCCCTGGTCACGTTCCTTTCGGGCTCAGCTGAAGGGATTCCGGCGGCGGCCGCCGCGGCCGCCGAGGCCGAGCTGAACCCATTGCTGGAGACCGTCGACCCGACCTGGGGCTGGGGACCGATTGGCAACTACATGTTCATCTCCGAGTTCTCGGAGAACTACCACGAAGCTCAGCGCGTGCTCGACGTCGCCTACCGCGCCGCGGAGCAGTTGGGTGCGCCGATGGCGATTGGCCTCCTCGATACGCTGCGCACGAATGTCCTCATCAGGCGCGGCCGCCTGAGCGAGGCGCGGGATCATGCCGAGCACGCGCTGACGATGGTGGACCTGGTGCCCTCGCTGGCCGGTTACGCGTGGATCGCGAACGCCGCCACCGTTCTCGAGATGGGGCACATGGACGAGGCCGCTGCATGGTGCGACCGGCTCGACAAGCTGCCGCAGAGCATGATCCAGCGACTCTGGATTCAGCGCATGCGCGGCATCATCGCGGGCAGGCGGGGCCAGCAGCAGCAAGCGAGCGACCTCTTTCTGGTTGCGGAGACGATCGCCAACCAGGCCGGACTCAACGAGCCGTGCGTCGTGCCGTGGTCCCGCGACGCCATCACCGCTCACGTTGCGTGCGGGCGGCTCGACGACGCCGCGCGGGTCGTCGCCTGGCTGGAGGCCAAAAGCGCGGACCTGCCTTGCCAATGGCCGCGCGCCACAGCCGTCTTCGGGCGCGCACAGCTCGCGGAGAAGGCAGGCAAGAACGATGTGGCGGCGGAGCTATATGGCCAGGCGCTCGACGTCTATTCGCAGATCCACCAGCCGCTGTCGGAGATCCGCACGATGATCTACTTCGGACGGTTCCTGAGGCAGGTCGGCAAGTCGCTCGAGGCTCGTCCCTATCTCACGCGAGCGGCGGATGCCGCCGCCGAGGCCGGAGCTGTCTGGCTGGCGCAGCAGGCCATGGATGAGCTGCATGCCGCGGGCGGCCGGCAGCGCAAGCACGCGAGCCCAGACGACCTCACGCCGCAGGAACTACGCGTGGCCAGGCTGGCGATCGAAGGTCTCAAGGTGCGCCAGATCGCCGACCATCTGTCGCTGTCGCCGCGCACGGTTGAGACGCACCTGCAGAAGGTCTATCAAAAGCTCAACGTCTCATCCCAGATCGAGCTGATCAAGGCCGGTATCCCGACGCGGGCCGGCGGCTAGCCGAATATCGGGTTGACCGGGCCGTGGCCTTTGCCGATGTCGAGCGAGTGCTCGATGGCGACCGTGATGAAGGCTTTGGCGGCCTGAACGGCCTCCACTGGATCCTGGCCTTTCGCAAGACCCGCGGCGATCGCGGCCGAGAACGCGCAGCCGCTGCCGTGCGTGTTCTTCGTCTGGAAGCGGCGGCCCTTCAACTCGACCATGTCCTTTCCGTCCCAGTAGATGTCGACCGCCTGCTCATCAGAGTCCGCGTGACCGCCTTTGACGACGGCGACGCGCGGCCCGAGCGCAACCAGGTCGCGCGCCGCCTGGCGCCGATCGTCGAGCGTTCTGAGGGATCGGCCGAGGAGTACCTCCGCCTCGGGAAGGTTGGGGGTGACGACCAGCGCAAGGGGAAGAAGGTAGCGATAGAGCGATGCGATGGCGTCGTTTTGGAGCAGCCTCGCCCCGCCTTTCGCGACCATCACCGGGTCGACGACAAGCTTCTCGATCCCGTGCTCGCGGATCGCGTTGGACACGGCCTCGATGATCTCTGCGCTGGCGAGCATCCCGGTCTTCGCCGCCTGCACACCGATGTCATCGACCACCGCATCGATCTGGGCACGGATCACTCGCACCGGCACTTCATGGATGTCGGTGACCGCCACCGTGTTCTGGGCGGTGATGGCGGTGATCGCGGACGTCCCGTGCACCCCGAATGCCGCAAAAGTCTTCAGGTCCGCCTGGATGCCCGCGCCTCCGCCCGAATCCGAGCCGGCGATGGTCAGCGCGACCGGGAGTTTCACCGTGACGGCTCCAGCCGGCGCCCGCCCCAGTACACGGCCGCGGCCACCGCGATGCTGACCAGACCGCTCGCGTCGGCGCCATGCAATCCGGCGATGAGACGGTCGTTGAAGAAATGCGGCGTCGAAACCACGTTGCCGAAGAGGTTGTCGTAGTTGACGAAGAGGAGACTCGTGGCCGCGCCCGCGAGCCAAGCGATGAGCGCCAGCTTCGCGCGCGCCCGCCCCTCGAAGACGAAAAAGCTGAGGAGGACGACCGCGGCCCACGCCGGCGCCCACAGGTAGGTGAGGATCAGGAAGTCCTCATAAGCCACGTGCAGGTCGCTCACCAGGACCGCGTAGGCCGCAAGCGCGGTGCCGAGGATTCCACAGCCCAACGCTGTCTGCCAGCGCTGCAATCGGATGCCCATCGTCAGAGTGACCAGGCCGGCGGTGTAGACGTCGAGATAGTTGGCCCAGATCTCGCCGACGACCACGAAGACGAAGAACGGCACCGCCACCCATACGGGTGCGTGCGTGCTGATGACGGCCAGCACGCCCTGGCTGGACGCGAGCTTCGCGTCGATGGTCGGCAGCAACAGGCCGAAGAGGCCGAGGAGAACCATGGGCACGGCTACGCCCACGATTGGCCAGAACGTGACTGACCGCGTCGGGCTGGATGACGGCAGATAGCGCGAGTAGTCGCTGGCGAAGGGATACCACGAGGCGACCAGGGCGAAGCACGTCATGAACCCGAGCACGAACGCGCCGGGATAGTCGGCGCCCGACACCGACGGGCCCTGCCCCCAATGAAACTGGGGCGCCAGCAACACGAAAAGGACAGCCGCCAACGCGACGAAAATCACCGCGCCGTAAGTCTCGAGGACTTTGATCGTGCGGTGGCCGTATACCGCGACGCCCACGCTGACAGCGGCGATCAGGATGACGAGACCGAAGGTGATGGCGCGGTTGCCGCCGCCCAGGAGCTGTGCGCCGGCCTGGGCCGCGATCACACAATCCACGGCGAACCAGCCGACCGCGAGGAACAGCGTCAGCGCCGCCCCGATGTAGGACCCGCGCCGGCCGAAGATGGTCCGCGTGAAGACGATCTGGGGCTGGCCGCTGCTGGGACCTGTGTTGCTGAGGAGGCCGAGAATCAGCGCCGCCGCGACGGTGCCGAGGATCGTCGCCGCGAGCCCGTCCCACACACCCAGGCCGTAATACGTCGTGAGCAGGCTCGCGGTGAAGAGGCTCGCGTAGTTGGTGAAGGCGCCGGCCCACAGGAATCCGAGCTCACGCGGGCGGCCATGTCGTTCGGAGGCCGGGATGGCGTCGATGCCATGCGTCTCGACCTTTCCGAAGGCGTCGGATTCGACGCGACGAGCGGCGACGTTGCTCAAACTCTCCCTCCGCTGGCATTACCCAGTTCAGGTTCTTGCGGTCGGCGCCAGACGCCCTCTCAGCCTTCGATCGGCTCCCGCTTTCGATTCAAATACTAGTGGACCAGGAACTCACGCCTCCGAAAGACATACGCTCCTGAGCGCGTGAGGGCGTTTCTCTTCGGTTTCATCCTGCTGATCGGGCTGAGCCTGACCGTGCTGTCGATCCGGCCGGGCGGAATCCGGCAGCAGCTGAGGCTGGCCGCCCGCAGGTTTCGCATCGTGCTCGTGCTGGCCGCCGTCTACATCGCCGCGGATGCGATCATCCGAGTCGCGTTCCCCGAAGGCTGGATCGCCGACTATGGCCCTGTGGCCGTCGCCGTCGTGCTAGCGGTCGCGTTCCTGCTGTTTGCTCAGGATCCGGCGCCACCGCCACCCGCGAAGCCTTGAGCGCTCGCGAGCCGGACTCGATCACGCTCGAGGACGTCAAGGAGGCGAGGCAGCGGCTGGACGGCATCTTTCCGCGCACGCCGCTGATAAGACTCGACGACGGAGGCACTGGCGAGCTGTACCTCAAGCTCGAGAACCTGCCGCCGATCCGGTCGTTCAAGGTGCGTGGCTCCGGCAATGCGATCGCCAAGCTCGACCCGGGTTTGACGCAGGCGGGCGTCTACACCGCCAGCGCCGGGAACATGGCGCAGGGTGTCGCCTGGAATGCTCGGCGGCTTGGCGTTCGATGCACGGCCGTCGTGCCCGATGGCGCGCCGCGCACGAAGCTCGAGGCGATCCAGCGCCTGGGCGCGGAAACGGTCTCCGTGCCTTATGACGAGTGGTGGAACGTTCTCGTCGAGCATCGCTACGCGCCGCTCGAGCCGGCGGTCTTCATCCATCCCGTCAGCGACGTCGATGTGATGGCCGGCAACGGCACGATCGGGCTCGAGATCCTCGAGGACCTGCCGGACGTGAATACCGTCCTCGTTCCCTTCGGCGGCGGCGGGTTGAGCTGCGGGATCGCGGCGGCGATCAAGAGCCTCCGTCCGGAGGTGCGCGTCTTCGGCTGCGAGGTCGACACGGCAGCGCCGCTGGCCGCCGCATTCGCGGCCGGCGGTCCGGTGCCGTTCCCGCGCATCGCCACCTTCGTCGACGGCATCGGCGGCCCGACCGTGCTGCCCGAGATGTGGGCGCCCGCCTCGCGACTCCTGGCGGGATCCCTGGTCGTGAACCTGGCCGAGGTGGCGGCGGCGATCCGCCACCTGGTCGCGCGCGCGGCGATCGTCGCCGAAGGCGCTGCCGGCGCTGCGGTGGCGGCAGGCCTTAAGGGCCTTGCCGGACCCGGTCGACATGTCGCGATCGTCTCCGGTGGGAACATAGACGCGGAGGTCCTGGGCAAGATCCTCGCCGGTCAGGTCCCCTAGCGGCCGCGCCTTATCCGGGTCCCCGCGAAATCGCAGATTTCGTGGGGTTTCTAGTCGACCTTGACTTCTGACCCATCCTGGGCCCACCTGGTGTGAAAGGCGCCTTCGCGATCGATTCGATGGTATGTGTGGGCGCCGAAGTAATCGCGTAGACCCTGGATGAGATTGGCCGGTCCGCGAGCGCGCCGGTACCCGTCGTAATACGCCAGCGATGAGGAGAACGCCGGGATCGGCACCCCTCGATCGACGGCGGCCTTGACCACGCGGCGCCAGGCGTCCTGCCCGGAGGCGAGCGCCTCCTGGAAGAACGGGGCGAGCATCAAATTCGGAAGCCCGGGCTGCTCCACGTACGCATCCTTGATGCGGTCCAGGAAAGCGGCGCGGATGATGCAGCCGCCGCGCCAGATGGTCGCCAGCGCCCCGAGATCAAGCCCCCATTCGTACTCCCGGGATCCCGCCTGCAGGTGCTCGAATCCCTGCGCGTACGCGACGATCTTGGCGGCGTAGAGAGCGTCACGGACGTCGTCGACGAGGCCCATGTCGCGGTCGTAGTGAACGTGGCTGGCGGCGGGCCCGGTGAGAATCCCGGCCGCATTCACCCGCTCCGACTTCTGGCTCGAGAGGATTCGCGCGAACACCGCCTCCGTGATCCCCGTCAGCGGCACGCCGAGCTCCAGCGCCGACTCGCTCGTCCATCGTCCGGTGCCCTTCTGCTCCGCCTCGTCCTCGATCACGTCGACAAGAGCCCCATTCGAGTTCGAGCCCTTGGCGAGGACGTTGGCCGTGATCTCGATCAGGTACGACTGCAGCCGGCCCTCGTTCCATTCGCGAAAGATCGAGGCGAGTTCGGCCGGACTCAGACCCAGGGCCGACCGCAGGATGTCGTAGCTCTCGGCGATCAGCTGGATGTCCGCGTACTCGATCCCGTTGTGCACCATTTTCACGAAGTGCCCCGCGCCATCAGGGCCGATATACGTGCAGCACGGCACGCCATCGACCTTGGCTGCGATCGCGTTCAGCATCTCCTCGACATGTTCGTAAGACTCGCGCGAACCGCCTGGCATCAAGCTCGGGCCGAGCAGCGCGCCCTCCTCCCCACCCGAGACGCCCATGCCGAGAAAGCCAAGGCCCGCCCGCGCGGCAGCGGCCGCTCGGCGCCGCGTGTCGTGGAACAGCGAATTGCCACCGTCGATGAGCGTGTCACCGGGCTCGAGCAGCATGGAGAGCGCATCGATGCCCTCATCGACCGGCGAGCCGGCCTTGACCATGAGAAGGATCGCCCGGGGTGGCGTGAGGTTGTGCACCAGCTCCTCGAGAGTGGCCGAGGGCTTGAAGTCCCCTTCGCCACCGTATGAAGCCATGAACTCATCGGTCCGGTGACGCGTGCGATTGAACACTGCGACGCGCACACCGTGCGACGCGAGGTTGCGCGCCAGGTTCATCCCCATGGTCGCCAATCCAACAATGCCGAGCTCGTGGTCTTCCATTCACTAACCCCCGTGGCATTATGCCAACGCGCGCATGTTCAGGAGATCGCCGGCCCTGGCGAGCTTTACACTCGCCGCCCTGCTCGCCGCCACGGCGTGCAGCCCGACCGCGGCTACGAGCACAACCAGTGTGCTCATCGTCGACAAGACATTCGACCTGAAAAGCGCGGATCCGCATCGCGAGCTCAGCGTCACCGGCGCCATGATTTCGAAAGCCCTGTACGACACTCTGCCGTCGGTCGCCTCCTCTTACACCTCGTCAGAAGATGCGAGGCGGTTCACATTCAAGCTCCGCCGCGACGTCGTGTTCTCCGATGGGAGCCGGCTCACATCGTCAGATGTCGTGTTCTCGCTGGCGCGGCTCGCGATGTTGAAAGGCTCGCCGTCAGGGCTTCTAAGTGGCGTCGGCTCGTCGGCGCCCGATGCCTACACGATCGTCCTCACATCGAATGACCCGAACCCGGACCTGCCTTCCACATTGACAAACCCGGCGCTCGCAATCGTCAGCTCGTCGATGGTCAATGCCAAACCGGCCGGCTTTCTTGACGCGACCTCCGCGGGCTCCGGACCGTACATCCTCAAGTCGTTCAGCACGTTCTCAGACATCGAGCTCGTCGCCAACCCTCGTTACCGGGGACCCAAGCCTTTCTATCGACGGATCGTGGTCCGCAACATGGATGCGCCCACGCAGCTCGTCTACATCAGCTCGAGCAGGAATGAGATCGCGCTCGACCTGTCAGAGGCCCAAGCGGAGAGCTTGAGCGCAAACAGATCTCTCCGGATCGACGCGAGCCCTGGCGCCGACATCGTCTTTCTCTTTGCGAACACAAACCCGCAGGTCTCGCAGGTCACGGCTGACAGGCACTTCGAGAACGCGGTGCGCGACGCCCTGGATTACAAGGAGATGGTCGCGCTGACGGGGTTGGGCGCGGTCCAGGCGCGTGGCGTGATTCCAAGCGCGAGGATCGGCGCTCTCCCTGGCTGGATTGCGCCTCGGCGAGACCTGGGCGCGGCAAGGATCGAGCTGGCGGCGTCAGGCATCAAGGACCCGACCGTGAACCTGGGCTACGCGAGCGACCTCGACATCGGCGGCCTCCCAATCGGCGCCCTTGCCAGCCTGGTCAAGGCAGACCTTGGCGTGGCCGGCATCAAGGTCAACCTCGCCGGCAGCCCATCAAACGCCGCGAAAGCGGAGTTCGATGACGGCGTCGAGGAGATGGGCCTGTGGACGTCGAGCGCCGCCGGCTCCAGCTCATACCTCGACTTCTTGCCTGGCGGCGCGATTGGATCGAAGGCCGGGTGGACCGCAGGCTCGGATCCGGCTCTCGAAAGCCTGGGCGCTCAGGCCGGCACCACAGCCGACCCCGTCATTCGCCGGCAGCTCCTGGAGCAGCTGCAGGGACAGCTCAACCAGGACGGGCCGTACTTTCCGTTGGTGCAGCCCGGCCGGGTGATCGTGACGACAGCGCACATCGCCACGATCGATTACAACCCGACCTGGTCGGTGGACCTCGCTGCCGTTACTGGCTAGCTGACGGGGTCGCTGTCGCTCTCGCGTTCTCGGCAGCCTCCTGGGCCGCCGTCTCGCCGGTCTCGTGGGTCGACGTCTCATTCGAGTGACCGGGTCCACCTGGGCCGCCTGGACCGCCTGGATGGAACGTGCCGTTGTTCTCGGCCGTCTCGCGCGCTGCCGACTCCGCGGCTTCGTGGGCCGAGGTCTCGTTTGATTTGAACGCACCAGGGCTCGGCGTTGGCGATGTGGCCGCAAGGAAACTGGCGCCGCCGGCCAGCCCGGCTGCCGACACCGCCACCACACCGGCGATGACCATTGACGCCGCGATGGCGGAGGCGATCAACAACGTATGTGCTCTGCTCATAGCAGGCATGTTCCGGCGCCAACCTCAGAACTGGCTTGGAATCGGTTGAGACTTTTGGCGCTCGGGTCTAGACGGAAAACTCCAGGCAGCGCACCCCCGACATGTCGATCCAGTACCTGCCGCGGCCTTGCACGATCTTCATCTGCACGTAGTCGCACGACGGGCATCGCACGACGACGCCGGGCGCATGGAGGTAGACGACAACCTCTCCCACCA
>WNFD01006308.1_pt1 | contig 11872 bp, 7 predicted proteins | sample 5400491 | NCBI WGS metagenome assembly WNFD01 (sample SAMN13153343, study PRJNA577476) | soil metagenome | isolation source: 120 cm saprolite under Douglas fir tree site 2 hole 2 replicate 2 | place: USA:California | collected 2015-04-18 | reverse complement strand
TCGTCAGCCGCAGGTACCCAAGGAGCGCCGCCGCGGCGTCGCTCGATCCCCCGCCCAGCCCCCGCCCGGCCGGTATCGCTTTCTTCAGTGCGATTTCCACCCCGCTTCGGATTCCCAATTCGCGCCGCAGCGCAGCCACGGCTCGATACACCAGATTCTTCTCGACTGGCTCCGCGGAGAGCGGCAAATTCCCCGCGATGCTCAACGCGATTCCCTCGCTGCGTGCAGTGCGCAGCCGCAATTCATCATGCAGCGAAATGGTCTGAAAAATAGTCCGCAATTCGTGAAATCCATCGGCGCGCTTGCCGAGGATATCCAGGCGGAGATTGATTTTTGCGAACGCGGGAATGCGAACTTCGGGCATGCGTTGTGTTAAGGCTTGGCTTCGGTCGAGGTGGATTTCTGCGCCACGCGATGCTTGGACTGGGAGATTTTCTTCTCGAGTTCCGCTACCTTGTCGCTCTCCAAGTCCGCGGGCAGCGAGCGGCGCCACTCCGCGAGGGACTTTTCCCATTCCGCGCCGGCCAGATCGGTACGGCCCGTCTTGGCGTACAGATCGCCGAGGTGCGAATGAATCGTGGCGTCGTGTCTTTCGCGCTCCAAAGCCTTGCGCAGCGTACTCTCCGAAGCGCCAAGCTTGTTCTCTTTGAAATAAATCCAGCCCAGGCTGTCGAGGTACGCTCCGTTGAAAGGATCTTCCTTAAGCGCGCGCTGCACCAGCGCCTCCGCTTCGTCCAGCCGAATGCCCAGATCGCCCAGCATGTAGCCGTAATAATTCAGCACTTGAGCATTTTTCGGATTCACCGAAAGCACTTTCTTAAACTGCTCCTCGGCTTTGTCGAAAAACTTCTGCCGTTCGTAGATGGCGCCGAGCAGGAACCATACCATTTCGTTTTCGCGCGCCTGGCCGGGCAGCACTTCCGCCGCGTGAGCCGCTTCTTCGGCTTCTTTGTAACGGCGTCCGCGCTCGTATACCTGCGCGATATTCAGATAGGTATCGCGATCGCCGGTATCGCCATGGAGCTGCGCTTTCAGAATTTTGGCGGCGGCGTCCGTCTGTCCGTCCTCGCCCAGCAACAGCGCCTGGCTCGTGCGAATCGCGGGATCGGCAGGATACTTCGCGAGCGCTTCCTTGCCCGTCTCGAGGGCCTTGGGAAGATTTTTTGCCGCGCGATAGGTGTCCATGATAATAATCCGAGCGCGCCGGTCTTCTTCCTCGCCTAAATGCCCCAATTCTTCGAAGGTATAAATCGCCGCCGGATAATTCTGCGTATCGCGATAAAGCTGCCCCAATTGCTGATACAGGATGGCCAGTGACCGCCTGCGCGACGGCGGCGTAGGAGACTGCCCCTTGATGCCCGTCACCGCGTCCGACAAAACCCGGATGGCATCCTCATAGCGCCCCTGCGCCTGGTACACCATCGCCTCGTTGTACATCACTTCCGGGCTGCCGGGCGCGTATTGACGCGCCTTAACGAGATTCTCTTCGGCCTTGTCCAACTGATGCAGCTCGCGGTAAATCTTCGCGATTTGCAAATACACGTCCGAATCGTCCGGCATCACTTCCGAAATCTTTTGATAGACCGCCAGCGCTTCGGAATATTTTTCTTCCACCAGCAGTGTCTGCCCCAGGCCGCGCTGGTGGCTCGGCTCCGAAGGATCGAGATCCGCGGCCTTGCGGTAGGATTGTTCTGCTTTCGCCAGCTCATGCGTCTGCGTATAAGCATCGCCCAAAAGATCGAGCAGCACCGGCGAAGGAGAATGCGCGGTGATTCCCTCCAACAGCGAAACCGCCTCCTGAGACTTGCCTCCGTCCATGAGCAACTGCGTGAGTTGCTCGACCGCCGCTTCGTTTTCCGGATCGGTCTTCAGGATGCTCCGTAAAACCTCTTCGGCCTTGTCGTGTTCGTTCTTCAAGCGGTAAAGCCGCGCCAGCCATAGGGCCGATTCGGTGTCCGAAGGATCGAGCCGATTAATTTCGGAGAACTGTTCGATGGCGCGGCTCACCGTCTCCGGCTGGCCGTTGCCCGCACTGACATCGCCCAGGCTGCGCAGATAGATGCGCCCCAGGAGCCGCCGCGATTGCAGGTTGTCGGGGTCGCGTTTCAGGATTTCCCGCGCCTCGTTTACCGCATCGCGAGTGCGCTGGGCCTTCCAGTATATTTCCGCCAGCCGTTCGCCAATCACCGGCGATTTCGGATCGAGCGCATACGCTTTCTTGTACGCCTCGATGGCCTTGGTGGCGTACTCGGCGGTGCTGGTGGCTTCGTACTGCTGTTCGTAAATGTGGCCTATCGTGAAGTTATAGTAGGCCTCGGCGCGCGAGGAGTCCTTTGCGGGAGGCGTGGTTTTCGGGTCAACAAGCTGCTCCTGTGGCATCTGCGCAATGACAGCCGCAGCGGAGAAGCTGGCCAACATAACGGCAATAGTGATGTGTCGAAGGTTCATCGTCGCCCCAGAAACTTAAATTATCCCATGCGGCCGAAACGCGGTCAAAAGCCAATTACAACCCGTTTCTAGAGCTCGGGTGCCCCCAAAGGTAGGATGCAGCTCATGGGAAATACGTTGAACGAAATGAAGAAATGACATTTTTCCGCTAATTCTGGCTGTTCCTTCGGGGCCCATGCCGTTTTGAAACACAACGATATTGAAGCACGAGGATACGGCGATGATTCGCGGAGGAAACGCGATTTCCAACCGTCACTGCATCACGCACTTAGCGCATAGTTTTGTTGGCAAGGATGGCATCCATGTTTTGCTGGGCCGGCGCATAGTCCGGCATGCTCTTCAGCGCCGCTCGATAGGCCATCAAAGCTTCCGGCAGCCTCTGCTGGTCCTGCAGAATACGGCCAGTCCAGAAGTAAACCATGCCATTGTCTTCGTTGCGCAGGGCAAGGGAGAGCAATTCGAGCGCGGCATCCGCCTTCCCCTGGGAATAAAGAAGCGCGGCGAGAGTCACATACGTTTGCGTCCTGCTGGGATCCAAATTGATGGCAGCCCGGTAATGCTGTTGCGCCTGTTCGATCTGGCCCTTCCGATAGCAGATCTCCCCCAGTTCGGATTGCACCAGAGCCGCCAGCGCCGGGCGGGGATTCAGACGCAGGCACAACTCGTATTCGGGGATGGCTTCGTCCGGCTTATTCTGCAACCAGAAGGTCTTCGCTAAATCGTAATGCATGTGGGCATCCCGCGGAGCCAATGCCGCCCCAGACTGAAAATGAACCATGGCTTCGCTCAACGCGCCATCGTCAGCAAGAGCGAAGCCGAGAATCTGATGCGCCATCGCATTGTCGGGGTGATGCTCGAGAATGTAACCAAATAGAGTGTAAGTATCGTGCCAGCGGCCCACTTGAATGCGGGAGAGGACAGAAAGTGCGAGAAGCACGCCGACCGCGACAGCACCCAGCGCACGCCGCCGGGACAAGCTGCGCGCTGCCCAATCGGCGGCGCCCCAGGCAAACATTACAAAGATTCCAACCATGGGGATATAGGTATAGCGGTCCGCCATCGACTGAGTGCCCTTTTGCACCAGGCCAATTACCGGCACCAGCGTGCCGAGATACCAGAACCAGCCCACAGCCAAGTACGGCTTGCTCCTGGCCTTCAGCGCGACAAAGACCGTGACCGTCGCGAGCAAAAACACCGCCGCGGCAACTTGCCACCAGGCGTAGTGCTTCGGAAATTGATAAGAAATAGCCAGATTCTGCGGCAGGAACATCTTCGCGATGTATTCGGAATAGGAATGCAAAGCGTTCAGCACACGCATTTGCAAGGGCTCGGCAGCGAGAGAGGCCATGGAGCCGGTTTGGCGTCCCGCCCTGATGGCCGCCATTGAACCGAGCAGGGCCAGCAGCAGAAAGGGAGTTTTCTCGGCGAACAACTGGAAGAGCGAGCGGGTTGGAACGTCCGAAGGACTTTCGCTCGCGGCGGCACCGAGTTGAATGCGCTTCAGCGGCCAGACATCGAGCAACAAAAGCGCGAAGGGGAGAACTATAAACATCGCCTTGGCCATCAGGCTCAGCGCAAAGAACGCGAGCACGGCGAGGTAGCGTTTCCAATCCGGTTTTGACGCATACCAGCCATAGGCGGCGAGGGCCAGAAGGCCGAAAAACGTGCTCAGCGCGCCGTTCGTTGCAGCCAGCCAAGCAACTGTTTCGACATTCAGAGGATGCACGGCGAAGAGCGCCGCTACGAACGCGCTTTCCCACAGGGCGCCAGTCGCCCTCTGCAGCAACAAGAAAAGCAGGACCACGTTCAGGCCATGCAAGAAAAGGCTGGTGAGATGGTATCCGGCAGGGTTCATGCCGGAGAAACGGAACTCCACCATGTGCAAGAGCCAGGTCAGCGGATGCCAATGCCCCATGGCGCTGTTTGTGAACGCCCACTTGAAATTGCTCCAAGTGAGAGCCTGGACGTGTACATTACCGGCAATGTAGTGAGGATCGTCCAGCAGCAGGAACTTGTTGCCCGCGATGGAGCTGAAGCTCAGGAGCGTGAGCGCGAGGAGCAACGCCGATACAAGAAGGTTCTGATTCCGTACAGAACCAAACAGCACGGGGCCTGTGCCCCCTGGGGAGTTCACCAGTGTGGATTCCTTGCTCGCCACATTTGAAATCATATCATTCGCGTCTGACACGCGAAGTGAGTGTCCGGCCCGACGTTGCCCTTTCATCACTGCGATTTTCGCGGGAACGACTGGCACATCAGCCGTCATTCTTCCCGGATTTAACGGAGAGTTTTGTTGGCAAGGATCGCATCAATCTTTTGCTGGGCCGGCGCATAACCGGGCATGCTCTTCAGCGCCGCGCGATAGGCCGCCAAAGCTTCGGGCAGCTTCTGTTGGTCCTGCAGAATGCGGCCAGTCCAGAAGTAGGCCATGCCGTTGTTCTCGTTCTTCAGGGCAAAAGAGAGCAATTCCAGCGCGGCATCCGGTTTGCCCTGGGAGCAAAGAAGCGCCGCGAGAATCACGTATGTCTCGGTTCTGCCGGGATCCAAGTTGATGGCAGCCAGGTAATGCTGCTGTGCCTGATCGATCTGGCCCTTGCGGTAGCAGATTTCCGCCAGCTCGGTATGCGCTGTGGCGGCGAGTCCAGGATAGGGGTTCAGTTTCAGACTTAATTCGTATTCGGGAATTGCTTTGTCTGGCTGATTCTGCAGCCAGAATGACCTCGCCAGATCGTAATGAATGCGCGGGTCCGAGGGAGTCAGCGCGGCCGTGGCTTCGAAATGAACGATGGCCTCGCCCAGCCTGCCATCGTCTGCAAGAGCGACGCCCATAATCTGATGGGCCACCGGATTGTCGGGGGAATGCTGGAGAATGTAGCCAAAGAGAGTGTAAGAATCATGCCATCGGTGCAGTTGAATGCGAGAGAGGACGCAAAGCAAAAGAAGCACTCCGACGGCGCCCGCGCCCAAAGAACGGAGCCTGGACGGGCTTCGCCCTGCCCAATCGGCCGCGCCCCACGCCAGCATCACGAAGATTCCCAGCAGCGGGATGTAGGTGTAGCGGTCGGCCATCGCCTGGCTGCCCTTCTGCACCAGACCTATCACCGGCACCAGCATGCCGAGATACCAGAACCATCCCACGGCAAGGTATGGTTTGCTCTTGATTCTTAGCGTGACCAAGACCGTGACTGTCCCGAGCATAAGCACGGCCGCGGCGAGTTGCCACCAGACGTAGTGCTTCGGGAATTGGTAAAAAATGGACAGGTTCTGCGGCCAGAACATCTTCTGAATGTAGGTGAAGTAGGAATAGAGAGCGTTGAGCATGCGGACACGCAGAGGCACAGCCGCGAGCGAGGCCATGTAACCGTTTTGCCGTCCCGCCACCATGGCCACTATGGAACTGACGAGCGCCAGAAGCAGAAGTGGAATCTTCTCGCCAATGAGCCGCGACACTAAAAGCGTGGGAATTCTTGAAGAGCCTTCGCCGGCACCAGCGGCGAATTGAATGCGCTTCAGCGGCCAGACGTCGAGTAAGAACAGTGCAAATGGAAGAACTACGAACATGGCCTTGGCCATCAGGCTCAGTGCAAACAAGCCGAACACCGCCATGTAGTGTTTCCAATCCGGTTTTGAGGCGTACCAACCGTAAGCGGCGATGGCCAGAAGGCCGAAAAACGTGCTCAGCGCGCCGTTCGTCGTGGCTAACCAGGCTACTTCTTCGACGTTCAACGGATGCACCGCGAAAAGCGCCGCCACGAACGCGCTTTCCCAAAGGGCTCCGGTGGCCTTGCGCAGGAGAAAGAAAAGCAGGACCACATTCAGGCAATGCAACAGGAGGCTGGTGAGATGGTATCCGGCAGGGTCCATACCGAAGAAATGGAACTGCGCCATATGCAGGAGCCAGGTCAGCGGATGCCAGTGCCCCATGTGTGTGGTCGTGAAGGCCCACTTGACGTTGCTCCAGGTGAGAGCCTGCACGTGAACATTGTTCGCAATGTAATGAGGGTCATCCAGCAGCAGAAATTTGTTGCCCGCGACGGCGCCGAGGTCCAGCAACGTGAGTGCAACCAGGAGTGCCGCGACAACGAGGTTTTGATTCCGCGCAGAACCAAACATCACGGACCCCCCGCTCTCGGCGGGGTTCACCGGCTGGGATTGCGCACCCGCAGAGGTGTTCGCGAGAGTGGATTCGGTCGTCGCCACATATGAAATTATATCCTCGCGCGACGCACCGGAGAGAAGCACCCCGCCCGCGTTGCTCTTCCATGAACCCCGGCTATGAGTCACGGAACAGAGGTCACGGGCTCTCAATGCAGGAAGTGCCGCATGCCGGTAAAGACCATGGCCAGTCCGAGCCGGTTGGCGGCGGCTACCACATCCGCATCGCGCACCGAGCCGCCCGGCTGGATCACCGCGGTCGCCCCGGCCTTGGCCGCTTCTTCAACTCCATCCGGAAATGGAAAGAACGCGTCGGAAGCGACCACAGTGCCAGCAAGCGAAGATTGCGCTTTCATCACCGCGATTTTCACGGAATCGACGCGGCTCATCTGCCCCGCGCCTACTCCCAGCGTCGCGCCATCCTTCGCGAACACGATGGCATTGGACTTCACGTGCTTCGCCACTTTCCAGGCGAACCGCATGGCGTGCATTTCTTCTGAGGTGGGCGCGCGCTTCGTCGCCGTGCGCAGCTTATCTTCCTGAATCTCGCCGAGGTCCGGCTGCTGCACCAGCATTCCGCCAAGGATGCGTTTGAGCTGCAATTCGCGTTCCGGCTCCAGGCCGCCTGGTGGCAATTCGAGCAGCCGCAGGTTCTTTTTCGCCGCGAAAATTTCTTTGGCGCGATCCGCAAATCCGGGCGCAGCGATGCATTCCACAAAAAGTTTCGCGACCTCTTCCGCCGTCGCCGCATCCACCGTACGGTTGAACGCCAGCACGCCGCCGAACGCCGAAACCGGATCGCACGCCAGCGCTTTTCGATATGCTTCGAGCAACGTGGCCTGCTCCGCCGTGCCACAGGGATTGTTGTGCTTAATGATTACCGCCGACGGATTCCTGAATTCCGCCGCCAGGCTGCGCGCCGCTTCCAGATCAACGAGATTGTTGTACGAAAGTTCCTTGCCCTGCAGTTGCTTGGCCGCGGCCAATCCTTCCGGCGCGTGGCCCGCCGGCACGTACAGCGCGGCGGCTTGGTGGGGATTTTCTCCATACCGCAATTCCTGCTGCCGACGCAAAGCAAAATGGACACGTTCAGGGAGCGCCGGTTTCGCTTCTAGCGCGACATGCCCCTGCGCAACGGAGAGCCGCTCCAGTTCCATGGTGATCGCGCCGTCATACCGCGAAGTCGTCGCGAAAACTTTTCGCGCCAGCTCCAGCCGCGTGACCAGAGTCGTTTCGCCCGCGCTCTCGATTTCGCCCGCCACGCGCGCAAAATCCGATGGGTCCGTCACCACGGTGACGCTGTCGAAATTCTTCGCCGCCGAGCGCAGCATCGTCGGCCCGCCGATATCGATATTTTCGATCAGCTCTTCGGCAGTCAGCCCAGTTTTCGCCGCGGTGGCTTCAAACGGATAGAGATTCACCACCACCAGGTCGATCGGCGCGATGCCGTGTTCCGCGGCTTGCTTCTGGTCTTCCGCGTGCCCGCGACGGAAAAGCAGCCCGCCATGCACTTTCGGGTGCAGCGTCTTCACGCGTCCGCCCAGCATTTCCGGCCAGCCCGTGAAATCGGAAACATCGCGGACCGCTACGCCCGCTTCGCGCAGCAACTTGGCCGTTCCGCCCGTCGAGAGAATTTCGACCTTCAGCGCTGTCAGCCGCTTCGCAAATTCCACGATCCCCGTCTTGTCAAACACGCTGATGAGCGCACGCTGCACCGCCATAATTCCTCCAGAATGATTAAGGCACCACAGTGTAAGCGCGCCAAATGGAATGGGAAAGGAGAAATAGAAGTGTCAGGATCAGCTGGAAGTCTGAGAGGATTCGACGAACCCAAGCGGGCAACAACGAGCGGCGGCCGGCAGGAGCGTAATGCTGTTCTGGTTTGACTGTGGACCGTTGACCGTTAACTGCTCAGGACTTCACAAGGGCTTTCAGTTTGACCTGGCCTTCAACCACTTCCACGACGTATTCGACGTCTTTGCAGTTTTTCTGTTTTTGCAATTCCTTTGTTTTTTTCAGCACAAACTCGTTGAAGTTGGAACGCGACATTTTTCCCGTATGTTCCCCGGCCGATTGTTTCGCCTGCAAAAACGCCCGGTACAACTGCTCGACTTTCTCCGTTTCGCGTTCCGGTTCGGAGCAGGTGATGCGAAACGCCTTGGACTCGTCCGCCGCGGCTCCAGCGGCGTGGTCTTCGGCCTCTTTCTTCGCGCGAGCGGCTTCAATTTCTCTTGCAGCGGCGCCAAAATGCCGCTGGACTTTTCCTTCTTCCTTCTGCGCGGTTTTTTTCCTGAAAATGTCTTTGTATTTTGCGTACGTCTGCGAAAGATTATTGAAGCGGAACCGCTGCGCGAACTTCAACTCGCCGCCGCGCTCCGCGTAGCGCTTAACCATCATGTCAATGCGCCATTCGATTTCCGTGGGAGGACGCTTCCGGCCGCCTCCGAAATACTGGTCGTACTCCACCTTGAGCTGCCGAATATCTTTTTCGAGTGTAGCCAACTCTTCTTCGATGGTGGCCATGAGCGGAGGATTCCCTCAAACCTCCATGCTAGGTGTGCGGAGCAAAACCGTCAACCGGATGCGCGGGCGGCGGTTCGAATCCGCTACGGCGCGCTCCGCCGTGATTCGAATGAGGTGCCGCGCCTGCTCGCCCTCGAGACAGGTTGCGGCTTGGTGCAGGACGCGAGAAAAGTAACGCAGCATTGCTCCACGCTTCGTGGTGTGCTGAAATGTTCGGGCGGAGGGGCGGGCTCGAAGGGAAGGCGGGATTCGAATGGAAGCGCGCGGGAAGAAAACGGTTTCGGCGGAGCAAAGAGAACTCTTGCGGCAGATTCCGTCGGTGGACGAATTGCTGGCCCAGGAGCGGCTGGCGGCGCTTTCGAAACGTGTGGACCGCAACTTGGTCGTCGAAGTTGCGCGCGCGGTGCTTGCGGATTTGCGCGCGCGCATCGCGGAAGACTTGAATTGGACGGCCATCAGTCTGGACGGCGCCTCCGTGGAAGAACTCATCTCCGCACAAGTGGAGAAGATTCTTTCGCGCTCGCTCCAGCCGGTGATCAACGCCACGGGAGTGATCCTGCACACGAATCTGGGCCGCGCGCCGCTGCCGGAAGCGGTCGTGAACGAGTTTCGCCGCACCGCCATACAGTACAGCAATCTCGAATACGATCTCGAAGCAGGCACGCGCGGCAAACGCGACGTGCATACCGCCGAGTTGTTGACGCGTCTGACGGGCGCAGAAGCCTCGATCGTCGTAAACAATTGCGCTGCGGCGGTGCTGGTGACTCTCGCGGCGCTGGCTCGCGGGGGCGAAGTGATCGTCTCGCGCGGGGAGCTCATCGAAATCGGTGACGGCTTTCGAATCCCGGAGATTATGGAGCAGAGCGGCGCTGTGCTGCGAGAAGTCGGCACCACCAATCGCACGCGCCTTGCCGACTACGAAAGTGCCATCAATGAGAGGACACGCCTGTTGCTGCGCGTGCATCCGTCCAATTTCAAGGTCACCGGTTTCACGGATAAGCCTGCGCTCGAAGAGCTCGTAGCCCTCGGCCAACGCAGCGGCCTGCCCCTCGTGGAAGACCTCGGCTCGGGTTGCCTCGTTGACCTCTCCGAGTATGGTATCAGCGAACCGACAGTAAGGCAGAGCATCGAAGCGGGCGTTTCGCTGGTGATGTTCAGCGGCGACAAACTTCTGGGCGGCCCGCAAGCGGGAATCATCGCGGGGAAAAAAGAACTTATCGCACAGGTGCGACGCTACCCGCTGTTTCGAGCATTGCGCGTGGACAAACTCAGTATCGCGGCGCTGGAGGCGACTCTGGGTGCCTATCTGCGCGCGGCGTGGGACGAAATCCCCGCCATGAGAATGATTCGCACTACTCCGCAGGAACTGAAGCGCCGCGCGGAGAATTTCATTCGCGAGCTGCGCCCGGAACTTCCTCTTGACGAAGTCGAGATTGAAATCGCCGATGGCAACTCTCTCGCGGGTGGCGGCTCCACGCCGGCGCAATCTCTTCCTACTAAGGTCATCCGCATCGCCAGCGCTCGCTACTCTGCGACGAAACTCGAACAGCGTCTCCGCCGCGCTCCCGCTGGTATTTCTGTAATCGCACGTGTCGAAGACGACCGGCTCATCCTCGACCTTCGGACTGTCTTTCCGGAACAAGAAGCGCTGTTGATTAAGACCCTGGCTGCTGCGCTGCACTGAGGAATTGATGAGTTATGATGTAGGCGCGATATGGTCACTGCGCTTATTCATATAGATCTGGTGCAAAAGCAGCGGCTCGCTCGCCGCGCGAAGCTGCGCGGAAAATCCTTCTCGCAAGAGGTGCGGGATGCGGTGGATTTGTACCTGGATGTGCCTGTGGAAAGTGAAGAGGAGTTGCGCGAGCTGGCGAAAGCGGCAAATGAGGCTGCAGACCGGATGATCAAGAATTTGGACGCAACCGTTGCGTACGTCGGCCGCGTTTTGAAGCACCACAGTGGCAGCGCTCGGCCAGCGGGCTCTACCGGCAAAACCGCAAATCCGACAAAGATAAAAAGAAATCGAGCTAGACAGTCCCGTGCTCTGCTTCCGCGTTGAAAATGGAAAACTGAAAGCGACAACGAAGCCCGTTCCGAAATTGCGGCCTGGGTGGGCGCTGGTGCGCGTGCGGCTCGCGGGCATCTGCAATACCGACGTGGAGCTGCTGCGCGGGTATTACAACTTTCGCGGCGTTCCTGGGCATGAATTTGTGGGCACAGTTGAACAATTGCGGGGTGCATCCGCGGCGGAGAAGAAAAAATGGCCGGGGCGGCGCGTCTGCGGAGAAATCAATATTTCCTGCAAGGCGCTTGGACGCCAACCCGTCTGCAATTTTTGCAGGCGTAGCTTGAAGACTCATTGCCAGCATCGCACGGTGCTCGGCATTATCAGCCATCCTGGGGCTTACGCAGAATATTTGACGCTGCCACTAGAAAATCTTCACGCCGTGCCGGATGGCGTTAGTGACGAACAAGCAGTATTTGTCGAGCCGCTGGCCGCGGCTTGCGAAATACTCGAACAAGTTGATGCAAGGAAATTTCGCGAGGCGGCAGTGCTGGGAGATGGAAAACTGGCGCAACTTATCGCGCGGGTGCTGCGAACAGCGATTCCTCGTGTGGTGATGTATGGCAAGCATGAAAAAAAACTGGTGCTCGCGCGCCGAGCCAGGATTGGAACGAAAAAAGTCCGTGGAGACGCGAGCGATTTGAAGCGCGTTCGAGAGAAATTTCAGTTGGTGGTTGAAGC
>WNFD01022277.1_pt1 | contig 11873 bp, 6 predicted proteins | sample 5400491 | NCBI WGS metagenome assembly WNFD01 (sample SAMN13153343, study PRJNA577476) | soil metagenome | isolation source: 120 cm saprolite under Douglas fir tree site 2 hole 2 replicate 2 | place: USA:California | collected 2015-04-18 | reverse complement strand
GCTGATCTTGGTCGACAGCACTCCTACCAGGAGCTTTGTTGCATTTCAGGACGCCACGCCGGCACTGCCCGAACTATGATCACCTATGCCGCAGGCCCGCAACGCCTTAAGTACGCGGCATTGAGTTCCAGCTACACCACCGAGGCATCCACACGATTGAATCCCGGGCCAGAGACACGCATGACCATGATCGTCATGTCGTCTCGCAGCTCGTTGGCGCAGAAATCGAGCACGAGCCCCTGAACCGCGGAAACGACGTCGCTGGCGGGCCGGCCCGCCAGCCCGGCGAGCTCGTCGGTCAGCCGGTCCTCGAAGTAGGCCATCCGCGGGCTGCGGGCTTCCGTGACACCGTCGGTGAAGAAGAAGAGCAGGTCGCCCACGGCCAGGTCGAACTCCTGGACACCGGGCTCGGCATCGGGGAAGAGGCCGAGCGGCTGGCCGCCGCCCGTCGCCATCCGGACCGGCCCGTCGGCCCGGACGAGGACCGGCCCCGGGTGGCCCGCGCTGGCGAGCACGACGTGCAGCGCCCCGTCCCGCCACCGCACGTGGGCTGCCTCCGCCGTGACGAACCTGTCGTTGAACTCCTCGGCGAGCATGACCTCGTTTGCCTGCCTGAGCACCTCGGCCGGATCGTCATTCCAGTGCCCGAGCACCCGGATCGCATGCCGCGCCGCCGCCGTCACCGCGGCGGCCTCCTCGCCCTTCCCGCAGACATCGCCGATGGCAAGCCCCCAGCCATTCGGGTGACGGTAGACGTCGTAGAAGTCGCCGCCGACATCAAGGCCCTCGGTGGCGGCCACGTACGCCGCGGCAAGGTCAACCCCGGCGATGCCGGGCAGCTTCCTCGGCAGCAGGCTCGCCTGCAGCGCGTCGGCGACCTCCGAGCGCCGCCGGAACATCCGGTCGACCTTGATCGCGAGGGCCAGCTGCTCGCCGAGCTCCTCCGCCAGGCCGAGATCAGCGATCTCGAACTGTCCTTCGCTGGCCTGCCGGGCCAGGGTCAGCGCGCCGTAGCCGCGGTCCCCTTCGCAGAGCGGCACGGAGAGCACCGACGTCGCTCCGAGCAGCATGAGCAGCGGCACGTTGTCCGGGCCGGCACCGAGGATCCCGGTGTCCTCCGCATGCGCGAGCAGCTGCGACTTCCCCGAATCATGGACCTGCCACGGCACCGAGTCCGGCTGCGGATCGAGGTTCTGCGCGATCCGGGCAAGCTCGGCGGACCGCTGGTCTGGCGGCCCTATGACGAACTGCCGCCTGAGCCGCTGCCGCCGTGCCACGTCGACGATGACCCAGGCAGCGAATTCCCCGGCCAGCAGCCGCGCGCACCGCTGCAGGGTCACCGACTCGTTGAAGGTGGCGTTCTCGAGCAGGAGCCTGGTCACGGCGGTGACCAGGTCGAGCCGCTGGGTTATCGCCTCGACGGCACCGGCCGCCGCCCTGTCGCGCCCGGCTTCCGCGCTTGCCTGGGGGGACGACCCCCCAAGGCCCCCCGCAGTTCCGCCCCCCGTGCCCTGCGCCGCCTTGCCCGCCCTGATCGGCGGGGCGCCGTTCTCGCTCGCCGCCACCATCAGCAGATCAGAGTCGCCCGCCAGAGTTATCAGGTCCAGGGTGAGCAAGACCTGGACCGTGCCGCCTTTGCTGAGCAGCCTGCACGAGACATGCCGCGGCTTGCCCGTCCGCACGACCGCGGCAAGCTGGGTGTGCACCGCCGCCCGGGACGGCAGGTCCACGAACGCGGTGAAGGGCTTGCCGGTGGCATATCCGGGCAGCGAGCCGAGAAGCTCGCCCGCGCGCCGGTTGACGCGCCTGACGGTGCTGTCCTTCTCCAGCAGGAACAGCGGCACCGGCCCGTCCTGGAACACCGCGCGCAGCAGCCGCCGCTCCGCGTGCGATGCCTCGGCAGACTGCCCAGCCGGCTGCCCAGCCGTCGTCTCGGCGACCGGGCCGGCATGCAGCGTCGTCAGCGTGTCGATGGCCCCGTCCAGCTCCGCGAAGGCGGCCTCGAGCATCGGCCGCAGTTCCGCTCCTGGCAGCGCGGCGGCCTGCCGCAGCGCGTCAAAGCGCGCCTTGAGCCCCGCGATCTCGTCCTCGGTCATCGGTGCGCCAGCCAGCGTTCCATGCAGGTGAGGAGCTCCTCGGTGTCGACGGGCTTGGTCACGTAGTCGCTGGCCCCGGCGGTGAGGCTCTTGTCCCTGTCGCCCTGCATGGCCCGTGCTGTCACCGCGATGATCGGCAGGTCGGCGAAGACGGGCATCTGACGGATCGCTGTCGTCGTGGCGTATCCATCCATTTCAGGCATCATTACGTCCATCAGGATGAGATCGATGTCCTCGGCACCGAGCAGGACGCTGATCCCCTTGCGCCCGTTCGGCGCGTGGATCACTGTCAGCCCGTACAGCTCGAGGATGCTCGTGATCGCGAAGACATTGCGCACGTCGTCGTCGATGACGAGGACCTTGCGGCCGCGCAGGCCCTCGTGCGCGGCCGTCTCCGGCGCTGCCTGCGGCTCGGCCGCCGCGACCTCCGCTCCGAGCAGCGGCGGGACGTCGTCCGGCTGATCCGCCGACAGGTGCAGGGTAATGCGCTCCCGCAGCTCGTCGAGGGAGGGGAGCAGCTCGAGCGGCCTCGCCCTGAACCGCAGCCTGGCCAGGCGCGCCTGCGCGCCGCCGAGCTTGTGCGTCGTGTGGGCGAGGATCGGCAGGTCACTCAGCTCGGGCTGGCTTTCGAGCTGCTCGAGGAAGGCGAACGCCGACGCGTCGGGAAGGTTCAGGTCGAGGACGACGCACCGGTACTGACCTGCCGCCAGCGTCCGGATGGCCTCCTCGGGGCCAGTGACCGCCATGACGTGTACGGGGCCGTGGGTGTCCGCGAGGTCCGTCGCCGCGCTGTACGCGAGGAGGGTGAGCAGTCCGTCCCGCTCCCGTTCGAGCACCAGCAGGCGGCGCTCGGCCTGGGCGTGGGCCGATCCGGCCGGCCCGGCGGCCGCCTGGTACGGGCCGGCGGAAGCGTCCAGGTCGCGCGGCGTGACGCTGGTGCCGTTTCCCGCTTCGTGCGCCGCCCCGTATGCCCCGTATGCCCCGTATGCCGCACTGTGTGCCCCGTATGCCGCACTGTCCGCCGCGATCCCCGGGGCCGCGCCCGGGTACTCCCGCGGCAGGTAGAGGGTGAAGGTACTGCCGCCGCCGAGTTCGCTTCGCGCCTCGATTTCCCCGCCGAGAAGCGTGGCGACCTCGCGGGAAATCGACAGCCCGAGCCCGGTCCCGCCGTAGCGGCGGCTCATGGTGCCGTCGCCCTGCTGAAAGGCGCCGAAGATCGTCATCAGGTTGTCCTCCGCGATGCCGATGCCCGTATCGGTCACGGAGAACGCGATGACCTGGCCCCTGCCGGGCGCGCCGCGCTCGGTCATGCTGATGCGCAGCTGCACGCCGCCGCGCTCGGTGAACTTGACCGCGTTCGACAGCAGGTTGCGCAGGATCTGGCGCAGCCGCTGCTTGTCGGTGAACATCTCGCCGGGAACCCCTGCCGTCGGCTCGACCTCGAATTCCAGGCCCTTCTCTGCCGTGAGCGGCTGGAAAGTGACGCGGATATCTTCCACGAGCGCGCTCAGGGCAAAGCGCTCCGGGTGGATGTCCATCCTCCCGGCCTCGACCTTGGACAGGTCCAGGATGTCGTTGATGAGCTGCAGCAGATCGGAGCCGGCGGAGTGGATGACATTGGCGTACTCCACCTGCTTGGGCGTGAGGTTCCTGGTGGGGTTCTGCGCCAGCAGCCGCGCGAGTATGAGCAGGCTGTTGAGCGGCGTGCGCAGCTCATGTGACATGTTCGCGAGGAACTGCGACTTGTATTTTGATGCCAGGGCGAGCTGCTGGGCGCGTTCTTCGATTTCCTGCCTGGCCTGCTCGATCTCGACGTTCTTGATTTCGATATCGCGGTTCTGGCTGGCTAGCAGGGCTGCCTTGTCTTCCAGCTCGGCGTTGGACCGCTGGAGCTCTTCCTGCTGGGCCTGCAGTTCTTCTGAGCGGGCCTGGAGCTCTGCCGCCAGGCGCTGCGACTCATCAAGCAGCGCGTCGGTCCTCGAGTTGGCGAGGATGGTGTTGACGTTGACCCCGATGGTCTCCATCAGCTGCTCGAGGAAGTCCTGGTGTACCTGGGTGAACCGCTTGAACGACGCCGCCTCGATAACGCCGAGGATCTGATCCTCGAAAATCATCGGCAGCATGATCAGGCTGACCGGCGCGGCCTCGCCAAGTCCGGACGAGACCTTCACGTAGGCGGCCGGGGCGTCCTCCACGACGATGGGCCGCTTCGTCTTCGCCACCTGGCCGATCAGCGACTGGCCGAGCTCGAACTGGCCGGGCCCCCCGATGTCGGCCCCCAGGCCGTAGCCCGCGATGAGGCGCAGGCGGGTGTCCGCGCCTGTCGTGTCGGCCAGGAAGAACGTCCCGTGCTGCGCCCCGACCAGCGGGACGAGCTCGTTCATGATCAGCTCGGCGACGGCGGCAAGGTCCCGCTGGCCCTGGATCAGGCCGGAGATGCGGGCGAGATTGGTCTTGAGCCAGTCCTGCTCCTGGTTGGCCCGGATCGTCTCGCGCAGGGACTGGACCATGGCGTTGATGTTGTCCTTGAGCTCGGCGACCTCGCCCTGCGCCTCGACCGTGATGGAGCGGGTGAGATCCCCGGTGGCGACCGCGCTCGTGACCTCGGCGATAGCCCGTACCTGGCGGGTGAGGTTGCCGGCCAGCCCGTTGACGTTCTCGGTCAGCCGCTTCCAGGTACCCGAGACGCCCTCCACCTCGGCCTGGCCGCCGAGCCTTCCCTCGCTGCCGACCTCGCGCGCGACCCGCGTGACCTCCGCGGCGAACGACGAGAGCTGGTCCACCATGGTGTTGATGGTGGTCTTGAGCTCCAGGATCTCCCCGCGCGCGTCAACGTCGATCTTCTTCGACAGGTCGCCCTGGGCGACGGCGGTGGTGACCTGGGCGATGTTGCGGACCTGGCTGGTGAGGTTGATCGCCATCGAGTTGACGTTGTCGGTCAGGTCCTTCCAGGTGCCGGCGACGTTCGGCACGCCCGCCTGGCCGCCGAGGATGCCCTCGGTACCGACCTCGCGGGCGACCCGGGTCACCTCGTCGGCGAAGGCACGCAGCGTGCCGACCATCGTGTTGATGGTCTGGGCGAGGGCGGCGACCTCGCCCTTGGCTTCCACGGTGATCTGCTGGCTGAGGTCGCCGCGGGCGACCGCCGTCGCCACCTGGGCGATGGAGCGGACCTGCGCGGTGAGGTTGGAGGCCATCACGTTGACGTTGTCGGTCAGGTCCTTCCAGGTCCCCGACACGCCGCGGACGATGGCCTGCCCGCCGAGGTTGCCCTGCGTGCCGACGTCGCGCGCGACCCTGGTCACCTCGTCGGCGAAGGCGGAAAGCTGGTCGACCATCGTATTGATGGTCTCCTTCAGCTCCAGGATCTCGCCCCGCGCGTCGACGCGGATCTTCTGGGTGAGATCGCCCTTGGCCACCGCGGTCGTGACCTCGGCGATCGACCGCACCTGGTCGGTGAGGTTGGCCGCCATCACGTTGACGGACTCGGTCAGGTCCTTCCAGGTTCCCGACACGCCCTTGACGTCAGCCTGGCCGCCGAGGCTGCCCTCGGTGCCGACCTCGCGGGCCACCCTCGTCACCTCCGCCGCGAACGACGACAGCTGATCCACCATCGTGTTGATCGTGTTCTTCAGCTCGAGGATCTCCCCCCGCGCGTCAACAGTGATCTTCTGGCTCAGGTCCCCCCTGGCCACCGCCGTCGCCACCTGCGCGATGGAGCGGACCTGCGCGGTGAGGTTCCTGGCCATCGAGTTCACGGAGTCGGTAAGGTCCCGCCAGGTGCCCCCGACGCCAGGCGCCTGAGCCTGGCCGCCGAGGCTGCCCTCCGCGCCGACCTCGCGGGTCACCTCCGCCGCGAACGACGACAGCTGATCCACCATCGTGTTGATCGTGTTCTTCAGCTCGAGGATCTCCCCCCGCGCGTCAACAGTGATCTTCTGGGTGAGATCGCCCTTGGCCACCGCGGTCGTCACCTGGGCGATGTTGCGGACCTGGCTGGTCAGGTTCCCGGCCATGAAGTTGACCGAAAGCGTCAGATCGCGCCAGGTGCCCCCGACGCCGGGCACCTGGGCCTGGCCGCCGAGGATGCCCTCGCTGCCGACCTCGCGGGCCACCCTCGTCACCTCCGCCGCGAACGACGACAGCTGATCCACCATCGTGTTGATCGTGTTCTTCAGCTCGAGCATCTCGCCCTTGACGTCAACGGTGATCTTCTGGCTCAGATCGCCCGTGGCCACCGCGGTCGCGACCTGCGCGATGTCACGGACCTGGCCGGTGAGGTTGCCGGCCATGGCGTTCACGGAATCCGTCAGGTCCTTCCAGGTGCCCGAGACCCCGGGTACCTCGGCCTGGCCGCCGAGCTTGCCCTCCGTTCCCACCTCACGGGCGACCCGGGTCACCTCGGAGGTGAACAGCGCGAGCTGGTCGGCCATGCCGTTGAAGACGGTAGCGATCTCGTCCATGAGCGCGTCGCCTACCTGCGGCAGGCGGGTGCCGAAGTCTCCGCCGCGCACGGCCGTCAGGCCTGCGAGCAATTGCCGCAGCCCCGAGTCGTCCAGCTGCCGGCCGCCCGCCTGCACGACCTCTGTCATCGGTGCTCCCAATCAGCCCGCGGCCGCGCCGCCGGGCGAACATGACAAGATTCCACAACGAGGTGGATCTCATCGCCGTGGAAAGACATATACCTGACCGCTACCCGAACGGACCTAGATCTCACGGGCACCAGAAGAGGACCCAGCTCATCGCCTGTTAACTCCTCGATACTCGCACGGCGTACGTTGGCAGCAAAGTCGGCACGGGCGGCAATATCTGGGTCCGGCTCTGCCGGACCGCGCCGGGGCGCTGGAAAGGTACGTGACGGTGGCGACAGCGAGCAGCGGTGAGGACGTCCTGCGGCTGGCCGCGGTGATCGCCCGGCAGCAGCGCGAGCTGGTGCGCATGCGCTCACAGGCCGCTGCCCGCTCTGTAGTGGATCTGGCCAAGGGCACGCTGATGGAGCGGCTGGGCTGCTCATCGGCCGAGGCCGCCCGGCAGCTCATGCACCTGGCGGCGGAAGCGGGGATACCGCTGGCCGAGCTTGCCGCCGCGGTGATCAACGCCGCCGCGGTGACCAGCCATGATCCCGTACAGGGGGCCGAGGAGGAGCTGCGCCAGCCACGGCTGGCCGAGGCCGCCATCGGGATCGCCGCCGACGGCGCCGGGCTGGCAGCGGCCGTTCTCGATCAGGCCCTCGCCCCGGTGGGCGCGGTCGCGGTCGCGCTGTGGCTGATCGAGCCCGATGGCTGCCTCGAGCTGCTCGGCGGGGCCGGGCTCGGGGCGCTCGAGGCCAGCCGGTGGCGGCGGATTCCGCCGGAGATGGACTCCCTGGCCCAGCGGGTCGCGCACGACGGCCGTGACCTGTGGTGGGCCGCCGGCCGCCGCGACGGGGACAGCACACCGCTGCTCGGCCGCTGGCCAGGGGGCGCCCGCGCGGTGCTCCCGCTGCGCGACACAGGGGTGATGCTCGGCGTCATGGAGATCTGCTGGCCGACGCCGCTCGCCGAGGTTCCTGACGGACTGCACCGTCAGCTGACCGCCCTCGCCGGGATGTGCGCCCAGACGCTCGGCATCAGGCTCGGGCACGGTGATCTCTCCCGCGACGGCCAGACGTCGTGGCTGTACGGGCTGCTGGACGGGGTGCTGGAGTCCGTGCTGTTCGCCCACGCCATCAGGGACGAGGACGGGCGGGTGACCGACTTCAGCATCGACCACGTCAGCGAGGGCTTCCGTGACCCGGCCGGGCGGGACGCCAGGGAACTGGCCGGCCGGACGCTGCTCGGCGCATACCCGACGACAGCTCTTACCGACGGCCTGTTCGAGCGGGCCGTGCACGTGCTGGAGACCGGCGAGCCACAGCACACGGCCGACGCCGTCACCAGCGCGCTTGTCGACGATGTCGCGGTGACACCCGTGATGGATGTCCGCATCGCCCGGCTCTTCGACGGCGTGGTCATCGCCTGGTGGCGAGCGGACGAGACCGACCGCCTGGCCGCGCTGCTCCAGCACGCGCAGCGGCTCGGCCGGATCGGCGGCTGGGAAGAGAACCTCATGACCGGCGAGGTCATCTGGACCGACTCTGCGTTCGCGCTTTTCGGGCTGTCAGGGGTGCAGGGTGCGGCCATCCCGACGGCGGAACTGCACAATTACGTGTCCGCGGAGGATGCCCACGGGCTGAAGCACTTCCGCGAGGCGCTGCTGCGTGATCTGAAGGCCGCCGGCGCCACCTTCCGTATCGTCCGCCCCGACGGGAACATACGGCAGATGCGCGTGTTCGGCGAGCCCGTTGTCGACTCCGCGCGCACCGTCGTCGCCCTCCGCGGCGCCTTCCAGGATGTCTCTGCCCAGTACCACACCCAGGTGGCGCTGGCTGCCACCCGCGACCAGCTAGCCGACAGCGAGCAGCGCGCCGACGACGAGCACCGCCTGGCGCTGCGGCTGCAGCGGGCCATCATGCCGCCGACCGCCCAGCCAGTGGAGGCGGCGGGGATCGACCTCGCGGTGCGCTACCGCCCGGCTGGGGCGGCGCACCTGGTCGGCGGCGACTGGTACGACACGGTGCTGCTGCCGACCAAGGAGGTACTCCTCGTCGTCGGGGACATCGCCGGGCACGGGATCGACGCCGTGACCGGCATGATCGCCATGCGCAACTGCCTGCGCGGACTGGCCATCACGGGCGCGGGGCCAGCCGCGCTGCTCGACATGCTGAACAGCGTGGCGTGCCACCTCACCGACGGCACCATCGGCACGGTCGTGTGCGGACTCTACAATCCGGCCAGCCGGATTCTGCGCTGGGCGCGCGCCGGGCACCTGCCGCCCGTCGTGGTGCGCGACGGATCCGCGGCGGCGCTGCCCCTCCCCCACGGGATTCTCCTCGGCACGGACCCGGACAGCTCCTACCAGGAGGTCACCACGTCCCTGCGGCTTGGCGATGCCGTACTGCTCTTCACCGACGGCCTGATCGAGCGCAGGGACATCCCCATCGACGAGGCGCTGGACTCCCTGCTCAGCGCCGCCAGCCGACCCGTCACCTCCGTCGCCCGTTACGCCGATTACCTGATCTCCCGCTCCGCCTCCGACACCGGCGACGACGCCTGCCTCGTCGCCGTGCACGTTCAATGACGCCAGACGGCTCACGCTTCGCGCCCCTGGCACCCGGCTATTGTTCTGGTTCGTCGCTTTTGCCGGGCAGGGCCGGGCCTTTCCTTCCGGGCGGCCTGGTCCGGCGGGGTCGCTCTGCCCTGGTCACATTCCGCTCACCGCGCGGCTGCGGCGGATCGGCTGCCATGGCCTCCTCCACGCTGTCGTAGAGCGGCAGCCGGTACGCCAGCCCAGTGATCCAGAGTGTCTTCGCGTAGCGGTACCGCGCGCCCGCGAGGATCAGTACTCCCCCCGCGGCAGACAGCTTCTTCCAATGGCCGACGACAATAGCCAGTGAGCTGGTGTCCATGAAACCCACCGCGGACATGTCAATGATAATGCGATCGTGCTCACGGCGGATCCCCGTAAGGTAATTATCAAATTGGTCGCGCGTCACGATGTCAAGGTTGCCGCGGACGGCCACGACCGTGTAGCCGCCTCGGCGCTCAGACGAGAGACGGAATTCGTCCAACCCGCACCTCCTGTGAGGTGCCCACAGTGCACTGCCGGATCACGACCAGGATTCTAGCGGCGCCAGCCAGGCTCACCTGAGTGTCATGCGCAAGCTGACCGCGGTTCCGTGGGAGCCGGTCTGGATCTGGACGGCATCGCAGATCAGCCGGGTGATCTGCAGGCCCATGCCGCCGTAGTCGCCCTGCCGCCGCCGCGGGTGGCCGCCCGGGGCGCCGCCTGCCCACTGCCCGCTGTCGCGGACTTCGGCGACCATGTCGCCCGCACTGGTCCATAGCCTCAGCCAGGCACTCGGCGACCCGTGCCTCACGGCGTTCGTGGCGACCTCGTTGACGGCGATCACAAAATCGTCCACGGCGTCGGCAGGCATGCCCGCGCCGGAAGCGCAGGTAGCGGCGAGCCGGCGAACATCAGGGAGCTCATCCCGCGTGAACATCATCTCGGCCGGCCCCGCGCGGGCATGCCGCTCCCGGTCCGCCATCCCGGACGGAGAGCTGTCCTTCACCGCAGCCTCCACACCATCTCACTCGAACGAGAACACTACCCGGGAAGGGGCGATAGTCACGTGTGCCGCGCATGTTCGTTCCCACTAGGCGGGGAAGGTGGTAAAAGGAGGGCGTGGGCCAGCTGACTAGTACGGTCGTCGCCGGGGATTCCTACACCCTGGTCACCCTCGCCGGTGAATCTGACCTGAACACTAGTGATCAGCTGCGCGACGTCCTGCTGGCCGAGGCGGACAGGGACGCCCTGCGGATGATCGTCGAGCTTTCCGGGCTCAGCTTCATCGACTCCACCGGGCTCGGGGTCCTGGTGGACGTCTACAAGCGGCTTGGCGAGCGCGGCGGCGAACTTGCCCTGGTGTCCCCGCAGCCGGCCGTGGCCCGGGTGCTGACGATCTCCGGCTTCGCCCGGCTCGCGAGGGTCTATGACAGCGTCGAGAAGGCAAGTGCCCGCAAGCCGCGCAAAGGCGCGCGCTAGCTGATTCGCCGCGTGCCCGTCGCCCTATGTCATCCTATGCAGCGGTCAGTGCTCGCTCAGCGGCGTCATAGTGGCCGCAGAATTCCTCGTCGCCAGCGTTCTCGGCAGCGTTGCGCACCGGCCGCATCGCGCTGACCGGGCGGGCCGAGGTCATCTGCGCGTCGGCGAATGACGAAAGCGCCCTCCTGCCCTCGGTGATCGCTGACGTCACGTCTCCCTCACCTAGCAGTGCCGCGGCGAGGTATGAATGGGTGCAGATACGGTTGCGTGCCAGGTTGCTCTCGTCACCAAGCTCGGCCCGGTAGAGCGCTACTGCCCGCGCGGGCGAGCCGAGCCGTTCCCAGCCCATCGCCTCGTGCGCGGTGATCCCGCCGTGCGTAGCGGCGAACCGCGCCCATGTCGGGTCAGCGGGATGGTCCCCGCGATCCAGCGCGCGGCGGGCGCGGGTGATGGCCGAGCGGAACGCGACTTCGTCACCGAGCTGAGCATGAGCGACAGCTTGTCGCATCGCCGCCACCGCGTGCACCCTGGGCGACGGCTCGTGCCGGGCCGCATCCGCCGCCTTGTCGGCGAACCGCAGCGCTTCCCGCGCGAGCCCCCGCCGCTGGTAGGCCCTCGCCAGGTCCACGGACTGGCGGGCCATGTTCGCGTACAGCCGGACGGTCAGCTCGTTGTCGCCGGTGTCGCTGGCGAGCATGTCCGCCTCACCGTAAAGGCGCCTCGCAAGCTGCTGATCCTCAATGTCGTAGGCGCACCAGCCGCATTCGACGCCGAGGTTGGCGGTGACAACGAGCAGCTGACGCCCGACTGGCTCGGTGTAGTCACTGTCGTCAAGCATCTGCCGGGCACGGCGGAAGTGACCAAGTGCCTCACGCAGCACCGCGCCGCCGCCAGCACTCGAATCACGGCCGCGTAGACGCTCGAGAGATGAGTGCAGGTAACGGATGTGCGCGGCATCTACTCGTTTAGGGACCTCAACCTCCGGCAAAGCTGCCGAGGCCAGCAGGCCCGCTGCTACCCCCCCGAAGGTGCGCCGGTCCACGTCCGTACCCGTTCCCTCCGGGATGCCGATATCCGCCAACGTAACATCCTCGCGGCCCAGCAAGAAGGGCAGCAAGGCCACCCGGGGCATCCCGATCGCATCGGTGAACC
>WNFD01018435.1_pt1 | contig 11873 bp, 9 predicted proteins | sample 5400491 | NCBI WGS metagenome assembly WNFD01 (sample SAMN13153343, study PRJNA577476) | soil metagenome | isolation source: 120 cm saprolite under Douglas fir tree site 2 hole 2 replicate 2 | place: USA:California | collected 2015-04-18 | reverse complement strand
CGGGTGGCAGGTTGAACTTGTAGAGGAGCGGCTGGCCTGAGGCGATTGGCTTCGGGTTTTCAAGACTTTCGCGGTAGCGGCCGCGGAAGATGTCGGCGGAGACCATGAACTGGTAGCCCCCCATCTTCGGTTGACCGGCTACTTCGTCGGGGTAGACGTCGATCACCTTGACGACCCAGTCGGAATCGGTTCCGCTGGTGGAGGCGATGAGGTTGGCGATAGGTTGGCCGCTGATCTTTACCGGGGCGGTGAGGACGTCCGAGGTGAAGACGGCTACGTCCGTGCGGCCGGAGGCTTCGCGCTGGTCGTCGGCGAGCCAGTTTGGCCAGGTGAGGCCGCTGTCGTAGCCGACGGGTTGGATGGGGCGGGCGCGGAAGGGTACGGGTTTTGCGGGGTCGGAGATGTAGGCGTCGAAGGGTGCGTCTTCCTGCTTTGGTGCGGCGAAGCTTAGCTTGCCTTCAGCTCTGAGGTAGAGCGGAACTGAGGTTGAGGTGCAGCCGTTCTCACAGGCGATTGGCCAGGAGGGCAGCTTTCGCCACGTGTTGGTGCCACTTTCATAGGCTGAGACGGGCGCAATTGCAGGTGCTGAGGTGTCGTCTTTGAGGTACTTCGCGAGGAAGGGAGCGAGGATGTTTTCGCGAAAATATAGCGAGGTGTCGCTGTTAAATTTGATGGCGCCCAGGGTGCTGCCGTCTTCGATGCCCTGACCGTGGTGCCACGGGCCCATGACGAGGAAGACTTTGTTACTCGTGTCTTTGGGCTTGATGGCTTTGTAGACGGCCATGGCGCCGTAGATGTCTTCGGCGTCCCAGAAGCTGTGGACCAGGAGGGTGGGAACGGTGAGGGGTTCGGCGGCCAGGAGCTTGGCTAGTAGTTTATCGACGGCCTGGTCCTGCCAGAAGGCGTCGTAGCTGGGGTGGGCGATGACCTTGCGCCAGAAGCCCGTCTGCTCGAGGCCGCGGCGGTTGCCGAGTTCGCCGGCGGACCCGGCTTCCATGAACATGTCGTAGTCGTCGAAGTTGCTGGTCCACCACTTCACCGAGTTGTCGCGCGTGCCGTCCTGCTCATAGATGTAAGACATGTTCTGCTCGCGGAAGGCGCCGTTGTGGAACCAGTCGTCTCCCTTCCAGCCGTCGACCATCGGGTTCATCGGTACGGCGACCTTGAGGGCTGGGTGCGGGTGGAAGAGACCCATCAGGGTGGTGAATCCGTCGTAGGAGATGCCGATGATGCCGACCTTGCCGTTGCTTTCGGGCATATTTTTTACGAGCCAGTCGATGGTGTCGTAGGTGTCGGTGGCGTGGTCTACCTGCGTCGGATTGAGGGGGCCTCGCAGGGGGCGGTTCATTACGTAGTCGCCCTCGGAGCCGTACTTGCCGCGGACGTCCTGGATGACGCGGATGTAGCCGCCGTTGACGATGACGTCGGTGGCGTTGTCGTAGCCGTAGAGGCTGGAGGCGAGGTGCGAGCTCTGCATATTCGTCGTCAGCGCGTTTGCGCTGTAGGGCGTCCGGGTGAGCAGGATGGCGGCGTTTTTTGCGCCTTTCGGGACTAGGATGACGGTGTGGAGCTTGACGCCGTCGCGCATCGGGATCATGACATCGCGGCGGTCATAGTTGAAGCCGCTGTTGGTCGGCACGAAGGTTGCGGGCGATTCGCTCGGCAGGGTGGCAGGGGTTTGGGCGGATGCGAGGGGGAGCAGGTTGCAGAGGAGGGTTGCGGCGAGCAGACTTCGGCGAAGCAGAAACGCGGGCATATGTTTCCTTTTCATGGTGAGGACAGGAGCGATGGCTCCTTGTCGATCATGTTTGGAACGGTGTCAGAGTGCTGACGGTATCATATGCGGCGGTTGGGCCGGAGGTTGTCGAATGTGTCTCTTACTAATCGTTTCCGGGCTGATATTCCTGTTGCTGTGCCCTTGGTGTACTTTCCTCTCTCTACGTTCCCAGGGGTGGGGGTCCCCCTCTTGCCTGCGCGTAAATTCCTTGTAATCAATGGTTTACGGAAGGTTGTGGTCTCCAAAATATTTATAACAAAGGAGTTGCGTCCAAATTCTCCTATATCAATAACTTAGCCCCGGATGGTGTCCGGGGCTTGCTTGTTTTGATCTATATATGTTCGGATCAGTACCGTTTAGATCACTTAGGGATTTCCCCACCTTTTATCTTTTTATACAGAAGGGGCGACTTCCAGCCATCAGGCAGTGGCGCATGGGGTCACTGCGCTTAATCGAGAGAAAAATAAACCGCGAAGGCCAGTTCCGACCAATGCGGCTATCGATGGAGTTTAGGAGCTTAGTTTGTCGTGTACGGCGCAGCTGGGGAGCTTTGATTTGCGCGAGCCGGGATGGGCTTGTTGAACGCCAGGCATTCGGAGATGCGCTTCAGCATGTCTGTGGGGTGGACTGGCTTGGTTAGGGCAGTGAAGTGATGGCCACTGCGACGCGCCTTCTCGAGCAGATCGACTGTGGAGGCCTGTCCCGAGAATAAGAGGACTTTGAGGTCTGGAATGGACTGCGTGAGCATGATCGCCAGTTCGACACCGGTAATTCCAGGCATGACGACGTCGGAGATCAGAAGCGCTGGCGTGATCGCAGTCGCGATTCGGAGGGCGCTCTCGCCATCGTAGGCGGTCATGGTGATGAAACCGGCGTGGGTGAGGATGATCGACAGGGTGTCCGCAATGACCTTCTCGTCATCCACGATGAGGACGACTGGAGCATCTTTCACAGGTACGGGGAGAACGACTACGTCTTCTCTGGATACTTCTTTGAGCGGAACTACCGGAAAACTGAATTCAGGAGACATGGGAGATAACCTCTGGATTGACCCTAGTCCACTTGTGGAGATACGGGTTAACTCTTTTGTATCTGTGAGTTGATGCGACGTTTAGATTTTTCCAGCGCTTCGCGTTCTTTTTCCCACTAATTCGGGTGAATTGCGTCAGATTATTTTTATGTCTACGTTACGTTTACGTCTCGTTTGCATCAAACAGTGCATTAGGAGAAGTCCGAGTAAAGGAGGAGATCATGAGCAACGAAGGAAATTTCGCAGATGGACAGACGAAGTTCGAATCGGTGCTTCAAGTCGACGTTCCGAAGGGCCGGGATGGCAAACATAAAAACATCATCACGCGATTGCTGAGCGATATCGCTAAACTGGACGACGGAGCGGCGCTGAAGATTCCTCTGTCTCAGCTTCCAGACACGAAGGAGAACATTCGTTCGGCACTGAGCCGGGCTGCGCGGCAGGCGAAGATCACCCTGGCAACGTCCAGCAATAACGAATTTCTGTATGTGTGGAAGACGGAGAAGTAGATGAGGTCGCAGAGCAGAGGCACGGTGGACCTCTGCTCTGCGCGACGGATGATTCTTTGGGTGGTTGGGGCAAAGACAGATCCTCCGGCTCCAAAGGATGACAAATCAGGAGCGAGCAAAGGCAAGGGCGCGGCATGGACTGGGACACAGTTGAGGTAGAAAAGCGGATTTCTCCACTGCGCTGCTCACAAATGCGTGAGCAGCTTCGGTCGAAATGACGATTTTTGGGGGTGGTGTGGAGGAGGAACAGGTAACGGCAATGGGGTTGTGGCTGGTTGAGCGCTTGCTATCCCACTCATCGCGATGAGACCGCGATGAATGGGGCACTCGGCGTAAGGAGGTGACTTCCACCTCCGTGAACGACTTTCACCATCACTAAGGGTGGTTCTGCTGCGGCGGCGGAGGGACACGAGTGCTATGGAAGAAGGCGATTTTCCAGGTGTCGGCATCTCTCTTGAGGAACGCCGATTCCAACCACTTTCGATGTATTGTCCCGGAAGCGTCGGTGACGCTGCCATCGTTAACATAAGCGATCCATGCGGTGTCACCGCTGACGTGGACGTCGGTTTGGGTCACGTTCCACTCGTAGTGTTTGCCGGCGGCGCGTTCGGCTTTGATGAGGGCGATGATGGAATCAGGCGTAAATCGTTCGCCTCCGTCGTACATATAGAAGTCCCGTGTGACGAGGGAATCGAATTCCGCGAGATCGTCATTGCTTAGTGCGGTGAATAGGGCCTTGATCGTGTGGATGATTTGGGTCGTGTCGGAGAGGGGCGATTTTTGCTGGGCTGTTGCCGTTGAGAGCGGAACGGAAAAGACCACGGCGAGGGTTATGGTTGCGATCGAGATGCGATGCCGTAGGTACAAGGGAGACGCTCCTGAGGAAGATTGCTACGACTATATCGGTAGGACTATATCTGTCAGACGCGGCGAGATGGTTTGGATAGGAGGAGAATCGTCTTCTAGTAGGGGTTGGGTTGGTTGCTGAGGATTTCTTTGCCGCCGCTCTGGGCGATGAAGTAGGTTTTGCCGGGGAGGCTGGGGACGGGGTCCCTGAGGTCCTGCCAGAGAAAGATGCGGCGGGTTTCGGTCCACTTGAGACTGAGGGAGACGTTGTCTTCGAAGATGCGGGGGGCGTCGGGGAAGAAGCTGCCGTACCAGAGGTTGGAGCTGCGGCCGTTGAGGATGTGGATGGGTTGGGCGTTGATGTCGGGGCGGCGGAGATAGAAGCCGAGGGTGCTGGCGCTCTCGTATTCGCCGTTGATGATGATGAGGTCGTCGGGCTTGAGTTCCGGCGCAATGGCGCTGGCGAGTTGGCGCGAGGTGAGGATGGGGGAGAAGATCTGCAGGCCGAGGTGGGCGGCGAGCAGGAAGGCGAAGGTGGCGGCGGCGAGCCAGAGGTTGGCGGCGTGAGGCTTGTAGTTGGCGCGGCAGAGCCAGTTGGCGAGAGTGCCGATGAAGAGCGCGATGGCGGTGAGGAGGAGAGGGTCGTGAAAGGCGGACATGGCCTGGGTGTTGAGGTCGAGGAAGTGGCCGAAGGAGAGGGCGTAGGCGCCGGGGTTTTGTTTGAGGAGGGTGGCGAGGTCGGTGCCGGGGACGGGATGTGCGCGGAGGACGAAGTAGCCTGCGATGAGAGCGGCGATGGAACCGAGGGTGAGAAGAACGACTGAGATGCGTTGGCCGGCGCGGGTGAGTGGGTTGGGGACGGTGAAGGATTCGGCTTCGGTGGCCTCGTCGTTGAGCCAGGCGGCGATGAGAAGGATGAGCGGTGGAAGGGAGGGCAGGACGTAGTACTCCTGGCGGGTGGAGAGCGAGAAGAAGAGGAGCGGGATTGCTGCCCAGAGACCGAGGAGGAGGCGGGTGCTTTCGGTTATGGTGCGAAGGGCGCGGAGGAGGTAGGCGCTCCAGGGCATGAGCCAGAGGAGGAGGAGACCCCAGAAGAGGTAGAGGGGGACGGTGTCGTAGTCGCGGGGGACGCGGAGGTTGAGGTAGCGGAGGAGGTGCTCGTTGACGAAGTAGAACCAGAGCCAGCCGTGGACGTTGCCGTCGGTGGGGAGCGGGACGGACCAGTGGCCGTGAGTGGAGGTGAGGCTGCCGGGATGGCCCTGGGTGGGGTTGGCGAGAGCGATGAAGATGTGCCAGGGTGCGGCGATGGCGAGGAAGACGATGGTGCTGGAGATGGGGGCGAGTTGACCGATGCGGGTGAGGACGCTGCGGAGATTGCGGCGGGTGAGTGCGAGGTGGGTGAGGACGATGAGGATCGGGAAGACGATGCCGATGAGGCCCTTGGTGAGGACATTGAGAGCGCAGCAGGCGGCGAAGGCCCAGCAGAGGAATGGGTTTGGGTTGGAGTGAAGAAGTTGGGCGGTGAAAGACCCCACCTTAGCGACGATGAGACCGTCGCGAAGATGGGACACCCGATTTTCCACCCCAGCGAGCAAAGGCGCTCGTTGGGGACCCCGATTTTGTGGCTGAGCGGATTGCTCGGTTAGCCAGTAGCAGTAGAGGGCTAGGGTGAGCCAGAGGCAGACGATGGCGTCGGGGATGAGGATGTGGGTGAAGATGAAGATGCCGAAGCTGGAGAGGAGGAGGAGGCCGGCGTAGAGGCCGGCTCGGATGCCGGATTCCGCTCGCTCAGGGCTTGATCTCGATGGCTCAGGGCTGCTGAAGGCTCGGCGGGCGAAGGCTTCGACGATGAGAGTGAGCGCGAGGATGGTGAAGGCGAGGGGCAGGCGCGCGGTGGCGGTGTGGATGCCGAAGAGTTTGAAGCTGGCGGCGATGGACCAGTAGAGGAGGGGGGCCTTTTCTAGGTAGCGGATACCGTTGGCGTAGAGGGTGACCCAGTCGTGGCGGAGGAGCATCTCGCGGGCGACCTCGGCGTGGACGGAGTCGGCGTCGTCGAGAAGTGGAGGAGTGAGGAGGGCGAGGCTGGAGTAGAAGAAAAACCAGAGGGCGATGAGGATGAGGCGGTTTCTCTTGATGGCCGATTTAGCGGGGGAGATTTCGGTTTGCATCAGGAGACGAGGTTCGGCTTGCGGGGACTATCAGCAGAGTTTACGTGAGCGGGCGGGTGCCATCAACGAAAGGTTAGGCGGAGCAGCGCACGGCTATGATGGGAGGGCGTGTTGTTGCTGCGTGCGGCGAGGGAGTTGCGCTTGAGTGAGCTGGTGCGAGTTGCGGAGGTTTCGGGGCCGCCGACGGAGCTGATCTTTGGGGATTGGTATCCGGCGATGCGCGCGGATGGGCTGCGTGCGAAGAAGACCGCGAAGGCGATGTTGCTGGGGGTGCCTCTGTTGGTGGGAAGGAAGAACGACGGGAAGCTGTTTGCTATGCGGGATCTTTGTCCGCACCGGGGGATTCCGCTGTCGGCGGGTTGGTTCGATGGGGAGACGGTGACGTGCAAGTACCATGGGTGGCGGTTTGAGCCTTGTTCGGGGCAGTGTAGAGAGATTCCATCGCTGACGAGCCATGAGACGCTTGATCCGACGAAGATTTTTGCGGGGGCGTTTCCTTGTGAGGAGCGGGATGGGTATGCGTGGGTTTATATGCCGGAGGCGGGCACGGGGCGGGTAGTGGGTCAGTTGCCCGCTGTGCCGGAGGTGCCGAAGTTTTCGGCTCGGTTTCGGACGGCGCATCTGATGGCGGAGCTGCCTTGCAATGTGGACCACGGGATCATCGGGTTGATGGACCCGGCGCATGGGCCTTTTGTGCATCAGGCGTGGTGGTGGCGGAGCCGGGCGAGTATTCACGAGAAGGAGAAACACTTTGAGCCGCTGGAAGACCGCGAAAACAAGGGAAGAAATGCGGGGTTTCGGATGTCGTCGCATGCTCCCAGTGCGAACTCGGCGCCGTATAAATTGCTGGGGGCTTATGGGGAGCCGATTACGACGACGATTGATTTTGTGCTGCCGAATCGGCGATATGAGACGATTCGGGCTGGGGAGAAGTGGTTTGCTAGCTTGACTACGGTGACGCCGATTACGGCTTCGACTTGCCGGATTGATGTTTGTGCGGCTTGGAATGTTTTTTATCACGTGCCATTTGTAACTTCGATTGCTACGCTTTTTGGGGCTCGGTTTGTACGGCAGGACCAGCAGACGATGATTGAGCAGGCGGAGGGGCTGAGGTTCAATCCGGGGCTGATGCTTATCGATGATGCGGATAAGCCGGCGAAGTGGTATTTTGCGTTGAAGCAGGCTCGGCTGAAGGGGACGGGGGAGCACCCTTTGAGTGGGCCGGTTACGCTGCATTGGCGGAGTTGAGGCGGGACCGCCCCCTCCGTCAAAAATTGCGCAAAGTCTTATAAAGATGAGACTTAGGTTTGGACTTTCGCGGTGGATGCTCCATGAGTTGTGCAGGCCCCCGCAGCCAAAAAGATTAGCGCGAAGGCTCAGAGTGTACCCCTAAAACGTTGAGCTGCCGCTAAGGCTTTATCGGCTCCGGCCGCGCAATTTCATCCGTTTCCTTCAGGATAGACCTCCGACAGCATATGTTTGTAAACCGCCAGCGGAGGAAGCATCGCACGTTCGCGCCGCTCCGCAAGATGCTCCGGACATAATCGCAACGCGTAGCATGATCGCTAAGCCAAACAAACAGCAGATCCCTCCACTCCGCTGCGCTCCGGTCGGGATGACAGATTATGTCAATCACTTCAGCAGTTTCGATTAGCCCGTCGTCGGCACGAATCCCATGCACGGGAAGAAGCTGTTCTACAAAAGTGAAAGCCAAGCGACAAGCGCGGCGAACTTTTCGTCTTGTGACCACGGGGAACCAAGAAGGTGGCCGAGAGTGGTGAGGCGACGACGAAGTTCATCAGGTTGCAGGTGAAGATCGTGCACGGCCCTTGCGAGTAGTTCGCTCTCTTTGGCAGTGAATGACTCAACGCCACAGCGCTTGCTTGCGTGGAGCAGTGCTTCGCGGAAAAGTTCCCCGTCAGCAGCGTGAATCAGCGCATGAGATGCCAGAATTTGAGGGAGTCCCGGAAGCGGCTTTCCGGAAGCGAGGAGAAGACCGCAGCACTTGAGTTCATAACCTTGCTTTTGAAGATTCATCTGAACAGAGTGGACGACTCGATATGAGAGACCTCTTGCTTCGACGCGCAAGCGCGAAATGAAGCCGTGAGCCTCGGCTGGCGGTCTTTTTGCCGCGGTGTGATAGGGCTGACGAAATTCATAGGTGAAGGTTTTGACGAGGTGAGGACGGTCACGCAAAAGGACCAGCGGGGAGCCCTCTTCAAGAGATATGGCGACGAGAGACGTCCAACCGGAATGGGCGCGAAAACCAAGTGCGGCGTGCTTCATAAAACTCCCGTCAGAGCAATCCGAACAGCAGAGGCAGAGAGTGACTCCGGCCCCTAGCGTGGTCCAGGCGGAATTTACTTGACAAAAACAGTTCTATGGGATAGACGTATCGCGCAGTTCTTTGTCTTTTTCGCACGTTCACGAGGTTCAGGGTTAGCCGTCTGAAGCCTCGCGCTGGCAGCAGCAACCGCTGGTTCTGTTTCCACCTAGCCGCCATAGGAACGAATGAACGGCAAGTCTCCCCGGCCCCGCATACAGGAAATCCAGCCAGTTTCAGGAAATCCAGGCAGCTCTTTGCCTCGATCAGACATGGGACCTGCCCGGAATAGCACGTGACCCTATACAGCACGCAACCCGATACAAGGAGGGATAGTCATGAGAACGAATCGGCGATGGTTTCGGATAAGCCTAACCATGTTGGCATTGCCACTGATCTTCGCGCTCTTCGCGGGGGCTGGCGGTGACGATCACAAAGGGACGACGTACCGCTGGGACATCGTTAAAATCACCAACTTTAACCCGGTAACCGCGTTCGAGGGCGGTTTCGCTTCGGCGCTGGCGAATGATGGATCAAGGATCACGGTTACAGGAAACGGCACCTTCGAGCCGCTGGAACCTGACGAGGTCACAGGCGGAGGGAACTGGATTACCTATGCCCCAAACGGTACAACTGTAACCGGTAACGGCACCTATCGCGTACAGCAGTTGGTTCGCTTCGACGTGGCGCCTGGGTTTGCAAACGCTACAACCATCGATAACATTCCCGGCGCGAAAGGCGACCTGACTGACAATCGGGCCGGCCTCCTGTTTGTGAGAATCGCTTACTCCGATGGCAGCAAAGGGGTCCTGGTCGTGAGCTGCCATCTGAACGGCGGTCCGGATTTTGTGGCGCGGCCGCCAGCGCCTGCGTCGATCTTCGAGGGAATTACCGCGTCCAAGGGGTACACCGACTATTGGAGCCGAGTGCCGCCCATCGCGACTCCAGTTCCTGTGGACGGGAACCGCACGTTGTTCCACGTCCTTAGTCAAGATGAGAAGCACGACTGAGAATAGCCAATCGTCGTGGCCTCGACCGTATCCTCGAGCTAGGCTTGACAGCGTTCGAGGCCGTAATTCTGGTTCCAGTTTATTTAGCAACCTGAAGTCGATCTCGAAGGAGGTTCCTGTGAAGAATACATTCGCCAGTCGAATAATCTTGTCAGCTTTAGTCGTCTGCTGGCCCTTGGCTTGCGTCCGGCCCGCCCAGGCGACAGATCTTAGTGGAACCATTTCAAGCACAGTGACGATATTCGACGACAGCCGGTTGGTGGGCGATGTCACATGCGCGGTCCCGTTGACCTCGAGCGGAGCCAATCCGTGCATCGCCTTCGGGACGGACCACATCAAGCTGAGACTCAATGGACACACAATCACAGGGGGTGTTACCCCTCCCACGGGTTGCAGTCTTCCGACCGATTCTAACTTCGGAGTTGGAATCCTGGTGGCGGGCAGAGCCGATGTGGAGATTCAGGGTCCCGGCGTTATCCAGAGATTTGAACGCTGGGGGATTCTGCTATCGTCAAGCGACCACGTCACCGTGACAAAGATCACCGCCGAACGCAACTGTTGGAGCGGCATGCAGACGATCAGCACCTCAGAGAGCAAATTTGCAGAAGACAATTGGGTCAACAACGCGGCTGGCTCTAATGGTGCGGCTTGCGGCGGTGTGTGCCTCTTGAACAGCAACAAAAACGTGATAAACAAATCCACATTCCACGGAAATGGTAGCGTCGACTACCTAAGTGGGAATGTCGATTTTGGCATCGGGTTCGAGGGCAGCAGCGGCGAGAACCTGGTCGCGGAAAACGACATAGGCGGGAATACGAACGGGGTCGAGTTTTTTAACACCTCCAGCAACAACGTCGTCCGCCACAACAAAATCGTGGGAAATCCAGCGGCCCAAGTTAGCAAGAGCTTTACCGCCGCCAACCAGCAGGGCGCGGATATTGCCTTCCGACCCAATTTCGCCGGCGCGAACAACATCATTGAGGACAACTTCTGCCTGACCTATATAGCCGGTGCGGGCCCTGCAACCGCTCCTTGTCCAAATATCGGCGCTAAAGATAAGGAGGACGACGAGGCGAGAGATCGCCCTTAATCGCCCTTAAAGGCGGAGAGCAAACGAGCGGCGCGAAGAGAGCAGAGCTACGTGTGCAAATTGTCTCTGCATTGTTATTGCTTATGACAATCGCCCGATTAGGGACATCTCTAGCAATGTCGGCGGTGTCTAGTACCGCAAAGTGCGCAAAATCTTTCATCTTGACAACTGCCGGAGCCAAGGTGAACGATGCGCGCCACCGGATTCGGGCTCGGAGTCCAGGCGCAAGACTTCTAGAGGGATTTCGTACGTACGGCGCAGAATCTCCTCACACATCTGCGTCCCCAAATTTGAAGTGTATTTGGTGTCCTAAAGGAGGACGAACATGAAAATCGCAGGAAAATGGATTGCCGGAACTGCCGTTGTGTCTTTGGCGGTGTTGTTGTACATGACATTTGGCCTCCCAGTGGTGCAGGGCTCGGCTGCTGACCATGTCCGCTGGGATATCGTCAGCCTTAACCCAGCAACTACCCCGGCCACACTTGCCCCAGGCGGCGTCGCATTCGCAGCAGCCCGCAATCCCAGTACCCTGACGATTAAGCTCACGGGTTCTGGGACCTTCATCGGGCCTGCAAGTGGCGGGACGTCCGGCGGTGTCACCGGCGGTGGGACCTGGGAGACGTTTAGCGGTACCACCAAGACCGGAAGCGGTACCTACGAGGTAAGGGAACTGATCAGTTGGCAGTTCGACAATCTTCAAACAGGGAGCTTCATCGACTTGATCGACGACGGCACAAGGGCCAATGGGAACGCCGTTTTGCGAATCGCGTACGATGACGGCAGCGAGGGCGTCCTGGGCGTCGGCTGTGATGGCCCCGGGGCACGTCCCGGTACTGTGGAGGGAGTGATTGCCACGAAAAACTTTGTGACTTACTGGGACGCCCAGGCGCCCGTGGGTGGCGTGAACGCGAACCGAACGGTGTTCCACGTTCGGTGATAGGCCAGCCCGCACTCCACCGGTGGGAGGCGGACTTTGCCGCCCTCCACCCGATTGAAGAAGGAGGACTCCCATGCAAGGACAACTTAGATATTCCCGGCCCGTAATGGTTGGAGTGTTGGCCGTGGCCGGCTTTGTGTTAGCGGTGCTGCTTTCAACTCGAACGGTCTTCGGGCGGGATTC
>WNFD01014106.1_pt1 | contig 11874 bp, 10 predicted proteins | sample 5400491 | NCBI WGS metagenome assembly WNFD01 (sample SAMN13153343, study PRJNA577476) | soil metagenome | isolation source: 120 cm saprolite under Douglas fir tree site 2 hole 2 replicate 2 | place: USA:California | collected 2015-04-18 | reverse complement strand
AAGCGGAACGGCGGCGGTGGAAGCGGTACAGTTTCAATTTACCCGTCCGCGTGGTCACGGATTCGGCGGTTGTCGCCGCGCGCTGCATTCGGATGAGTGTGGGCGGAATTTATCTCTTCGCGGCCGCGGACCTACCCCCCGGAACGGAAATCAAGGTTGAGTTTACGGCGGATGTTTTTGGAAATCTGTTTTCACGTAGCGGCATAGTCCGTCATCGGGCGATTTATTTGTATGGAGTCGAATTCTTAGCGGGTGAGCGGGGCGATGCAGAATCAGCGCCGCGGCCGGCCGCAGTCCATGCGGCGCCCGTATCTCTTCTGCCCGATTAAAGAGCCGTTAGCAAGAATCATTTCACAGATACCTTTTCCGACCGGGCGCAAAGATTCGTGTTTGGCAGATGTGAGAAGCCACTTCCAATTGTTGACCTGACCTGGCCTTTACGCTCGTACCCGCCCGCGATGATCACGGGCAGCCCTACCCGCAATGACACTTGTCATCTTTCCAATTTACAGTTATAAGACAATTGCCGCTGAACACTGCAGCATCAGATTGGACGTGCCCTGGCAGGCCCATCCATCTTCAGATTTAGATGTGGATACTGTTCTCACTTTTCCAATGATGATTGCAGGAGAGATTGGTATGTCCTTCCATGGCAGGAGGGAATGGAGCAGTATCTCGAAACGCGGACTTCCCTCCTCGATGATCGCGGCTGGGGTTCTTCTCCTCTTCCCTTCCCTGGCTGTCCGCGCGCAATCGCAGGAATTGACGCTTCGCTTTTCTCCCTCCACTACCAATATCAACTTTACGATTGGCGATATCCTGCACACGGTACACGGGTCCTTTAACCTGAAGAGCGGTGAAGTGCATTACGACCCGGGAACCGCTGCCGTACACGGAAACCTGGTTGTGGAGACTACTTCCGGACAGACCGGGAATCGCATTCGTGACCGGCGCATGCACCGCGAAATCCTGGAGAGCGAACGCAATCCCGAAATCGCATTTCGTCCCGACCGAGTCGAGGGCAAGGTCACGAACCCCGGAACTTCCACTGTCCAGGTTCACGGAGTTTTTTCCATCCACGGAGCGGACCATGAGCTCACCATACCCGTCCGGGTGCAGGTTTTTGCCGACCATTGGATCGCCGATGCTCACTTTACTGTCCCTTACGTGAAGTGGGGGATCAAGAATCCCAGCACGTTTTTTCTGCGGGTGAGCGAGTCGGTAGAAATCGATGTCCACGCCACCGGTACGAATCCGTTTGCCAGCGGCGGCGGGCATTAGTGAGTGTCCCTTAGGGCCGCCAAGATCAGTGCATGCATATCGAATGGACTTCACTGCTCGAGGATCTATCTCGATGGATCGCAGAGTGACGCGTACTGGAGGCTGCCCGCGACCAGCTCATGTTGGCTACTGAAAGCGATATCCCGGCTTGGCGGTGCAGCGGTAAACCCGTCCTCTGTCGGGATTGACGCCAGCATCGCAGGCGGCCCAACTCAAGACAAGGGACGGCCCTAATGGAAAAATGATGGTCTCTCCGTCAAGATCCGCCTCGATGCTTACACTCTCTGCAGCGGACGGCAGGGTGAAGGAGAGTCCCTCCCCAAAGATAACGGGATACGACCATCGTTCGCTTTGACTCATCATCGGCCGAGAGACCTCGGCCTCTAAGAGAAAAGTTGCGGTGTCGGACGAGTCACGGGCCGAGACGGTGATGATCTGGCCACCCTGCGAGAAGTGGTCGGCTTCAATTCTGGTGAAGGGACAGGGGCCGGCGATGCATGAGGCACGGGCGTCGCGAAATTCATTGCCCGCACCGGCATCCAGAGTAGCCGAACCGAAGGCAGCTTTCCATTTGCCGTCTGGCGAACAGGGGCGTTGACCCTGACAAGGCACATTGCCCTTGTTCTGAATCTCGAACGTTTTGACCGCACTTCCGACATTCAGTGCTGACATCGCCTTGACCGTATATCTTACCCGCAGGTTGGTCACCTTAACTTCCGGTTGATTCTGCGGAGCGGGATTGTTGGACAGCGGAACCAGATGGACAACGTAAAGCTTGTTGCCGACAAACTCGTTCACGTCCAGGGGGCGGTACTGCGGGTCGCGAAAGGAGAGAACGATGGCGTGCCCCTGCCGAATCGGTTTGCGTAGCCTGAGAACAAAGAACCCGGAGGAATCAGACTTGGCGTCGGATGCGGCGAGATCGCCAGCGGAAATTGCAACACCCGCGATCGGCTGCTGTTTTCGAGGGTCCGAATCCTCCACGAGAACGGCTCCCCTCAGCGAAAGCGCCTTTTGTCTTTGCCAGTGGATCAACGCCAGGAAGGTGGCGGTGAGCAGTACCGCGACAAGCAAAGCGACCCAAGTCTCGATTTTGTGAGTACGAGTCATGCGCACAACATCAACAGCATCTAATATGATGACGGCTTGGCCTCGAACGTTTCCGCAACGTACGGCAACGGCGGACATCCTGGTTGTATCCTAGATGGGTCTTGTAAACATGGAAATCATTGTCTTTTACTTTGTCCGGAGATGGCATCGAGTTGTTCTGTCCTTTTCCAAGCTGACATGATCGAGGGAAACGCAAACGCAACTGATCCCAGACTCCATCTGCTTTCACGGCGGCAGATCCTGCGTCAGGTTCTGAGGGCGGGTCTTTGCCTGCCCTTTGCAGAGCCCCTGGCAGCTTTGTACGCAGGGCCAGAACCCTCGGCTACAGTTGGCAGTGCTGCCGGGGCACCGACTCTCTCGGCGGAAGATGATCAGTTTCTAAACGACCTGGAGAAAGCACACTTTCTTTTTTTCTGGGAACAGGGTAACCCGAAAACGGGGATGGTGAAGGACCGTTGTAATATTCACGCCAACGATCAAAAAGTCGCGGGCAGCATTGCCGCGACGGGCTTCGGTCTTACAGCTCTCTGCATCGGAGATCGGCGGGGCTTCATCTCCGCCGGCGCGGCCCTTGAGCGCGTCTTGGCCACTCTGCGATTTCTGTGGAAGAAACTACCCAACCACCGCGGGTTTTTCTACCATTTCGCCAACCCCGAAACCGGGGAACGCATGTTCGACTCCGAGGTCTCTTCGGTGGATACGGCTATTCTCCTGTGCGGGGTCCTTACCTGCCGCCAGCACTTCCGTCATACCGCCGTCACGCAACTCGCGGATCTGATCTTCAGCCGCGTGGATTGGACCTGGCTCTCAGAGGACACGTCCCTGCTAACCCACGGATGGACGCCGGAAGTCGGATTTCTTCCCTCCCGGTGGGACTACTACAGCGAACTGATGATGATGTATCTGCTGGGCATGGGATCATCGGCCCATCCGCTGAAACAAGAAACCTGGAACGCCTGGAAGCGTTCGACGTTTGAATACGATGGCATGCGGTATATCGGGTCGTTTGCGCCACTCTTTGTGCACCAGTACTCGCAGGCGTGGTTCGATTTTCGCGGCCGGCGCGACAAATACGCAGACTATTTCCAGAATTCTGTGACCGCCACCGAAGTCCATCGGCGTTTTTGTCTGGAATTAAGCAAGCAGTTCCCCGATTACAGCGAGGACCTGTGGGGAATTACGGCTTCCGACTCGGAGCATGGCTATGTCATTTGGGGTGGACCTCCTGCAACGGGCCCCCTTGATGGCAGCATTGTTCCGAGCGCGGCCGGGGGGTCACTGCCGTTCCTTCCCGCTGCCACAATGCGTGTTTTGAAGACCATCCGAAACCGCTACCCGTCAGCCTGGAGCAAGTACGGGTTCGTAAACGCATTCAACCCTCTGAAAAACTGGTATGACTCGGACGTGATTGGGATCGACACTGGAATCATCTTGCTGATGGCTGAAAATCTGCGAACCGGGTTTGTCTGGGACACCTTCATGAAGACTGCGGAAGCGCAGCGTGGAATGGAGCGAGCAGGGTTCTATAAATACTAGCGATGCAGCGCGAGAGTTTTCCCCGTGAAGTCTTCTCATCCAGGGCGTGGCCGGCGATTTCTGTCGTCAATTTGGAGCACGGGCCCGCCTCAGGCCCGTGCTCGTTGTATTAGAACTCCTCCGACCATGTCAGTCTCCAGCTGAGATTTTCAGGGCTGCGGAGGCGCTTGCGGCGAAGTCTGCGGGGTCTGCTGCTGCCGGTTTCGGCTCTGGATGACGGCCAGTTTCTGTAACTGTTCCGGGGTAAGCACAGCCTTGATCCTGGGCACTCCTGCTTGCCGGATTTGCTGTGCCTTCTGCTGCTTCTGCTCGAGGGTAAGCGAAGTGTCGTCCCGGACGGCGGCAATCTGTTTGTTCTCGTCGTCCACGACGGCTGCGATTTTCTCTTTCTGGTCCTGGGTCAGTTGCAGTTCGTCATCTACCGATGTTCCCTGCCCCTTTGCGCGGTTCTGCTGCTGCGCATCGGGAGTAGGATTTGATTGGGTTGGAGGCGCAGCCTGCGGTCCCGGGTTGGGCGCCGAATTCTGGGCAATGGCCGTGAGGCTGAACCCTAGTGAGAGGGCCAGTACGAAGATCAGGGATGCCAATATCGATGTACGGAGATTTCGCATTTTACTCCTTTGTAAACCAGTGGGCAGTAGGAAAGACCTGATGCTGACGCGGCGCAGACGCCGACCGCGTGTGACAAGTATCCTCAGATGAACCGACGAAGCTAAGGGTTGGCCTGAGAGCCGAACGAAAAAGCAGAGCGCCGCGTTCAGGCAGCGTCCCTACCCATATCCACGCGGTCTTCTGCAGGTGTCCACTCGTGCGGTTGTTGACTAACACATGCCTGAAGCAAGCGCCTCCAGCCGATGCGGCGTTCCAACCATTGAGCTACCGCGGTGTTGCGCTCAACGTGAGTCCTCAGTTGTTGGGCGGTGAGTCGGTGCCAGCTTGTCTCGGGTGGAGCATACCCGCTGCGGGGATGCAACCTGCGAACTTCGACTTTTCCATCGTCAACGCGGTACTCCTGGGTCGCCAAACCATTTTCAGCTTCCAGACGAAGACGAACATTTTCCTGTGCCATGGTCCCGATACCCCTTTTCCGGCCAGGCTTATAGTGATGGCATCTCTTTGGACCTGATGCAATCGGGGAAATTCCTGAGACTCTCGCGAGAAAGGGAGTATGACCTCTTAGGGGGTGCCGTACGGTTGCGTCGGTCCGTTGCCCCCTTGCACCAATAGATAGCGACTTAAGTAACAGCGTCCTCCAAGGCCGTCGAGGCTAAGATGAGGCGAGAAGGGACTCTCAATGAAAAAACCCACCTTCGTCATCGCGCTAACTACAGATGACAACGACTACCAGATGGAACAGGCAGTGGCTGCGGAAAATGCGGCGCGACGCTTAGGTGTGAATATACAGATTATCTATGCCGACAACGACGCGGTCCTGCAGAGTCAGCAGTTGTTGAAGATCATCCAATCCAGTTCCAACTCGCATCCGGATGGCATTATCTTCGAACCCGTAGGCGGCACTGGTCATCCGCAAGTGGCGGGTGCGGCCGCAGCTGCCGGGATCGGTTGGGCGGTTCTCAACCGCGATGTGGACTATCTCACCGATCTTCGCAAGACCTATCGAGTGCCCCTGTTTGCCGTCACTTCAGATCATGTGGAAGTTGGACGGATTCAAGGGCGCCAGGTGGCAGCACTACTCCCCAACGGCGGAAGTGTATTGTGCATTCAAGGACCCTCTGACAGTTTGGCAGCGAAGCAACGCGGTGAAGGTATGTGCGAGACCAAACCAGCCAGTGTGCAGGTAAAAGCTATAAAGGGTAATTGGACCGAGGCCAGTGCCCATAAAGCCGTCAGTTCCTGGTTGCGATTGTCAACTTCGCAGCATGGCGCATGCGATGTAATTGCGTGTCAGGACGACAGCATGGCGATCGGCGCTCGAAAGGCTTTCCAGGAGTTGGCCGACGGTGCAGTACGAGAACGCTGGCTAAACTTGCCCTACCTGGGTTGCGATGGGATGCCCAAGACCGGGCAGGCGTGGGTAAAAAGCGGGCTCCTGGCAGCTACCGTCATCATCCCTGCAAACGCCGGCCAAGCCCTCGAAATGCTAATGTCCGCCCTCCAACTGGGCACCATGCCACCTGCGAGGACCATAACTACTCCCGTGTCGTTTCCCGACTTGGGGACTTTGGCGACGGCCCGCACGAAGAAGGCCCGAGTCGGGTCAGACTAGCGAAATCCACGAAGGTCAACCCGTAAGCGCGCCCTGCGGGACGCCTCTTCGCTGTCGCACCGGTTTCGCGAGGCGGGGGTCGCCACCCGCCTATTATCCTCGACGTCTGGTTGTCTTAGAACAGGAATTTCAGCGCAACTTGGACCACCCTCGGGCTTACATCCGACTGGACTTGCCCGAACGTCGGCGATTCGATGTCGCTGACCGGCAACCGGAAATTCGTATGGTTGAGGACATTGAACAGCTCGCCGCGGAATTGGAGTTCCTTTGTCTCCGTCAGCCGAATATTCTTCAACGCCGAGAAGTCCCAGTTCACGTATCCCGGGCCCTGGACTACGTTGCGACCTTCGTCGCCAAACTGCTGGACGGGAGAATTCGGGTCTTGGGTAATCTTCTGAAACGCGCTCACATTGAACCATTCCCCCGCAGTGCGCGGGCCGGAATTCGGATTGCCGACAACGTTGGGCCGGTTGGCGGAAAATCCCGTAATCTCCGGCGCCGACCCTTGCAGGGAAACATCTTTGGAATCGAATACCGTGAACGGCGTGCCACTCATGGCGGTTAGAATCCCGTTCAACTGCCAGTTCCCTAAAACATGTCCGTACCAGCTACTGGAATGTTGTAAGTATGGAATGCTCCACTGATAGCTCAACACGAAGCGATGGCGGGCATCGAACATGGAACGGCCGCGCTCGGCGGCGAGGTCATTTGGATTCTGCGCCAAATCATTTTCTCCCGCCACCGGCTGCGATGCTGAACCCGTGATGTTAAAAGAAGAAACATCGTCGATGGAATGCGACCAGGTGTACGAAGCCAGGAAGGAAAGGCCGTGACTGAAGCGCTTGCGCAGACTGGTTTCCAATGCGTTGTAGCTGGAATTCGCAATGCTGGCGATCTCGCCGACCGAGCCGTAAACGCAGCTTTGCGGCGGATCCGCCAAGGTGCATCCGGAATACAGGCGCCGTTGGTTTGCGTTATTCGGAGTGGAAATCGGACACGGGTTTGCCACCGAACAGCCGGGGCTAGTACTGTCCACACCTGGGATGTATTTTGTTGGATTCCCTTCAATGAATCGGGGTAGTCTCACGCCGGTCGTGCCCACGTACCCGACCTGAAATAGCCAGTCCGCCCCGAACGACCGTTGAATGTTCAGATTCCAGTCCTGCGCGTAGGGCAGATGCAGGTCCTTGGAAACCACGAGCAGGGTCATCGGCTGAGGGAAGGCCGTGGCAAAAGGATTCGGGTTATAAAACGGATTGGCAAATGAGTTCACGGGGAAACCCAACTGTATTGTCTTCAGATAGGGAGGCGCACTGATTGGATCCTGCAGTGGACCACCCTCGCCGGTGTAGTACGGCTCGTAGAAAATGCCGTAGGCGGCACTGACCACCGTTTTGGAATCGCCGCGCGGGTCCCAGGCCAAGCCTACTCGGGGAGCGAAGGCTGTCTTCTGGGTTGGAATCAGGCCCGCAGGCACTCCCGGGTCGCCCGGATACAGAAGCCCTGCCGGAGGGTGTTGGTCTCGGTGGAGGGAAACGGCAGCTCGTAGCGAAGACCGAGGTTCAGCGTCAGCCGAGACGTGACCTTGTACGTATCCTGGCCGTACAAATCGAGAGCTCGGTCGCGGATGTGGCGCTCGAAATTACCTCCACCTTGCAGAAAGACCACTGGCTCGCCCGACAGGAAGCTGGCAAACGCGTCGGTGTAGGGGAAACCAGCGAACACAAAAAAACCGTTCGTAGCGATGCCCTGCAAGCCATTGATCTGGTCAAGGCGAAAACCTCCGCCAAATTTCACTTCGTGGCTGCCATGGATCCAGCTCAGAGATCCGGAGAAGTCATAGGTATTCTGAAACGTATTGCGCGGTCCCGTAATGGGGTCTCCGACTGAAGAGTAACCCGAAACCTGGATGAACGGAGGCCCGGCGGCCTCTGGAAGGGTGGGCGCATACGTGAACCCTAAATCCGATGCCGGCTCCTGGTTTATGTGCTGGTCAAGCAGCAACTTATTGCGCAGATACGAGACGCGGACGACGCCAATGGTGGTCGGCGAAAAGATGTGGGTCTCCTGGGCGACAAAGTTTTGCGAGCGATCCTCCTGGCCCACCGGAAAGCCGGGCACGTTGGCGCCCGCGGTCGAAAGCGGGTCCGTCGTCCGTTTGTCCCTCGGTTGGGCCGAGGGAAAAATGGCAGGACATTTGTCGCAACCGGATCAATCGAGGTTAGCTGGTTGCTCGGAATCGGAACCGGCGACGGGGCCGCTAAGAATAGGAGCTGCCCGTTGAAGTCGGGCATGTTCGTCACGGTGTTAGTGCAGATCCCGCCCACAAATGCGTCGTGAGGAATCGACGTACAGAGCTGACCGAAATTCCCTTGCCGCTCCGCCAGTGAAGGGACCGTCGCGGGCACGGTTTCACCCTGCCGGTTGCGGAAGCCCTCGTAGTATCCGAAGAAGAAAGTTTTGTCCTTGACGATCGGCCCGCCGAAAGTGCCTCCGAACTGATTCTGCGTTAAGGGCTGAACGCTCCGACTGAAGTAATCGGACGCGTCCATGGCATCATTGCGCAGAAATTCCCAGAGAGCGCCATGGAACTGGCTTGTCCCCGAGCGGGTGATGATGTTGGTCGTGGAACCAGTGTTGCGGCCAAATTCCGCATTTGCGTTGTGAGTAAGAATCCTGAACTCGGCGATTGAGTCGATGGGAGGCTTGATCACAAAACCAGCGTCCACGGCGTTGACATTGTCGGCACCGTCGATCAGGAAATTGTTCGACTCCGGCCGCTGGCCATCGACGGCGTAAGGCTGGCCTTGGCGAGCAGGACCTCCGGCTTGCAGAAGTCCGGGGGGCAAAGGCACGACGCCCGGTTGGAGCAGTCCTAATTGAGCGAAGTTGCGACCATCCAGCGGCAAGTCAAGGATCTCGCGCTCCTCCACCACCTGGCCCAGGCTGGTGACGGTTGGCTGGATCAGTTCGGCGTCGGCTTGTACCTGGACTTGTTGGGTTTCCGTGCCCACCGCCAGATGGGCTGCAACCGCCGCGGTTTCGTTCACATTCAGCGAAATCCCTTCCTGTAAGTATTTCTGGAAGCCCTTGGCTGTGACCTCGAGAGCGTAGTGCCCGACCGGAAGCTCCAACAACAGGTAGTTGCCGCCGTGGTCGGTGGTCGCGGTGCGCGTCAGCCCGGTTTCTGTCTGTCTGGCAGTCACCGTTGCTCCTGCCACCAGAGCGCCACTGGAATCGGCGACGGTGCCGCGAATACTCCCGGTGATCTGCTGCGCAAAAAGAGGCACACAAGCAAGCAGAACTACCCCCACCCCGATCAGGTTCTTGGCTTTAGTCATTGAGCTTCAACTTCTCCCATTTGGATTGTTCTGGCTATTTACGCTGTCGGCAGGACGGAACGTACGCAACAGCTCGCCCCACGTAAAAGTGACGCGATTATAGGGTTGAAAATCTTAGGGTCAATAATAGGAAAGTAGTAGAGGCCGAATCTGGAGCGGCTTTTGGCGGTGTTTCCCAAATCGATTGCTCGATCCTATAACATCGCATTGCAGAAGCTGATTGGAAGCGCATGGATGTCCACCTGATTGACGGGACCTACGAGTTGTTCCGGCACTTTTTCGCCGTGCCCGCTGCCGCAGACGTGAACGGCCAGGAAATCGGCGCGGTACGTGGCGTCCTGACTTCGGTTTTGTCCATGATTGAGTACGGCGCGACTCACATTGGAGTTGCAACCGATCATGTCGTGGAGTCGTTTCGAAACGATCTGTATCCGGGATACAAGACCAGCGAAGGCGTAGCTCCCGAGTTGCTATCCCAGTTCCCTATTCTCGAACAAGCGCTGGAAGCAATGGGAGTAGTGGTGTGGCCAATGGTTGAGTTCGAAGCGGACGATGCACTCGGTTCTGCCGCCAGTAAAGCCGCCAAGGATGACCGTGTGAAGCAGGTGCTGATTTGTACGCCGGATAAAGATCTCAGTCAGTGTGTTGTGGGTACACGAGTCGTGCAACTTGACCGCAGACGCGATATCCTGCGCGATGAAGCCGGCGTGGTGGCCAAGTTCGGCGTGAGGCCGCAATCCATTCCCGACTTCCTGGCGGTGGTCGGCGACAGTGCAGATGGCTTCCCCGGTGTGACTGGATGGGGGGTAAAGGCTGCCGCTCTTACCTTATCTCAGTATCCGCACCTTGAAGACATCCCGAAGGATTGGCGGGATTGGCATCCATCCGTCCGGAAGGCGCGCATGCTGGCCGAGTCGCTATTCAACGCATGGAACGAGGCCCTGCTGTTTCGCACCCTTGCAACCCTGCGACTGGATGTGCCCGTTTTTGATACGGTTGACGATCTTCGTTGGCAGGGACCACGGCCGAACTTTGAGGAGCTCTGCCGGCGAATGAAGGTCCCCGATCTGTTTGGTCGTGTCGGCAAAATCGACGTGAATGGATAGAGTTCTTAGGACGTTTGAACGAACACGGTACACTCGTTTTGCATCCCCGGGCCAGCTAAACGAATCAAAGGCAAGACGTTAGACTGCCTATGCACGCGCCTCTCGAAAAATGGATTTCATGGTCGGACGTTTCGGGACCAGGAATGCTCCCTCATTTAACCACCGTGCGACGAAAGCTTGTTCTTACATTGTGTTTGCATCTTGTTGCTGCTCCCTGCCTAATTTCACAGGCGTCTTCCGGATCCGCCACGTTTACGGGAAGCTCGATCTCGCTTCCGGGATCTGAAAGTCCTTTTACTGGCAGCCAGCCTGAAGACAAAGCCTCGACCAAGGTTCTGCAACTCAACTTTAAGGATGCGATTGATCGTGGCTTGCGCACCAATCTGGGGCTGCTGATTGCCGGCGACAACGCCATTACGGCTCGGGGTGAGAAGTGGAAAGAGCTGAGCAACTTGCTGCCGAATCTGAACGCTACGGCTGAAGAAAATGTGCAGACGTTAAGCCTTGCTGCCCTGGGTCTAAAGGGCAATCTTTTTCCCACAGCGGTGCCGCGCGTAATCGGTCCCTTCAACTATTTCGACTTGCGCGCATACCTCAGCCAGTCGCTCTTTGATTTCAAGTCCATTGAGAAAGAACGTGCAGCGACGGAGGGTTTGAAGGCCGCCCAATACAGCTACAAAGATGCGCGCGAAGTCGTAGTGCTGGCTGTGGGCAACGCTTATCTGCTGGCAATAGCAGAGGCGGCCCGGGTCGAGACCACCGAGGCCCAGGTCAAAAACGCTGAGGCCCTCTATGACAAAGCGGTTGATTCGCAGAAAGCTGGACTGACGCCCGGAATCGATACTCTCCGTTCCCAGGTGGAATTGCAGACTCGCCAAGCAGAAATTATCCCTGGCACGCATCATCGGCCTGGCTCCAGGTCAGGAATTCAATCTCACCGAGAGATCTCCCTATCAGGCACTGACCCCACTCCCGCTCGATCAGTATTTGCAACGTGCATATATCGCGAGATCGGATTACCAAGCGGCGCTGGCCCAGGTGCGATCCGCCGAACTTTCGCGCCGGGGAGCCTCGGCTGGCTGGTATCCTTCGTTGGATGTGGGTGCGAACTTCGGCGACATCGGCGTCAACCCAGGAAATTCGAATGGGACATGGCAGGTGAACGGAAGTCTGAATATTCCCATCTTCACAGGTGGAAAGGTTCACAGCGACGTACTCGAAGCCGACGCTGCGCTAAAGCAGGCGCGTTCCCGGTTGGGCGATCTCCGCGGCC